>Ga0073936_10009571_pt1 | contig 12033 bp, 5 predicted proteins | sample AliMusrvi5mmetaG_FD_87041 | JGI IMG/M metagenome (GOLD analysis project Ga0073936, IMG submission 87041) | Freshwater lake bacterial and archeal communities from Alinen Mustajarvi, Finland, to study Microbial Dark Matter (Phase II) - Alinen... | ecosystem: Environmental > Aquatic > Freshwater >... | reverse complement strand
TGCTCGGCGCGCGGGTCGGCGGCGGCTCGGGCATGATCTCGATCTGCAGGACATCGGCCGCCCCCTGGCGCAGCGCCGTGCCCAGGCAGTCGGCGCCGGTGTCGCCGCCCCCCACCACGACCACGCGCTTGCCGGTGGCCAGAATCTCCTCGACCGCCGGGATTTTTTCGCCGTCCAGGCGGCGATTCTGCTGGCGAAGGAACTCCATTGCAAAATGGATCCCCTTCAGCCCGCGGCCAGGCACCGCCAGATCGCGCGGTTCGCGCGCGCCGCCTGCCAGGCAGATGGCGTCGAAGCGGTCGCGCAGGAACTTCAGCGAGAGATCCTCGCCCACGATCACGCCGTTCTCGAAATGGACGCCCTCGGCTTCCATCAGGCTGACGCGGCGCGCGACCACGCATTTCTCCAGCTTGAATTCCGGAATGCCGTAGCGCAGGATGCCGCCTGGTTTGCGCGCGGCGTCGAAGACCGTCACCGGGAATCCTCGGCGATTGAGCGTCTGCGCCACGGCCAAACCGGCCGGGCCGGATCCGATGACGGCCACACGTTCTTTGCGTCGCTCGGCCGGCGGTTGCGGCGTCATCCACCCTTCCGCAAAGCCGCGTTCGATGATGGCCAGTTCGATGCCGCGGATGGCAACCGGTTCGCGGTTCAGCCCCAGCACGCAGGAACCTTCGCATAGTGCCGGACAGATGCGGCCGGTGAATTCGGGGAACGGATCGGTCAGCAACAGCAGATCGAGCGCCTCGCGCCACTTGCCGCGGTAGACCAGGTCGTTCCACTCGGGGATGACGTTGCCCAGCGGGCACCCGCAGCCATGACAGAACGGAATGCCGCAATCCATGCAACGGGCGGCCTGTTCCTGCATTTCGTCCGTCGCCGGCAGGCGTTCGACCGCCCGCCAGTCATGGACGCGTTCCTCGCCGGGACGATAGCCGGGCGCCCGTCGCGCGAATTCCAGAAATCCGGTTGGCTTACCCATGCACCACCTCCTCGCGCACGGTGATCTCGTCCTCGCGCATCATCTGTCCCAACACACGGCGGTATTCCATCGGGAAGACTTTCACGAAATGCGGCAGATATTCGTTCCACCGGTCGAGCATCCGTTGCGCCAGGCGGCTGCCGGTGAGAAGGGCGTGCCGGCCGATGAGCCGCCGCAATTCGGCAATGTCGCTGGCGAGCCGCACCGGTTCGAGGTCGACCATCTCGAGGTTGCAGCGCACGTCGAAAAGGCCGTCCTCGTCGTACACGTAGGCGATGCCGCCGCTCATGCCGGCCGCGAAATTCAGCCCGGTGCGGCCCAGCACCACCACGCGGCCGCCCGTCATGTACTCGCAACCGTGGTCGCCGACGCCCTCGACCACGGCAGTGGCCCCGCTGTTGCGGATGGCGAAGCGCTCGCCCACCATGCCGGCGAAGAATGCCTCGCCATCGGTGGCGCCATACAGCAGCACATTCCCCGCAATGGAGTTTCCAGCCGCCTCGTAGCCCGCGCCCGCAGGCGGCTTGACGACGATCTTGCCGCCGGACAGCCCCTTGCCCACATAGTCGTTGGCTTCGCCTTCGAGCACCAGCGTCACGCCGTGCGCGCACCAGGCGCCGAAACTCTGTCCGGCCGTGCCCAGAAACCGCAGGGTGATGGTGTCTTCGGGCAGGCCGGCGTGACCGTACCGTCTGGCAACCTGTCCGGAAATCGTGGCGCCGACCGTGCGGTGCACGTTGCGGATCGTGCCGTGAATCTCGACCTTCTCGCCGCGCTCGATCGCCGGGGCGACACGCGGCAGCAATTGCGCGTCCAGCGTATGCGAAAGATCGTACCGGCGCGGATTGACGCAGCGGAGCGAGGCCTGCGGCGCCGGTCGTTGGAAGATGCGGCCGAAGTCCAGTCCCCGGGCTTTCCAGAAGCGGATGGCGTCGTTCATCTCCAGCAGATCCACGCGGCCGACGGCCTCGTCCAGCGTGTGGAACCCGAGTTGGGCCAGGTATTCGCGCACCTCCTCCGCCAGAAAGCGGCAGAAGTTGACGAGGTATTCGGGACGCCCCTGAAAACATTTGCGCAGCTCCGGATCCTGCGTGGCAACGCCCACGGGGCAGGTGTTCTGATGGCACTTGCGCATCATCACGCAGCCCATGCAGACCAGCGCGGCCGTGGCGAACCCGAATTCCTCCGCGCCGAGCAGCGCGCCGATCACCACGTCGCGTCCGGTCTTGATCTGGCCATCCACCTGCACCTTGATCTTGTCGCGCAGGTCGTTGAGCAGCAGCGTCTGCTGCGTCTCGGCCAGTCCGAGTTCCCAGGGCGCGCCGGTGTGCTTGATCGACGACAGCGGCGAAGCGCCGGTGCCGCCGTCGTATCCGCTGATCAGCACGCGGTCCGCTTCGGCCTTGGCCACGCCCGCCGCAATCGTGCCCACGCCCAGTTCCGACACCAGCTTCACGGAAATTTCGGCGGCGGAATTCACGTTGCGCAGGTCGTAGATGAGCTGCTTGATGTCCTCGATCGAATAGATGTCGTGATGCGGGGGCGGCGAGATCAGCGTCACGCCCGGCGTGGAGTGGCGCACACGGGCGATCTCCGCGTTCACCTTGTGGCCGGGGAGCTGGCCGCCCTCGCCCGGCTTGGCGCCCTGCGCGATCTTGATCTGCAGTTCGCGGGCGTTCACGCAGTACTCGGTGGTGACGCCGAACCGGCCGCTGGCGACCTGCTTGATGGCGCTGCAACGGTTCGTGCCGTCGGCCGCCGGCGTGTAGCGCGCGGGATCTTCGCCGCCTTCGCCGCAGTTGCTCTTCGCGCCGACGCGGTTCATGGCAATGGCAATGGTTTCGTGTGTCTCGCGGCTGATGGAGCCAAAGGACATGGCGCCGGTCACGAACCGCCGCATGATGTTCTCCGCCGGCTCCACCTCCTCGATCGGCACGGGCGTGCAGGGTTTGAAGCGGAACAGCCCGCGCAGCGTGGACTGCCGCTGCGTCTGATCGTTGATCAGGGCCGCATATTCCTTGTAACGCCCGTAATCGTTGGCGCGCGTGGCCTGCTGCAGCTTGCTGATCGAGTCCGTAGTCCAGAGATGCCGCTCGCCATCCCGGCGCCAGCGATACTGACCGCCCGAGGATAGCACGGGCGGCGCGCCGACATGCGCGGAGGCCGCATGCCAGCGCGATCTGGCCTCGGCCGCAACTTCCTCCAGGCCGATCCCATCCACGCGCGAGGCGGTTCCGGTGAAGTACTCCTCCACGATCCGCCGGTTGAGACCCACAGCCTCGAACACCTGCGCGCCACGGTAGCCGCGCAACGTGGCGATCCCCATCTTGGACATGATTTTGCGCAACCCCTCGCACAACGCCGCGATGTAGTTCTCGGTCGCCTTGGTCGGGGCGACCTCCACGCTCAGGTCGCCGCGCTGCGCCAGCGCCGCGACCGTCTCGAACGCCAGATACGGGTTCACGGCCGTGGCGCCATAGCCGAGCAGCAGCGCAAGATGCATCACCTCGCGCGGTTCGCCCGACTCCACCAGCAGGCCGACGCTGGTGCGCAGCCCCTTGCCAATCAAATGCCGGTTGACGGCCGAGACCGCCAGCAGCGCGGGGATCGGCGCTTCGTCCACAGGCAGATTCCGGTCGCTCAAAATCAGCAATGTTTCGCCGTTGCCGACGGCCGCCTCGGCGCGCGCAGCCAACTGACGCAAGGCCGAGGCCAGCGCTTCGCCGTCGCCCGACGCGGAAAACCCGGTGGAAAGCGTCTTGGCCCGGAAACCGGGGATGTTCAGGCTGCGCATGCGCGCCAAGTCCTCGTCGGCCAGCACGGGATGCCGCAGCTTGATGAGGCGGGCGTGGGAAGGCACTTCCGTCAGGATGTTCGCCGGATTGCCGATGAACGTCATCAGCGACATCACCAACTCCTCGCGGATCGGGTCGATCGGCGGGTTGGTGACCTGGGCGAAGAGCTGCTTGAAATAGTGAAACAGCAACTGCGGTTGTTCCGAGAGCACCGCAAGCGGCACGTCGTGCCCCATGGATCCCACGGCCTCGTGCCCTTTCGACGCCATGGGTTCGAGCAGCAAGCCGAGATCCTCGCGCGTGTAGCCGAACAGTTTCTGCCGCTGCAGCAGCGTGCTCTCGTCCGGCGCCACCGGCGCCACAGCCCCGAACAACCCCTGAATGGTGATGCGGTTCTCATCCACCCAGCGGCGATAGGGCTGTCGCCGCGCAAGATGGCTCTTGATCTCCGCATTCTTCATGACGCGGTGCTGCACGAGGTCCACCACGATCATCTGACCAGGCCGGAGCGCGCCCTTTTCGACCACCTCGTCCGCCGGAAGGTCCAGCACGCCGGTTTCCGATGCCAGCACCATGAACCCCGATCGCGTGATGGTGTAACGGGCCGGACGCAGCCCATTGCGGTCGAGGATGGCGCCGACCACTTCGCCATCCGTGAACGCCACCGTGGCGGGACCGTCCCACGGCTCCATCAGCCCCGCGTGGTATTCGAAAAACCCTTTCTGATCCGGGCCGGCGGGGTATTTCGTCCCCCATGCTTCGGGAATCAGCATCATCATGGCATGCGGCAGCGTGCGGCCGGTCGTGGCGAGCAGTTCCAGCACGTTGTCCAGCGACGCCGAATCGCTTCCGCCCGGCTCAATCACGGGAAAGAGTCGCTTGATGTCCGCGCCGAAACAGTCGCACGCGAGCGATTGCTGCCGCGCCTGCATCTGGTTGAGGTTGCCGCGCAGGGTGTTGATCTCGCCATTGTGCGCCAAGTAGCGAAACGGTTGCGCCAGATCCCAGGAGGGGAAGGTATTCGTGCTGTAGCGCTGGTGCACCACCGCCACGGCGCTGGTCAATGCCGGCTGGTCAAGATCGCGATAGAACCCCGACACCTGCCCCCCCATCAGCATGCCTTTGTAAACGATCGTGCGACCGGAGAGGCTGGCGACGTAAAAACCATCCGAAGGCGGCAGCAACGGCTTCACGCGCTGCTGGACTTGTTTGCGCACCAGATACAGGCGGCGCTCCAATTCCACTCCGGTGCGGCCACCGCCATCGACAAATGCCTGCATCACCACGGGGCGCGTCTCGAACGCCTGCTTGCCCAGCACTTTCTCATCCGTGGGCACATCGCGCCATCCCAGAAAACTGAACCCCTCCTCCTTCATGACCGACACTACGGCGGACATGCACGTCGCGCGGCAGGTTGCGTCCCGCGGCATGAACAGCATGCCAACCCCGTAATAACCGGGCTTCGGTAATCCAACGCCGTGCCGCTCCATCTCCGCACGGAAAAATTCATCCGGAATCTGAATCAGCAACCCCGCGCCATCACCCGTGATCTGGTCTCCGCCGACCGCACCCCGGTGCAACAGGTTGCGCAATACTTCCACCCCTTGCACAACAATCTCATGCGTTCGCCGGCCATCGATGTTGACCAGAAATCCCACACCACAGGCGTCATGCTCGAAAGCATGGTCGTACAAGCCACACGCCTCCGGACGCTGCTGAAAATGCCTTGCGTTTGATTGCATAGGGAAATCTATTTCGCACCTCATGTGCCATTTCTTCGACCCTGCGGAAAACAACACCATCAATCTGCATGAATCGTCGCAACACGTTTCATGCAAACATATTGTAACGCGTGCATTTCATTTTTACATTCGAATTTCACCTCGGCCATAAAATTAAAAAGCGCGTTTGCGACAAGTTTGTCGTTAAGAGCTCCCGTGTTGAATACAAAAATGCAACTTCCATAAATTATGCGTTTTGGCAGTTCGTTTACTGAGGTGATCGCAAGTCAACGCGCACATATGCGGAAAAATATGCCAATGCTGCAACTTAATCAACAACTTCTTTGTACCAAAAAACAAAAACAAGACGCTTTTGTTTGACCAATCAATAAAAGTTCGCTATAAACATGACCGTATCTGTTTGTTTTGACTTGTCGTCCGACAAGGAGGATTTCGTCATGGAAGGCATCAATCGCGCCCAGCGCGAACTTTCCGTTCTCTATAAGGTTTCAAAGGCGCTTGTGCACCGCCAAGCTGTCTCCGGGCTGCTGCAGGATGTGCTCGACATTCTTGAAACGGAGATGGGGCTCTCGCGCGGTGCGCTCACGCTGCGGCAACCGGACGGCGATGTGTTTATCATTGAAGCTTCCCGCGGCCTGACAAACGAGGAGTTCCAACGTGGGCAGTACCGGCTGGGAGAAGGCATCACCGGCACTGTGGCACAGACAGCCAAACCGGAGGTCGTTCCGGACATCAGCAAAGATCCCCGCTTTCTAAACCGTACGCGCGCGCGCACGGGACAGAACAACGCCTTCATCTGCGTGCCGATCATCCATCATGGGCAGGTCATTGGTACCATGAGCATCGACCGCCCGCCATGCGATGATACCGCCCTGAGCGCCGATCGCGATTTTCTCATGTTGCTCGCGGGCCTGCTGGCAGAGGCGGTCGCATCGATGCGCGAAATGCTAGCCGAACGCGAAGGGCTGGTGGCCGAAAACGAGCTGTTGCGCCGCCAGCTCGGCGACCGTTACCAGCCCAGCAACCTCGTCGGTAACGCCCGCGCCATGCGGCAGGTGTATGACCAGATCTCCCAGGTCGCGGACAGCACGGCCACCGTCCTGATCCGCGGCGAATCCGGCACCGGCAAGGAACTTGTCGCCCGCGCCATTCATTTCGGCAGTTCCCGCCGCAATGGTCCGTTTATCAGCGTCAACTGTGCGGCGCTGCCGGAAAACCTGATCGAAAGCGAACTGTTCGGCCACGAGAAGGGCGCTTTCACCGGCGCGCAGCAGCAGCGCAAGGGGCGGTTCGAACTGGCCAACGGCGGCACGCTCTTTCTCGACGAGATCGGCGACATCTCGCCGGCCGTGCAGATCCGCCTGCTGCGCGTGCTGCAGGAACGCACCTTCGAGCGCGTCGGCGGCGACCAGCCGATCACGGTCAACGTGCGCATCGTCACCGCCACCAATCGCAACCTCGAACAGGGAATCAAGGAGGGGCGTTTCCGCGAGGATCTCTACTACCGCCTGAACGTCTTCCCCATCTACCTGCCGCCCCTGCGCGAACGCCGGTCGGACATCCTGCTCCTGGCCGAACATTTTCTGCGCAAGTACTCCGACGTCTACGGAAAAAATATCCGCCGCATCTCGACCACGGCCATCAACATGATGATCTCCTATCACTGGCCCGGAAACGTGCGGGAACTGGAGAACTGCATGGAACGCGCCGTGCTGACCGCATCGGACGACGTGATCCACGGCTACACGCTCCCCCCCTCCCTGCAGACCAGCGAGGCCACCCACACGGCCATCCTGCCCGAAAACGGCGCCAGCCTGGAGACTCTGGTGGAAACCTACGAACGCGAGATCCTTGTGGATGCGCTCAAGAAGCACCGCGGCAACGCCGCCGCCGCCGCGCGCTTCCTGCAAACCACCGCGCGCATCATGAACTACCGCGTGCATCACCTGGGCATCGAGCCGAAGTCCTACAAATAGCAAGGCTGGCAGCGTTTCCACCGCGAAGGTCGCGAAGGTTCGCGAAGAATTTTGTTTTCGCGCAGAGGCGCAGGGGCGTGGAGAATTTTGTTTTCGCGCAAAGCGTCACGATGGCCTTGAAGCGGAACCCGGGGTTGACGGCATAGTGGGAATGCTCTATGATTACCGTTGCGTGATCGGGAGGGTCCACTATGTTCGTGGTTCGCTGGTTAAATGGGAAATCCCTGTTGGATCGGGCAATTGCGGATTCGTGCTGGTTTTTGCCGATTTTGAGATGGGTTCTGGAAACATGCTGAAAAGGGCGATAACAGACAAAGCCGCAAATTCAATCCGCATTCTTTCGTCCGAAGACGGCGCCATTTGGGACGCGCTGGTCGATGCTTCACCCACCGCCAATCGCTTTCTCCGCAGCGATTGTCTGCGAATGCTGGAACAAACGGATTCCGTCGGCATTCAATTCCTGCAACTGGGCGCGTTTGACCATGCCGGCAATCTATGCGCAGGATGGGCTCTGCCCTCCGAGCGGCAGTATGGCATCAACACCTCCACGTATTTTGAATTTTTTTACGCGGGCCCCATTCTCTCCCCCGACCTCGTCGGCGAGTCCATCCGTGTCCGTCGCGCGCGCATGCAGGTCCTCCACGATCTGGCGCAGGCTGGCGCAGGCATGCTGGATATTATCAGTTGCGAGGGGCATCCCGGTCTTCATGACGTGCGCGGTATTTGCTACGCCGGTTGGCAAGCGCAGATTCGGTATGCCCATGTCTGGGATTTCACGAATCCGACCGAAATTCTCGCGCAGATGAACCGCGAACATCGGAGGCTGATCAAGCGGGGCTGCGAGTCATACACCTTCGGCGCGCTTGGCCCCGATCATTTTCAAACGTTTATTGCACTTCACAAGGACACCCTGGTGCGCAGATTCAGATGGAAAAGCGCTTCGGCATGGGACACGGATCTGGCTCGCCGCATGGAATGGTTGCTGGCAAATGATGTGGGGTGTCTCTATGGGGCGCGAAACGCCGCTGGCGATCTGTGCGCTGCCGTTGTTCTGTTGTACAGTTGCCAGGATCGAACCGCCTATCTCTGGCGCAGCGGCAACATTGCCTTTGCTGGCACGAAGACCATCGTCCCATCGCTATACTGGCAGGCATGCCTGTATGCGCGGGAACGCTGGGGGACGCCGTTATGCATCAACTTTGGCGGATCCCCCCAGATGTCCCTGTCGCAGTTCAAGGACTACCTCGGCGCCAGACCGGAACCCCATTTCCGGTTTATCTACCGCACGTCACACTGGCGTAGCGCGCTCTGGTTGAGCAACCGTATCTTGCGGAAGCTCAATTCCAATCAATTGGGGGCTGGTTAAGACGCGATCGGCTCGAATGAAGGCAGCAGGGCATGGGGTCGAGTAGGCATTTTCTCCAAGTCGTGATTCTCCCGCTACACCGGCATGCATTACCCGCAACCACCGGCAGCGGCTACAAAATCTCTGCGCCTCCGCGCGAGAAAATCCTCCGCGGTCCTCCGCGTCCTCTGCGGTAAAAAAATCTCCCGTCCCCCAAAAAGATTTCGCGCAGCGAAATCTTAGGCCATCGACAGCACCTGCGTGGCCGACAGCGGCGGGCGCTTGGCATGGGCGTCCATGCGCACGCGCAGCATCTCCGTCACGATGCGCGCAATCTCCTTGGGCGAGAAACGGTCGGCGAGGATCGTGGCGTCGTAGAGCGTGTGGTCGTCCAGTTCGCGCCGATAGTGCTCGCGCAACACGCGCGCCCGGGTTTCGTCCTGCGTGCGGATCAGTTTGCCCGCCGCCTCCGGCGTGAGATTCTCGGTCGCCACCAGCCGCGCAATGCGGGAGGCTTCCGAGGCCACCAGGCGGATGCGCACCCCCGGTCCCTTGATCGCGGACGCCTCGACCGCCGCCGCCGACCCCACCACCACCGTGCGCCCGGACTTCAACAGGAAGCGGACGACATCGCTCACCTTGCGGCAAAGTTCGATCTGTTCGGATTCGCCGACCAGCATTTCGTACATCATCTGCCGCAACTTGCCCTCGCCATAGTGCTCGGACACCAGGTCTTCCATGGTGGCGGGTACGTGCCCGGTTTTGATCATCCACGCGCAAAGCTGCTGGTCGAGCAGTTCCCAGTCATGATTCCACCCTTTGTCCGGCAGGTCATCCAGATGGGCAATGATCGCCCGCGCCACCCCATGGGAGTCCACCCCATCCAGGCGGGTCAATGTGACAAAGGGCTGGTTTCCTTGCGGCACATCCAGATCCTGCTTCCGCGTCAGGTAGATTTTCAACGCCTCGATTATCCGGCTCATGTGTGCTCTCCTGTTCCGTTCCCGACAACGGCGTCCGCTTTCTACGCCGCCATGTCATGATCTTCCCATGCCGCCCCGGATGCCACAAGCGAAAACACATGAAAATCCAGGCGTTGAATTTCCCCGCCCGCTCCGGTACGATGCTCCCATTCGTTGAAACCTGGTCGATACAGGGGAGAGACACCATGTCGGGCATTTTCAAGGCATATGACATTCGCGGCATTTATGGCACGGACCTGACGGAAGACATCGCCTACCGCATCGGCAAAGCTTTTGTCACGTTTCTCGGCGGATGCGGCAAAGTGGTGGTCGGCCGCGACATGCGGCCGCATTCCGTGCCGCTGTTCAAGGCGCTGGCCCGCGGCATCAACGAGCAGGGCGCGGATGTCATCGACCTCGGCCTCTGCTCCACTCCCATGTGCTACCACGCCAATGGCTGGCTGCGCGCGGATGCGAGCATCATGATCACCGCCTGGCACAACCCCGGCGAATGGAACGGCTTCAAGCTCTGCCGCAGCCAGGCCGTGCCGATCAGCGGCGACACCGGCATCGCCGACATCGAGAAAATCGCGACCGACGGGACGTTCGCCAAACCCACCGGCAAGACCGGCCAGATTTCGGCCTACGACATTCTGCGCGAATACACCGCCCACGTGCGCCGCTTCAGCCACCTTCAGGGGCCGGTGCGCGTGGCCGTCGATTTTGCCAACGCCATGGGCATCCTGGAGGCCCGGACGTTGCCGCCGCAGATCGAGATCACCCCGCTGTTCGACACGCTCGACGGCACCTTCCCCAACCACGAGGCCAACCCACTGCACCTGGAAACGTTCAAGCCCCTGCAGGAACTCATGCGCAAGGGCAACTACGCCTTCGGCGTCGCGTTCGATGGCGATGCTGACCGCGCCGGCTTCACGGATGAAACCGGCGAGATCATTCCCATGGACCTCATCACGGCGCTGATCGCGCAGGACATCCTGTCCACGCGCAAGGGCGTGATCTACTACGACCTGCGCAGCAGTTGGGTGGTCAAGGAGATCATCCAGGCCATGGGCGGCACGCCCATGATGTCGCGAGTCGGCCACGCCTTCATCAAGCAGCAGATGCGCGAACACGACGCGCTGTTCGCCGGCGAACTCAGCGGCCACTACTACTTCCGCGACAACTACACCACCGAAAGCTCCGCCATGGCGGTTCTCAGCATCGCCAACATTGTCAGCCGCGCCGGCCAGCCGCTCTCCGCGCTGATCGCTCCGCTGCGCAAGTACCACGCCAGCGGCGAAATCAATACCCCGGTGAGCGGCGATCCGAAGAAGATTCTCAAGAAAATCAAATCCGCATACAAGGACGGCAAATTGTTGGAACTGGACGGCGTCAGCGTGGAATACAAGGACTGGTGGTTCAATGTGCGCTGTTCCAACACGGAACCGCTCGTGCGCCTCAATGTGGAGGCCAAGACCAAGAAGAAAATGGCGGAAAAGCGCGACGAACTCCTGACCCTGATCCGCTAGATTTTCCGTCAAAAAACTAAATTTCTCGGAACGAGAAATTTAGAGGGCATTCCGATGCTGAATCATCAACTTTACAATGACCTGCTCCAAAAATTTCGCCGGCAATTTCACCGGGAACCGGCAATCGTGGCCTACGCCCCCGGCCGCGTCGAGGTGCTTGGCAACCACACGGACTACAACGAGGGGCTTGTCCTGTCCGCCGCCATCAATTTCGGCACCTTCTTCGCCTGCGCGCCGCGTACGGACGCCACCTGCCGGCTCACGGCCGGCGATCTGATGCAGGAAGTGACACTCCCCGTGGGCGCGCTGGAGCCTTCCGGCAAGCATGTCTGGGCGAACTATGTAATCGGCGTCTTGGCCGGCCTGGGCGCCCGTGGCACCCTGCCCCACGGGTTCGACGGCATGTTCCTGGGCAACGTGCCCCTGGGCAGCGGCCTCTCCAGCTCCGCCGCCCTTGAAATGTGCACCGGCCTCGCGCTGACCAAGCTGTACGGCATCCCCGTCGATCCGATCGCCATGGCCCGGATCGGGCAGGCGGCAGAACACCGGTATGCCGGCGTGAAGTGCGGCCTGCTCGACCAGATCTCCAGCCTGTTCGGCAAGACCGGCACGCTCGTGGAAACGGACTTCCGGTCGCTCTCCGTCAAGAACGTGCCGCTGGGCAAGGACGCCTGCCTCCTGGTGTGCAACACGCATGCCAAG
>Ga0073936_10009570_pt1 | contig 12033 bp, 5 predicted proteins | sample AliMusrvi5mmetaG_FD_87041 | JGI IMG/M metagenome (GOLD analysis project Ga0073936, IMG submission 87041) | Freshwater lake bacterial and archeal communities from Alinen Mustajarvi, Finland, to study Microbial Dark Matter (Phase II) - Alinen... | ecosystem: Environmental > Aquatic > Freshwater >... | reverse complement strand
TTCAAGCACGCCGCGCAGGTCGCGAAGGTGAGAGACGTTGGTATGGCCGGCTTTCACCGAGAGGATTACCTGTTTCGTCTTCCCGCCGGCGCCTTCATCATGGAAATATAGCCGCCCGTCAATGCCCTTATCCGCGCCCTTCTTCCCTTCCACCGGGCGCGCCCCAACCAGGCCAAGCGCCCACCATTGGAATTGGTAGGGGTCGCTCGCTGCCAGGGCTTGCGCGTCGGGCAATGATGTTGGCTCCCCAATCACCTGAAAGGGTAAGTCTTTGCCGAAGGCATCCCATAGCCGGTGCTTCATTAATGTCACCGCCAGGTGCGTGATATCAATCCCGATCCACCGGCGCCCGAGCTTTTGTGCCGCCGCTACTGCCGTACCACACCCGCAAAAGGGGTCAAGCACGACATCGCCGGGATTAGATGAGGCGTTGATAATGCGCTCTAGGAGGGCTTGAGGCTTTTGAGTCGGATAGCCAAGACGCTCAGCGGCTTGCGAGTTGATCGGTGATATATCCGTCCAGGTATCCTGCGTAGAGATACCAGGCATTTCATCTAAATACCGAACATATTCTGCGGTTCCGTTCTTTGTATAGCGAACACGCCCTTCTGCTTCCCATTGTCTCATTTTATCGATAGGGCATCGCCAGACACGTGTTACGCCATTCCATTCATAGGTATATCCGCCACCGCTAAGCCCGCCTGCCGTCAAGTCACCTGTCCTAAATACGCGTCCATCTTTATTGACAAAACGGTAATGAGAATCTGTATATGAGGTATCGTATTCTTGATATTGTTTATTGTGTACGAACTTTTCGCCTTTGGTGAAAAACAGAATAACATCGTGAGCTTTCCCAAAAACTTTTGAATCACTATGAGCACTTGTGCGTTGCCAGATGATTTCATTCCTAAAGTTCTTTGCTCCGAAGACGGCATCCATGAGCATCTTCAAATAATGGCTTGCCGTGGGGTCACAATGCAGATAAATGCTCGCTGTTGACTTCATCACTCGGCGTAATTCCACCAACCGCGGTGCCATCATGGCCAGGTAGGCCAGCATGGTATTCTCGCCTAACACTGTCCGAAAGGCTTGCATGGCGCGCGAGACTTGCCCGCCCATCTCTACCGTATTCTGATAGGCCATCGCTGCCGTATTATCCCACCGCCAGGTATCTTCAAAGGCTTTGATTTGCGATGCAGCTTGCGAGCCATCTTGCTCTCCGAAGAGAACGTTATACGTCGCGTTGCTGTTGAATGGAGGATCGAGGTAGACCAGGTCAACGGTTTCGTCTCTCACGTACCGCTTTAGGATATCCAGGTTATCGCCGTAGTAGAGGGTATTATCTGCCATCACGTCCCCTTTCTTTCTCGTAAGATTCGCGATAGGTCTGCAGTTTCCTGCCGACTTTATGCTCGGATAGCAAAATGACGCTCGCGCAAGCAGTGTGGACCCGGTAGTACGGCACGCAAGATGCGTGTGCTCCCAGTAAGGGTGAAGAATGAATGCCAAACTTTCTTTCCGTAGACAACCAGTATGCCATCGGCGCGGTGAGTGAGAATTTTCCGGTGATGACGAAGCCGGGATTTGCCTTCTATGAGATTCCTACTCGGGAGACGTATGGCGGGTTGACGCGCTTTGACGATTACCGCGACGGGGGCATTATCTCGCTGACGCAGCTTTCGCGCGCGAATAAGGGGATTATTCTGTCGCCGGTTGCTTCCGCTGACCCCTTCTACCCACTGGACCGGATGAACCCGGCAGACTTTACCATCACCGCGGGCAACTGGATGGAAGGGTATCCGCCGAATATCATTCAGCAGGCGGGGGTAGTGAGTACCGGCGGGAGTTGTTTGCTTTGCTATGACCAGACCGTTTACGGGGGACTGTCCCCCTGTTCCGTGAGCTATAACGGCGCGCTGGTTGCCTGTCCCTACATCGACTTGAAGATCGCGCGCAACCTGATGCCTCCCTATGGCATGGCGTTGTCTGCGCAGCTCTGGCAATTCTCCTTCGGCGACGGTTACAGGCTGGAATTCAGCTACGCGCCGGATTTATACCTGTATTACAATAACGCGGTGATCGGTCACCACTATATCCAGGGTAATGATTCGCAAATTGAATTCGCCACGTCCCCGCTGCTGGAGTTCCGTATTCAAAACTTCTTCGGCAGCCTGCACATCCAGGGAAATCACTTGCATGAGATGTGGAAAGTGCCCTTTGTGGGGATGTTGCCGGCGGCACCGTATAGCTACTATTCCGCCGGCGGCATTCAGGCGTTTAACGTGACGCAGGCGAAATACCCCACCGCGGGATCGGTGATTACTGATCCTATTCAGCTCTGGCAGGAATATGACGATGAGGCGCTGGTAGCGGCGACATTTCCGCCAAATGAGCTACAGCCGCCGGGGTGCAGCGCTACTCTGGACGTGTTCGATTCACCTGATACCACTACAAAGCGCTTTCAACTCGACCTCACCGGGGACGGCTTTCACACGCCGACGGTGCAGGCGATGCAATGGCAATTCCCCCCCAGCTATACTGTGCCGCCGAAACGCTGGTTTGACTTTACCGAATGGGTCATCGATGCGACGGTTGAGCTATCCACCGAGCAGACGACGCTCTCGCGCATCGGGCCGGTGATGCGGCAGGCGACATTGCAGGTGCGTCCGGAGATCGTGGCTAATGGCATGACGCTGTGGGAGTGGCTGGGCTTCAATCCGGCGGGTGATTATGCCATCCAGATAAAGACGGGCATGGCCTATGACGATGACACCTTCGCGCAATCGCCACGGGTGACCGGGATGCTCACCGTCAACGCCGGCGCCTTCCCGGTGGGCGGCGTGCCGACGAAGACATGGACAGTGCATGACCGCTGGGAACGGCTGGCGAAGACCGCTTTACTGTGGGCGCCGTCCGTCGCCGGGTTGACCGTCGATCAAGCCATCAGCACGATTGCGCAGTGGGCGGGGGTAGCGCCGTCACAGATCATTGCCGACAGCATCCCCTACACCCTCACTGAGCCGGCGGGAGACCCGACCAAGCTTTTCGGCGACTGGACACAGCCGACCTGGTATCCACACAACGGGACGAACGCGGCGGAATTCATCAAGCAGATTGCCGAACGCTACGGCGTGCTAGTGGCCTTCGACGGCGCCGGGATGCTGGAAATCAAAGCGGGGATAAACACCACCTCGGTACTGACCTTCTCACGCGACGCGGGTACCTTGCCCTATGCGGCGGTGGAGAATGTGGAAGAGCAGGAAGACCGGCAGAGCTGCATCAATACCGTAATTGTGCAGGGGCGCGACCAGTATGGCCGTCCGATTTTCGCGGTGATGTACGATACCGACAGTTTAAGCACGCCGGGGACGCCGCTCTATGTGGGCTATCCGGTGCCGGAAATCATCGTTGACGAGAATCTCACCACGCAAGCCGCGGTGAATTACGCCTGCGCACAGCATTACTGGGCACGGAAAGCAGGCTATCCGCGGCGCTCCTTCCCGAGTCATACCAACTCCGGCTGGCTGGTACTGCCGAATCAGATCATCACCCTCATCAACAGCGCGGCGGGGCATGGCGGCACGGAAGTGGTACGCATCACGCACGTGAGCGAGCATTACCCCGGACATCTGCGCAGCTACACGGTGACGTTGGCCGGCGAAGTGCTGGTGACGGATTAAAGGCAGAAGGCAGAAGGCAGAATCTCTCGCCACCCCCTAAAGGAGGTGGCTAACAACAATAAGCACGCTGAAGCGCGCTATTTCAAACACTCAATCTAAGCAGCGCGCTTCAGCGTGCTTTTTTTGTTCGCCACCTCCTTTAGGGGGTGGGATGAAGGCAAAAGGCAATGAATGATCCATCAACTATTCGGCAGGCGTTGACGCGGGAATTATTGCGCGCGCAGACGGTGACGCGCACCCGCACCTTGCAGGACATACCACGGCAGGGGGCATCTCCAGCGGTGGCCACCAGCCTGGCGGGGGCGGATGATGTGACGGGGATCTTTATGGCGGAAGTGACGGGAGTTGATGGCGGCACGCGCTACGAATAACCACGAAAAGCACGAAAGACACGAAAATCGGTTAGTTGATCATTCCTGCTCTTTGATCTTACTCCTGCTCCTGCTTTTATTGAGTAGGAGTAGGAGCAGGATGTAAAAGCAGGATTGGAGAACGTCCAATGGCGAAAGTCACCTGGTATCAAAATTTAACTCAGATGGCAGCGGGTATGACGACGGGGTTCGTGAATGCCTTCAATGCCATTTTTCCCGCGATGCAAGCGGAGCTTGAGCTGCGCGAGTGCCTCTTCACCGGCTTTTATGAGCCGTTGGCGGCGGCGACGGCGGGCGGTCTGGTGATCACAGGGAGTGGCGGATCCAGTCCAGTGGTCAATCTGAGCTGGCCGTTGGGGAAGGGCGCGGTGTTGCATGGCATCCGCATCGCCTCGCCGGCGCAATGGGCGTTTTCCGGGACGATGCTCACCGGAACGTATAATCTGTATCTCGATAATGCCTGCCAACCGTATATTACCGCAGCGGCTTCGCCGAATAGCAGTTATTTGCTGGTGGCGACGGTGGCGTGGAACCTCAGCACGGCGGTGCTTTCTAACCTGGTCCCGAGCGCGCTGGCACAGAACAGCGGCATGACCATCACCGGCATTATCAGCGGCGGGGGCGGGGGAGACTCGGTCACGCAGGTGAACGGGGTGAATCCTGACAGCTTCGGGCATGTGACATTGACGGCGTCCAGCGTGGGGGCGGAAGCGATCCTGCCCACGCCATCGGCGGTGTCGAAATTCCTCACCAGCACGACGGGGAATGTGCGCTCCTGGGTACAGGTGGCCTGGTCGATGATTGCGAGTGTACCGAGTAGCTTTACGCCGTCTTCTCATGCCGGCAGTCACGAACCGAGTGGGGCGGACGTTATCATCTCCAATGATGCCGCGCTGGGCGGGGATAGCCCGTCGCAGCTGCTCGCGGCGACGCAATACGCCATTCAGCAAGCCATCCAGGCGGCGACTTCGGGGGTGGCAAATGGGTTGTTGTATAAGGGCACCTGGAATGCCAACGTCAATAGCCCGGCCATCAGTTCTGCGACCGGCACGCTGGGATGGTTCTACAAGGTGAGCGTGGCGGGGAATACCACGGTGGACGGCAACAGCGACTGGAAGGTGGGGGATATCATCCTCTTCGACGGGGCGAATTGGGACCGGATTGCCGGATATGAGGCGGTGTCTTCCGTGCTGGGGCGCACGGGGGCGGTTGTGGCGGTGAGTGGGGATTATGATGTCGCGCAAATTGCGTATGCTACAGTTCCCACCGGGTCGGGCTGGACAGGGAATTTATCCGGGGCATTGCAGGCGATTTACACGGCATTGGCCGGCGCGGTGGGGAGCATCAGCACATATCTTTCCACCTTCAACGCGGCGAGTAAGCTGGTGCAACTGGACAGCAGCGCGCGGCTGCCGGCGGTGGATGGGTCGCAGTTGACAAACCTGCCTTCGGGCGGCGGCGGTGGCGTGGCAAGCGGGGCGAACTTGCTCATTAATGGCGGGTTCGACATCGGGCAGCGCTTTCTGCTGGCGTCTTCCTTCGCCAATGGCGCGTATGCCTGGGATCAGTGGTATGCGTTGACGCAAACGGCGGCGATCACCGGGGCGCTGCTCACTCCGAGCGGGTTGACGACGGCGCTGAACGCGGGGCGCATTACGCAGGCACAGGCCAGCGCGCAGCGGGTGGGCATGGCACAGATTATTGAAGGAGTGAATTGCATCCCGCTGATCGGCCAAACGCTGACCGCGCAAGCGCAGGTGCGCTGTAGCGCGGCGCTCACCGTGCGCATGGCGCTGTTGCAATGGACGGGCACGCAAGACGCACCGACAAAGAGCCTGGTGAATAGCTGGACCAACAGCACGTTGACACCGGGGAACTTCTTCATTGCTTCGGGCTATACCGTGCTGGGCACCGGGAATGTGGCGCTTTCGGCGAATAGCTATGGCCTGCTCTCCTGCCAGGGGCAGCCGGATAGCAGTTGTAAGAACCTGGTATTGGTGATATGGACAGATTCGACACTGGCGCAAAATGCGACGCTTGATGTGAGCCAGGCTGACCTTTTCGCGGGTTCGGCGACACGGACATGGGGCGGGGTGGATATCCAGCGCGAACTGCAGCGCTGCCAGCGGCATTATGAGTCGAATTACACGCCGAATACCTGTTGCATCTTCCTCTGCATGGCCGGTACCGGGCAGATTGACGGCAACTTCCTCTTCAAGGTGACGAAGCGCACTTCCACGCCGGTGGTAGCAGCTTATGGCTACAATTCGAGCACGGCGAATGTGGTGAACGCGGTGGGAGGGTCGAATATTACCGGCATTACTGCTTATACCGCGAGCGCGGACGGGGTGGAAACGATCTACAAGTCAGGGGCGTTCACGCTAAACCATGAGTATGCGTTTTCGATTTCGGCGGATGCCAGTATGGGAGTGTGAATTAAAGGCAAAAGGCAGAAGGCAAAAGGCAAAAGGCAGAAAGATGAAAAATTCGATCTGCGCCAATTGCAATGACTCGATTCTCCTCGATTCGCCTCGATTCGCCTCGATTCGCTTCGAGCACGAGCACGAAGACAGTAGTTCCGGTTTTTAACTCACCGGTATTGGGTCCTCCCACATTTTTTGATATTCTAACCTGAAAGGATTTTGCCATGGTCGAGATATCGCGGTTACATTCACCGGCATGCATTTGTGCTGCGGAAAAAGGATGTGTACCAATCCAGGTGCTCGCAGAACATGTCGGCGGCCTTGATGAGCAGGTGCAGCGCCATGACGCCGTGCTCGTGCGTTTGTTCGAACGGCTGGACGGCATCTACAAACAAAATGTAGCCATCCTGCTCAGCTTGCTGCTGGCTGTGCTCAGTATGGTGACCGGCCTGGTATGTTACCTGCTGAAACGGTAACCGTTTTGTGTCGTTCTTCTTTTTCGTGGTAACTAAATCCGCAATCCGCAATCCGCAATCCGCAATCGAAAGATCCGCAATCCGCAATTTAAGGAGGTTCCCATGTCCCCCTGGAAACCCATCATCAACCGGGCATTCACGCCCGAGGCGTTCGACAGCTACTGCCGGTTATTACGCTGGTCTGCCTGGCGTCCGCAATTTATCGTCCTGCATAATACCGGCACACCCACGCTCGCTGAGCGTCCACGGGGATTTACCCCGCAGGCGATTGACAACCTGGTCACCTATTATCGCGATCAACTCGGCTGGTCTGCCGGTCCGCATCTCTTTGTGGATGACCGGCAAATTACCGTCTTCACACCTCTCACCACCCCGGGGGTGCATGCTCCCTCCTGGAATACCGTCTCGCTGGGGGTGGAGATGCTCGGGAATTACTCCACAGAGGATTTCCACCGCGGACGCGGCTTGCACGTGCATCGCAATGCCGTCGCCGCCATCGCGACGCTCTCCGTCGTGCTGGCGCTCGACAGCAGCACGATGCGCCTGCACCATGAAGACCCACAAACCACCCACCGCGATTGTCCCGGTGCGCAAGTAGTAAAGCTGGACTTTATCCGCGAAGTCCATCAGCGCTTGCTGCACCTACCGCAGTGCTGATAAGGTACTAAACAAGACCAGTTCAGCTATTGAAAGAACTCTCCTGTATGGTTGATTGTCTTTTGGTTCCGGTTATGCCGGGTTAAGTCTTTTAGGTCCTTTTGTGGTTAAGATATTGGCACTATAGGTTTTATTGTGGGTAAATGATCTTCAACTCGTTTTTATACGTGAACAACAGCCCGGCTCGTAGTAAGGCTCGGAGGCAGGATGCCGGAGTGCCGTTCGCACATCCACGACTTCATGTGTGATAAATAATATAGACGGTGTGGGTCTCCGACGGCACTCCGGCATCCATGCCTCTGTGCCTCACTACGAGCCGGGCGGCGAATCAGACGCTAAATCGTCGGGAATGGCCTAAAAGCGATACACACACCATTTACCCACACAAAACCCTATAGTACCAATATATTAAAACCTATCACCTCAGCCATCAATGGCAACCCCCCCGGTCGGTATGACCGGGGGTGTTTTTATTTGGTAGCCTACGTTCACGAAATGGCGAATTTTGTAATGGGAACTACCTGTTCCCAGACGGCGTTCAAGGAGTAAAAATAGACGGCTACTTAGTGCTGTAAATGCGCTTGTATGCTTGGCAACATTGGCCACAAAAATGCTAAATTTGAGGCTGACTAATACCCTGCATAAAAGGGTAGAAAGAGTCAGGTGAAGGTCCTGTCAAACCTGCACCTTAATCAAATTTTAACATTTAAACTAATCTAGATAAGTTGACACCTGGACAAAGTTGTAATATAATAAAGCATTCCTCCAGAAGTTGGAGTTGTATTGCTGCGTGGGATCCCTCCCCCCGTGGCGTATGCTGCCATGGCAGCAATAGATTATTTTCATACTTTTTTACTTAACCAGCTAATAATAGCTGGCGTAATGCATTGTTGGTATCTGGTATTCGCGCTAATAATAGCTGGCGTAATGCATTGTTGGTATCTGGTATTCGCGAGAAAGGGGACACTCTGATGTCTACTAATCAATCTGCGCGCACTGGGCATGATCTTCGTTCACTTATTAGCCTCGCCCTCCTGCTCCTCGTTTTGGGTTTCGCCGCGACACGGGCGTTGGCACAAGTGCCAACGATCGCCTCGTTCTCTCCGGCCATGGGACCCGAGGGCACGGTGATCAGCATTTACGGCACGAATATCACCGGGGCGACCGCGGTTACCGTCAATGCTATAGCTGCGTCTAATATTACCGTCGTCGCGCTCCCGTCATGGGGAGGCAATACGGCGTATACGGTTGGACAAGTCGTCAAACCTGTGACGGCGAATGGCTACGCATACCAGTGCACCACTGCGGGTACAAGCGGCGCAACCCAGCCAACATGGTCGACGACTATCGGACAAACAGTGACCGATAACACCGTCACCTGGACTACGATCGCTTCCGTGTCCATGATCACCGCGACATTGGCCAATACCACCACCACAGGCGTGGTGAAAGTGACCGCTCCTGGCGGCGTAGCGACCAGCGCGCAGAATTTCTATATCTCGACACCATCCATCACTTCGTTCTCTCCCACCTTCGGCCCTGGGAGCACCGCGATCACCATCACCGGGAACAACTTCACCGGCGCGACTGCGGTGTCCGTCGGCGGCACGGCGGTGACAAGTTTCACCGCTACGAACAACACCACCATTAACGCGACGATCGCCGCCGCAACCGCCACGGGTCTCGTTAGCGTCACCACCCCCGGCGGCACGATACCCAGCACCAGCTACTTCTACATCACACCGAGTACCGTCGCTTCGTTCACTCCGCTTGCCGGGCCGGTCGGGACTGTTGTCACGATCACCGGCACGAACTTCCTCGGCGCTACCGCGGTGACAATCGGCGGCATTTCAGCGACCTACACGGTGATCAGTAATACCACCATCACCGCGGCGGTCCCGGGCGCAGCCGCGTCCGGATCAGTGATCAGCGTGACGGTCAATGGCGCCACGGTGAACAGCGCGGCAAGTTTTGCCCTTCCGCCCACCATCACCTCATTCTCACCGACAACTGGCACGACCGGTGCGACGGTGACGATAACCGGGACGAATTTACTCGGCACCACCGCTGTGACTATCGGCGGTGTCGCGGCAACATTGGGCACCATTACCGCGACGACCGTCCAGGTGACAGTAGTTGCCACCATGTCCGGATTAGTCAGTGTGACCACGCCGGGTGGTACGGCAACCAGCACTGCCGTCTTCTCCTATACCGGACCTACCATCACCTCGTTCACTCCGATAGTTGGTCCAACCGGGACGGTGGTGACGATCACCGGCACCAATTTGTTTGGCGCCACCTCGGTCACGATCGGCGGCGTTGCCGCGGCATCGTTTACCGTGGTCGGCAACACTACAGTGACTGCGACGGTGGGTGGCTCGGCCGCGACGGGACAGACGATCAGCGTGGTGACCCCGGGTGGCACGGCGACCAGTGTTGGCACGTTTGCCCTTCCGCCGACCATCACCTCGGTCCCCGCTTCCGGCGCAATCGGCACCGCGTATAATATCTCCGGCACCAACTTCACCGGAGCGACCGCGGTGACTTTCGGGATAGCGCCGTGGACGGCGGGTGTGCCGGCGGCATCGTTTACCGTCACCAATGCCACCACCATCAGCGCCACGCCGGCAGCCGGCACACTCACCGGCGCTGTCAGCGTGACCACCCCCGGCGGCACCGCGGTGAGCTCGACGAACTTCGCCATCACCACGCCGTCCGTCACCGGGTTCACCCCGGCCGGCGGACCGGTGGGTACATTGGTTACCATCACCGGCACCAGCTTCCTCGGTGCGACCGGAGTGACGGTCGGTGGTGTAGCCGCGACTGGAGTGAACGTCATCAGTACCACGACGATCACCGCCACGGTGGCATCCGGATCGGTGTCAGGAGTGATTGTCGTCACGACGCCTGGCGGCACGGCGACCAGTCCGGCGAACTTCTTCCTCCCGCCGACCATCACTTCGTTGAGTGCGAACAATGGAACCGCGGCTGGTAACATAACGATCAACGGCACCAGCCTGCTCGGGGTGACCCAGGTGACCATCGGCGGCGTAGTACAAACGTTGGGCGCCAATGCGAGTACCTCGCAGGTCATCACGATTGTGGCGACGACCACCGGTCCGCTTGTGGTGACCAATCCTGCCGGCTCGGTGACCTACGGTACGAATTTCTATTATACGCCGGTCACTGTCACCGGGTTCAGCCCGGCGAATGGTCCCGTTGGGTCGGTAATTACTGTTACCGGCACTAATTTCCTCGGTGCCACCGGGGTGACTATCGGCGGTGTCGCGGCTACCGGCATTAACGTGGTCAATAATACCACGCTCACCGCCACGGTGGGGGCAGCAACAGTGCCGGGCGTAATTGTCGTCACCACTCCAGGTGGCTTCGGCACCAGCGTGGGTCTTTTCCAGCTTCCGCCCACCATCACTTCGTTATCCGCCACTAATGGCGCCACGGGCACCGCGATCAACATCATCGGGTCCAACTTCACCGGTACGACCGCGGTGATGTTCGGCGTCGCCGCTCCAGGCGTCGCGGGCATTGCCGCATCCGCTTTCACCGTCACGAATAATACGACTTTGAACGCGACGCCCGCTGGTGCCACGCTTACCGGGTATATCAGTGTGACTACTCCGGGCGGCACCGCCATCAGCCCGACGCCCTACTATATCACCAACACCGTCGCCGTCCCCACGTTCGTCCCGGCCCTTGGACCGGTCGGCACGCTGGTAACCATCACCGGCTCCAACTTCCTCGGCATGGTCGCCGCGTCCGGTGTGGTGATCGGTGGCGTTAATGCGGCCTCGTATACCGTGGTGAATAATACCACTATCACCGCCACGGTGGGCTCAGGTGCTACCACCGGCGTGGTGACCATCACCCCGTTGTACGGTTCGGCAGTGAACAGCGCAGGGAACTTCGCTCTCCCGCCGACCATCACCTCGTACTCCGTGAACAATGGCGCCGCGGGCTCGAGCTTTACTGTCAACGGCACGAACTTGCTAGGTTTAACCGCTGAGACTGTCGGTGGCGTGGCCGTGGCCTCTATAAGCGGCAATACCAATATCGCGGTAACCATAACGACAGCTGGGACCACCGTCACCGGGCCGGTTGTGCTGACTAATCCCGGCGGAAGCGTATCCGGCCCGAACTACTTCATCACACCCATCATCGCCCCCGTATTTGTACCGGCTGCCGGACCTATCGGGACGGTGCTGACCATCACCAGCGCGAACTTGATCGGTACCACCGGTGCAACCGGAGTGATCATCGGCGGCGCGAATGCGGCTTCATATACGGTGATCAATAACACCACCATTAAAGCGACCGTCGCCGGTGGAGCGGTTACCGGGGTGGTCACCGTGACTCCGCCTTACGGCTCTGCGATGAACAGCGTGGCGAATTTCTACCTTCCGCCCACCAT
>Ga0073936_10009569_pt1 | contig 12034 bp, 8 predicted proteins | sample AliMusrvi5mmetaG_FD_87041 | JGI IMG/M metagenome (GOLD analysis project Ga0073936, IMG submission 87041) | Freshwater lake bacterial and archeal communities from Alinen Mustajarvi, Finland, to study Microbial Dark Matter (Phase II) - Alinen... | ecosystem: Environmental > Aquatic > Freshwater >... | reverse complement strand
TACAGCATTTTCATCTTAAAAATATACCTAAAACAGACATTCCGTTAAACCTTCAGGTCAACCGAATAACCTGTGCTATCATACCCACTACCAAGTAACTCTTTGATGTTGAAAATGCTGTATATTCAAAAGATTCGGACACCGCCCATGAAAGGCCTGAGATTTAATCGGCTTGTCACCGATTCCAATCACAATACTACGAGCCCTATCAGCATAAATACGGTTCTTTGGGAATTTGAGTGGAAAGTGTGCTGGGTGAACTAGCTGCGCCCTTTGAAAACAATGGCATGTTTGTGGGCTGTCCTGGTCACCATTCAAATTCCCAAAGAACCCGTGTGAATACATTGGCTACAACCGTTCTAAAATATAACAATCTTCCTCTAATACCTCTTCTGGTTTGTCGAGCTTGTCATGAAAACCATACTTCATGCTTAGGCCATAATAGTTCTCATGAGAGGCTAATAAATAGCCTGATTGCTGGGCATAAAATATTGTTGGAACAGTAGTTGGCATAAAATCCATCATTCTGTAATCCCTTCTACAATATTCTACTAGCCGCTTAAACATTTCTTTGCTGCATTCCTCTGGACGAAAGGAAGTGGCGGCTACAATGTCGCCCTTCTTTTGTAATGAAGCGAGTATGCTATAAAGAAAGCTAATGGTTTCGGGTTTTAGATAGAAGAAAACACCTTCAAAAAGTATGAAGGAAGGGCGACCATCGACCCATTCCTTAAGCACCAAGGAAAGGGCTGTTATCTCATTTAAATTATTCAAATCATCCACTGTTATGAACTGTATCATGCGATCAGGAATAGCACCGTTCAAATTAAACTCAGCTAGCTTTTTCTTCTTAAAATTTAAGTTGAATTCCGTATCAATTTCGCAGCAAGAATTTCTCGAAGGGATAAGGTAAGGATAGTTTGTGAATCCTGCTCCAATATTGATAAATACGCCGTCTGGAAACATGTCTAGAAACCGACTTAATTCCTCTAGGAAAAATCTATGGCGCAGCGCATGCACTAAAACTTCCGTCGGGCCAACTTTTTCAGCATAGGCCTTGGCCCATTTTTCACTTTCTTCCGTTATCCATAATGTGGCAAAATGATCGGAGCTGACACTAGGATATTTGGCTCGAAAGGCATTGACGATAAGGGCGGAATCGTGTACTCCAGTTGGCATGGTTTAATTCTCAAGCTGTTTGTGTTTATATAGCGTCAATTCTCGAAGAATTGTATCATCAACAACCTATCCTAAAACAAGGGGCGCCCATGCCCACAGTAAAAGTTGACGACTTAGACATTTATTATGAAACCCATGGTGAAGGGCCGCCGCTGCTGCTGGTCGCAGGGCTTGCGTCGGATTCACAAAGTTGGCAGCCTGTGCTGGATACACTTGCCGCCGACTTCAAGGTCATTGTATTCGACAATCGCGGGGTTGGCCGTACCACACCGCAAGAGGCAACCACAAGCATTACCCGGATGGCCGATGATTGCGTCGGCCTTGCCCAACAATTGGGAATTGAAAAGTTCCATTTGCTCGGGCATTCCATGGGCGGGTTCATTGCCTTGGAAACCGCCATCCGCTTTCCTGATCGGGTAGACAAGCTGATCGTCGCGGCAGCTGCAGCCACCGATTCCGCCCGTAACCATTACCTCTTCGCCGATTGGGCTGCGGACCGGAATGCCGGCATGGACCCGGCGCGCTGGTTCTGCAACTTCTTCTATTGGATTTTCACCGCAGGCTTTTTCGACGACAGCAAGTCAGTCCAAGCCGCCCTACGCTTTGCCTTGGATTATCCCTATCCTCAGAGTCCAGCCGCCTTTGACCAGCAAGTGCGGGCCATGGCGGATTTCGATTGTAGAGAGATGCTCTGTTCGGTGCACGCCAAAACCTTGGTGCTTGCGGGGGGTGAGGATCTGCTGTTCCCGCCTGGGGTCTGCCGCGAACTCGCCAGAGCCATCCCAAGGGCAGAATTCTCCCAAATCGAGCAGGCAGCCCATTCCATCTTTATAGAGAAACCAAAGGACTTCACCGCCGCTGTCTTGGGCTTTTTAGGTCAAGGCTGAAGGGTACTAGTTGAATGATTCAAGCCCGTTTAATCTTGCTTGCTCTGCTGCTGAGCGGAGGCTCTGTATCTGGTGCGCCTGCGCAAACTGTGATGGGGGCTGACGCAGTCTTGCGGCGGTTTGAAGGCCGGTGGCGGACTCACGTCACCATCAAGTCAGATAAGATGGCTTCTCGTGTCATGGAAGCCGCAGGAATAGGCGTTGGGCTAGTCACCCTAGGCGACCGGTATGTCGAATATCGAGCGAAAACGGATGCTGTGCCGGGGCACCCACTCGACGAGGATTTGCAGATCAGCACATGGGATGTGGCCAATAAAGTCTACCGCCATTGGCTATTCGACTCCGAAGGCAACCGATTCGAGCGAACGGGAACGTGGAACGAAGCGCGTCATACGCTGACTTGGAGGGCGAATGAGCGTGGTTGCACCGTCGTAATTCATGACCGTTTTGTATCTCGCGACAGAATTGAGTGGGATCTGATTCGACGGGACCCTGCCGGCAAGATCAGGATGCACATTGATGCTTGGATGACACGGCTCCCGCACTCCAGCCCGCGTAGGCCGCGATAGGACATCACACCGACCCTTTGCGGACAATCATGCCATTTGCTTTAATGACGGAAATCTACTGCTTGCTGACGAATAGAATTTTCCGTAGATTTCCAACCAACTAGGATTTTGCTAAGGTATGCCTTTCGAGGCTGAGGAACTGCCCATGTCCAACCAGATTTTGCAAATAGCTAAAAAAACCATCATGACCGAAAGACAAGGCATCACCCCCCTAAGATCATCGCGCAAACCAGATATTGCTTCTCTCCCGGATGTTTTTCCCAGCGGGGTGACTATTATCAAAAGCAATTACGCGCTTACTTTCGTCGAATCAATCAACAATATTGAGGATGGCCCAATCGTTGGCCGGGAGATTGTCGATTGTTGGGTTCTCGATAACGGCATACTCAAGGTAAAAGCCATCTTGATGGGCGGTAACGTTGTGTCAATCGAGAAGGGCGGCCAAGAATATTTATGGCAGAATAGGGAAGGTGCCACCTATTACGGCAGGGGTTCCGACGCTTTTCCATTGAATCGCGGGCTTATCCTTCATGGCGGCATTCGTGTAGCGGCAGTGACCGCCGAACATGGGCTGTACTATGACACTGATTGGGATATCGACTTCATCGCCGACCCAACCGGATCAGCGATCATACTCAAGATCAAGGATACCCAGGAAAACCGCAATCTCCTTTGCGATATTTTAAGCAAAGGCCAGTTCCTATCCCCAGGCTCCAATGTGCCAATGAGCAAATATCCGGTCACTGATGCGGAATTTATCTTCACCGTCAGCCTCAGACCCGGAGAGGCTTTCGTCCGCCTTAATGCGGCCTTGATCAATACCAAAGAAACCCCGGTGACCGCAGAAATTTGGCTGCCGCAGACCTATCCCGTCACCAAGAACTCCCAAATCATTTCCCACCAAAAGAAACGTCGCTGCAAGGATTTATGGGTTTATATGGGAATGCTGAAGGATAATTTTGTGGTTCAGGATATGCAACTGGACAAGGATAATGACTTGCCAGCCTACCAAGGAAAGAATGGCTTTATCGTCGGCTGCCCGCCTAACCCGGCTAGTTGGACTAATGCTGATTTGAACAAGCCGCTTGACTGGCCCTCGGGCTGGGGCGGGATTCTATATGATTATCCTCGCCGGGATGGTTATTACCATGCGGTGAGTTATGGGGATGGCAGGGGCACGGCTTATGTTTCTATATCAAACGACAAAACCCCCCATTACACCAAAATGTGGTCATGGGGCAACCCCGATATTTTCAACCGCCAGGAAGCCTTGGCACAAAACCCGCCGCTCGCTGCTGGACGACCAAAATCGGAATATTACGAACCTTGGGGCAGCGGCTTTAACACCTGTTTTTTTCAGCCCAGTGAATTTCCGCAAGGGGAAAGTTCATGGGATGCCTTCATCGTGCCAATCGAATCTGGCCTTGATAGCGGGAAAACGCAGCAGGAGTTAAGGGATGTCATCGACCAAAAAATCGAGCACATAACGCCAAAGCTGACTTAACTTGAAGCTTCAAGCCCCCGCCTTTCAGGCGGGCTATTTCATCTCCAGCCATTGCTATGCAGGTACTGGTCCCGTTGCCTTAGAAGGACCGAAAGCCACCCTAGCAATGGCTTTTCAAGAAATCCTATGAAACAATTCTGCAAGCCTCTCCGAAAGATGCGTTTGTTTAAACGCACCCAACTATAAGGAATTCCATATGTTTGAAACCGCTACCCTTCACTTCGATTTAGGGCACTTGGCAGCCCAGCAAAAATTCACTCTCCACGTTGGCGTGCAACGTTACGCCTTGACCCCACACACCCCGCAAAGCCTTGCCCAAAGTCGCAGGGACAATTCCGCCCTTGCCCTGTTCCCTGATGAGCGGGTCAGCCATTTCGCCGAGTCTGTGCAGTTGCCGTCCAACGCTTTGGTCATGCTGCGGGTCACCGCGCCCAAGCGCAGTGAGGAACATCCCCTTGATCGCCTTGTGCAGGTTTCTCTGCATATTCCCCGTGCGACACGCGCAGCCGGGGTGGCCAAGCGCAAAGGCTCAGGCCTGCCGGCCAAGCTAAAGGCTCAATGGGGGTCCAACCCTCTGCCTCCCGATGAAAAAATCATCATCGACATTGGCAATTACCCCACTGCCTTGGACACCGCCAAAACCCTGATTTTCCTTCATCCTGAGTTGCTGGCCCTGCAAACCACATGGGGCGAAAAAATTTATGCCTTGATCGATGATGCCGAAGGGTTGACCGAACTTGCGGGTTCCATCTATATCCAGTCAACGAACCATGACGGAAATTGGGTGATGAGTGATTACCATCTGAGCAAAGATTACCGAACCGGCAATCCCACCGGGAAGAATATCTATGTTTGGTCCGATGAAACCCTAGAAATGATGGCCCTCCCTTTGCAGGACATCCTACGCAAAAGCAAGGACACCGATGACTTGAAAGGCCAGTGTTGGACGACCCAAGCCGGCATTGTGCAAGTGCCTTTGGCCAGTTCAACCCAAAACGTTGTCGGGCAATCCCCAAGCCTGAAGGATGCGGCAATAGACTATACGGTGAAGCAACTAACGCCCCAGTATGGGGTGGAAAACAAGTTTGCTTATGATGCCAGCACAGCCACGGCGACAGCATCCTTTAAAAACAACTGTTTGCGCTGGCTTCAAGTCACAATCAATCAATTTGGGCCAAACAACGAGCCGGTGGGTATCCTGAATGAATCCCAAGGGTATCTTTCCCCGGTGGACACCATCATGGCCATTCCCTTGCCGGTTGATTGGTCGGATATTCCATTCACATTCGACCCCAAGGCGAGTTCCGCCGTCATCAGCCTAGGTGGGCTTGGTCAACCCCCTTATGAGCTTGACTTAGATTTCAAAGGGCTTTTTTGGACATCCCTTTTCAACTTAGCCATTCCTACGCTATTCATCATCTACGGAGTGGCTGCTGATCAAATTGGCTCGGAATGGTCCGAGATGACCAAAAAAATTGCTTCCAAAGGCAGCATGCTTCTTGAAGCTGGGATGGAAGGGCCCTTAGGCGGTGCGGTGTCAGGTTCGGTGAGCACAGAGGATATTCTGTCATTGGTCGGCAACATTGCCTATTCCATGTTAACTGATTTTCTCGTCAGCGAGGCTACCAGCGAGTTAGCGATTTACATAGCGGAAACGCTCGGCGAATCGGCGTTGGAGGATGCTGAACCGTTTATCGGTTGGATTGCCAAAGCAATAGGCGCCGCCGCCGATCTTGCCAGCATCACCGAAACCATTGTGGCGGTGGCTTCCAGCCCGGCGACCATGTCACTGAGCATCCTCCGCACCATGGCTCTACAGGTCACTGTCAACCCGGACCCTAAACATTTTGGCAAATGGCCGGCCACGGCCACCCATTATCGAATCACCGCCACCTATGACGATGGCCCGACTTATGTCTATGACGGCAAACTGGACAACACCACCCAGCAAGGCGCCATCAGCCACGTCTTTACCAGCCTGCCGGCCGGCGGCAGCCTTACGGTGCTGGCATGTTTCTATTCGGACACGGGCTGGCTGGCAGGGCGGGGCAAGACCGGCCCGATGCCAGCCTTGCCGACGGATACCGCCAACAACTGTTTGGTTGTGCCGGCTTTCGCCATTGTCGAGAACTTGGTTCCCCTCTCCACCGGTACCACTTATTTCTTCAAGGAAAAGCTGGTTTTCGGAAGCCAAGGAAGGGTTTGGGCGGCGACCGGCACCACCCCTGCCCCTGCGGACACGGTGTCCAGCCTGAATGGTTCAAACGTGGGCAACAATCTGGCTTATTTAGGAGCCATTGAGTTGAACGAATCCAAGTCTGCCTTTGCTTATTTATGGCGGGCCTCCGGGCAAAACCTGCCGCGCTTCCATGCCGACAAACAGCCCTATTCCGGGCAACTGTATGCCTTCCAGGCATTGGGCGATGGAAGTTCGCCCGAAAGCGGCCTGAAGTTCCCTGGCTTCGGCTACGATCTGATGCCTTGTTTGGCGTTGCCTCCACCGACCATGGCCCAGCCCTTCGCAGATGGATTTCTGTTGGAGCCAACCACGGAAGGCAATGTCATGTACTTGCGCGCCCTGTCCCTTGACCAAGGCCAGCCGCTCATTGTCTCTCCCAAGGATTCCTTCGGCCTTTTCACGGGTGCCCAAGATGACTTGGCCATCCACCCCGCAGGCTTCGCGGTGGCCCTCAGCAAAGCCACCTGCAAACTGCAAGTCGTCAAGCTTGCGCCGCCCCAACCGGATGCAAAGGCTCCAGTGGCGGCGATATTGTCGGGCAAAGGCTCGCGGGAGGGCTTGCTTCAAAACCCTGTCGCCCTGACCTGTTCGCTGGATCGAATTTTGGTCTTACAAACCACTGACGCCTCGCCCCAAGGCTGCATCGTTTCCTTTGACCATGCAGGCAACCCCGTGTATGACTTTACCGGCAGCCAATGGTCCATACCCCTCCGCAGCGAGGGCACCGCCGCCGTCAAGCTCGTTGACGTAAGCGTCGAATCCAAAGGCTACCTTTATGTGTTGAAGTACCTTTACTCGCTCTCGGGCATCGTGCAAGCTGCGGATTATCGTTTGGATATCTACAATCCTGACGGTAGCTTTCTGGCCCAGGTCAGAGGCATTGCCGCCGCAAGCCTGCATGTGGATATCTGGCGCAATGTCTATACCTTGGACTACGAGATTCTGCAAGGATCAGGCCGCACCGAGCCATCTATGGCGACTTGGATACCTTCAACGCCTTCCATCTGAGCAAGCATTTTAAACAAGCATATTCTGGTTAAGCCCCTCTCCAATCATGGATGAGGGGTTTAGGAAAAAAGGGCGATTTTCGACCACTTTCCCGCAGCCCTTAGCCTCTCATCAATCAAATCTTTTTTAGGAGAAACGCTATGCAAACGATCAATCGCTGGATTCTTTACACCTCGGACGGACATCCTGTAAGAATCTGGGATGATTTCAACTGGATATATGGGGTAGACATCAGTTCATCCACCCACGACCTAGAGAGAGTCAACCTTTGCCACCTTGGAAACGGTTATATCACGTTTCAAGCCGACAATGGCGACAATTCTTTTATCTTGGCGAATCCCGGCCTTCAATTCCAGAAGGCAGATACCAGTTGGAACAAAAGGCTGAAAGACGCCGCCATTTTTAAGTTTATCTTGGTAGAGAGAGGCTTTTTTGTCTTACAGGCGGTGGGTGGTGGGTATGTGCAAGTCGGCTGGCCGCCGATCTACAACACGATAGGTCCCTTGGTTGTGATGCAACAAGATATCTCTAAGGCTGCGCGCTTCTATGCTGTTGGAGTGGATCATCTTAGCACTCTAGATTTCATCACCATGGGCTACAAGGCTTCTGATCTTGTTGCTATGGGGTACAGCTTTTCGAACCAAAAATTCGGCCAATCTAACCTAGCTTGCATGGATTTCACGGGCATCGACCTCTCCAAAAGCGATCTCACCCAAGTTAGCTCTTTTGGTGGTTGCATCTTGGATGAAGCCAGGCTTATCAACACCACAATAGGCGGTCGCCAGGAACGGTTGACACTCCAACGCACCTCCCTCTCGCATACTGATTTTACCGGCGCTGACTTAAGCAACTGCGATTTAACCTTGGCGGCTGGAATACCTTTCGGCGATCAGGCTCAGGAGCCGACCACGGCCAGCGACTCTGGCTATTCTACCCTTTTTGCCCCAAAAGGCACGGCGGCTGGGATCGGGAAATATAGCCTGCTGGGCCTGTCGGTTGACTTGGGGTTTGCCTTTGACTATAACGGTAGCGGTACGCCAGACCACTTGGTTTTCTACAGTCCCGGAAACCAATTATCCTCAATTACCAAAGTCGCCAGCGATGGCACGCTTTTGGAGGTGTATTCCAGCAATCAAGGGATTGGTGGCTATGACCTCAAGGTTAGCGTTGACCTGGGCTTTGCCTTCGATTACGACGGGTTCGGCAAGCTCGACCATCTGCTGTTCTATCGCCCCAGCGGCGACGATGGCGCATCAGGTGGCAGTATCTTCATCATGAAAAACAACCGCGATGGAACCTTCACCAATAGGTATGCTGATCGGGGTATTGGTGGCTTTGACATAAGAGATACGAGAGACCGAGGTTTTGCCTTTGACTACGATGGCAGCGGAGCCACCGACCATCTCGTCTTTTACCGCCCCGGTGAGAGCCTCATTTATTTCATTCAACACGATGCTGCGAGCGGTTTCTCCACAACGTGCAGCTTCAGCGACGGCATTGGCAGTGTAGGGAGCAAATTTGACCTTAAAATGGATAACGACCTGGGCTTTGCCTTCGATTACGATGGCAGCGGCAAACTCGACCATCTAGTCTTCTATCGCCCTGGCTCAAGTGCCATCTGGATCATCAAAAATAACCGGGATAAGACCTTCTCAACCCTCTTCTCAAGTAGTTCTGGCATCGCTGGGTTTGCGTTATACACTCACCTAGATCGCGGCTTTGCCTTTGACTACACCGGCAGCGGAAGACCTGACCATTTGGTCTTTTACAGCCCTGGCTTGAGCAAGATCAGCATTATCCGAAACAACCGCGATGGAACCTTTACCGATGTCTACAGTTCCTCCTCTGGCATCGGCGGTTATGACCTGTTAAATGAGGCAGACTTAGGCTTTGCCTGCGATTACTTCGGAGGGGGCAAGGCCAACAATCTAGCGTTTTACCGGCCCGCTGCCAAAACTCTGTTTCTGCTTGAGAAAGACCGCCCCAACCCGCCGTCCAACATCCTCCCCACATTCACCCAAACCAACCTCTCTAACTCCATACTTCAAGGCATCAACTTATCTAACGTCAACATGCTCGGGGCTAAACTCATTGGGGCGACGTTGAATCTCCATTCTAATAATTCGGCTGAGTGGACCAACATGAAACTCGGCGACATGGCTCTCGGCTTGGGCGCCGATCTTACCGGTGTCAAGCTGAGCAACTGTTATATCTGGAATTCGGATTTCAGCAAGGTAGTATTCGAGGGAGCAGCGGATCTTACAGATACCTCATTTAATACCTGTACTCTGCAAGAGGCGAAATTTCAGGGGGCCATAGTGCATGGAGGCGCCTGGTATGATCTTGATCTAACCGGGGCAGATTTAACGGGGATCGATTTCCTCTCTTTGATCGACTTTTCGAACTTGAGTTTTAAAGAAGCAATTTTGACTGATGCCATTTTAACGTACAGGGATCTCACTCAGTTTTCTTTTCAGGGTGCCACCCTCATTCGCACCCACCTTGATAGCACAAAACTGGAGGGCACTGATTTCACGGGTGCAAAACTCTCCTGCGCTACTTTCTCCAACGCTAAATTCTCTGAATGGCTACTTAAGGGGTACTCCACTATTTTGACCGATGCTAACTTGGAAGGCACTATTTTCGACAATACCGATCTGACCCATACCGTCTTCTCGGCGCCGATCATCCAATCCACCGACCCAACCCATCGGACAAGCTTCGTCAACGCAACGCTCCCCTATTCCGTCATCGGCTTGAACTGGTCCTGCCTAGACCTCACCGGGGCCACCGTCATTGGGTTGCCGACCGATTTGGCGGGACTCAATGCCTATGGGCTAAAATGGATATCCGCGCCATTAAAGGGCTGCATCCTGAATGGCGCGGATTTCTCAAACGCCGTCTTGGACGATGCCGATTTCGTCAAGGCCAAGCTCAAGAAGCACAACAAGGTAGGCGTTAAATTTAACAGCGCCCATCTAGTGGGTGCGCAGATGACGTATGCGGACTTTGATGGCACCGACTTTACAGGCAGCATTCTGGGTGACCAAGACAAATCAATTGCCGCCAAATTCATCAAATCCTACTTTAACAGTTGCACATTCTGCGGGGCGAACCTCAATGGAGTCGATTTCACCTGGGCGACCTTGATTGAAGCCAAATTCCAAGGCACGGCCACTACCCTGCAAAAGGCCAGTTTCGATGGAGCCTACCTGCCTTTGGCAGATTTCACCGATGCCGATTTGGAAGGGATAAGCATGACGTTTGCCTTCTTGGCGGATGCAAACCTCACCAATGCCAACCTCGCACCCGCCAATGACGAGTCGGAGGCTTCGCCCCTTGAGGGAGCCGTCCTGTTCGGAGTCAATTGGCAAGGCACACAGTTGCAAGGTGCAAACTTGACCGGAGCCTATCTCTCCCAACAAGAAGGGTCATTACCTGTGCGCTATTACGATGAGCTTGGAAATTTGTTTCCGCCAAGTGGCCCGGCTATCGATTACAAATGGGATGCCCAACCATACCCGGATCCAAAGAAATCCTTCAGCAATGACACCAGTTGTCCAAACGGCGACACCTATTCCCACAACGTGTCAAAAAATATTCCCTTTGAACAAATGATGACAGCTACGAAAACTATTACAGTATGGTACCCTCCAGAATCGTTGCCCAGTCACAAACCAGAGATAGATCAGCGATATGGGAGCGACACTGATGAGGCTTCAGCTTAATGGTTTTAAAAGTGATATCTGCATCTCGGTCAGGGCGTAGTTCAAAGCCGGGTAACAGTTTTGCCGGGGATCAAAAGGTTCGACATTCATCGGGGTCCAGCAAGCTCTCTGCGTCCAATATGGCAAAAGAAAAAATATTGTTTGCCCTCTGTAATAAGGGCTTTTGTTGGTTATTTTTGACGACTGCCGTTATTTTTACAGAGTGGGCGAATGCCTACCCATCCGCAAAGCCAGACACGGATGCGGCAGCCACCCCTCGCCTCGAATGGAAAACCTGCAAGAAGCAAGTCGAATTCGATTGCGCGACGGTCGAGGTTCCTCTCGACTACGGGCAACCCGAAGGCCGCTCGATCAATTTGTCTGCCATCCGGTTAAAAGCATCCGGCCCAAACCGGTGCCTAGGCACACTGTTTTTCAACCCCGGCGGGCCGGGAGGGCCGGGAACTGTCAACTTGCCCCAATGGCAAAAATTCGTACCCGTAGGCTTGCGGCAGCGTTTTGACATTGTAAGCTGGGATCCGCGTGGGATCGGTGACAGCGCAGCGGTGCAATGCTTTGATTCAGAAGATGCCCGGTCTGACTTTTTCGGCGATCTTCCGGTCAAGGCTTTTCCCGAGGGCCAAGCCGACGTTTCCCGTTGGCTGGAAAAAATGGCTGCTTTGGCAAAACCCTGCCGCGACCGCAACGGCGATTTGCTGGACCATGTGTCCACCGCTGACTCTGCCCGAGACATGGAACTGCTTAGACGGGCGGTCGGCGATGACAAGCTCAATTATCTGGGGCTTTCTTACGGCACGTTCCTAGGAGTCTGTCTGACTTCCCCGGTGTAAACCTGTTAGGATGATTCCTCGTATCCAGAGGTTCAGCCATGAGCAACCAATTCATTCCCATTGAGCGTGACCAGCCGTTTGTGATTCCTG
>Ga0073936_10009560_pt1 | contig 12040 bp, 7 predicted proteins | sample AliMusrvi5mmetaG_FD_87041 | JGI IMG/M metagenome (GOLD analysis project Ga0073936, IMG submission 87041) | Freshwater lake bacterial and archeal communities from Alinen Mustajarvi, Finland, to study Microbial Dark Matter (Phase II) - Alinen... | ecosystem: Environmental > Aquatic > Freshwater >... | reverse complement strand
GTCGGAGATAACCCTGGTTCCACCCACGACCCCCGACCGGTCACCACCAGCGTCCCTTACGACCGGTGCTGATTCTCCTGTGATGGCCGATTCATCGACCATTGCAACGCCTTCGACAACCTCGCCGTCACCAGGAATAAGTTCACCGGCGGAAACTACGACAAGGTCGCCTTCGCGAAGGTCGTCAGAGTTGACTTGCGTCACTTTGCCATCATGAAACCTGTTGGCCGCAGTGTTCTGGCGTGTGCGTTTGAGACTGTCTGCCTGCGCCTTTCCGCGTGCCTCGGCAAGCGATTCTGCAAAATTCGAAAACAGGACGGTCACCCAGAGAACCAGCAGTACTGCCAGATTGTAGATCAGGCCCGGTTTGTTGAGCGAGGCGTCATACACTGTAATTGCCGTCGTCAAGACCGCGCCGACTTCAGTAATGAACATGACAGGATTTTTGGCCATGACCACAGGATTAAGCATCCTGAACGACTGCACTATTGCGGCACTGACCAGTGAAGCTTCGAATATGGAGGCATTGCGCGCTCTTCTCCGTTCCGTTTTACCGGGCAGACTCTCCTGTATGCTGTGAGAGTTAATGCTATTAGGGTTATTCATCATGGGTTCGGGATTCATTTATTGAATAGAAGTCGAAAGGTAGTCGGCTACAGGCCCAAGCACTGCGACAGGCATGAAAAGCAGTGCGCCAATGAGAAGCACGCTTCCGAGAATGACGACAGCAAAAAGCGGAGTATCTATGCGAAGCGTGCCTGTGGTTTCGGGAACGGGTTTTTTTGCCGCCATGGAGCCTGCAATCGCCAGCGGAAGAATGATGGGGATATAACGGCCCAGCAGCATGACCAGGCCGGTCGCTACATTCCATGGTACTGTTCCATCGCCGAGGCCTTCGAATCCGGAACCGTTGTTGGCTGCCGCCGAACTGAACTCGTAGAGAATTTCACTGAATCCGTGAGCGCCCTTGTTGAGCACAGTGCCTGCGCCCCATGTGGTGGATGCGAAAATGGCCGTGCCGATAAGGATGAGCAGCGGATGGACCAGCAGCGCCAGCAGTGCGAGCTTCATTTCATGGGTTTCCACCTTTCGGGCGCAGTATTCGGGTGTCCTTCCGACCATCATGCCGCAGATGAAGACTCCAACGATAATGAAGATGAACATGTTGATGAATCCGACCCCGACTCCGCCGAAAATAACATTCAGCCACATGCCTGCGAGCGGTACCAGGCCGGTCAGCGGGTTGAGGCTGTCGTGCATGCAGTTGACTGAACCATTGCTGGTAGCGGTTGTGACAGCTGCCCACATTGCGGCAGTACCGGCAGGTCCGAAACGCAGTTCCTTGCCTTCGAGATTCGATGCAGACTCGATCGGCAATCCCTTGAATGCCATTGCAGGAGCGCTTTCGAGATTGAGTGCGATGACCGATTTCAGAAGGAGAAGCAGCAGCATCACTGAAAAAATAACTGCGGCATGGCGCATCCGTCCGGTTATGCGGCCGAACATCCATACCGTAGCCATAGCAATCAGTGGAATGCTCACACATTCGATATAGTTGGTCAGGAATGTTGGGTTTTCGAAAGGATGTGTTGCATTAGGGCCGAAAAATCCTCCGCCGTTCGTGCCGAGCTGTTTGATGGCTTCCATGGCGGCTACCGGTCCCCGGGCGATGGTCTGCATTGCTCCTTCGAGCGTGTTGGCTGCGGCTGCTCCTTCGAATGTCATGGGTACTCCTCCAAGTACGAGCAGAAGAGCTACCACAGCTGAAAGCGGGAGAAGAATGAACAGGGTTGAACGAAGCAGGTCGCGATAGAAGTTACCGACAAGCGTACTGCCTGCCAGCGCTCTGGCCAATGCGGTAAAACAGGCGATGCCCGTCGCGGCCGATACAAACTGCAGCCAGGTCAGGGCGAAAAGCTGGGAGAAATAGCTCATGGAAACTTCACCGGCGTAATGCTGCAGGTTAGTGTTGGTAATGAATGATGCTGCTGTGTTAAAAATCAGACTGGGTTCAAGAGAGCCCCTGCCGTCGGGATTGAGCGGAAGATGCTGCTGCAATGCAAGCATGAGGACTACGGCAGCGAACATGATGACATTGAAAAAAAGCATGGAAATCAGGTAACCTTTCCAATCCTGTTCCCTCTGAAGCATGCTCCCACCGGTTTTTTTCAGAAGGATTGCCAGCCTGCCGTCACCGGATTTTGACGAAGGGTTCATGACTTCTGTCATGAATCTGCCCAGCGGCCATGAAAGCAGGACAGGCATGGCAATAAAGAGAAGCAGCATGAGTAGTTGCATAAAGAACTCCTTTAAAATTTTTCGGGTGAAACAACGGCAATCATGAGATAAACCGCACAGGCAAGAAGAACCGGTAAGACGAAATATTCCATTTCAAACTCCTTATAATTGGTGAATCAAGTGAACAAGGCCCTTTAACAGTTGAAAAGTCAGTTACTACAGATACATGGATTGGTGGATGTTCATCCTGCATCATGACCGTCCGTTTAAATAAAGCTCACCGGTTGACAACTGTTTTTTATGAATCGGCAAGGTGAAGCTGAACAAGGATCCTTTATCTGGCTGGCTTTGTGAAGAGACCATGCCGCCCTGTGCTTCGACAAGTTCTTTGACAATGGAAAGCCCTAGACCGACACCGGAACGAACATCCTGACCAGGAGCCCTGAAAAACTGCTCGAAGAGATGAGCCATGTGTTCAGATGCAATTCCTGATCCGGTATCCTCAACGAAGAACCGGACAAAGTCGCCTTCCTTTTCGGCTCCTGCCTTGATGGTACCGCCGGGGCGGGTGAATCGCAGGGCATTGGAAAGCAGATTTGCAAATACATGCCGGATAGCTAATGGATCGGCAAATACATCCGGCAAGTTTTCAGCCATGGCGTCCGTCAGGGTGACGTTCCTGTCTTTCGCTTCACTTAAGAAAGGGTCCAAGCCATCGCGAACCAGAATAGAGGGCTGCACTGGTCGGGGCTCAAGGTTTGCCTTACCCGATTCGATCCGGTTGAGGTCGAGAAGGTCGTCGAGCATTTCGACCAGGCGTTCACAATCTTCCCGTGCTCCGACCATCAATTCGGTCTGCTTTACGTTAAGAGCACCCACCTCGTCATCAAGGAGAAGGTGAATTGACATGCGCAGCGAGGTCAATGGAGTTTTGAGTTGATGTGAAACGGTGGAGAGCATCCCCTGCTTCATCTCCTGCTGTTCGTGCATCTGCGTAACATCGGTCATCATCAGCATCGAACCGCCAACATCGCTTGATTCCGGTTCAGATTCCGAGATGATTGGAACTGCCTCGGGCTTGAAGAAATATTCCTTGTTTTTCACGAACTGCTGCACATAACCTTTATCGTCAAGTGAAGCCGGTCGTTGTGTAGCAAAAGACTTGTCCACCAGACCTGCCATCCAGGAAAATGGCAGCTCTCTGACTGAAACTCCGGGTTTAAGGCCAAAGAGCCGAACTGCTGTTTCGGTCGAAACCTTTACTTGTCCCTGAGGATCGATGACCGCTACAGGGACAGGTAATACACGAAAAACATTTTCAATCAACTTGCGGCTTCTGATCAGGTTCGCCATGTCGCTGTTACGGTTTTGACGGAGCGCAATGAGCATGGCATTAAACGAACGGGACAGTTGGCCAACTTCATCATGGGCAGACGTTTGCAGGACAACTTCAAGATTGCCGCAGCGGATTTCTTCTGTTGTTTTAATCAAACGCCGTAAAGGATGGAATACCCAGCGGTGAATTTGGTAACTCAGCAGTATGGAGAACAGAACACTGGCAAAACTGACGGAAAGTACCCGCCATCGGGCTGAAATTGCAAGGGTTTGGGTCGCATTTTTTTCTGTTATCATGTTTGCCTGATTCATCTCGAGAATTTCCTGGGCGACTTTTTTGATGTCGTTGAACACATCTACCTGCTTTGTGAAATAGAGATTCCGACGAACCGGCTCGGTCAGTGAGGTGTCCATAACCCGGGAAAGAGTGCTGAAATATTCTTTAGACAGATGCTGAATCCGATCAGCACGCTCTTGTTCGCCTGGCAAGGTGATAAGGTGCAGTTCACGATCGAGTGCATTGAGGAACTTCGCTTTATGCTCGTTCACGTTTATCTGCATATCCTTGTCGTGATTGCCGAGAAACGAGTTCAGCTCGGCACTGTTGATAGTGTCGAGCGCATCTTTCATATCCTGAGAAGCCACTACGCTCTGGTAATTCTCTTTCAGGACGATGGCAAGGGATTTTCCGAGGACATCGATCTGACGGATGGTCACAAGGCTTATTGCTGCCACGATGACCAGCATTCCGCTTAACCCGAGTAAAAGCTTTTGTCTGATTCCGATTTTCATGATTCAATCTTTATCTGCTCTTCCACAAATAACGTGCCATACGCAGAATCAAGGAATACCGGGGAGATGCGGCCGATAAAGAGGTGGGTTGGGGTGTAAATTGCACGGTCGACAACGGGGTAAGAGTGCAAAATTCAACGTCGACCATCAGGGGGCAGCGTCAAAATAGATACAAGCAGAGTAACGGGGATTGAACGGTGAAAATCCGGCGATAAAAACAGCAGGTCGGTTATAGCCCGTACTGCTTGCGCTTTCTCCAGAGTGTTGCCTTGTCGATACCGAGGACCTCAGCAGATTCCTGTACAGAGGAGGTCGAAGCAAGTACCCTGCGAATATGAAGTTCTTCAAGAGTTTCGAGCGTTATTCTATCCCCTATTTTGATTTGCGGGGGTTGAGCTGAAATAAGGGTTTCAGGAAGAAGCTCCTCACCTATAACCGACGTTGTACAAAGAATCACCGCCCGTTCGACCACGTTTCGAAGCTCGCGGATGTTGCCCGGCCAGCCATAATCGTTAAAAATGCGCAACACCTCAGGACTGAAACCGTGAATGCCCTTGTGGTTCTGGGCATTGAAAAATGCAAGCATGTTTACAGCAATCCCTTCGATATCGCGGGAACGCTCGGCCAGTGAGGGAAGCGTTATCTGAATGACATTGAGGCGATAGTAGAGGTCTTCGCGGAAACGGCCCGAAGCGACCGCGGATTCGAGATCAACATTGGTGGCTGCAATAATACGCACATTCGCTTTTCGGGTGTGCTGGTCGCCGACACGTTCATATTCCCGCTCCTGTATGAATCGCAGGAGTTTCGACTGGATGGAAAGCGGAAGTTCACCTATTTCGTCAAGGAAGAGGGTTCCTCCCTCGCAGCTCGCAACTCGTCCAGGATTGTCCCTTAAAGCATTGGTAAACGCTCCCTTGACGTGACCGAACAGCTCGCTTTCAAGAAGTTCCTGACTCAATGAAGGACAGGATATAACACCGAATGGCTTGTCGGACCTTGGACTCCAGGAGTGGATGAATCGGGCAAGCATGGTCTTTCCAGTGCCACTCGGCCCCCTGAGCATCACGACCGCATCGGAAGCTGAAACCTGTCGGGACAGTTCTATTACCCTTTGCATAGAGGGGTGATTGGAGCTCAGTGAGATATCCGGGTCTTTACGGTTCAGATCGTCCTGGAGAAGAGTGACGCGCTGTTCAAGCGTCCGGATGGAAGCAAGTCGCTCAAGAACAAGTTTGAGCTGACCCGGCATAAATGGTTTGGGAAGATAATCCGCAGCCCCGCGTTTCATCGCTTCGACGGCTGTATCAACCGATGCAAACGCTGTCATGACAACAATCTTCAGCCATGGTGATTTGGCAAGCAGAGAAGAAACCAGATCAAGTCCACTTTCCAGACCTAACCGGATATCAACGAATGCAAGATCAAAAATCTGTAAGTCGGCCTCAGTCAAGGCATCCTTAATGTTGGATACCGTTGTGACTTTGTGCTGCCTCATCTCGAAAAACATCATCATGGTTTTTCTGATGTTGCTCTCGTCATCAACGACCAGGACATTCATAATGACTGAGGGGGGCGCTTTTTCTTCACTGCTCATGATTGATCACCTGAATATTGTGATATAACAATACAACCTATGGGACCAACAGGACTTTTGGGACTTATAAAAACTCAGAGTTTATAGTAGTCACGGTACCAGGTTACAAAACGGCGGATACCTTCCTGTACTGTGGTTTCGGGTTTGTAATGGACATCGTGCATAAGCTGATCAACATCAGCGTAAGTATCGGGGACATCACCTGGCTGCATCGGTAGAAACTCTTTTGCTGCTGGACGGCCAAGCTCGTGTTCAAGAGCCTCGATGTAGTCCATAAGATTGACTGGGCTGCTGTTGCCGATATTGTATACTCGCCAGGGATCGCGGCTTGAACCGGGATCAGATGTAAGACCTGACCAGTCGGGGTTGGGTTCTGCCACATGATCAAGCGTCCTTATGACTCCTTCAGTAATATCATCAACAAAGGTAAAATCGCGTCGGTGGTTGCCAAAATTGAAAACCTGAATAGGCCTGTTGTTGACAATAGCATCGGTGAATAGAAAGAGTGCCATATCAGGCCTTCCCCAGGGACCGTAGACGGTAAAAAAGCGAAGCCCGGTTGTTGGCAGATTATAGAGGTGACTGTAGGTATGCGCCATCAGCTCATTGGCTTTTTTACTTGCGGCATAGAGCGAAAGCGGATGATCGACATTGTCGTGCACCGAAAAAGGCATGGTTTCGTTGGCTCCATAGACTGAACTTGAGGAAGCATACACAAGATGCTTTACCCCATGATGACGGCACCCTTCGAGGATATTGAGGAACCCGAGAATATTGCTGTTGATGTAGGCATGAGGATTGATAAGGGAGTACCGCACCCCTGCCTGTGCGGCAAGATTGATCACCCGTTCAAAACTGCCTGTGCGGAAAAGCTCTTCCATTGCGTCCCGATCGGCAATGTCTGCTTTTATAAATGTGAACCCCTCGCAGGGAACCAGCATTGCAAGGCGTGCCTCTTTAAGAGAAACATCGTAATAGTCATTCATGTTATCGATGCCGGTAACCCGATCACCGCGCTCAAGCAACTGCCTGCAGACATGAAATCCTATAAATCCGGCTGCGCCGGTCACCAGAATATGCATCAGGAGTAATCGTTAAAATGTTGCAAATATATTATCTATGGGCCATACAATACCCCCTATGTCCTGTTTGAATAGTATGATAAAAACAATTCACCATCCTGACAAGACAAAAACAGTCAGCTGCTCAAGAGAAAAAAGTTTAATGCCATGAGTAAACGTTTTTTCCTTCATCAAGTAACTTATTTAGGTTATTATTATCAAAATCCGAAATTATTTAAGTATATACAGGATATGAAAAGTAAACAAAAGCTGATTCTCAATAACCCAGAAGTAATATCCGTATGAGTCGCTTTTTTGAGCGATATGAAGCAGATGCCGTCCGGTTTTTTGATGAGGTTATCTCAAAGGAAGGTATTCCCCGGCCACACTACAACAAGCTGCTTCACCGCTTCGGTCAGTTTTCAATTGACGATATAAAAGCCCGCCGAGAAATTGTTAACATTTTTTTTCGGAACCAGGGTATCACCTTCACCGTTTACGGCGAGGATGAGGGCGTCGAACGAATTTTTCCTTTCGATCTTATTCCGAGGGTTGTGCCTGCTCATGAATGGCAGACTATCGAAAAAGGTCTTGTGCAGAGAATTAAAGCGCTCAATGAGTTCCTGTACGATATCTATCACACTCAGAAAATACTTAAGGACAAAATTATTCCTCCTGAACTGATTCTCGGAAGCCAGCATTTCAGAAGGGAGTTTGTCGGGGTAAACCCTCCTCTCGGTATTTATATTCATATTACCGGCAGCGATATCATCCGGGACGGCGCCGGAAACTACTTAGTCCTTGAAGACAACCTGCGCACTCCGAGTGGTGTTTCTTATATGCTGCAGAACCGACAGGCTATGAAACGTGCTTTTCCGGTCCTTTTTGACAAATACAAGATCCGTCCGATCGAAAATTATCCTCAGGAACTGCTCCGTACACTGCAGGAAATCAGTCCTGATTCCCGTCGTGAACCAAACGTCGTGGTACTTACACCCGGTATTTACAATTCAGCATATTTTGAGCACAGCTTCCTGGCCCGACAGATGGGTGTGGAACTGACTGAAGGAAAAGATCTGGTTGTCAACGATAATAAGGTCTATACAAGAACCACCCGTGGCCTTGAAAGGGTCGATGTGATTTACAGGAGAGTTGATGATGCCTTTCTTGATCCGCTTGTATTCCGCCCTGACTCGAAGCTTGGTGTTGCGGGTCTGGTCAATGCATACCGTAAAGGAAATGTAACGCTTGCCAATGCCATCGGTACAGGAGTTGCCGATGACAAGGTTATCTACAGCTTTGTGCCTGCAATCATCAAGTACTATCTGGGCGAGGATCCTATTCTGCAGAATGTACCAACCTGGCTGGCGAGCAACCCATCTGATCTTAAATATATTCTTGAAAACCTCGGCTCGCTTGTTGTGAAGGCTGCCAATGAATCCGGCGGATACGGTATGCTGGTAGGTCCGGAATCAACCATTGAGCAGCAGGAAACTTTTGCCGAGATGATTGTTGCCAATCCGCGCAACTATATCGCCCAGCCGACTATTTCGTTGTCGCGTCATCCCAGTTTTTTCAATGACACCGATCTCTGGGGCTGTCATATCGATCTTCGCCCCTATGTTTTGTATGGTAAAACTGTTACTATAGTTCCTGGAGGACTTACAAGGGTGGCCCTCAAGCGTGGTTCGCTGGTGGTGAACTCTTCACAGGGCGGAGGCAGCAAGGACACCTGGGTTGTCGATGAATAAACACTAATCTTCATTTTCATGTTAAGCCGTGTTGCCGAATCCCTGTTTTGGATGAGTCGTTATTTTGAACGTGCAGAAAACACAGCAAGGTTCCTTGACGTCAATTTCAACCTGCTGCTCGACCTCAATAAAATTACACCAATAGAAAATCCGAACTACTGGATTGCTCTTATTCTTGTTACAAGCGACAAGGTGCGCTTCAATAATCAGTACAACGAATATACTGCACGCAGCGTTACCGATTATCTGGTATTCAACAAAGATAATCCGAATTCCATTATCTCCTGTATCGGTCTTGCGAGGGAAAATGCAAGGAGCATTATCGAAAGCATTTCGAGTGAGATGTGGGAGCAGGTGAATAACCTCTACCACTACCTCCAGAACATTACTCCTCAGTACGTACACAACGATCCCTACAGCTTTTATAAAGAGATAAAAAACGCATCGCATCTCTTTCAGGGAATTACTGACAACACATTCTCGCATAACGAAGGATGGGATTTCATACAGATTGCCAAGTATCTGGAGCGCAGTGACAATATTGCGCGGCTTATTGATGTGAAGTACCACATGCTGCTTTCTGAGGCTCAAAGCCAGCCTGAGATCGTTGAAGGATCGGAAGATATTATTCAATGGATGGCAGTGCTGAAAAGCTGCAGCGCATTGGAGGCATTCCGTAAAGTGTACCTTTCAAAAATAGATCCTGACAACATTCTTCGGTTTCTTATTCTTGACAGAACATTTCCGCGCAGCATTAATTTTTCGGTATGCGCTGCTGAAGATGCCCTATGGCGCATCTCAGGAAGCTCAAGGCATCGATACGTCAATAATGCTGACCGACTTATAGGAAAAATGGAGGCGGAGCTCAGTTATACCGCCATTGAAGATATATATGCGAAAGGATTGCACGTTTATTTAGAAGACCTTGAACAGAGGCTGGTTAAAGTGGGTGAACAGGTACATCTTACCTATTTTGCCTATCATACTCCTGAAATTGAATCATCGGACATTGCTGAAGCACTTCCTTTTACCGGAATTGCAGGAGGACGCCCTAACTGGAGCCAGGCACAGCAACATCAGCAGCAGCAATAACGAGACACACTTAACTATGAGAGCATGATTGTAAAAGTTGAACATTCCACCCTGTTTGAATATGATAATCCAATCTATGAAACAGCTACTGAAGTCAGGCTGCACCCCGATAACAATCATGCGGCTCCGCAACGTTGTGCAAGCTTCAAACTAATAGTCGATCCCCCAGCCACCATTTTTGAATACACTGATTTCTACGGAAATATTGTCAATCATTTCAACCTGCTCCAGAGTCATAAACAGGTGAAAATCGTAGCCACTTCTGTGGTTGAAACCGGTATTGGACGCAGTGCAGCCTCAGAGAATGAGGATATTTTTCTGATCGACTTTACCTGCCAGAGTCGATATGTGCATTTTGATCAGGCGATACGTGACTTTGCCTCCCTTTTTGCCAACAATACCGACCATTTTCAACTTGCCGAATCGATATGCCGGCACATCAATGAATCATTCATCTACGAACCTGGAGTGACCGACGTTCACAGTACCAGTGCTGTCGTCATGGCGCTCGGACGTGGAGTCTGCCAGGATTTTGCCCATATCATGCTTGCAGCCTGCAGATATCTCGGTGTGCCTGCCCGATATGTCAGCGGGTACCTTTTTGGAGGAAGCACTCCAGATGGGCGGGATGAAGCTACCCACGCATGGTGTGAAGTATATTGCGGTAAAGAACAAGGATGGATCGGGATGGATCCGACACACAGTACCCTTTTTGTCGATGAGCGGTATATTAAAATCGGTTCGGGGCGTGACTATGATGACGTCCCTCCCGTACGTGGTACTTATAAAGGCAATGGACTGGAAACTCTGAGGGTATCGGTCAAAGTCAGCTCAATGGAATAATAACAAGGCAATTGATCAGATTAGCCAGCCCCGACATGTCTGCCGCATGCCGGGGGTTCATGCAAAGTCAATGCCTATTGAACTACAGTTGCGGAACTAAAAAGTTCATTTATTTTTATCGTCAACTCCTTGATCAAAAAGGGTTTCCGGATAAAACCCACTTCGACACCCTCTTCCAGAAATCCGTTTCGAGCAGTAATTACGCTATCAGAACCTGACATAAACAGGGTTTTTAACTTGGGACAGATCGCCAGAAGCTTTTTTGAAAGATCACAGCCGTTCATTTCCGGCAGGACTGCATCGACAAGAAGCAGATCAATATCACACTGGTATTCTGTTGCGAACCTGAGAGCTTTATCTGGTGTATCAAACGCATGGATGGTATATCCTGCTTTTTCAAGCATACGCTTATAGAGATTCAGGGTATCCGGCTCGTCCTCTACCAGCAATATCGTTTCTTTCAACTCCAGGCTTGGAATCGGATCCTCATCTTCAGAAAAATAGTTGTTTCCCATATAACGCGGAAAATAGAGAGTAAAGACACTTCCTTTGACCAGCTCTGTCTGGCATTCGATATATCCCTGGTTCTGCTTGGCAATTCCGTAGGCTATCGACAAACCAAGACCCATGGCTTTTGCTGCATCCCGGGTAGTAAAAAAAGGTTCAAAAATATGGGAGAGATTCTGTTTTTCAATCCCGATACCGTTATCGGTCACGACAAGCTTCACATAGTTACCGGGAACAAGGCAGGTATGACCGGCGGCACAATCTTGTGGATCAATAAAAATCCTGCTGGTTTCGATTGTGATATGACCTTTACCGGTAATTGCATCACGGGCATTGAAACAGAAGATAGCCAGAAGCTGATCAATTTGCGATGGATCAATTTTTACCAGAGTTTTTTGTCTGTCAGGTATCCAGTCAAGCGAAATCTGTTCGCCGACAAGCTCTCTCATAGCACTCATCTTCCCTTCAACAAGAATATTCAACTCGAGAACGATTGGCATAACGGCACCACTTCGAGCAAAAATCAAGAGTTGACTCATCATTTCGGAAGAACTGTACGTGGTTTCCAGAATTTCCCTCAGGTTATTGACCAGTGAGATACTTAAATGCTGGTGATCCATGGCCATCTTGACGTTGCCAAGAATGATATCGAGCATCTGACTGTAATTACTGCCAATTCTTTTGATAACATTGCCGACAAATGCCATTTTCTGAGCATGAATCAATGATGTGTTAATATTCATTTCAGACTGTTCAGCACGCTTACGAAGAACAAGATCACTGGCAAGTTCCGCAAAACTCGTTACCACACATTCATCATAGTC
>Ga0073936_10009559_pt1 | contig 12042 bp, 6 predicted proteins | sample AliMusrvi5mmetaG_FD_87041 | JGI IMG/M metagenome (GOLD analysis project Ga0073936, IMG submission 87041) | Freshwater lake bacterial and archeal communities from Alinen Mustajarvi, Finland, to study Microbial Dark Matter (Phase II) - Alinen... | ecosystem: Environmental > Aquatic > Freshwater >... | reverse complement strand
GTCGAAGACTCCGCCGGCTAATCACCCGCGGCCGGGCGGCAAAAGCCGCCCGGTCCCTATCCATCCATACATCCCATTCCAAACCGGCGTTTTTAAGGAGTTATCACGCCGCCACTATCAAGCAGACAATCGTACCGAGCCTTCGCGAGGCTTTCCCGAACACGCAGCTGATTGTCACTACTCATAGTCCAGAGGTGTTGACAACTGTTGAATCAAGGTGTGTCCAAATAATCGAACAGCAAGGTCTACAGCCATGTCCTGTGCCGACTTACGGCGCGAGGTGTTCTGACGTCGTTGCTGAAGTCATGGGCCTTGATAGCCTCCGGCCACCTGACAATCCGAATACGCAGAAAATTTCGCGGTTGTTCAAGGCGATTGACGATGGTGATTTGGCGACGGCGCGGGCGATTCGTTCGGAACTTGCGGATTGGGTGAAAGGTTTCCCAGAACCCGACTTGGTTCGCGCCGACTTGATGATTCGGCGGCTTGAGGTCAAGGCCAACGGGAAGGATGCCGCCAAGTCATGAAGCGAGTTCTGAAAGCCCAGCAGGAACCACCTGAGTTGACGACATACAGGGAAAGGTTTGCCTGCGCTCCGGCAGAGCAGATCTGGACCAAGTTCAAGAAGGCCAAGGAGCGACGCGAGCGGGTCAAGAAACAACTTCGCGATGACCAGCGCGGGTTGTGTGCTTACTGCGAAAACGCTCTTATCCCAGATGACGAGTCGGTGGAGCATTTCGTGGCGCGGGATGCGGATCACGGTAGGGAACTCGACTGGGCAAATCTTCTGCTCTGTTGTGCCGGTGGTGAGCGCCCTTTGCCGGAAGAAGTTGCAGATGGCGATGTCCGTTACGACCCGGAAGGGACAAAGACGTGCGGACTTGCCAAGTGGAAGTCCACGGCGGCTATCTTGAACCCCTTGGTTCTGCCGCACACGCCGCGACTCTTCAAGTTCAAGTCCGAGACGGGCGAGATAGAGCCAGATGAGGACGAGTGCGTCAAAGCGGGCGTGGATGTTCAGTTGGCCCACAATACAATTACTATCCTCGGACTCAAGGCGGGCAGACTAAACGTGGCTCGTCTTGCCCTTATGAATCAACTCCTTGGAGAGCTTGCGGATGCCGGCCCCACGGAACCATACACGTTGGGTCGGGAACGAGAACTGGCGGGCATGTACTTGCCTCAGACAGGTTTCCTGCCAGCGTTTTTCACAACGGTCCGATTCAGTCTGGGCGTAGGTGCCGAGGTGCATTTGGCCTCCATCGGATTCCATGGATGAGCAGCATGACAACGACACCGACAATCCGGAAGAAACTCATCGAGGTGGCCCTGCCGTTGGAGGCGATCAATATCGCTTCGGCGCGGGAGAAGTCCATCCGACACGGGCACCCGTCCACGTTGCATTTGTGGTGGGCGCGGCGGCCGTTGGCCGCGGCGCGGGCCGTCATCTTTGCGCAAATGGTGGACGATCCATCGGCCAATCCGGACTTGTTCCCCACGGAGCAAAAGCAGGAGAAAGAGCGCCAGCGGTTGTTCCGCATCATCGAAGACCTGGTTCTGTGGGAAAACACCACGAACGAGGAAGTCCTCGAACGGGCACGCGCCGAAATCTGGCAGAGTTGGCGGCGGGCTTGTGCGCAGAATGCGGGACACCCGCGAGCGAAGGAACTCTTTGACCGGAATAAACTCCCTGCGTTTCATGATCCGTTTGCCGGTGGCGGGGCGCTTCCCCTGGAGGCCCAGCGTCTTGGCCTGGAGGCGCATGCAAGCGACTTGAATCCGGTCGCCGTGATGATCAACAAGGCCATGATTGAGATTCCGCCGCGTTTTGCCGGACGGCCACCGATCAATCCGGAAGCACGGAAGGATAAGCAACTTTTCAAGAAGACCTGGCGGGGTGCAGCAGGATTGGCTGAGGACGTTCGCTACTACGGACAGTGGATGCGGGATGAAACCGAAAAGCGCATCGGACACCTTTACCCGAAGGTCAGTGTTACGGCTGAAATGGCAAAACACCGGCCCGACCTCAACTCTTATGTCGGGAGAGAGCTGACGGTCATTGCCTGGCTCTGGGCGCGGACGGTCGAGAGTTCTAACCCGGCCTATCGTGGTTGTCAGGTGCCGTTGGTGTCGTCCTTTTGGCTTTCTACGAAGCCAGGCAAAGAAACGTGGGTTGAGCCTATCATTGACGGCAAGACCTACCGGTTCGAGATGAGGACAGGAAAGCCGAAGAACAAAACCGTCATTGATGCTGGCACTAAGCTCGGCCGCGGAGCGAACTTCCGCTGTATCCTCTCCCAATCGCCGCTTTCGCCGGATTACATCAAGGCTGAAGGTCTGGCCGGCCGCTTGGGTACACGGTTAATGGCCGTCGTGGCCGAGGGCGACCGGTGTCGTGTCTACTTGCCTCCGACAGACGAGCACGAAGAAACCGCACGACATGCGAAGCCGACATGGAGACCGGAACAGGAACTGCCAAACGATCCGCGAAACTTCTGGACTGTCAGTTATGGGTTGACGAATTACGCCGACCTCTTCACCGCCCGTCAGTTGGTAGCACTGACGACATTCGCTGATCTTGTGGCTGAGGCGCGGGAGAAGGTACAGCATGATGCTGCCGAGACGGTTGCGATTCTTGGTGAAGATGCCCGTGCCTTGCGCGACGGCGGAACTGGCCCGCACGCATACGCCGAAGCAGTGAGTGTGTATCTGGCGTTCGCCATCAGTCGTTCAGCCGACCGCGGTTCGAGTATTTGTTCGTGGGATAGTAGCCCGAAGATGGAGGCGCTACGCAATACGTTTGGTCGGCAGGCAATTCCGATGGTCTGGGACTTCGCTGAAGGCAATCCTATATCTGATTCGAGCGGCAACTGGATGAACAATGTCGAATGGTGTGCACGGGCGATTGCATCCATGCCCGTGCAGTTGAATGGTGATGCGCGTCAAGCGGATGCGATGACCCAGGAAATATCGCGCGGAAAAGTTGTCTCTTCTGACCCGCCGTACTATGACAATATCGGGTATGCTGACTTATCCGATTTCTTCTACGTCTGGCTTCGCCCCGCTCTGAAGACGGTATATCCGGAACTGTTCGCGACACTGGTCGTGCCGAAAGCAGAAGAGCTTGTTGCCACGCCATATCGTCATGGCAGTAAAGAGAAGGCTGAGGCATTCTTCCTTGACGGCATGACACGTGCCATGCACCGTTTAGCGGAGCAATCGAACCAAGCGTTTCCGGTGACAATCTATTATGCCTTCAAGCAAGCCGAGAAAAGTGCTGGAGGTGATGCTTCGACCGGTTGGGAGACATTTCTTGAGGCTGTTCTCCGGAGTGGTTTCGCTATAACAGGGACGTGGCCGATGCGCACAGAGTTGGCGAACAAACTCATCGGCATAGGCGCCAACATGCTAGCTTCCAGTATCATCCTTGTTTGCCGTCCACGAGCAGTTGATGCAGCGGCGGCAACTCGGAAGGATTTCCTGGCCACACTTCGCCGTGAACTTCCCCCGGCATTGCGGAACCTGCAGCAGGGCAATATCGCCCCGGTGGATCTTGCCCAGGCGAGTATCGGGCCGGGAATGGCGGTCTTCTCGCGGTACGGCAAGATACTTGAAACCGATGGTTCTGCGATGAAGGTGCGTACCGCCTTGCAGTTGATCAACCAGACGCTCGACGAGACACTGGCGGAACAAGAGGGCGATTTTGACGCTGAAACTGCCTGGGCGGTTGCGTGGTTCGAGCAGTTCGGTTTCAATGACGGGCCTTTTGGCGACGCGGAAACGCTTTCCAAGGCCAAAAACACCGCTCTCAATGCCCTGGTCGAGGCCGGCATCGTGAAAGCCAGTAGCGGCAAGACGCGACTCCTGCGTGTGGATGAGTTGCCGTCCGATTGGGATCCGGTTTCGGACAAGCGACCGACCGTTTGGGAGATGGTGCATCACCTGATCCGGGTAATGAATACCGACGGCGAATCCGGCGCGGCGCAACTGATTGCCAAACTTGGCAGCGCGGCGGATCCCGCCCGCGAACTGGCTTACCGCCTTTACAGTGTCTGCGAGCGTCGCAAGCGCGCCGCCGAGGCTCTTTCGTACAACGCTCTGGTGCAAAGTTGGCCGGAGATTACGCGGTTGGCGCGGGATGGCAACAAACAACCTGAACCGGAACAAGGGCAGTTGCTATGAACGATACCGAACTTCATGCCTTGGTTGATCGTCTTAGGGCCGAACCGCATGAAACGGAATGGCTTGAATTCAAGGCCAATCGCTATGAGCCACAGGAAATTGGCGAGTACCTTTCGGCCTTGGCCAATTCGGCTTGCCTCCTCGGCAAACCGAAAGGCTATCTTGGGTTCGGCATTGAGAATGACTCTCATGCGATCATTGGCACAGATTTCGATCCCGAGCGCATCAAGGCAAAGGGAAACCAACCGTTGTTGATCTGGCTGGCACTTGGCTTGCAGCCGAATGTCGGGTTTGAGCATTTCATAGCGACAATCTCGGGAAAGCGAGTTGTTCTGTTCGCCGTTAATCCGGCTTTCGACCGGCCAGTGAAGTTCTATGGTGAGGCGTTCATCCGTGTCGGCTCAAGTAAGACCACCCTATCAAAACAGCCAGAGAAGGAACGGGCCATCTGGGTGCGCCGGACGGATTGTACAGCTCAGGTGTGCGAACAGGCGACGTTGGACGATCTTGATCCCGCCGCCATCGTCAAGGCGAGGCAGGAGTACAAGGTCAAATTCCCTGCGAAGAGGGCCGATGTGGACGACTGGGATGATGCGACGTTCTTGAACAAAGCCAAGATAGCCATTCGCGGTAAAATCACCCATACGGCGCTCATTTTGCTTGGGAAGGATGAGTCATCCCCCCTTCTTTCGCCGGCTGTGGCGCGGATGTCGTGGTTCCTTAAAGACGTCGCCAATCGGGAGCAGGACTACGAACATTTTGGCCCCCCAGCGATCCTTTGGGCCGAGAAGTTGTCGGGCAAGGTGCGGAACCTAACGGTCCGGGCATTACCTAGCGGGACTCTGTTCCCGGTGGAATTACTTCAATACGACGCATGGGTTTTGCGGGAGGCTCTGCACAATTGTGTTGCCCATCAGGATTACGGCATGAATGCCCGAATCAATGTCGTGGAATTTCCGGATCGATTGATGTTTACAAATCAGGGTTCCTTCCTACCGGGGTCAGTGGAGGCGGTCATTTTGCAGGATGCGCCGCCGGAGATCTACCGAAACCCCTTCCTGGCCGAGGCCATGGTGAACCTGAACATGATTGACACCCAAGGTGGCGGAATTAAACGAATGTTCACCAAGCAGGCTAAACGTTTTTTTCCCATGCCTGACTACGATCTGCGAGACCCGAACAGGGTCGCCGTGACCGTGAGAGGTACGATCCTGGATGAACGCTACACCCGGATGCTCATGCAGAATGCCGATCTTGAGCTTATGTCCGTTGTGATATTGGACAAGGTCCAAAAGGGTATCCCGATCGAAAAGAGCGAAGCTGTTCGCCTGAAAAGGGCCGGGTTGGTGGAAGGACGCTACCCCAGTTTGGTTATCTCCGGCAAAGTCGCAGCCATGACCGGTGCTCAAGCGCAGCATATTCTTAAGCGTGGTTTTGATAACCGGTATTACCGCGATTTGCTATTGGAACTGATTCGGGAACATGGGCCTGTTTCTCCTGACGTTATCAACGAACTTTTTATGGACAAGTTACCGGAAGTCCTGACAGACGATCAAAAACGCGCCAAGATTCGGAACCTCACTTTTGACCTGGCTAATCGTCGCCGGCTGATTCACAACACCGGAAGCGCGCGGGGGAAGGGCGCCCGATGGGAAGTTCGCCCCGATCCACAAACTAAAAGAGACCAGAATAAGCTTTAAGCAGGCGTGTTTAGTTTTTCTAAAGTCATAACCTTCGTATCTTAAATGAGTTGCACAAGCTAAGTGCTTGGAATTGAGAGTGAGCAATGGCCATAACCAATCATGAGCGAGTCGGCAAGGCACTGGAACTTCTGACTTCCGGCCTTCAGCCGTTTGTCGAACGGGAACTCAAAACCACGGATTCACCCGCGTGGTTTGCCGAAACTAAGAAAGCCTTGGCGGACGCCCAGCTTCAATTGCTCGGAACGCCCGAAGCTCCGCAATGGGATGCCGCAGCCATCCTGGTGACTATGTGGAATGAGTGGAACAATGTTTTTCGTAAGACGCTCGGCCATGCGGAGCGTACATTGGTCAGTGAGTTGCGCGAGGTTCGTAACCGCTGGGCGCATCAAAGGCCGTTCAGCACTGATGACGCCTATCGCGCGTTGGATAGTGCGGCCCGACTGTTGACGGCCATTTCCGCGCCGGAAGCGAACGATGTCGAAAAGATGAAGATGGAACTGCTTCGTGTCCGTTACGACGAGCAGGTTCGCACAGAAAAGCGGAAGTCCGCCGGCACAACCATCGAGACCCAGGTACAGCCTGGCCTGAAACCGTGGCGTGAGGTCGTGACACCGCACAAGGACGTGGCCAGCGGGAAGTATCAGCAGGCGGAGTTCGCGGCCGATCTCTGGCAGGTCCACTTGGGCGAAGGATCGGACGAATACAAGAAGCCAGCGGAATTCTTTCGGCGCACTTATCTAACGGAAAGTCTAACAGGTTTACTCGCCGGGGCGGCTCAGCGCTTGAGCGGTGCCGGTGGTGATCCCGTTGTTCAACTCCAGACCAATTTCGGTGGCGGCAAGACGCATTCTATGTTGGCTTTGTATCACCTGTTTTCCGGTACTGCGCCAGGTGAACTTCTGGGCGTTGACGCTGTTCTCCAAAAAGCCGGCGTGCCGCATTTGCCCAAGGTCAAACGTGTAGTTCTGGTTGGGAATAAACTCTCCCCTGGAAACCCGGTCACAAAGCCGGATGGTACGGTCGTTCATACCCTCTGGGGCGAACTGGCCTGGCAACTGGGCGGCAAGAAAGCGTTCGCACGGGTGGCAGCGGACGACGCGCGGGCGACAAGCCCCGGTGATGTCTTGAGGGAGTTATTCAATGAATACAGTCCCTGCATGATCCTGATAGATGAATGGGTGGCCTACGCACGCCAACTTCATGATCAGGGCGATTTACCGGGCGGGAATTTCGAGACACATTTCTCATTCGCTCAGGTTCTGACCGAATCCGCCAAACTGGCGAAAGAGTGCCTGTTGGTTATCAGTCTGCCGGCATCGGACATGACGGGGTCACCGCACACGCAGTCCGACGATATTGAAGTGGGGGGCGAACGTGGCCGAGATGCCTTGGTGCGATTGCGCAACGCCGTGGGCCGCGTGGAGGCGTCCTGGCGGCCCGCCAGTGCCGAAGAAGGTTTTGAGATTGTGCGACGACGTCTGTTTGAGCCGCTGGTCGAGCAGGCCCAATTCGTTGCGCGCGACACAGTGGCCAAGGCATTCTTCGACCTGTATCGGACTCAACAGCAGGAGTTCCCGCCAGAATGCCGCGACAGCGACTACGAGAAGCGCCTCAAGGCGGCCTATCCAATCCATCCTGAGATATTCGACCGGCTTTACAACGACTGGTCCACGCTGGTGAAGTTCCAACGGACGCGCGGCGTGTTGCGACTGATGGCGGCCGTGATTCACAGTCTTTGGGAGAAGGGCGACCGGGGGCCGTTGATTCTGCCCTCAAACATCCCGATTGATGACCCGCGCGTGCAGTTCGAATTGACCCGGTATCTTTCCGACAACTGGGTGCCGGTGATCGAGAAGGATGTGGACGGACCTAATTCCGTACCGCGGCGGATTGACGGCGAGACCCCAAATCTCGGCAAGTACTCCGCCTGCCGACGTGTGGCCCGGACGGTCTATCTCGGATCCGCTCCGACCGCTAAAGCAGCCAACAAAGGATTGGAAGACCGGCGAATCAAGTTGGGATGTGTGTTACCTGGCGAATCCCCGGCTATTTTCGGCGACGCACTGCGCCGACTCAGTAGTGCGGCGACGTTCCTCTATCAGGATTCCGTTCGTTACTGGTATTCGACACAGCCGACGGTCACGAAGTTGGCGGAAGATCGCGCCGAGCAATTCAAGGCCGATCCTGACGCTGTTGCGGAAGAGGTCGGGAAATGGTTGCGGAATGACCTCCAGAAGAAAGGCGACTTCAGCCGCGTGCATCCTCTACCTCGCACGTCGGGTGACGTCCCGGACGACAAAGACGCTCGACTAATTGTGTTCGGGATCGAGTATCCCCACACGAAAGACACGGTGAGTCCGGCACTCGCGGCCGCACAGGAGTATTTTCAGAATCGCGGTGCGGCACCGCGCATCTATCGGAACACGATTATCTTCCTCGCTTCGGACAAGACCCGGTTGCAGGACCTGGATGAGGCAGTGCGCCGGTATCTGGCATGGTCATCCGTTGTTGATGAGGCGGAGACTCTGAATCTCGACCCGCATCAAACGAAGCAGGCCGTGTCCCAAAAGGAAAACGCCAGTAGCGCTGTGGCGGCGCGGTTGCCGGAAACGTATCAATGGCTCATTGTGCCGACCCAGGCGACGCCGCAGGCGAATGTGGAATGGCAGGCGTTTCGGTTGACTGGACAGGACGCGCTCGCGGTTCGCGCGAGCAAAAAACTCCGCAACGATGAACAACTGATTTCAGGGTTGGCCGCCAGCCGCTTGCGGCTGGAACTGGATCAGGTACCGCTCTGGCGCGGGGATCATGTCCCGATCCCGCAACTGACAGAAGATTTCGCGCGATATCTGTACTTGCCGCGATTGAAAGACACGGCGGTTCTGATGGAAGCCATCCGCGGCGGTCTGGGTCTGTTGACATGGGCGCAAGACTCCTTCGCCTATGCAGAGGGTTTTGACGAGGAGGCAGGCCGTTATCGGGGCCTTCAGGCCGGACGACAGGTCTGGATCACCGATGATAGTCCGATCGGTATGTTGGTTAAGCCAGAGCCCGCACAGCGGCAACTTGCGGCAGAGACGGCGCCCAGTGGCGGGACGCCCACGCCAACGGGCGGCACAGGAGCGTCTCCCATGCCAACAGGCACTGGCGGGGGGACGCCTCCGCCGGCAGCCGCAGTCACCGCGCCGAAGCGGTTTCACGGGACTGCGACGCTTGACTCCAAGCGTGTCGGGCGCGATGCTGGCCGGATTGCGGACGAGGTTGTGGCCCACTTGGCCGGTCTTGTCGGATCGAACGTGAAGGTCACCTTGGAGATCGAAGCCGAAATCCCGTCTGGGGCACCGGACCATGTAGTGCGCACCGTCACCGAGAACTGTCGGACTCTTAAATTCGACAGCCAGGGGTTCGAACGAGAGTAAACCACAACGGAACCCCATTATCCCCGGTTGGTCAGTTCAACGTTGTTCAACTTCACGCCCCGCGCATGACGGCACACAATGGCGTCGTCCCCGTCGGTTTCAATCGCGATGTCGCTGAAATTAATATTTTGAATCGTCGTTTCTGAACTGCCTTGGACAATAATGGGGCGCCCGCTCTTGATGCGGAAATGCGAAAAACTGATTTCCCCCAGATGCGGTAGGGCAACCCCTTCATCCGCGATCAAGCAGATGGGGGTCCCTTTACAGTTGATCACCCCATTCGAAAATACGATATTTCGAATATCAGCCGATCCACGACAATCCTTTGCGAGATATTGCTTGGGATTTTCGAAGAAGATCCCGTTGTGCGGTCCGGAAATCACCAGATTACTGAACGCGCAGTTCCGAATCACCCCATCGCTCGGACAACCCACCCGGACTCCCTGGCACCAACTGTCGAGCACGCAATTGGTCACGGTGATATTTTCGCATGGCATCTCCGTATCATAAACGGGCCGCATGGCACGCAGAACAAGGCAGTCATCGCTCGTCTTGAAAATACTGTCGCTGACCGTAACGTCGCGGCACATGTCCAGATCGATCCCGTCGTTATTGATCATTTTTTGATCGGCAATCATCCGAATGCGGTGAATGCCGACCGTCTGGCATTGCATCAACCAGAAGGTCCAGCAGGGCGAGTCGTTGAAGGAGGCATCCTCGATGCGGAAGTTGCGACATTGGTAGGCCATCAGAATCCGGGGCCGGGGAGTGGCCGGTTTGCTGTAAAAGCGTCCCCACATCAGGGAACTGGTATCATAAAAGGCTGGACCCGATCCGTTGACTTCGCCTAGACCCGTGATGGAAAAGTCCACGGCCTGGAAGGCGTAAAGCAGGCTCTTGGTGTTTTCTTCCGGAGCCGCCTCGTGTCGAAATCCCGGCGCGGTGAAGTCGACATAATCGGCCAACTTCGTACTGCCCACCAGCCGACAGCCGAGGGACAGGTGCAGATCCACCCGGCTTTTGAGCTGGAGGGAACCGGTGAGGAACTCGCCCGGCCCGCAAAAAACCTGACCGCCGCCGGCCGCGTGGCAGGCGTCAATGGCGCGCTGAATGGCGGAGGTATTGAGTGTCTTGCCGTCCGCCGTTGCCCCATATTCGCAGATATCAAAGATTTTCATCCGGTTTCTCCTTGTATAAAAAAGTTACCTTATCCTCTTTTCCCTCCGAATATGCACGTTTTTTCCGTGGACACCTTCCGCCGTCTAATCCAGTATTGCAGAGAGGAAGAGCGGGGTGAGGGCACCCCGACTCCAAACAGAAAAAAACCATGTCGCACTTCAACAATAATCCGTTCACCTCCGTTGGAACCGGGGTGCCCTCACCCCGTCCGCCTCTTGAATCCAAAGCGCTCCTCCATCCCCATCTGGCCCATATCACTTCATTCACTGACTCGCCTCTTGTTTTTTTAACCGCCACTATTCGCAATCGCCGACCTGTTTTGAACACCACAAACGCGCACAAAATCCTGAGGGGAATCTGGGAGCGATCAGCCCCGCACGATGGCTGGTACGTGGGCGATTATCTATTGATGCCTGATCACATATACCTTTTTGCACGACCCGCCCGGGACGCAAAACCCATGGGCCATTGGGTCAAGATGTGGAAGGCTTTGTCCTCACGTGAGATGAATCAAACATCCGATTGCAAAGGGCCCATCTGGCAAGCGGATTATTTTGATCGCTACCTGCGGAACGACGAATCGTACTCCGAAAAATGGGCCTACGTGGAATTGAATCCGGTACGAGCTCGACTCGTCGAGGATGCAAGTCATTGGCCCCACAAGGGAAGAATCCACGAATTAAGAATGTGACTCCAAGACCGGGGTGAGGGCACCCCGACTCCAACCGAAAAAAACTATGTCAAACATCAACAATCATCCGCTCTCCTCTGCTGGAGCCGGGGTGCCCCCACCCCGCTCTCCCTCTCCTTCACCACGCTTCTTCGTTGGAGCAGGGGTGCCCCGTCCCCTTCACCAGATAAAAACACTCGGGCTTGTTGCGAGCTTGATATTCATGGCCGGATGGATTTTGGCCGCCAGCACCCCGCCGACTCCGGGCTTCCACCTCGTAACGGAAGATGATTGCGGGAAGGACGGGCATCAGCCTCATCTCGCCGCCGGTGCATCATGGACCATCACCGACGCGGAGCGGACCGGGATGACAATCGATGACCCCCGTCTGCTGACGTTCAACCACGGGGATGAGATCGTTTATCATTTCGTCGGACTGCGTCCCGAGGCCCGCTACCAGCTGCGGGTATTTTACTTCAATGTCGGACATCCCCGGGCCCAGCGGGTAGTGGCGGACGGGATAGAACTGCAGGGTTCCCTGGATCTGCCGCTGGGTAAACTCGTCACGCGCACTCTGGATCTGCCGAAGGAGATCTACCCGGACGCCGAAGTGAACGTCGCGTTCCGGAAAACCGCGGGCTTCGGCGCGCTCATTTCGGCCATCGAGCTGTGGTCAGACGCCCCCGACCTGCTGGTCTCGCCGGGACCGATGATGCGGTTCCAAATTCAGAAGTTGCCACCGAGCGGGGGCGTCGCATTTTCCGCCGCGATGAAAATCCATCATGAACCCTGGAACGCGGGCCCGGTCTCGTTCAATCCGGATGGCCGGCTCGGCAAACCCCTGCCCCATGAGCAGACCGGGTTTACCCCCTGGTACGACTTGCGCAAG
>Ga0073936_10009557_pt1 | contig 12044 bp, 10 predicted proteins | sample AliMusrvi5mmetaG_FD_87041 | JGI IMG/M metagenome (GOLD analysis project Ga0073936, IMG submission 87041) | Freshwater lake bacterial and archeal communities from Alinen Mustajarvi, Finland, to study Microbial Dark Matter (Phase II) - Alinen... | ecosystem: Environmental > Aquatic > Freshwater >... | reverse complement strand
GCAAATCCGCTCTTTCCGGTGTGCCGCCGCATCTGCCTGCACTGCTGAAGGCACACAAGATAACGGAAAAGGCGTCTCGTGTCGGCTTCGACTGGAATCATTCGGATCAGGTTCTTGCAAAGGTGATGGAAGAGCTGCATGAGTTTGAGGAGGCATGGGCCGGGGGTGACCCGAAACGGATGGAGGATGAACTCGGGGATCTTCTGTTTGCTATTGTAAACCTCGGACGGTTCCTGTCGCTCAATCCCGAAGAGGCCCTGCGCAAGACCATAAGCCGCTTTCAGAAACGTTTTTCATATATCGAAGATGCTTTGTCCAAACAGGGTCGTCACATGAGTGAAGCTACGCTGGAGGAGATGGATATACTGTGGGAACAGGCGAAAAAAGAAGAGGCCAGCTAGTTACCATCCGGAAACTCCGGATGAGGAACTATCGGTTTCCGGATGGAAACTATGGAAGAAGATTTGATAGCAGTCCGATCAACGCATTTGGCCAGAGTCCCAGCAGGAGAATCGCTGCTGATGCGACAGTTAGAACAATATACTCCGGATAATTGGGTCCGGCAGTATTATCATGGATGCCGGAATGCTTGAAATAGAGGCTGACGACCACTTTCAGGTAGTAAAAGAGCGAAACGGCCGCAAGCAGGATACCAATTACGGCCAGGGCAATCTCTCCCGAGCGGATGGCAGCGGTGAAGATCAGGAACTTACCGGTGAACCCGGCCGTCGGCGGTATGCCGGCCAGAGCGAACAGCGACAGGGCCAGAACTCCGGAGGCGAAGGGTTGTCTGGAGCCGAGCCCGCTGTACTCCTCCACCGTTTCGCCGCAGCCGTTACGTTCCAGTACCGCGATGGCGCCGAAGGCAGCCAGGCTGATGGCGCCATAAACAATGGCGTAATAGGCCGCCGCCTGATACCCGCCTCCCCTGCCGGAGAGCAGGGCGATCACGACATACCCCATCTGGGCGATGGAGGAGTAAGCCAGCATCCGCCGGACGCGGTTCTGCAGCAGGGCGGCCAGGTTGCCGACCAGTATTGAGAGGAACGCAAGCCCCCAGAGTGGGACTCGCAAAACGTTTGTATCGGTCGCCTGGGGAAGCAGGAGCAGAAGCAGTAGAATTGCGGCCGCTTTGGACCCGCCGGAGAGAAAGGCGGTGACCGGAGCAGGTGCCCCTTGGTAGACATCCGGGGTCCAGAGGTGGGCCGGAGCAAGTGACAGCTTGAAGGCGACGCCGGCCAGCAGGCACGCCCAACCAGCCAGCGCAATCGGGTCATGAGTTCCGTTCGTCAGGGTAATCCGCAGCGCTTCGTGAATGGAGAGTGACCCGGAAACCGAGTACAGCAGGGCAATGCCGAAGGCCAGGAATGCGGTGCTGAACGCCCCCGGCAGCAGGTATTTCAGGCCGGTCTCGCCTGACGTACTCCTCTTCAGATCAATCGCCACAAGAATGTAGAAACCGAAACTCATCGCTTCAAGCCCCAGAAATAGTGTCAGCAGGTTGGTAGCCGAAGACAGGGCGAGCATGCCGAAAGCCGTGAAGAGGACCGCTGCCGGATATTCCTCCCCGCCGATGCCCCGTTCACGGTTGTAACCTGATGAAAGACAGAGCACTCCTGCTGACAGCAGGGCAAAGAAGACGCCGAAGAGACAGGGCAGACCCTCGGCTGACAGACCCAGAGTCGGGGCTATGAGTGCCGGAGGGGTCTTAAGTAACAAGAACGCCGCCGCCAGCGTACTCGCCACCCCGATCATGGCGCTGACCGTGTCATTGCGGGTCACTGCGCCGATCAGAAGTGTCAGAAGCGCTCCGACCGCCAGCAGCATCATCGGTGCGGCTATGATGATATCGGTCGTTGTCACGGCGTTCCTCCGGTCAACAACGCCACCGGCGTCTTCAGTATCTCCAGCAGCGGTGCGGGATGCAGCCCTATGTACAAATCACACGCAGCCAGACAGACCAGGATTGACATCTCTCGCAGGTTAATATCAGCCATGGGAAAGGGACGACGCTCCTCCTGGAAGATAACCTCCTGTATCAACCGCACCGTGTAGACCAGCGGCAGGATCACGCCGATAAAGGCTATGACCGTTGCTATATGGTATGTCTTGAACGATCCGGCCAGGATCAGGAACTCTCCCACGAAGTTGTTCAGGCCGGGTAGACCAGCCGAGGCCATGGCAAAGAGCACGAAGAATGCGGAGAATAGCGGAATTTTCCCCCAGAGACCGCCGTAATCCTCGATCCGGCGGGAATGGGTCCGCTCGTCCAGCATCCCGACCAGTGCAAACAGCGCCGTGGTGGTCAGGCCGTGATTGACCATTTGCAGCACCGCCCCTGACAGGGCCACCGGCGTCCAGACCGCAATACCCAGAGCGACAAAACCCATATGCCCGACACTGGAGTATGCCACCAGTCGCTTCATATCCTTTTGGGCAAAGGCGACCCACGAGGCGTAGATGATCCCCGTCACCGCCAGCATGATCAGGAGCGGAGTCAGGGTCCCGGCCGCTTCGGGGAAGAGCGGATAGCCGAAACGGATCAGTCCGTAAGCTCCTGTCTTGAGCAGCAGCCCCGCCAGGATCACGCTGCCGGCAGTCGGGGCGTCGGTATGAGCGTCGGGGAGCCAGGTGTGCAGCGGCACAATCGGGAACTTGACCGCAAAGGCCAGCAGGAAGGCGGCATATAGCCAGAGTCCGGTAGCGTAGGAGAAGTGGGTTCCGGTCAGTGCAGACAGACTGAAGCTGTAGTTTCCACTCTGGCTGCCGTGAATCAGGTAGATACCGATTATTGCCGCCAGCATCAACAGCGAGCCGAACAGGGTATAGAGGAAAAACTTGACGGCCGAGTAGATATTGCGATCATGCCCCCAGATTCCGATCAGAAAGAACATCGGAATAAGCATCAATTCCCAGAAGAGGTAAAACAGGAACAGGTCAAGGGAGAGGAAAACACCCATGATGCCTGACTCCATAGCCAGCAGGAGCAAGTAATGCAAGGCGACCCGCTCTGTTATCGAACGCCAGGAGACCAGCATGGCTATAACCGTCACCAGCGCAGTCAGGATCACCAGCAGCAGGCTGATGCCGTCCATTCCCAGGGTATAGCGGATACCGAGTGTCTCGATCCAGGGCAGATCCTTAAAAAGAAAAAAACCCTTCGGCGTGGTCGTTGACAGGGGCAAGCTCCGGCAGAACAAGGCGCTGCAGGCAAAAAACGTCTCCACCAGCCCGATGGAGAGGGCAATGAACCTGGTTGTACGTTCCCACCGAATGAGAAAAAGCAGCAGAAACGCCCCTGCCAACGGGAAAAACACCAGTAGTGTCAATAGCGGAATCTGATTCATAACACCATCCAGGCCAACCATACGATCATCAGCGCTGCACCGGCAGCCATGCTGATCAGGGAGAGGGAGACCCGTCCCTGCCCCCACGACCCGAGCCATTGGCCGCATCTTCCCAGCAGGGACGCCATACTGTCCAGAGAGTCATCGATACATCCTTCATCAATACGCTGCCAGAGTAAAGACGAGAGCCATACATAAGGGCGGATAAACAGCAGACCATAGAGAGCATCCACCCGCCACCCATTGAGCAGGAAGGCGTTCAGGCCTCGGGCCTGCTGCTGCGCCTCTGCCATGCGGAGTTGGCGCCGCAGCCCGCCGAAGCGCAGCCAGGCTGTTGACATGCCGACCAAAGCAACGACGACGGCCACTCCCTGCAGCAGTAATTCGGTTGAGTGGGAAAGTATCTGCTCCTGGCTCCCCGGTTGTGCCAGAAACGAGTTCAGCAGACCTCTCCCCAGATAATCGGGGAGGTTGATAATACCGCCGCAAAGTCCCAGCAGTGCCAGCGGGATAAGCGGCCACTCCATAATGCGAGGTAAAGGTTTTACCTCCCCCTTCGACAAAGGGGGATTGAGGGGGATTTCCCCTCCAAAAACAATCAGAAGCATGCGCATGGTATAGACGGCGGTGATGAAGGCCGTTATCAAACCTACAATATATAATCCGCCGTAGAGTATTCCCCCCTTGAGCCAGACCGCACCCAGGATACCGTCCTTGCTAAAGAAACCACCGGTTAGCGGCACGCCGGCCAGGCAGAGCGCCCCGGCCAGAAAGGGCCAGTATGTTCCCGGAAGCGTGCGGCGCAGCCCACCCATGCGAAAGATGTCCTGCTCGTGATGCAGGGCGGTAATGACGCAGCCCGCCCCAAGGAACAGAAGCGCCTTGAAGAAGGCATGCACCAGCAGATGAAATGTGGCGGCTGATATAGCCCCGGCCCCGACACCAAGCATCATATAACCGATCTGGCTGATAGTGGAAAAGGCCAGGATGCGCTTCAGATCACGCTGGGCCAGCGCACAGGTTGCGCCGTAGAAAGCGGTCAGCGCTCCGGTTACGGCTATGGCGGCGGTAACGGTGGCCGAGACGCCGATCAGAGGGAACATTCGCATCAACAGATAAACTCCGGCCGTTACCATGGTGGCAGCGTGGATCTGGGCCGAAACCGGCGTCGGACCAGCCATGGCATCCGGCAGCCAGACCATCAGCGGTACCTGGGCCGACTTTCCCATGGCCGCCAGCAGCATCAGCAACCCCAGAGCGGTGATCACACCCATCGGCATGAGAAAACCCATCTTGTTGATCTCGGTGATGGAGAGTGTGCCGAACAGTTGGAACAGCCAGACAATGGCGATTCCCAAGCCGATGTCGCCGATGCGGGTAACGATGAAAGCCTTACGACCGGCGGTGGCGTTCTTCGGATCCTTGTACCAGAAGCCGATCAGGGCGTAGGAGCAGAAACCTACCCCCTCCCACCCCAGGTAGAGCAGAGGCAGATTCCCGGCCAGCACCAGCGTCAGCATGGCAGCGACGAACAGGTTGAGCAGGGCGAAGAAGCGGACAAAGGAGGGATCATCCCGCATGTATCCCACCGCATAGATATGGATCAGGCCGCAGACAAAGGTGATCATCAGGCAGAGCAACAGGGAGAGCGGATCCAGATACAGGGAGAACGCCGCATTGAAATCGAAGGCCGCCAGCCATGAAGCGATCTCCAGCGTAACCGGGGAGCTGTAGACCGCTGCTACAGCCAGCGTGGCGGCAAAGCTCCCCCAGATTGCGGCACAGGCCATAACCTCGCTTCCCCGGCGGGAAAGCAATCTGCCCCCCAACAGCGCATTGGCGATCCCTCCAAGCAGAGGGAGCAGGATTATGAGTTCAAGGCAGATTTTCATTTTAGTCCCGCAACTCCCGGAATTCATCAACATCGACCGTATTCCTGCGGCGGTGCAGATACACCACCAGCGCCAGGGCCAGCGAGACCTCGGCCGAGGTCATCGCCATGATCATCAGGGCGAACACCTGGCCGTCGGCCTTGCCCCAGTGGCAGGAGCTGCCCACAAAGACCAGCATGGCGGCATTGAGCATAATTTCGATTCCAATCAGCAGCATAATCACGTTACTGCGCCAGACCAGGGTGCAGACAAGTCCCAGGCTGAACAGGATGATTGCCAGCATGAGTACATGTTCCAGAGGGACAATCATGGTCTACGTCTCCGTCCCAGATATAATGCTCCAACAACTGCAAACAACAGCTGCATGGAGATAATCTCGATGGCCACACCGTATTTCCGGAAGAGGGTTACAGCGAACTCTCTGACAGTGATCTCCCCTGCTGCATCAGGGACGCCGGAGTGACCTGCGGCAAGCAGTCCGATCGATACCAGAATGATTCCGCCCAGGATAAGCGGCAGCAGCCACTGGCGAAGTGCGGGGCGTTTGGCTTCATCAGGCCTTCCCAGGTCGAGCATCATGATGACGAACATGAACAGCACCATGACCGCGCCGGCATAGATGATGATCTCGAACATGGCGATCAGCGGCGCGGCCAGCAGAAAGAAGATCACCGCAAGACTGAAAAAGGAGGTCACCAGGTAGACAATGGCATGCACCGGGTGTTTCTCGGTAATGGCCAGGATCGTTCCGATGACGGTCACGACCGCCAGTATGTAGAAAAGTGTCTGTTCCATATCAGGGCATCAATCCCCGTACGTCAACCGGTCTGTTCTCCCCGGTTCCGGTTCCGCGAAGTTGGGTCACGCCGATACCGGCGTGATGGTAAAAGTTGTAATCCGGCGACTTGCCGCAGCCGTCGATCAGCAGATCTTCCTTTTCGTAGAGCAGGTCCATGATATCCCGCTTGCACGTCTCGAAATCAGGTGTCATCTGAATGGCCAAGGTCGGACAGGCCTCTGCGCATAGGCCGCAGAAGATGCAGCGCGAAAAGTTGATCCGGAACCATTCCGCATAGCGTCTCCCCCCCTCTCCCTCTGCCGGCTGCATGGAGATACAGTCCACCGGGCAGGCCGCCGAACATAGCTGACAGGCCACGCAGCGTTCACCGCCGTCCGGGTCGTGAGTCAGTACGATGCGGGCCCGGTAACGGGGATACGGCTGACGCTTCTCCTCCGGATACTGGATGGTCACCGGTCTCCTGAAGATATGCTTCCAGGTGGTCCACATCCCGATCAGGATGGCGTATATGTCAGATAAAATCTTCATTCTAAACCTTACTATTTTACGGCTATTGTCTTAAAACCAGATACCACCCGGTAACCAGGATGTTGACCAGCGCCAGCGGCGTCAGTATTTTCCAGCCGAAATGCATCAGCTGGTCATAGCGCAGCCTGGGAAGAGTACCGCGTATCCAGATAAAGAGAAAAGCAAAGGCCAGCACCTTGGCCGAGAACCAGACCACCGGCGGCAGCCACGGCCCGTGCCATCCCCCCAGGAAAAAGGTGGCCGCCAGCCCTCCCAGAACGATGATGTTGATGTATTCCCCTACGAAGAACAGACCGAAACGCATGCCGGAGTATTCGGTGTGAAATCCGGCCACCAGCTCCCCCTCCGCCTCGGGGAGATCGAAGGGTATCCGCTTGCATTCGGCGGCGATACTGATCAGGAAAATGATGAAGGCCAGCGGCTGATAGACGATGAACCAGCAGCCGGATTGGGCATTGACGATATCCGACAGACGGAAGGATCGGGAAAGCATCACAATCGGTACCAGCGACAACCCCATGGAAAGCTCGTAGGAGATCAGCTGGGCCAGCCCGCGGATGCTCCCCAGCAGGGCATACTTGGAGTTTGAGGCCCATCCTCCGAGGGCAACACCATAGACCGCTATGGATGAGAGCGCCATGAACAGCAAAAGCCCTACGTTCAGGTCAGCCACCTGCAGCGGCACTGAATGGCCGAAGAGGGTAAGCGGCGCACCGAAAGGGATCACAGCAAATATCATGATTGCTGGTACGGCCGCCATGGCCGGAGCCAGATAGAAAAGCCACTTGTCAGCGCCGATCGGGCAGAAGTCTTCCTTGGTCAGAAGTTTGATCAGATCGGCCAGCGGCTGCAGCAGACCAAAGGGACCGACCCGGTTGGGCCCCTTGCGGTCCTGAATCCAGGCCAGCACCTTGCGTTCGGCAAAAACCAGATAGGCGGCCAGAGTCAGGATCACGAAGAAGACCAGAGCTATCTTGGCCAGAGTCAGGGCTATGTCGATCGGGTCATAGATCATTGATCATGATTCCTTCACTTTCCGCATCAAGCTCCCGCAGATACTCCCACTTGCCGGAAAATGGTTCAGTAATCCGCTCGCCACCCAGTCCTTCAATGATCCCGGCAACGACCTGCCAGGCCGGCAGTGCTTCTCCACCCGGCGGGACGCTGCAATGGATATGCGGCGGATGACCGGCCGGATCGAGTCCCTTAACCGGAATCCCCGGGTTCATCACCTTTTTAAAGCGCTGGGCGCGCCCTTCATTATTAATACAGGTTCCGTCCATCTCCACCCAGGATGTGGTAGGGAAAACGATCTGCGCCGCCTGAACGGCAGAGGTTGCACGCCAATCCAGTGCAAATACAAACTGGATCCCTTCCAGCAGATGTTCGGGAATATCGACCTCCACTGCGATAATCCCTTTGATGCCGCCTTTGGCCAGAGCATCTTCCAGGCTGACTGCGCCATGTTCCCGCGTGAGGAGCGCAGCGGCGTAGCTGTTGGGACCTGGAAAGAGGCAGGCCAATTTCAGGTTATGGGGAAGCCCCCCTTTCTCAAAGAGGGGTGTTATACCTGCCAGCCATGTGGCTACTGTTGTTACGCTGTTGTTCCCGGCAGTGCCGCAAATCATAACCGGCTTCGTTGCATCCGCCAGCGGCACGGCATCCAGTGCGGCCACCTGGGTGAATTCGCATGGAAGCTCGATGCTCTCTCCGATAACATACACCTTTGCGCCGTTCCTCCAGGCCTGCCGTACCGCCAGGGCCATCATCGGGGCGTCCTGCACAGGATCACAGTCGCAGATAACTATGCAGTCAGACTCGCGAACATCCTGCATTGAAGCGCTATTTACAGTCGAAAGCAGTTCATGGAGGGCGAGCATGCTTTCACTCTCCTCCTGCCCGGTGAAGTAGCAAAGCGCTCCGGAAGCCGTATATTGCGCCAGCAGCGGCAAAAGCGTGGCAGCTTCCAGCGTCAGGCGGGAAGAACCGACAATAGCGATGCTGCCGGGGCCGTTGAGCTCTCCAATTTCAGCAATGCGCAGCAGCAAGGCGTCCAGCGCCTCATCCCAGCTTGTCTCCCTGCCATCGACCAGGGGAGTCCGCGGTCGCCGCGGGTCGTTCACAGCCTCGTTAGCAAAGCGCCCCCGGTCGCAGATGAACCAGCCGTTGACCGCATCGTTCCGCCGTGCAACAATTTTGAGCAGTTCCCGGTAGTGCGCCACAGGAGTAACGTTGCAGCCGAGCGAGCAGTGGGGACAGACCGAAGGTGCCATATCATAGTCCCAGTAACGGGCGCGAAAGCGGGCGGTTTTGTCGGTAAAAACTCCAGTGGGGCAGATGTCCACCAGATTGCCGGAAAATGGTGATTCCAGCTGCCCATCGTGAAATCGTCCGTAATAGACCCGTCCGGCGATCCCCATGACACCGAAGTCAACGCCTCCGGCATACTCCTGATAGAAGCGAACGCAGCGATAGCATTGGATGCAGCGATTCATCTCATGTTCGATGTATGGGCCCAGATCCTGGTTGAAGTGGGTGCGTTTTTTGCCGTTATAGCGCCGGATAGCATGCCCTCCGGCAATGGTGAAGTCCTGCAGCTGGCATTCACCCCCTTCGTCGCAGACCGGACAATCGAGGGGGTGGTTGATCATCAGCCATTCGATGACGTACCGCCGCATGGCAACCGCTTCTGGGTCGGTCGTGGAGACAACCATACCGTCCTGGGCCGGCAGCATGCAGGACATCTGGATCCCCTTGACCGGCCCGTCCAGCATCTTGACGGCGCAGACCCGGCATGCGCCGGCTTTGCCCAGCGCCGGATGCCAGCAGAAGTGAGGGATAGGGATGTCAACAGACTGGGCCGCTTCCAGCACAGTGATCCCTTCGACTACCTCTACTGTTATGTTATCGATGATCAGCTTCGGCATGGGCATTTACCTGTAATAATATGCTCCCTGATTTCATCCTGGAAATGCATTAGCAGCCCATCCACCGGCCCCATGGCTCCGGGCGCAAGGGCGCAGAAGGCATAATTCAGGTACTGGACATGCTCCCTCAGAATGGCGATATGCTCCTCGCTCCCCCGGCCGGACTCGATGGATTCCAGCAGGTGTACCACATAGGGGAGCCCCTCCCGGCAGGGTGTACACCAGCCGCATGATTCTCGGGCATAGAAGCGGACCAGATTCAGGGTGGCCGCCACCATGCAGGTGTTCTGGTCGAATACGACGATACCGCCGGTCCCGAGTCGCGAACCGGCCTGGGCCACCGGGTCGAAGTCCATCGGCACATCCCAGTGATCGGCGGTAAAATAAGGGGTTGAAGCTCCTCCCGGCAGGCAGGCCTTAAAACTGCTCCCCGGTCGCATACCGCCACAGGGCCCGTCGATTATTTCGCCCAGTTTCATCCCCAGCGGCAGTTCAAAACAGGCCGGGTTGACCACATGGCCGCTGACGCAGAACAGTTTCATTCCGGACGCCTCAGGTGTGGCCGCCGTATCCTTGAACCATTGGGACCCGTTGGCGATGATATAAGGAACATTGGCCAGACTCTCCACGTTGTTGACCACCGTGGGGCCGCCCCAGAGACCTTTGACCGCCGGAAAGGGAGGTTTGGCGCGCGGGTTGGCCCGCACCCCTTCCAGGGCGTTTATCATGGCGGTCTCCTCACCGCAGATGTAGCGTCCGGCCGAGACATGAACATCAATTTCGCAGGAAAAACCGCTCCCCAGGATGTTTTCTCCCAGAAATTCTGCAGCCGTGGCCTCTGCGATGGCCCGGCGCAGATTGGCAGCGGCCTGCTCGTAGCCGCGCCGTATAAAGATGAAGGCGTGTCGCACTCCGATAGCGTAGCAGGTCAGTGCCATTCCTTCTACGAGGGAGTAGGGATTGGCTTCCAGCAGCACCCGGTCCTTGTAGGTGCCCGGCTCCATCTCGTCGCAGTTGCAGATCAACCAGCGCGGCCCCGGCAGGTTGCGAGGGACAAAAGACCATTTCTTCCCGGTCGGAAACCCGGCCCCCCCCCTCCCCCGCATTCCGGAGTCGATCTCCGCCTGCTGCACCTCGTCCGGGGACATGGAGGAGAGCGCCTTTTTAAGCGCGGCAAAACCCCCTTCTGCCTGGTACTCGGCAAAGGTGACGCAGCGATCCAGCTTGTTATGTCGAAAGAGAATTTGTTCCATTCAGCTGTTCCGACGCTTACTTTCTAATATATCTGCTGCAGTCTCAACAGATACTCTACTATGAATGATATCTCCGATCATGACCGTCGGCGCCTGGCCGCAATTGCCCAGGCAACAGCAGGGGAGCAGGGTAAAGAGGCCGTCGGCGGTGGTCTCGCCCGCCTCGATGCCGAGCAGTCCGGCAATCTGCTGCAGCAGGCTCTCGCCACCCATGGCCCAGCAGGAGATGGAGTCACAGACATGGATTACATGCCGCCCGACCGGACGGCGGTAAATCATCTCATAGAAGGTGGCCAACTCCTCCACCTGCAGCGGTGAGAGCCCCAACAGTTCACCCGCTTCAACAACCGCCTCGTCGGTCAGCCAACCGTAATGCGCCTGGAGCGCCTTCATCACATCCACCGCAGCCTCGCGGCTGGTGATGGCGGAGGCGATACGGTTTTGGAGTTCGTTTTTCAGTTCAGTTGGTATCATTTAAAACCCTATTTACTTTCATCTATCCAGATCAGCTAATACAAAGTCTATCGACCCCAAAATCGCCAGAAAATCCGCCAGCAACCAGCCACGACTCATGACCGGCAACGCCTGGACATGGGGGAAGCTGGGGGTCTTGATCCTGACCCGATATGGTATATTGAGGCCGTCCGAGACTACAAAATAGCCATTTTCCCCTTTCGGGGCCTCGATGGCGCTGTAGTTTTCGCCCTTTGGCGCGGACATGCCGCGGGTGCTATTGACGAAATGATGGATCAGGGATTCGATGTCGTAGAGGGTGTCCCGCTTCTGCGGCAGCACATAGCGGTAATCGTCGGTCATCCAGCGCCCTGACGGCATGTTGTCCAGGCACTGCCGCACGATACGCTGCGACTGATGAATCTCCTCCAAGCGCACCTGATAGCGCGCCCAGCAATCCCCTCCCTCGGCGGTCGGTATATCAAATTCGAAGCGATCATATCCGCAGTAAGGTATCTTCCTCCGCAAGTCCCAATCCACGCCGCAAGCTCTGAGGTTTGGGCCGGACAGCCCCCATTCCAGAGCATCCTCTTTCGAGATCGCTCCGACCCCTTTCAGACGGGCGGTGAAGATCGGATTTTTGTCCAGCAGGGTGTGGTACTCCTTAAGCCGGTTCGGCATCCAGGCCAGGAAATCCCGCACCGGCTGCTCCCAACCATACGGCAGATCCTCAGCCACCCCGCCGATGCGGAACCAGGCCGGATGCATCCGGCCGCCGGTGATCATCTCCACGATATCAAAGATCTTTTCCCGATCGGTAAAGGTGTAGAAGACCGGGGTCATGG
>Ga0073936_10009556_pt1 | contig 12045 bp, 2 predicted proteins | sample AliMusrvi5mmetaG_FD_87041 | JGI IMG/M metagenome (GOLD analysis project Ga0073936, IMG submission 87041) | Freshwater lake bacterial and archeal communities from Alinen Mustajarvi, Finland, to study Microbial Dark Matter (Phase II) - Alinen... | ecosystem: Environmental > Aquatic > Freshwater >... | reverse complement strand
CGCCTGAGGTGGCGTCGGCAGGCACCGGCGTGCTCGGAGTGGCGGGCAGCGTGCCGACCACCGCAGTGCCGGTCAGCGTTGAGTCGGCGGCCCCCCCGGGCAGGTTGGCGGCCACCACGTGCAGGGTGGCGGTTTTGCTGCCGGCGGTGGCGGGGTTGAAGCACACCGCGACGATGCGCTGGGCACCCGGTGCCAGCACCGTCTCGCCGGAATCCGCGCTGATGAGGAATTCGCCCGGATTGGTGCCGGCGAGTTGCACGCTGGTGATTGTTAGAGCGGTGGACACGCTGTGGTTGACGATGGTGATTTCCTTGGCGGCGGTGGCGCCCAAGCTGAGGCTCTGGGTGCCAAAGCCATAACTGCCAGGGAAGACCTGCGAGCAGGTGTTCAAGGTTTTGAGCAGGTTGTTGAGATCGGTGCCGGCACTGGCACCACCTCCGCTGTATGTATAGGGCGTGCCGAGACCCGAGGCCGGGGTGACGATCTTGAAGATGTGCTCGCCCGCTGTTAGTGTCACCGGCGTGCCGTCGGTCAGAGGCACCCGGTCGATGCTGATGGTGCCGCCGTATGCCGCGCTGAAGGTGTAGGCGCCGGCGGTGGTGATATTGAGGCCGCCCGAGTAGATCGTGCGATGCTCGGTGTCGCCATAGCGCACATCCTCCTGCGGCGCGTCGCCATTCATCATGCCCATCACGCTGCTGACAATCGGGGTGCCGGTCTCAAAGCCGGCGGGCGCGGGGTCGCCGGTGAAGAAGTATTGGTAGTGGGCTTTCGGGGTGATCAGATAGAACCCGCGGGTGACCGGGTTGCCCAACGGATTTCCGGACGCGTCGAACAGCCGCGCGCTGATGACCGAGGACTGGGTGATGGCAAACGGCGCGGTGTAAACGGTGGAGGTGTTGGTCGGGAAGTTAAACCAACTGTTGTTATAGTCGGTGCCCACGGTGTAGCGGATGGTGCCCGCCACCGGCGAGGTCATCGTCACCATGCCGCCGGCGGTAAAGCACACGTCCTTGGGGTCCACCTCGGTGGTCACGCTCAGGCTCACCGGGCGCATCACGCGCTGATAGAGCTGGTCGGTCTGTTTCTGGCGCATCAGGAAGTTGTCCCAGTTGCGGCGCGTCGAGACCTCCTGGTTCCAGGTCGGCTCGCCGAGGGCCGGCATCGACAGGCGGAACGCGGGCACCTCGGCCTCGTAGGGCGTTTCCCACTCCATGATATGTGCGCCGAGGATCTTGTTTTCGGTGCCGGTGATCGGCAGGAAGGTGGGCGTCAGGTCGGTGTAGATGTTGTCCGGCGCGCCAATGAAACGCGCCAGCGGGGTGAGCCGGTTGTAGATGCCTTCGGCGGGCCGATACAAGAGGCAGCGGTTGTAGGGTGCGGCGTTGTTGGCCTGGCCCATGCCCGCGACGTGGCCGCCGGCGGCGCGCATCACCGAGTAGCCGCTGGCGGAGGGTCCCTGGCCGTCGTCATAGCCCCACGCGGTATAGACCAAATTGGTGGGTAGGTCGTAGCCCTTGCCGACGGGACCCGGCACGGTCCACGACCAGGAACTGCGGGGAATGCCGCCGGGCGGATTGGCGGTGGCGGCGACCTTGCTATTGAGTTGACTCATGTACCAGACCATGCCCTCGGCACCGCTGGCATAATTGTTAGTGACCTTGCTGGTCGCATAGTATGGATAACTCTCGAAATCCGAGGTGGAAACCTCATCGGCCCCGATATGGATATAGGGCGAGGTGGTGAACACCGCGGCCAGCTCGTCGAGCAGGGTTTTGACGGCCGCCACGGCGGTGGGGTAGTTGAAGTTGATATAGTGCGTGGGAGTCACGCCGCCGGTCGAACAGAAGGTCGCTGGCAGCGTGCCGGTCATGTAGGCCGCCCAGTTGGGCGTGTCGATTTCGGGCACGATGACCACCCCGCGGGCCGTGGCATAGGCAACCAGGGCGGTTAGCTCCGCCTTGGTGTAATACAGGCGCGAGCCGGACGGAGGAAGATAGAAGCCCGGCGAGCCGGTGTAAGGCGCGCTGCCGTCATTGGTTTTGGCCAGGCCAGGAAAGGCCGTCGAGCCGAAGGTGAACAAGCCGTCGGCACTCATGTACAGGTGCATGTAGGTGACCTTGTACATGCGATGCAGGTCCACGAATTCATATAATGTTTCGAGCGGATGGAAGAAGCGCCCGATGTCCCACATGACGGTGCGCAAGGGCGAGGCCGGTTGGTCGGCGATGACCATCTGCGGCACGATGGCCGGCGTGCCGGTGGTGTCGAGGGCTTGCAGCAAGGTCACCGAGGCCCACGCCACGGCCTGATAGTTCTGGCCGGATAGCACGAGGGTCGCGCCGGTGGAGTCGAGCGTGTAGGCTTCGCCTGCTAGATTGGTGTTGAAGGCCAATGCGATGTCGCCCGCCAGCGGAGTGCCCTGCAAGATTGTTAGAGTCAGCCCCGCAGCCATGAAGATATCATGGGCCATCACCTGCGCCAGGGGCAGCAGCAGGGGGTCCTCCGCCACGATGCGGGTGGCCGAGGTCACGTTGAAATTCCCCGTGCCCATGGTCACCGACTTGGGCCAGGGGATCAGGTAGCCGGGATAGCGGTCGCCGGTGGTGAACGTCCATACCGCGCCGTTGGTCGCGCCGTTGGCGTTGATGGCCACCACCTGCCAGTCGTAAAGCGAGTTGCCGATCAGCGGCTGGGTCAGCAGGTAGCTGCTAGAGGTGACCGTGGCCGTCGGGGTGGAGGGTTTGCTGCCGCTGGCAAGCCACACGAAAACCTGGTAGCTGGTGGCGCCGAGGCTGTCGCCCCAATCCAGCGGGGTTTCCACCAGCACGTTGGTCGCAGCAATGGCTGGCGAAGGCGCGCTGGGTGCCAGGGGGCGGCCGTCGTCGGTGGTGAAGGCCCATACCGCGCCGTTCATCACGCCGACCGGGTTGCGGGCGACGACCTGCCAATTGTAACTGGTAAGGGCCGACAGAAAGCCCGGAGGTGTGTATTGGCCCACGGTCACGCTGGCGGTGGGCGTACCGGGCTTGGCCCCGGAACTGGGCCACAGGTAAACATCGTAGGATTCCGCGCCCACCACCGTGCTCCAACTCAGGGTCGTTGCGGTCGGCACGTTGATCGTGCCGTCGGCGGGCTGCGGCGCGGTCGGCGAGGACTGCGGCGGCTGTGTTCGCGGCTGGTGTTCCAATTGCACGCCGTAGAGACCCAGCGTGGGATTGGGCGCGGTGAAGGTGCCGAGGATCGTGCCGCTGCTGTCGGCGGTTAGGCTCGACCAGTTCCAGTCGCCCTCCGTGTCGCGGATGCCCGCCACGCCGGCCGCGACGTTGGTGGCCCCACTGGAATTGCCGCCGTCGCCGAAAAATGTCATCCGGTAAATGGCGTTGGGAATCAGGCCGGTGAAGCCCCAGGCAAAATGATCGCCGGTGATCACGCCGTTATATAGGTAAGCCTCGGTTGAGCGCAGTTGCTGGGCCGCTCCGGGAGTGCCTTCATTCGGATTGCAGCGCCAGCCGCCCGCAAGCGTGGCGTTCATGCCCGTGGCGAGGCCCAGCACCATCTTGGCGGTGGTCACGGCACCGCTGCCGTTTGTTAGAAAACCGCTGGTGGCGCTGGTTTGATTGTATGAGCCGATGTTCATGGCATTCCACGCGCCGACCTGGCCGGAATACAGGTTGCCGACGGCGTTGTTCATGGTGGTGCCGGTCAGCACGGTATCGCCGGAGCAGGGCGCGGTTTGGCCCGAGCCATCGCCCCCGCTGCCGGCCACCACGAAGTCCACGCTGATGAGTTCCGCGTTGGACGCCGAGGTGACCGGCACCGTGATGGCGCCCGTCGCGGCGCAAAGCAATGCGGCGAACCAGCCGCCTCGCATGCGTTTCCGGCCGCTCGGCAACACGTTGTTGTTTGCTGCCACCTGTGCGGCGCGCGATTGCGTAAACCAATTCTGGATCATGGATTTGTTCTTAACTCGGTTGGAGGTTGGCCCCTTTTTTGGAAGCGGCTGCCGGGAAACCTAGTGCCTGGCCGGCCACCTGCAAACGCGGAAAGCCGCGTTGCGCGATGTCCAATGCCTGTATATCTGCGCAAGGACGGGACGAAATGATGCCGCCGCTTGCAAGCGCGGCCAGCGGCGCTATGCTCCGCAGCCAGGCGGGCCCTTGGTGCGTCCCCCTATGTTCTAACAACCGCATGAAGCTTTACCTCAACCTCTCCGTCGCTTGGCTGGCCCTGCTGACCGGGACGCTGACCGCCCACCCGATTGTGCAGGATGCGATGTGGGTCGAGTTCCAAGCGGCGCAGGTGCGCGTGGTGGTGAATGTCTCCACCGAGGAACTCGCGGTGGCCCACGGCGTCGAAGCGATCCCGAGCCGCGGTGCCGGCACCCTCGACACCGCCGCCCTGGATCGCGCCGCCGAGCAGCATCGCGACTATGTGTTGCACCATCTGCACCTCGCCGCTGGCAAGGAGGTGCTCGTGGGGAAAATCCTGCGGGTGGTGCCGCCGGCATCGTTCGCCGATCCTGCCAAGACGTTCTATCAGTATGAGATCGGGTATCCGCTGAGCGGCCCGCTGCCGGCGGCCATCGGCTTTTCCCACGACATGCTCAAAGAATGGCCGTATATCGGAGGCATGCCATGGGACGTGAGTTATGTGATGCGGGTCAAGCGCGCCGATGCCGGCAAAACCGACGCGCCCGGCTCATGGCTGCTGGTCTATCAGCGACCGACCAGCATCCCGACCGGCTGGGACAGCGCGGCGTCTGCATCAGCCGCAACCGCGGTGGTCGCGGAGACGCAGGGCTGGCGCGCGTTTCGCGAATACTTTTGGCACGGGGTCATGCACATCCTCACCGGCTATGATCACCTTCTGTTCGTGTGCGCCCTGGTGCTCGCCACCGTGAGCTTTTGGGAAATGGTGAAAGTCATCGCGGCCTTCACCCTGGCCCACACGCTCACCCTGGCCCTGTGCGTCTTCGGCATCTTCCGCCTGCCGGCCTATGTGGTCGAGCCGATCATCGCGCTGAGCATTGTCGCCGTCGCGTTGGAAAACGTGCTCTGGCCACAGCGCGCCCGCTCCAAGGTCCGGCTGGTCGTGGCGTTCGGGTTCGGGCTCGTCCACGGGCTCGGCTTTGCCGGCGGCCTGCTGGATGCGATGGCGGGGCTGCCCGCCGTTGGCATTTGGATCGCCCTGGTGGCATTCAGTTGCGGGGTCGAGGTGGGTCACCAGTTCGTGGTGCTGCCGCTTTTCGGATTGCTCAAGTTGGGTCGCCACACGCTGGATGAGAACGTTCAACCCAAGCTGTTGCGTTGTGGCTCGGCGGCGGTCTCCTGCGGCGGTGCCTACTATCTGTTTGTCGCCCTGCACGAGCAGTTCTTCCGCTGAAGGCAGGCGCTCTCGCTCTCACGTTTCTAACGTCATGGCTCGCTCCGCGCCACAGCGGACAAGTCCGCCTGCCCAAAGCGGTGACGAGTCACCGCAGTCCACGGCGGCGACTCGTCACCGCGCTCCCTAACACGACGAACGCCAATCCTGATGGAACCAGGATTGGCGTTGGCGGGGAGTGGAATCAGACACGACACCTGGCAGGTGTCGTTCCGTGTTTACGGCGTGACCGACAGGCGGCAGAACGTCCGCGCCGCGCCGATCGGCAGGGTGTAAACCACCTGGGTCGGATCGGTGGTCGAATCCACCGAGGCCGGATCGGCCGCCGTCCAGTTGACCAGATCGGTGGAAACCTGCACCTCGAAGGCGGTGACGGTACCCACGTGTGGCCAGGTGACCGTGCCGCCCACGACGCCCGGAAGGGTGGCGAGGCCATTCATGCCCATGAAATAGGCGATGCCGTTCTGCACTCCGTCATGGTTGAAATCCTCCGAAGGTGCCCCGCCGCCAGCGTTGGTGGCCGCCCAGGTGTCGTAGGCGGAGCCCACGATGTAGGTGACGGTCATCGAGGCGGTCGCTTCCGCGCCCAACGAATCGGTCACCGTCAGGTAGTATGTGGTGGTGACGGTGGGCGAGGCAGTGGGATTGGCCACATTCGGGTCACTCAGGCCATCGGGCGGCGACCAACTGTAGGTGCTATAGGTGCCGCTGCCACCGGTGGCTGCGGGGCTGTCACCGATGACCACCGAGGGCGAGGCCGCCGAGACACTCTTGTCCGCACCGGGATGGACCACCAAGGGCGGCGGTGCCAGCGGCAGGGTGCCTTCGATTTGCATGCCGCAAAGAGACGCCGCCCCGTTGTTGGACGGGTCGGTAAAGGTGCCGCTGATCTTGCCGGTGGAATCCGCAGTGACCGCCGTCCAGTTCCAATCATTTTCGCTATCTTTGACTCCATTGTCCTGCTGGGCCGTACCCGGGAACGCAACGTTGCTGGTGGTGCTGTTGCTGCCAATACCAAAGAACGTCAACCTATAGGTGCCACTCGGCTGCAGGCCGGTGATCGCCCAAGCATAGTGATCGGCCGTTGATACGGCACCATAAAGATAGGCGATTTCCGCCCGCAGTTGGTCGGCTCCTCCGAGGCCGCCCTCATTCGGACTGCAGCGCCAGTTGCCCGCAGTGGTGGCGTCCAGCCCGGTGGCCAGTCCCAGCGCCAGTTTGACGGTTGTCTGGGTGCCCGCGCCGTTGTTCAGGAAGCCGCTGATGGCGCTGCTGTTGTTGTAGGTGCCGATGTTCAGGGCGTTCCAACTGCCGGCCTGGCCGGTGAACGTATTGCCGACTGCGTTTTTCATGGTGGTGCCGGTCAGGGTGGTGTCGCCTGAACAGGTGATCCCGCTTCCCTGCATGAAGTCCACGCTGGCCAGGTTCGGATTGGGCACCGTGAAGCTGACAACCACCTGACTGGTCGCTGGCGTCGAACCGGCGGTGTCGGTCACGGTCAGGGTGTAGGTGGTGGTGACGGTGGGCGAGGCGATGGGATTGGCCACTGTGACGCTGCTCAACGAGCCGTCGTCGGGCGTCCAGGCAAAGGTATAGACGCCGTCACCGCCAGTTGCCGCCGGGGTGCCGCCGATGGTGGCGGGGAAGCCCGTATAGACGGATTTGGCGGACCCGGCATTGGCCACCAAGACGGGCCAGGTGAACGTCACACTGGTCGTTGCCGCCACCACGACGCTGTCGGTGGTATCAGTGGCGGTGAAGTTTGGCGCACCGGCGGTGGTGGATTTCACGGTAAAGGTCACCACCCCGGCAAGGGTGGAAGTTCCCGAGGCCGCGGAAATCGTGTCGGTCGCACCGCGGTCGGAAGCCAGTGTGACGGTCTTGCCCGAGACGGGATTGCCGCTGCCATCCTTCAAGGTCACCGTGATCGTGGAGGTGCTGCTGCCGTTGGCCACCTGCGTGGTTGGGGCGGCCGTCACGGTGGATTGAGCGGTGTCGGCGGGAGGAATCACCGTGAAGGTCACGCTGGTGGTTGCCGTCACCGTGACGCTGTCGGTGCTATCGGCGGCGGTGAAATTCGGCGTGCCCGGCGTCAGGGATTTCACCGTGAAGGTCACCACCCCGGAGGCATTGGAAACGCCCGAAGCCGCCGAAATCGTGTCGGTTGCTCCCCGGTCGGACGCGAGGGTCACCGTCTTGCCCGCGATGGGATTGCTGTTCACATCCTTGAGGGTCACGGTGACCGTCGAGGTGCTGCTGCCATTGGCCGGCACCGAGCTGGGCGCCGCAGCCACCGTCGAAGTGCCTGCGTTCGGCGGACCGGTGAAGATCACCGTGGCCGCTTGCGTCACAGTGACCGAGTCGGTGGTGTCGGTGGCCGTATAGCTCGAGGAACCCGGCGTCGCGGAACTCACCGTGAAGGTCACCACCCCGGTCCCAGAGGAAACGCCCGAGGCCGCCGAAACCGTGTCCGACCCGCTGCGGCTGGACACCAGCGTCACGGTCTTGCCCGCAACGGGGCTGCTGCTGTTATCCTTCAAGGTCACAGTGACCGTCGAGGTGGTTGTGCCATCGGCCGGCACGGTGCTTGGGGCGGCTGTCGCTGTTGAGGTACCGGCATCCGCCACCACCCCCGCCACTACCTGATAGAGCTCGAAGCCGTTCATTGTGGCGGTCGAACCGGTGAAAAACTGGAACGTGTTCGCGGGAGAGCCGGTGGTGAAGGTGAAATCCAACATCCCGGTGCCCGCTCCGGTCGCCACCGTGCTACCCGTCGAATTCGACTGCGCCACCAGTGTCAGCGGATTGGGGATGTTGCCCACTTCCCAGGCGTAGCCAATCTGCGTCGCGGCACCTCCGGCAAAGCTCGAACCGCTGCCGGTCCCGAACTGGTATTTGCCGAGGCAAAATGAAGTGACCTGTCCGCCGTTGGCGTCGATATGATAGGTCTTCATGTGATAGGTCGTGTTATTGGCAAGACCGGTCAACTGCACCTTGATGTTGCTGTTGAAGTCGTCCTGTAGCAGCGCATACATCGCGTTGGAAGCTGCCGGGAAAAATCCGGTATTGCTCCCGGGGAAGTCAGCGTTAGGGGCAGTGCCAGACCCGCGGTCACGAGAGCCGCCGGTGGCACTGACCAGCACGCCAATGCCGGTGCTGGCCACGTTTGAGAGCGTGGTGGTCGTAAAGCTCGGGGTCGCCCCCGCGTCGCCATTGCCATTATTTGCGGTGCCATCGACCCCGAGCCCGACAAAACCGGATTGCGTCTTACTCAGGTGGCCGCCTTGGACCGGGGTGTCGTTGATGTTGAAGTCCACACCGAACAGGCGGTTCTCGGTTGCCCGAGCCGGATGGGCCAGGCCGATTGCCAGCAACATCGCCGCAGTGGCGAAGGGCGTGGGTAACAATTTTCTCATCAGGGTTTTCATTTCGATTTTGGTTTTACTTGGTTGGTTTCAGTTGGAGTCGTGCGAGGTGGGCGAACAAGCGGTAAGTTCGATTCTTCGGAGGCGAAGACGGGAGGCAGCGCTTGGGGGCGGGCAAGGAAGCGGCGGGAGGAGTCAAATGGAAAGCCTGAAAACACCTCAAGTCGATGTCCAGTGCTTGGACATCTGCGCAAGGAGCGTGGGCATTGTCTGCCTTGGAGTGCGGTGACTCGTCACCGCTTTCCCGCTGAGGAGCCTTGGCGACGGGAAGGCGGGCGCTCTCGCTCTGAGGTTTCACACGTCATGGATCGCTCCGCACCGCGGCTGACAAGTCCGCCTGCCCAGGGCGGTGACGAGTCACCGCACTCCACGGCGGTGACTCGTCACCCCACTCCCTAACACGACGAACGCCAATCCTGATGGAACCAGGATTGGCGTTGAGTTGAATCAGACACGACACCTGGCAGGTGTCGTTCCGTGCTTACGGCGTGACCGATAGGCGGCAGAACGTCCGCGCCGCGCCGATCGGCAGGGTGTAAACCACCTGGGTCGGATCGGTGGTCGAATCCACCGAGGCCGGATCGGCCGCCGTCCAGGTGACCAGATCGGTGGAAACCTCCACCTCGAAGGCGGTGACGGTACCCACATGCGGCCAGGTGACCTTGCCATTAACCACGCCCGGAAGGGTGGCGAGGCCATCCATGCCCATGAAATAGGCGATGCCGTTTTGCACCCCGTCATTGTTGAAATCCTCACCAGGCGATTGACCGCCGGCGTGAAGGGTTGCCCAAGTGGCGTAGCCGGAGGGTGTCGAGCCGGTCACTTGCAATTGCAAGCCGGAGATTTCGGCGTAATCGGAATAGGTGGCACCGCCGCAGCTCACCACTCCGACAATTTCGCCGTTGCCATCGGCAGTGGCCGAGGTCGTGAAGATAGTCCCGGGATTGAGGAAAGCCGTGCCATTGATCGTCAAGGTCATCAGCGGATCGCCGGTGGTGAAAACGACCAGGTTGCAGGTGGCACCCACCGTGAGGCCGGTGAACTTGAAGGTGACCGGGGTCTCCCCACCGGTAATCCAGGAGCGCTCCGGGTTGTCACCGCTCAGAACCCGGCCCGGATTGTAGGGAGAAGCTGCCACCTGGACGTGATAGCCCACGCTGGCCGAGTCAAACACAAAGCCAATCGGCCCGCCGTTGAGGCTGCTCAGCGTGATCTTGCCGCTGTTCAGCGCCAAGGCATTCCAAGGGCCGCTCTGGCCGGTAATCGGACTGCCCGCGACATCGCCGCTCACCGGCACACTGCCATTGGTCACCACATCAAGGCTGATGAGCGCCGCGTTGGGCACCGAGTAGGTAAGCGTCACCGAGTCACTCGCCGCCACGCTCAGGGCGTCCGTCACGGTGAGAGTGTAGGTCGTCGTGGCGGTCGGCGAGGCGGTCGGATTGGCCAGCGTCGGGTCATTCAGACCGGTGGACGGACTCCAACTGTAGGTCAGCGGAGGGGTGCCGCCGTAGCTGGCCGGACTGCCGCCGATCTGCACCGAGGGGGTAGCCGGGGTCACGTTTTGGTCCGCGCCGGCGTTGACCACCAACGGGTAATCGACGAACACCGTATCGGTTGCGGTCGCGCTGTGAGAGTCGGTCACCGTCAGGGTGTAGGTTGTCGGCGCGCTGGGCGAGGCGAAGGGATTGGCGATGGTTGGATCGCTCAGACCCGTGGTTGGGGTCCAACTGTACGTGTAGGATGGGAAACCGCCGCTGGCGCTCGGGCTGCCGCCGATTTGCACCGAGGAAGCCGTCGGAGTCAGGCTCTTGTCGGGACCGGCATCGGCCGCCAGGGCTGCCGCCGTGTAGGTGACCGTCATCGAGGAGGTCGCAGTCGCCGGGGTGGGAGTTGCCGAGTCGGTCACGGTCACGGTATAGACCGTGGTGCCAACAGGCGAGGCGGTGGGATTGGCCAGGGTGGCGTCATCCAAGCTGGTGCTTGGCGACCAACTGTAGGTGTAGGGCGCGGTGCCGCCGCTGGCGGTCGGACTGCCGCCGATCTGGACCGAGGGCAGGCCTGCGGAGACCGCCTTGTCCGGGCCGGCACTGGCTGCCAGCGGAACCACGAGTTTGTCGAGCTGCAAGCCGGAGATTTCGGCGTAATCCGAGTCCTGCGCGCCATTGAAACTCACCACCGCGGTAATGTGGCCGCTGCCATCGGCCACTTCAGTCGTCGTCAGGATCGTGGGGATGCCCGTGTGGGGCGTGCCGCCATTGATCGTGATGACCGTCTTGGAAGAACCGGTATTGAAAATCGCCAGATCGTAGCTGGCACCAACCGTCAGGCCGTTGAACTGGAAGGTTTCCACGCCCGCGCCACTGACCCACAGCCGCTCCGGATTGTTGGCAGCCAACACCACGCCGGTGACGGCCGGCGCGCTGCCAGCCTGGAAGCCGCCGTAACCCGTCCGGGAAACGGTGAGTCCCACACCTGTCGTCGCTCCCGCTCCATTCTTCAAGTTGCTCAGCGGGGTCGAGTAGGCGCTCCCCACCAGGGAATTCCACGCGCCGATCTGGGTGCCCGCCAGGCCACCCGCGACATTGCCGCTCACGGGAGCGCTGGTCGAGGTGACCACATCGACGCTGATCAGGTTCAGGTCTGGCGTCACGTAGGTAACGTCCACCGAGGCGCTCGCTGTCGAACTGGCCGAGTCGGTCACGGTCACGGTGTAGGTCGTGGTGGCGCTTGGTGAAGCGGTGGGATTGGCCAGCGTGGCGTCATTCAGGCCCGTGCTGGGAGACCAACTGTAGGTATAGCCACCGGTGCCACCGCTGGCGGTCGGGCTGCCGCCGATCGTAACCGAGGGCGAGGCCGCGTACACATTCTGGGCCAGACCGGCATTGGCCACCAAAGGCGGCACGGTATAGGTAATGACCACTGAGGCGGTCGCGGTTGTGCTGGCCGAATCGGTCACAGTCACCGTGTAGGTCGTGGTGGTGGTGGGCGAAGCGGTGGGATTGGCCACCGTGGCGCTGCTCAGGCCCGTGGTGGGAGACCAACTGTAAGTATATCCACCCGTGCCGCCACTGGCAGTCGGAGTGCCGCCGATCGTGACCGTGGGCGCGCTCGGGGTGGCGGTTTGTGGCGAACCGGCACTGGCAATGAGGGCTGGCACCGAGTAGGTGACGACCACCGAGGCATTCGCGGTGTTGCTGGCTGAGTCTGTCACGGTCACCGTATAGGTCGTGGT
>Ga0073936_10009552_pt1 | contig 12049 bp, 7 predicted proteins | sample AliMusrvi5mmetaG_FD_87041 | JGI IMG/M metagenome (GOLD analysis project Ga0073936, IMG submission 87041) | Freshwater lake bacterial and archeal communities from Alinen Mustajarvi, Finland, to study Microbial Dark Matter (Phase II) - Alinen... | ecosystem: Environmental > Aquatic > Freshwater >... | reverse complement strand
TTGGTGTAGTCTTCACCAAACAATCGCGACCGGCATTGGAAGCATTTGGGGCCACTTCATGGTTGCCTTCTTTAATGGGTATTGCAATTTTAAAAGCGCTGGGTCCATTGGTAACGGCTTTGATCTGTGCCGGCAAAGTCGGTTCAGGAATTGGGGCAGAACTTGGTTCAATGAGAGTTACAGAACAGATTGATGCTATGGAGGTATCGGCTATAAATCCCTTTAAATATCTGGTCGTTACAAGGGTCATGGCTACAATGATAACTATTCCAATGCTTTCGTTCTATTGTATCTTTGTTGGCTTGCTCGGTTCATTTGTCAATGTTCATGCTTCGGAAGATACCAGCTTTTTAGTCTTCTTTAAAAATGCCTTTTCAACACTTCATTTTTTAGATCTTAATACAACCATCATAAAGTCCATTATATACGGTTTTACAATTGGAATGGTTGGTTGTTATAAAGGATTTTATGCTACCAAAGGAACGCGTGGAGTTGGTATGGCAGCCAATCAGGCCGTGGTAATGGCCATGTTTTTGATTTTTATGGAGGAGGTAATAATTGTGCAGATGTCTAACTGGATCCGATATTATTAATCATGGAAAATCAAAAAGATAAGCCAGAAGCAAACCACTTAGAACCGGTAATCATAATCCGAGATTTATATAAATCCTTTGATGATCAGAATGTTTTAAAGGGAGTAAATCTGACCGTTTATAAAAGTGAAAATGTTGTCGTTCTGGGTAAATCAGGAAGTGGTAAATCTGTGTTGATCAGGATAATCATTGGTTTACTCAAACCTGATAAGGGAGAAGTTGTTGTTTTGGGACAAGAGGTGAGTAAATTAGCTGAAAATGAACTGAACAAATTACGTTTACGCATAGGGTTTTCTTTCCAGAGTAGTGCTTTGTATGATAGCATGAGTATTCGACAGAATCTTGAATTTCCCTTAACAATGAATAAAAAAAATCTGACTAAGCAAGAAATTGCGGCAGCTGTTGAAGAAGTTCTGGTTGCAGTGGGATTAGAAAACAAGATGAACGAAATGCCTGCTGACCTTTCAGGAGGCCAACGCAAAAGAATTGGAATAGCCCGCACATTGATACTCAGACCTGAAATCATGTTGTACGATGAACCTACAGCCGGATTAGATCCCATCACCTGTTTTGAGATCAACAAACTCATTAATCAGGTACAACTTCAATTCAATACCAGTTCGATCATCATCACCCACGATCTTACCTGTGCCAAAGAAACCGGTGACAGGATAGCCATGTTTGTTGATGGAAAGTTCACAAGAATAGGAAAGTTCAAAGAAGTATTCGATACTAATGATGAACAAGTTAAAGGTTTTTATGATTACAATTTTATAAAATAAGCCATGAATAATTCACCCAATAAACGCTCAGTAATCGTCGGTCTGTTTATTATCTTCGGATTAATACTCCTTGTTTCCTCTGTTTTGATCATTGGAAACCTGCATGAAACTTTTAAAAAGAAAACCGAAATAGTTACGCTATTCGATGATGTCAGCGGATTGCAGGTTGGAAATAATATCTGGTTTTCAGGTGTAAAAATTGGGACAGTAAGCAGCCTCAAGTTCTATGCTGACCGTAAAGTGAAGGTGATGATGAAAGTTGAAGACAAAGCAGTTCCTTATATTCGTGAAGATGCATTCGTAAAACTAAGTACCGATGGATTAATCGGCAATAAAATACTGGTAATTTATGGAGGCACATCACGTTCACCACAGATTGCAGAAGGTGATACACTAAGAGTTGAAAAGACTTTTACTTCAGATGACATGATCAATACCTTGCAGGAAAACAACAAAAACCTGTTGTCTATCACCAAAGACTTCAAGTTAATCAGTCACAAGATAGCCTATGGTGAAGGTACAATAGGTAAATTAATAAGTGACACCTCTTTATATTCGCATCTTGACTCAGCTACAATCTCTCTTCAATATGCAACTATCCAGGCAAAACAATTTATCAGTTCACTTTCAACTTTCAGTAAAGGGTTAAATAAAAAAGGTTCATTAGCCAATGAACTTATAACTGATACAGTGGTTTTTAAATCATTGAAATCATCAGTTTTGCATTTGCAGCTTTTGTCGGATAATGCCAATGTAATGGTCAATAATTTAAAAGAGGCAAGCACCAATCCTCATACTTCAATCGGTGTATTATTGCACGATGAAGAAGCAGGAGCCAGACTTAAACAAACCATTCTTAATCTCGAATCCGGTTCTCTAAAACTTGATCAGGATCTTGAAGCTGCTCAACATAATTTTTTACTCAGAGGGTTTTTTAAGAAAAAGGCAAAAGAAAATAAGTCAATAACAACAACTGAAGTAAACAGTATTAAATAGTTGATTTAATATTTTATCAACTTGTTTGCGTTTAAATTTTCGTTCATTCATTTTTCAGATGATACTATTGAATCAGCTATGGATCAAAACATTCAATCTTTTTGGAGCATTTCAGCAAAAGATTTACTTGCCAGGCTTCAGGTAACAATCAGAGGTCTTTCATCCGATGAAGCTCATAATAGGTTGTCAACATATGGAGCAAATCGGCTAAAGCCCCAAAATAAATCGAATGCATTTACTCTTCTTATCTCGCAGTTTAAAAGTCCGATCATTCTGATTCTTTTATTCGCAACAGGGCTTTCTTTGTTTTTACATAATCTGGTTGACGCTTCCATCATACTGGCTATCGTTATCATAAGTGGACTCCTGGGTTTCTGGCAAGAGTTTAGTGCTTCCAATGCAGTAGAGAAATTACTGGCTATCGTGCAAATTAAGGTAGCAGTGTTACGGGATGGAAAAGAAAAGGAAATCCCTATCGAAGAGGTTGTGCCTGGTGATATAGTCGTTCTGAATGCCGGAGATATTGTTCCCGGAGATTGCATGCTACTTCAATCGAAAGATTTATTTGTCGATGAAGCCATGCTAACGGGTGAAACCTTTCCGGTTGAAAAATTTATGGCAGTGTTGGCAGCCAATACAGCTCTCTCACAACGTACGAATACTGTTTGGATGGGAACGCACATCGTCAGTGGAAGCGCAAAAGCACTAGTAATACTAACTGGCAAAAATACAGAGTTTGGTAAAGTTTCTGAACAGCTTAAACTCAAGTCGCCCGAAACCGAATTTGAACGAGGTATACGCCGATTCGGTTATTTCCTTGGTGAAGTAACACTAGTTTTGGTGATTCTCATCTTTGCGATAAATGTTTATTTGCATCGTCCTGTGCTGGAGTCTTTTCTTTTCTCACTGGCACTTGCAGTGGGACTAACGCCTCAACTCTTACCTGCTATTATCAGCACCAACCTTGCACATGGCGCCAAAAAGATGGCAGAGAAGAAAGTGATTGTTAAGAGACTTTCCTCCATCGAAAACTTTGGCAGTATGAATATTATCTGTTCAGATAAGACCGGAACCCTTACAGAAGGAAATGTTCAGGTAGAATCTGCACTGGACATAAATGGTGATACCAGTGATAAAGTATTTCTATACGCATATATCAATGCTTTTTATGAAACAGGATTTACAAACCCTATCGATCAGGCCATTCTTAAATTTCATAAGCCAGACCTAAAGGAGTACAAGAAACATGACGAGATTCCCTATGATTTTCTTCGGAAACGTTTGACGATATCTGTCACGCATGATGATAAACATCTGATGGTCACTAAAGGCGCTTTATCGAATATACTCGAAGTATGTTCTTCGGTTGAAAAGAGTGATGGTAAGATTGTTAAAATCTCCTCCATGCAGGATCAGATTCAGAAACAGTTTTCAGCATTTAGTGATCAGGGTTTTCGGACATTGGGTATTGCATATAAAAATTTGACCTCTGATGCACTCATCAAAAAAACAGAAGAAGCAGACATGACATTTGTTGGTTTCCTTACACTTTTTGATCCACCAAAAACCAATATCGCAGAAACTATAGCCAGTTTGAAGAAACTGGGGGTATCGCTGAAAATTATTACCGGTGATAATCATTTGGTGGCTGCAAGCCTAAGTAAAAAGATGGGACTGTCGGATAATAAAATCATCACAGGGCCTGAACTTTATAAAATGAGTGACAGCGCTTTGTTAAGAAGAGTTGAAAAAATAGATGTCTTTGCTGAAATAGAGCCCAATCAGAAGGAGCGAATTATCATTGCCATGCGTAAGGCTGGAAATGTAGTTGGATATATGGGCGACGGTATTAATGATGCTTCTGCTCTACATGCAGCTGATGTAGGTATTTCAGTAGATACTGCAGCAGATGTCGCTAAGGATGCAGCAGATATCGTATTGCTCGAAAAAAATCTGGGTGTGCTGATAGAAGGTGTAAAAGAAGGCCGAACCACTTTTGCAAATACACTGAAATATGTGTTTATGGCAACCAGCGCTAATTTCGGGAATATGTTCAGTATGGCAGGAGTGTCGCTTTTTATTCCATTCTTGCCCTTGCTGCCCAAGCAGATTCTTCTTACAAACCTGCTTACAGACTTTCCGGAAATGACCATTGCTACCGACAATGTAGACGAAGAAATGGTAGACCATCCACGCCGATGGGATATCAAGGCCATACGCAAGTTTATGATAACATTTGGTCTGGTAAGTTCTGTGTTTGATTATCTCACCTTTGGTCTACTCTTACTTGTTCTCCGTGCCAACCAGAGTCAGTTCAGAACCGGATGGTTTCTGGAATCTGTCATCTCGGCATCCATGATAGTACTTGTTATCAGAAGCAGGAAGCCTTTTTTCAAGAGCAGACCTGGAAAATATCTATTAATTGCAACTATTTCAATTGCAGTGATCACCTTATCATTACCCTTTACCCCGCTTGGAAATGTTTTTGGATTCAGTCCTCTCACGTTTACAACCTACCTGCTTTTATTGCTGATTGTTGTGCTATATATAGTAGCAGCCGAGGTCACCAAAACAATTTTTTATAAAATGGTTAAATTTTAAAGATCTGATGCTATAGTCTGAGCATCAGGCAACCTCTTGATAGGACAAGGCATTCCATTAGAGGGGGTGTCTTTTTTTGTACCAAAGAAACTCGAATTGAGCAAAGAATTAATACAATGCAATTATTAAGCCGATTCAAAAATAGCCTGTACTTTTTTCAACTCATCCCTGATTGCAATTGATTGGGGACAATGTGTTTCACATTCACCACATTCTATGCAATTGGAAGCTCTTTGTTCGTGTTGAAGCATGCGATAATTTTCTTCACGACCAAACATATAATAGTTGTTGTAAAAATTAAAACAACCCGGAATATTTACTCCCTGAGGACAAGGCATACAATAGGCACATCCTGTACAATTTACTTTTACTCGGCCTCTGAAAATATTCGTTACCTGTTTTATAAGCAAGTTCTCTTTGTCAGTGAAGCAATTCTCTTTGGCATTCTGAGCGGTCTTTATATTTTCGACGACCTGTTCCATGGAGTTCATGCCACTCAACAGTAAGGATACTTCCGGATGATTCCATACCCATCTTAAAGCCCATTCGGCAGGTGTCCGGTCTTTATCGGTATCGTCAAAGACTTTTTGAACAGCTGCAGGAAGGTTTACAGCCAGCTTACCTCCTCTAAGGGGTTCCATAATGACTAAGCCTAAACCTTTTTGTGAAGCATAGTCTAACCCTTTCCTGCCGGCTTGAAATTCTTCATCCATGTAATTGAATTGAATCTGACAGAATGACCAATCATAACCATCTACAATATCAAAAAAGGTTTCCTGTTTATCATGGAAAGAAAAACCGGCATGATTAATCCTGCCATCTTTGAAAGCCTGGTCTAAAAATTCGGCAATACCAAGTTCTTTAACATTTTTCCAGGACACACTGTTGAGTGCATGAACCAGGTAAAAATCAATGTGGTCAGTTTGAAGGCGTTCTAATTGTTCGTTTAAAAACCTGTCCATATCGGCACGTGTTTTCACCAACCAACTTGGAAGTTTGGTGGCAATTTTAACTTTCTCCCGATATCCATCTTGTAACACCTTGCCTACGAAAGGTTCACTTTGTCCACTCCCAGACATTCCTTTTCCATGATAAGGATAAGCAGTATCAATATAGTTTACACCATGATCAATAGCATATCTGATCAATTTGGTTGACAATTCCTCATCAATATTTGTATTGTCTCCTCCGGGAAGAAGTGGAAGCCTCATGCATCCGAACCCAAGAATGGAAACCATTTCATTTGTTTTTCCAAATTTCCTATAGAGCATATTAGTCCTGATTTTTTTTTGCAAAAATAAGTCTATCCCGTAGGTTTTGTGGAATAAACTTAATTTTCTTTTTTGATGTTTTCTAATAGAAAAAAAACCGGATTATTTACTTAAAACCAAATATGTATAAGGCTGAAAAGTATATTGGCTCCCGAGTGTAATACTTGAATTTGTTATGCCATTTTTCCAGGTTGTGTTTTGTAAGGCAGTAGGAATATTAAACGTTTGAACACCATTGCGCGCATTTACTAAAATTAACACATCATCAGTCCCTGATGTCTTTTCAAAAGCAACGATGTTGTTGTCGGGATATTGTGTTAAAACACCGGTTTTCACTGCTTCATGAGCCGATCTGAATGCTATAATTTTTTTATAGGCTGCTATCATATCAGGGTTAGCGGTATAATCAACAGCAACATTATTAAAGAAATTAATAGCGTAAGGATAACCAACTTCCTGACTGCTGTAGATCAAAGGTATTCCACCCATGTAAACTGTGGTAACAAATGCTGCCAGGGCACCTTGTTTGCTGTTATATTCTGTGATCGTACTCCCATCAGAAGAGGCATCATCATGATTGGTGATATATCTTAGTTTAAGCCCGGATACCGGCAATGAAGCTATTTCGTTAGTATTGGCGGTAAACAGTGTACCGGGAGTTTGTGTTCCTGCAAACACGGATTTAAGGGTGCTGTAATAGCTGAAAGCAAAGTTCATTTGAAAACCAGCTGTTATTTCAGTTCCTTTTGTTCCTTCCGCCAGGTAGATCAATTTATGCGTTTTAATATTGCTCAACGTATCCAATGCCTGAGTCCAGAAATCAGTGGGTAGATTGTCAGCAAAATCACAACGGTAACCATCAATATTTGCAGTGAAGATCCAATATTTCATTGCACGGATCATAGCAATGCGCATATCGGCGTTGTTATAGTTTAAAGCTGCAACATCGCTATAATTTGTTCCGGGAGGAATGATGATATTTCCCGATGCATCCTGCTGATACCAAGCCTTGTTACTAATCCATGCATTATCCCACGAAGTATGATTTGCCACCCAATCGAATATCACAGCCATGCCCAGTGTATGTGCCTGTGCAACCAAAGCCTTTAAATCTTCCAATGTTCCGAAACTAGCGTTAACACCGGTATAATTTTGAACACAATAAGGAGACCCAACACCTTTAAGAATACCAATGGGGTAAGTTGGCATCAGCCAGATAACATTAACACCCAGAGCTTTAATGGAATCAAGTCTTGCTTTGACACCTTGAAACCCAACAGGAGTAAATGTTTTTAAATTCACCTCGTACATTACAATGTCCTTAGTTGCAGGTACACTGGCAAATGGAGTTCCATATTGTGCAGGATCCTGATATGTTACTGGAAGAATTGGTGTGGGTACCGAAGTTTGTGATTTACTACAACCCAATAAGGCTATAACAACACCTAATATTAAACCGCTCATTTTCAGTTTTCTCATCTTAACATTTGCTTTTTAATAACTCAATCGGAGAAGATTGGAATTGTTGGTGAAGATAATACATTTAACAATTCCACTTTCAGGGGAAATACCATTGTCTCTTGCCCAATATGAAAATGAGTTTTTCAGCAGCTCCAGTTTACCTGGGAGTGATTATCTGATATTTTCCACTTAAATGAATTAAACTGAAAAGATATAAAAGGCCATCGTAATAGGGATCAAAATATCCATCCGAATAAGGTTCAAGTTTTGCCTTCCAAAGTGCATCAACAAACTTCCAGCTTTTGGTTTGTGTTCCCATGAAAGATGTTGATGCAACAGTAGCAACCAATCCAATCGAATGACGTAGTTTCTGAAAACCACCTGCCCCAAGAATGAAGTCGGGGCGAGTGCCATCAGGATTAAATTGATCTTCAAATGAGTCAATTCCTTTCGCATAAAAAAAGTTCTGAATGCGAGAGGCATAGTCTTGTTGCCACATTTTGTCTTTGGCATACCATGAATAATCCATGGCGATATTCATAGGAACCCGCCATGAATCATACCTAAAAGCAGAGCCCATTCTGCCTCTGCCTCTAGGTACTCCGCTAAACTCTGTATAATCAGCATTCAATCCGGTAACAGGATTGCAGGCCCGATGCAAAAAAGCACGTGCAGTATCAGCACAATCCCTGTAAAACTGTTCATGCCCATCTTTTGCATATGCAGCCCATACTTCAAAAAAGGCAGGTAAATGATACGAAGGATCAGTCCAGTTGTAACCATATCCATCAGGCACAAATGTAATTTGCTTGTGTTCAATGTTGATTAAATGTGTTACTCCTCCTGTTCCATTTTTACTCCACATGGCATCGAGTATTCTTTTGGCTTCGGCATAATAATTAATTCCGGATGTATTACCCCACCTGTTTGATGCAAAAAGAAGATCAGTCACAAAATACAGTTCTCCATCCGATGCTGAACCCTCAGAATTATGTCTTAAAGTTTTTGGATCTACACTCCATGCAAAATAAGCATCTCTTGCTCCGCCCTGATGTTGTAGATTTTTCTTTGTCCAGCGCCAGATCCGATCAAAGACATCTTTTTTATTGAGTTGCACTGCCACCATCATTCCATAGGAAAGTCCTTCTGTTCGGGCATCATGGTTTTTTAGATCTGAGACATAAGCCATAGAATCGCCCACTTCAAAATACACTTTGTTGGGTCCCTCAAAAACATCATGATAGGCCTTAGCAAGTTTTGCATCTATATCTTTTTGCTTATAACCTGCTTCACGAAAGACATTTCGATATTTGCCTGTTTTCCATGCCCCTTCTTTCCATGTGATCATTTTACCACGTTGATCTTTTACATCCTTTGTAGTGTCAGTGAAATTTAAGTTTCTACTTCCAGAACATGAAATGAGAATAGTTAAAGTCATTATGATTAGAAAACCGATTTTTTTCATACGATGATTGAATTTTTCAACTTTTCAATTGCTTCAGGAACTTTTGAATCCAGTGCTTCAGGGCAAAACAACCTGGAACCTGCTTTCAAAACTGAACTTCCGGTAATGAAAACTATAGTATTGTTAGCTTGATTGACTTCAGGTCTTTGCTGTCAGAGCTTGTGCCATACAATAATTCATAATCACCTGCATGAACTCTGACGGTGTTTGTAGAAGTATCAAACCATTCGAGAGACTTTGAAGGTATTTGGATAGTAGCAATTGAATTCTTGCCAGCGGCTACTTCAATCCGTTTAAAAGCTCTTAGGGTTTTAAGTGGTCCATCACTGTCATTTAGTTTATGTAAATAAACCTGAACAATTTCAGTACCATTGCGTTTGCCTAAATTTGAAACAGGAATGGAAAGCTCAACACCCTCATTGACTTGAATCTGTGACTTATTGATTTTAGCTTCTCCAATTGAGAATGTGGTATAACTTAAACCAAAACCAAATGGGAACAAGGGATCCAAAGTCATATAGCGATAAGTACGTCCTTTCATCGCATAATCTTCAAATGCAGGTAATTGCTGTATGTTCTTATAAAAGGTAAGTGGTAATTTACCTGCCGGATTATAATCTCCGAACAGTACATCGGCAACAGCCTGTCCACCTGCTTCTCCAGGATACCAGGCCTGAAGGATTGCATCACAGTTGTTGGTTTCAGGAACAAATCCCATAGCAGAACCGGAACAATTGACAAAGATTACTTTTTTGCCTGCTTTCTTTAACGCTTCAAGGCAATTACGTTGTGGAAGAGGTAATTCCATGTCCGTTCTGTCGCCGTGACTAAATCCGGGTTGTGTAACCGGCATTTCTTCTCCTTCCAATTGGGAATTGATTCCTCCCGCAAAAACAACCACATCAAATCCTTTTAATTTTTCAATTAATGCATCAAAATTAACAGGGACCTCTTTCCCCATATTAAAGTTTAGACTGGCGTCCTGATTGTTTGTTTGCACAAAAGTGGCTTCAATTTTATATTCTTTACCTTTCTCAACTGTAAAAGGATGTCTTGCTCCCACGCGACTCCAGTAGGCAGGACTACTTATTACAATTTTCCCATCAACCTTCAATTCAAATTTTCCCCCGGCTTCATATTTAAATACGATTTCCCCGGATTCAGCAGGTTTGAAAACTGTTTCATATTTACCGGAGAATTCAGTCATATTGACTCCCTGTCCAAATTGATGTGAACCCAGCGTCGTCAATTGAATGGGATTGACAATCTGTTCTACGGTAACCACATCCCCTTTTAAATTACGATTATTCCAGTAGGTGGCCTTTATACCCGGTTTTCCATCCATCGAACAGTTACCGATAAAACTTATAACGATTTTATCATCAACAACCTCACATGCTTTGTCATAGAAAATTTTATTAGCAGGTACTTTCGTTTTTATTCCATCCAATATAGTTGAGGTCTGATTAGGAGTTCCATTATAATTTCCCCACAAGACACGTTTATCATCAGCATTGGGTCCAATAATGGCAATCTTAGATCCTGTTTTACTCAACGGTAAAACATTGTTCTTGTTCTGCAGCAACGTCATCGTTTCTCTTGCCATATCCAAAGCAAGTTTCTTGTGTTCATCTGAATTGACAACAGTCATTGGGATCTTTGACCATGGAACAATACTGTTATCGTCCAATTCACCTAAATCAAACCGACCACGCAAAAGACGTAATACACTTTTGTTAATATCACTTTCTTTAATCAGACCTTTTGCAACGGCATCAGGTAATTGTTTGTAAGCATACCCGGCACATTCAACATCTGTACCAGCCAATACGGCTTTTGATGCTGCATGGGGGTTATCAGATGAAACCTTAGAATTTCTAACAAAATCAGTAATGGCTCCACAATCTGATACAACCAGATATTTAAAACCCCAGTCTTCACGGAGAATACGTTGCAATAATTGCGTACTTCCGCAACAAGGTTCATCATCCAAACGCTGATAAGCACACATTACCTCACGAACATCAGCATCCAGTACTAAAGTTTTGAATGCCGGTAAATAGGTCTCATATAAATCACGAAGTTTTAAATCGTTGATATTGGCAGAATGTCTGGTCGACTCAGGACCTGAATGAACAGCAAAATGTTTTGCACATGCTAAAAGCTTTTTGTATTTTGAATCAACCGGACCTTGTAATCCATTAACAACAGAAATTCCCATTTGTGCAGTTAGAAATGGATCTTCACCATATGTTTCCTGTCCGCGACCCCAACGTGGATCACGAAAGATATTGATATTAGGTGTCCAGACAGAAAGACTGTTGAAACGTTTATCCTCTGTACCCTTTCTTATGATTTCATTGTATTTGGCACGGGCTTCGTCTGACACAAAATCAAATACGTGATAAACCATATTATCATCAAATGAAGCAGCCATTGCGATGGGTTCCGGAAAAACTGTTACATTACCCTGATTGGCATATCCATGCAATGCTTCGCTCCACCAATTGAATTTCTTTATTCCAAGACGTGGTATTGCTTCCGAGATATCGCACATTAAAGTTGCTTTTTCCTGAAGGGTAAGGCGAGTGAGTAAATCAGCTGCCCTTGCTTCTGAACTCAAAAGCGGATTCTGATAAGGGAGTTTTTGCCCAAAGGAACACAATGTGCTCAAAAGAAATGCTAAAAGTAAAAGTCCATTTTTCATCGTTAATGTATTTTAGGTATGATTTTTTATTGTTATGATTTTTATTATTTGAAAATAAGTAGGTAACTGCTATTTTAGATATTCAACATGCATATGACTTACCTTTTAAAGTGGGCATTAGTAAGCGCCGTTGTTTAATAAAATATTGACCCTTAATCAAATAAGCTGAATAG
>Ga0073936_10009550_pt1 | contig 12051 bp, 7 predicted proteins | sample AliMusrvi5mmetaG_FD_87041 | JGI IMG/M metagenome (GOLD analysis project Ga0073936, IMG submission 87041) | Freshwater lake bacterial and archeal communities from Alinen Mustajarvi, Finland, to study Microbial Dark Matter (Phase II) - Alinen... | ecosystem: Environmental > Aquatic > Freshwater >... | reverse complement strand
TGTCACGGTGAACCTGGAGTTATCGAACGGCTGGAGCGGCGACCTCTATTGTTATATCATCCACGGCAGCGGTTTTGCCGTCCTGCTCAACCGCATCGGGCGCAGCGCGCTGGCTCTCGATGGCGCCAGCAACAACGTGCTGTCGCTCAGCTTGTCCGATGGCGCCCCGAGCGATGTTCACACGGGCGGTCCGAGTTCCGGCGCGCTCACTGGCAACTATCAGCCAGACGGCCGCAATGTCAGCCCGTCTAACAGCCTGGCCACGACCCCGCGCACCGCTCCCTTGGCCGCGTTCAACGGCCTGGATGCCAACGGCGAGTGGACCTTGTTCGTCGCCGACGTGGCGTCGGGCGAAACGATGACCCTCAACTCCTGGTCCATGACCCTCACCGGCGTGCCGGAACCCTCGGTCGGCTTGCTCGGCGCACTCGGCGCGGCCCTCGCCCTATGCCGGCGCCGCGGGCCGAATCAGATCCATGCTACTTGCGGCCGAAGCCCTCGACCTTGAGCCATGAGGCGCAGTCGCGGGTCCAGTCCAGCAATTTGCTCGGGTCGGCTGGGTTGCCGCCCAGGCCCATGCCGTGGCCGCCTTTTTCATAGACATGCAAATCGAAGCGCACGCCGGCGCGGCGCAATGCGGTGGCGAACTCGAGGGTGTTTTCCACCTTGACGGCGTTGTCCTCCCAGGTGTGCCAGAGGAAACACGGCGGGGTTTGCGGGGTGACCTGCAGTTCGTTGGACAACAGCTTCACCAACTCGGGCGACGGGCCGTTTCCTAACAAATTATTCTTGGAGCCCTCATGGGTGTTAGGGCCCATCGAGATGACCGCATAACACAGGATGCCCAGATCCGGGCGCGAACTCTGGCGCTCCACCACATCGCTGGCAGCGGCGTCGCCCGCATCAAAATGCGTCAGCAAGGTCGAGGCCAGATGGCCGCCGGCCGACGACCCCATGATGGCGACGCGCTTGGCATCGATCTTCCACTCCGCGGCGTGGGCTCGCACCAGGCGCACGGCGCGCGCGGCGTCGCCAAGCATGATCGGATGGCGGTAACCGCCGCTGCCGAGACGATACTTGAGCACAAATCCGGCGATCCCCTGGCCGTTGAGCCACAGCGCGTAATCCTTGCCCTCGTGCCCTGCGAGTCCGCCATAGCCGCCGCCGGGGCAGATCACCACCGCCGCGCCGGTGGCCAGATCGGGCTTGGCCAGAAACGGCGTAAGTGTTGGAATGTCCTTGTCGTCGGTGCCCAGCGCGCCGGGCGCGGCGCCGGGCCATAGGCGAACGGGTTCCTGGCCCAGAGCCTGGAACGTGGTTACTAGCGCGATCGTCATGCCGGTTAGGAATTTCATGGGGCCGCAGGCTAGAGCCCATCCCAGACGATAGCAACCAGGAATTTCGGGCAGGGAGAGGGAAGATGCTTTACCGCAAAGAATTGGCACCCAATCGAGAGGGACGCGATGTTGGAAGCTCTTGCGGGCTCCGCGCCGCGGCGGACAAGTCCGCCCCCTCCCAAGGCGGTGGCGAGCCACCGCACTCCCTGCGGATTTCCCGCCGCGCGAATGCGCACTTGCATCCGCGCCACATTGCGCTTGAATGTGCGGCACCCGCACACCGCCGTCCCCCGCTGCATGACCCGGCCTAACATGAACCGCGCCCACCTCACCCGCTTTGCCTGGATTTCAATCGCAGCGGCGCTTGTCACGATCGGGCTGAAGAGCACTGCGTATTATCTAACCGGTTCGGTGGGGCTGTTGTCCGACGCGCTGGAATCGTTGGTGAATCTGGTGGGCGGCATGATGGCGCTGGCGATGTTGACCATTGCGGCGCGCCCCGCCGACGACGATCACGCATACGGTCACAGCAAGGCGGAGTATTTTTCCAGCGGCGTGGAGGGGGCGTTGATTCTGGCGGCGGCGCTGAGCATCGCGTTCACGTCGGTGCCACGCCTGTTTCATCCCCTAGCCCTCGAACAAGTGGGCATGGGACTGGCCGTCTCGGTGCTCGCGTCCCTGATCAACCTCGGGGTGGCCCTGCTGCTGCTGCGGGTGGGCAAACGGCACCACTCGATCACTCTGGAAGCCAATGCCCGGCATCTGCTCACCGATGTGTGGACGTCGGTGGCCGTGCTGGCGGGTGTGGCCGCCGTGGCTCTAACACACTGGCTGTGGCTCGACCCGGTGGTGGCCTTGCTGGTGGCGGTGAACATCGTGTGGACCGGCTCGCAAATCGTCTGGCGCTCGGTCGCGGGACTGATGGACCTGGCGCTGCCCGCCGAAGACCTCGCGACGGTGCGGCGGGTGCTCGACACCTATCAAAAGGAGGAGGTGCAATTCCATGCCCTGCTCACGCGCCAGGCCGGCGCGCGCAAGTTTGTCTCGATGCATGTGCTGGTGCCCGGCGACTGGACGGTGCACCATGGCCACGAACTGCTCGAACACATCGAGCAGGACATTCGCGCGGCGCTTCCTAACAGCACGGTGTTCACCCACCTCGAGTCGCTCGACGATCCGGCGTCGTGGGCGGACGAGACGCTGGACCGGGTGTGAGCTTGAGTGCGGTTTGGAGGGGGGGATGAAGAGGCGAGGCTGCTCCTTGCGAGTCACCCGGAGAACAGGCGTCCTCGCCTGTTAGGGAAAACAGCCGTCCCGGCTGTTGCGCCAGAGAGTGGCCGAGAAAGCGCACCCCACGACAGGCGGGACGCCTGTCTTCCCTGACAGCCGGGACGGCTGTCCTCCCGCCAATCAGTGCTCGGGAACGAGCGTGACCTTGCGGCAATTGACCGGATTCCAGCCTTCGGCGACCGGGCGCAGGGTGAGGGTGACCTTGGCCCCTTTGGTTAGGATGATATCGCCGACCCGGCCCGTCTGATAGGTTGAATAATCGGCGGTTTTCGGCACGGAATACGCGAGGTTGCCCACGCCCTGGACTTTGAGCACGGCACCGGCGGACGGCGCGGCGGTTTCGATGCGCACGGAGAATTTGCCATCGCGGTCGGCGCACAGATCCCAGGAGACGATGTCGCCCGGATCCGTCCAGTAGCCGATGTTGGCGAATTTGTCTTTCAGTTCGGTGCGGATTTGATTGCCTTCGAGGCGGGCGTCGTCGGGCAGCAGGGTGATGACGCCAGCCTTGTCGGGCGTGATCGCCACGATACTCACTTCAGGTTTGCCTTGGATCACCACCTTGAGCGTGGAGCAGATCGCATCGGGGGCGGCGGCCGGCAGGGTCAGCAGCGGACCGCTGGGCGATTTTTCCACGGCGAGCGGCGCGCCGCCGGCGAGCAGGGTGGCCGTCTTGATGTTGTTAGCTAGGCCGGGCACCAGCAGTTTGCCCTCGGCCGGCCAGTTGAGGACATGCAGAAAGAGGATGGTGTCGGCACCGGCGTCCTTGACGGTGCAGCGGCCCCAGGGGAGGTTTTTGAAAGGGGTGCCACGGGTGCCGTAGATGGATTCGGAGTTAATGTTCATCCAAGCGCCCACGCCCTTGAGCAGCTTGATGGATTCGGCGGGGATTTCGCCCTCGGCGGTGGGGCCGACGTTGAGCAGGTAGTTGCCGCCCTTGCTGGCGATATCGACGAGGTTGGTGATGAGGGTGGACAGCGGCTTCCAGTTGTGGTCGTAGCTCTTGAAGCCCCAGGTGTCGTTCATCGTCATGCAGGTTTCCCAATCGCGGCCGGGAAAGCCGGTGGAGGGAATCTGCTGCTCGGGCGTTTCGGTGTCGCCGCGGTAACCGCCGCCGAGCCGGTTGTTGTGGATGATGCCGGGCTGCAGGGCGAGCAGCTTGGCGAGCTTGGCCGCCCGCGGTGGGGTCATCAGGTGCGGCGTGTCCCACCACAGCACGTCGGGCTTGTAGTTTGTTAGAACCTCGGTGACCTGGGGCACGGCCACCGCATCGAGGTATTGGTCGAAGCTGCCTTTTTGGGCGTCATCCCAACCCTCGCCGTCCTTCATGCCCATCTTGGCGCCGCCGGGGTTGTTCCAGTCCTGCGCCTGGGAATAGTAGAGGCCGAATTTCAGGCCCTGCGCGCGGGCTGCGGCGGCAAGCGGGCCGATGAGGTCTTTTTTCCACGGGGTGGCATCGACGACATTCCACTTGCTGGCGGCGGTGGGAAACAACGCGAAGCCGTCGTGGTGTTTGGCGGTGATGATCATGTAGCGCATGCCCGCCTCCTTGGCCAAGGCCGCCCAAGCGGCCGGGTCATACTTGGTGGGGTTGAAGTGCTGGCCAAACGCCCGGTAGTCGCTGACCGGGATCCTGCCGTTCCACATGATCCACTCGCCGATGTCGGCGATTTGCTTGTCCTTGTAGGTTCCGGCGGGCACGGCATAGACGCCCCAATGGATGAACATGCCAAACTTCGCCTCGCGCCACCAGCTCATGCGCGCGTCGCGCTGCGGCGGCGTTTCGTTCGCGTACGGGTCCCCCTCCAGCGCTTGCGCCGCGGGCAGGAGGGCCGTCACCAGCACCACGGTGCCAAGTAAAAATTTGCTAGCCATACCGCCGATACGCGAGCGCCGGACCATTCTTTGCAGCGCGCGCAAAAAATGCCGCGAATTCGCCGGAGGGGCCGCGGGCATGCGCGTCAAGTCAAGGGGCAGATGAGCGAGAAATCACGGGGTTCTGGAGAATCGGGCGTAAGAAAACCACTGAGACGCTGAGAGCCACTGAGGTCACTGAGAAGAAATTTCTTAAATATTTCAGTGGCTTCAGTGGACCTCAGTGCCTCAGTGGTAAGAATTGTCCCGAAAATCCTGAAAACGTCACTAACTTGACCCGCATGGGCGGCCGGTTTTCCCATCATCATATCCTGATAAGATGATTTGTCGCTTGCCCTATCGGGAAAAGTGGGTATGGTAGGCGCATGCCCCAGGCCGATCCCAGCACAGACCTCCATCACGCCCTCGCGGAACGCATCATGGTCCTCGATGGGGCGATGGGCACGACCATTCGCAGCTACGGGCTCAGCGAGGCGGATGCCCGCGGCGGGCGCTTTGCCAGCAACGACAAGGATTTGCTCAACAACGGCGACATTCTCACGCTGACCCGCCCGGATGTCATCGGCGATGTGCACAAGCGTTTTTTCGAGGTGGGCTCGGACATTTGTGAGACGAACACGTTTTCGGCGACGAGCATCGCCCAGAGTGAGTTTTTCGTCGCCGATCCGCGCGAGCGGGGCGGCCGCAAGGATCCGCCGTTCTATCAGAAAATTCTGGAGGACGCGTTTCTCAATGATTTGGCCTGGGAACTCAACGTCGAGGCCTCGCGCCTGTGCCGCAAATGGGCCGACGGCATCGGCAGCGACAGCGGCCGCCGCCGCTATGTGGCCGGTGCCATCGGTCCGCTCACCGTGTCGTTGAGCAATTCGCCGGACGCCGACGACCACGGCTTCCGGGTGGTGACCTTTGACCAGGTGCTGGCCGCCTACAAGCACCAGATCCGCGCGCTGATGGAAGGCGGTTGCGACATTCTGCTGATCGAAACCATCTTCGATTCGCTCAACGCCAAGGCTGCGGCAGTCGCCGCCCAAGAGGTGTTCGAGGAGGACCACAGGCGCCTGCCCATCATCCTGTCGGCGGCGGTGGGCCGCGGCGGGGAAACCATGATCTCCGCCCAAAAGGTCGAGGCGTTTTGGAATGCCTTCGCCCACGTCAAGCCCCTGGCCATCGGGCTCAACTGCTCGCTGGGGCCCGACTTGCTGCGGCCGCACCTGGAGGAACTCTCCGCCTGTGCCACCACCTGCATCTCCTGTTACCCCAATGCCGGGCTGCCCAACCCGCTGGCACCCACCGGCTTCGACCTCGGGCCGCAGGAAATGCATGACTTCATGGCGGACTTCGCGCGGGCCGGCCTGCTCAACCTCGCGGGCGGCTGTTGCGGCAGCACCCCCGAACACGTCGCCGCCATCGCCCGCGCCGTCGCCGGGGTCGCACCGCGAGTGGTGCCGGTGGTGGAATAAGATTGACCGCAAAAATTTATGCCCACCATCCCCCACGCCCTGCGACTCTCCGGCACCGAGGCCTACAACCACACTTCCGACAAGCGCTTCCTGATGATCGGCGAGCGCGCCAACGTGGCTGGCTCGCCGCAATTTGCCAAACTCGTGCGCGCCGGCGAGCTGGAGGCGGCGGTGGAAGTGGCGCGCCAGCAGGTGGCCAACGGCGCCAACGTGATCGACATCTGTTTTGATGACGGCATGATCGATGGCAAAGCCATGATGAGCCGATTCCTGCACCTGTTGCAGGGCGAGCCGGATGTCGCGCGGGTGCCCATCATGGTCGATTCGTCCAAGTGGGAAATCATCGAGGCCGGACTCAAGTGCCTGCAAGGCAAGGGCATCGTCAATTCCATCTCGCTCAAGGAAGGCGAGGAAACCTTCATCCGCCACGCCCGCCACATCATGCGCTACGGCGCGGCGGTGGTGGTCATGGCCTTCGATGAAAACGGCCAGGCCGCCTCCTACACCGAGAAAATCCGCATCTGCGAGCGCGCCTACCGCCTGCTCGTCGATGAGGTCGGCTTCAACCCGGATGACATCATTTTCGACCCCAACATTCTAACAGTCGCGACCGGCATCGACGAGCACAACAACTACGCGCTGGACTTCATCAACGCCACGCGTTGGATCAAACACAACCTGCCGGGGGCCAAGGTGTCCGGCGGGGTGTCGAACATATCATTCTCGTTCCGGGGCAACAACGCGGTGCGTGAGGCGATGCACTCGGCGTTTCTCTATCATGCGACGCAGGCCGGCATGGACATGGGCATCGTCAACGCCGGCATGTTGGAAGTCTATGACGAGATTCCCAGGGAATTGCTCACCTGCGTCGAGGACGTGCTGCTCAACCGCCGCGCGGACGCCACCGAACGGCTGCTGGAACTGGCCGAACGCTTCAAGGGCCAGGGCGGCAAGAAACCCGAGGAAGACCTGAGCTGGCGCGACGAACCGGTGGAAAAGCGCCTGGAGCACGCCCTGCTCAAGGGCATCGACCGCTTCATTGATGAGGATACGGAGGAAGCCAGGCAGCAATACGGCCGCCCGCTCAAGGTCATCGAAGGCCCGTTGATGGATGGCATGGGCGTGGTCGGCGATCTGTTTGGCGCCGGCAAGATGTTCCTGCCGCAAGTGGTCAAATCCGCCCGCGTGATGAAAAAAGCCGTGGCCTGGCTGACACCGTTCATGGAGATGGAGAAACTCTCAGTGGCCGAAAACAAACGCTACCTCCGCCAGCTCGCTGGCGGGGAAAAGACACCCGCTCCCGTCACCCTCGCCGACGGCTTTTCCTACATCCCGTATCCCGGTCTAACCGATGAGGAACGCCGCGTGGAAATGGAGTTCGCCGCGCAGTTATGTGCCAACCTTCCGATCACCAGAAACCGCTACGAAAAGCGCTTTGGGATCATTTTGGATCGCAACGCCGCGCAGGAACTCAGCCCGACATATGCTGTGGACCGCCAGTCCCGCCAACGGTGGAGCATGGCCACCTTGGAACCCGCCGGCGCATTCATCGACTGGCTTTTTCACCAGAGGCTGGATGATTTCAAGGACCTGGCTGAGCCACCTCTGATCGGTTTCAACGGCGGCGGACAAGGCAGCGGCAAGACCACCGCCACGATCCACTTGGGTGTGGCCGAAGCCAACCTCGTGATGGATGGCACCCTGCAGGACTTGGAACGCAGCAAGGTCCACATCGAAGCGGCCGTTGCCAGCGGTGCATTGGTGCAACTTCGCTTCGTTTATTGCCCATGGGACCTGGCAGTGAAGAACATTCTCCGCAGAACCGCAGAAGAAGGAGGTCGCATGGTGACTCTCCAACGCGCCGCCAGCGGACACTATCAGGCGGCGCGGTCGGCATTGGAATTCATCGACCGCTATGCCGACAACCCACAGTTTTCCCTGTGGGTGGCCGATAACAGCGCGTTCACCCATCCGCTCGGGAGGGACGCCGGTTGGCTGCGCCAACACCTTCACCCATCGATCAAACAATTGCTTGACACGGGGAACAAGCTCGCTTATGCCTTCTTCGATGAGCACCGGCACGATCCACGCTACCACCCCGAAATCCTCAGTCGCTTCGTCGGTGGACCAGCAGGCGAAGGAACGCTTCGAGCGCCTTGGAGAAGCCTCCTTGAAACTGCTACGGGAAGCGGGCGAACGGCGGGAACAGGCCGAGAAGGAGAACGCAAAGGTGGTGCCGCGCTGAGTTCCTTTGAGAATGAGGCCCCGGAATCCGCCGGGCGTTTCCTCATTGCCACCGTCAAGGGCGATGTGCATGACATCGGCAAGAACATCGTCGGCGTCGTGCTCGCGTGCAATGGCTATGAGGTCACCGATCTGGGCGTGATGGTGTCCTGCGACAGGATTCTGGAAAAGGCGCGCGAACTCGGCGCGGATGTCATCGGTCTATCAGGCCTCATCACCCCGTCGCTCGATGAAATGGTCCACGTTGCCAAGCAAATGGAACGCGCCGGCTTGAGCGTGCCGTTGCTCATCGGCGGGGCCACCACCTCCGCCGCGCACACCGCCGTCAAGATCGCCCAACATTATTCCGGCCCCGTCGTCCATGTGCTCGACGCCTCACGCTCCGTGCCCGTCACCACCTCCCTGCTGTCCAAAGACCGGCGCGACGCGTTTGTGACGGAGAATCTAGCAAAACAGCAGCGGCTGCGCGACAACTTCCTCGGCGGCCCGAAAAAGGCCGTTCTAACACTCGAGGCGGCGCGCGCCGCCAGGCCGGTTTTCGATTGGTCCACTTACACCCCGCCGGTGCCCGCGTTCCTCGGTACGCGCGTTTGCGGGCAGGATGCCACGCAAGGTGGTCCGGGCATCCTGCCCGGAATCCAACTGCGCGACCTGGTCGAGTACATTGACTGGACGCCGTTTTTCCACACCTGGGAAATGCGTGGCGTGTGGGATCGCGCCACGGGCGTGCTCAAGACCAAGAACGCCGAAGCCGCCGTCGAAGCCGGCAAGCTTCATCAAGACGCACTGGACTGGATCGAGCGCATCATCACCGAGAACCGCTTCGAGGCCCGTGGCGTGTATGGCTTTTTCCCGGCCAACGCGCAGGGCGACGACGTCATCGTGTGGACGGATGAATCGCGCAGCGTTGAACGCACCCGCTTGCACAGCCTGCGCCAACAAATCCAAAAGGATTCCGGCAAACCCAACGTCGCGCTGGCCGACTGGGTGGCGCCGGACGCCTATCGGGATTACATCGGCGGCTTCGTTGTCGGCATCCACGGCGCGGATGAATTCGCCGCGGAGCTGGGCCAGGCCAACGATCCATACGGGGCGATCATGGTCAAAGCCATCGCCGACCGCTTTGCCGAGGCTTTTGCCGAACTGCTCCACCATCGGGCGCGTGTCGAATGGGGCTACGAGGCAACCGCCGAACTCACCACCGAGCAGCTCATCCACGAAACGTACCGCGGCATCCGTCCCGCACCCGGCTATCCGGCGCAACCCGACCACACCGAGAAGCCGCCGCTCTTCGACTTGTTAGGGGCCACGCCAGCGACCGGGGTTGTGCTAACGGAGAGTTATGCCATGCATCCCGGCGCGGCGGTCTGTGGTCTGTATCTCTCCCATCCGGACAGTCATTACTTCACAATTTCCGACCTGCAAAAGGACCAGCTTGAAGACTATGCCCGGCGCAAGAACATGCCGCTTGCCACCGCCGAGAAATGGCTCGGCCCCTGGCTCGGGTATTAGCCCGGATTCCGAGATCAACGAACCAAAACGGCCGCCTGGGTCGCGCCGGGCGGCCGCTGATTCGTCAGATGACGCCCGTTGTCAGAAGGTGACGCGGGCACCCAATTCAAACAGGCAGTCGTTGTTGTTGAAGCTGAAGTTGGTATTGGCGATCTTCACGTCGTTCAGGTAGATCCAGCGGGCGCCGCCGTACACATCGAACGCCGGACAGAACCGGTAGTCCAAGCCGGCGAAAACCTGCGAGGTGAAGACGGTCTCGTGATGGGAGTAGTTGGCAAAAAGAAGGCTGGAGCTGGTGCTGACATTCACCTCTGCGCCACCGAGTCCCCCACCCGCATAGAAGTGGAGATTTTCCGCGATGGGCCGCTCGAACTTGATGTTGAAGGTGATCGGGATGATGTCGGTCTTGGTGTCCACCACCGCCGTGCCATAGCCCGGCGCGACGTTTGTCACAGCGTTCATCGTGACCAGGGAGTAATACTGCAGGAAACTGTCTTTGACTTCACTGTAGCCCACTTCGCCGAACAGGGCGATGTTCCACCCGCCGACGTTCCATGGGGTGCTGACGCCGACATGACCATTGTACATGGCCTCCTGGGCATCGGTCAAATATCCGACCGATCCACCGACAAACCAGGACCAAAGGCTTGGCTGGGGAGCGGGGGCGACGACTTCCCCCGCAGGGCTTCCGGCAAACACCGGCATTGCGAGGGCCAACGAGACAAGACACATTTTAGTTTTCATAGCGCCGGCAATTTAGTTCGGGTTTCCTCATTGTCAACCCAAATTATTTCGGAAAGCCGATATAATTCCGTGGGCAATGATCTCACGAGCCGTTTGGCGGCGGGCAGGATGCCCGCGCCACCGTGGTCCGGGCATTCTGCCCGGATTCCAACAGGCTCATTCGGTTTTCAACGACGCCAGGCGTCACAGCCCCTGCCAGCGCAGCTTCTGCCGCAACGCCTGGTAGAACGAGCGGTCCTCCAGCATGAGCAGGCGCAGCGAGCGCAGGGACTTGCGTACCTCGATGCGGTCGCCCGTCTCGATGTGGGTGGTGTCGCGGCCGTCGGCGGTAAAGAGCATGGGGCCACCATCCGCCGCTTCCGGAGCAATTTCCACCACCGCGTCATCTGCCAGCACCAGCGAGCGCTGGCTCAGACTGTGCGGACAAATCGGCGTGATGACAAACACCGCCGCCGCCGGCTCGATGAGCGGACCGCCGGCTGACAGGGAATAGGCGGTCGAGCCGGTGGGCGTGGCCACAATCAAGCCATCCGCGCGATAATGATTGAGCAGTTCGCCATTGACGGAGGCGCGCACGGCCACCAAGCGGCCGGTTTCGCCACGGGCGAGGGCGACCTCGTTGAGGGCGACGAAGGACCTCTCCGCCCGGCCGGCGCGGAAAATGGTGGCTTCCAACAACGAGCGCACGCTGGTGGTGAAGCGGCCCTCGGTGACCGCGGCGGCGAAGGCGTCCAGCTCGGCATCGGTGCAGCTTGTGAGAAAACCGAGGCGGCCGATGTTGATGCCGGCCACCGGTTTGGCGAAATCGCCGAGCCGGGACAGCGCGTCGAGCATGGTGCCATCGCCACCTAACACAGCGGCCAGATCGACGCGGCGGGCAAACTCGGAGGCGGGAATGCCGCCGGCCCCACCCACCATGGCGGCGGTTTGCAAATCCAGCACGGGACAACAGCCCCGCGCCTCCAGCGCGGCGCGCAGGGCGAGCAAGGCCTGCAACGCCCCGGTCATTCTCGGGTTGGCTAGAATTCCGACGGTGAGCATCGCGGACGAGTCAAGCGGTCTAGCGGCCGCTTGGCAAGCAAGAAGCGATTGGCACCGGATGGCTCCGAGCAGGGATGCCCGGGCCACCGTGGCGCGGGCATCCTTGCCCGCCGCCATTCTTCCTTTCCCTTCCAACATCGAATCAACAAACGATTATGGGTAGGGGCTCGCATTACGATTCGCTTAGTATTGCCTTTGGCAGCAGATGGCTCCGGGCAGGATGCCCGGGCCACCGGCGGGTTAGACTCACTCCTCGACGTCGCGCACCTGTTTCTTGTGCTCGGCGACAATCTTGGCCTCCAGCTCGTGAGGCACCTCCTCGTAGTGATCGAACTGCTCGCGATGCCGGCCACGACCCGCCGACAAGGCGCGCAACTGGCTGGAATACTTGTATAACTCGGCCTGCGGCACTTGGGACACAACCACCTCGAAGCGGCCCTCGGTTTCCATGCCCATGACCCGCCCGCGCCGGCCGGATAGATCGGCCATCACCGAGCCCACCGCGTCGGAAGGCACCTTGATGCGCAGCAGCATGATCGGCTCTAGCA
>Ga0073936_10009547_pt1 | contig 12055 bp, 8 predicted proteins | sample AliMusrvi5mmetaG_FD_87041 | JGI IMG/M metagenome (GOLD analysis project Ga0073936, IMG submission 87041) | Freshwater lake bacterial and archeal communities from Alinen Mustajarvi, Finland, to study Microbial Dark Matter (Phase II) - Alinen... | ecosystem: Environmental > Aquatic > Freshwater >... | reverse complement strand
GGGTCCGACGTTAGCGAAAATTCACTCTTCCAACACCAACAGCACAATACCTATGAGTCCGAACAGCGCATTCGGCGCCCAGGCAGCAAGGACGGGATTGAGCAGATCTTTCACGGCCAACACTTGTGCCCATTGTTGTGCGATGATGAAGAAAAACGCCACTACTACTGAGAGCAACAACCCGACATACCCTCCTGATCGCCCGAAATGAACCGAGAGTGGGATAGCGATGAGAATGGCTACCAGTGTGGAGAGAGAGAGCGCGAGTTTGCGGTGCAAGAAAAACGTCAATTGCGGCGGCGTGAGCGGGAGGGTATAGCCACTGATGCTTCCCACCCCGCGCATATTTTTGAGCAACCGGAACAACTGGATGAAGGTTAATTCTTCCGGACGTGACGGTTGATCGTTAATAAAGTTCCACACATCCTGTTTGAGATCGATTTCCCCGCTTTCCGCTGAACCGGTGGTCACGGGAATGCCGGAGCGATCAAAGATATAAAATATCGGCGCCTGCCCGGTGTCGGGATTGGCCTTAAAAAATAAGCGTCCATGGTGATTTTCTGCCAGGGGAATGGTATAGAGCGTGGTCGAATTTGCCTCAGTTTTGTAGATCAGTACCTGTTTCATCACCTGCGATTTGGTATCGATTTTCCCTACGTAGAACACATAGTTATCCGTCTTGAAAAAAACATCTTGCTGTATCACCGACGTGGGGGTGCCAAAGATTAACTTGCGCTGGGCAACTTCAGCCAGGTGCGTAGCTTGTGGCACCAGGGTATCCTGCAGCACGAACATGCCCACGGCACTGATGATGCCGAGTACGACATAGGGAAGTATCGCCCGCTTGAGTCGGACGCCCGCCATGCGGATTGCCAATAATTCCCGGTCGCGCTCCAGTCGATTGAGCGATAGCGCCGTACCGAGCAACAGCGCTCCCGGGATAGCTTGCAACAGGACTTCCGGCAGACGGTAGAAAAGAATCATGCCGATGTCGTGTAGCGGCGCTCCGCCATACAACACGAGCAGCAACATATATAGAACGTTGCCAATCAGCAGCAACAGCAGCAGCATCACGCCCACCAAGGCTGGAATCATCATTTCCGACAGCAGGTAGCGGTCAATACGGCGCATGTTCACCTCGCCCAGAGCAACCAGGACATGACGAAGTTGCTCCCGTACAGCAGGATAATGCTCCAGACCACGGCGGAAGTGGTCGAACGACCCACGCCTGCCGCGCCTCCTTCTGTGTTCAGGCCAATATAGCAAGAAGTAATGGCGATAATAATGCCGAACACCATGGTCTTTAACATGCCCCCGAACAGGTCATACGCATCCAGGAACAGGGTAGCGGAGTTGAGGAATGATTGGTAGGAGACGCCGGAATTAATCGCGACCAGCGCACCGCCGGCCATGCCCATCACATTGGCATACATGGTCAGCAACGGCAACATGATGGCAGAGGCGATCAGTCGCGGCGTAACCAGGTAACGAATGGGATTAGTCGCGAGCGCGCGTAGTGCATCGATCTGATTGGTTATTTTCATCGCGCCTAATTCGGCCGCGAAAGCGGAACCGATGCGCGCGGCAACAATAATTCCCGTGAGTGTCGGAGCCAATTCGCGTGCCATCGACACGGCGACCACACCCCCCACAAACTGTCCGGCGCCGAAAAGGACAAATTCTCTGGCGATTTGCAAACCGAATACCATGCCGGAAAAAAGCATGGTGATTAACACGATGGGCAATGATTCATAACCCACTAATGCCAATTGATCCCAAATGCGTTTTCCGGCGTGGGCATTGCGCATGCTGATGCCCAGAAGTGCATCCCACAGGATAAGCGTACCTGAGCCTAATGCGGAGAAAGCCGCGAGAAGACTTCGGCCCAGATCACGAATAAGAGCAAAAAAAATCATGCCAATGTCACTATTCGCCGCATTTGCACAAATGCCTGCTTGGTACCTTATCCATTCGGAACCGCAACAAACAACGAATAATCGTATACGTCCTTGTCGGTTCCGAAGAGATAAGGTATCCGGTATAAAAGATTACACCTCCCGGCGAACCAGGAGGTGTGAAAAAGTGGCCATGTATTATGCCACGAGCATTACAAGGGTGAGACCTGAAGTTGTTGCGCGTCGCTCGTTCCAGTAATCATTTCGTCCATCGTCTTACCGGGGTAGCCATAATGGAGCGGCGCCATCTCGTAATTTTTCCGTATTGCCGCATCCATCTTCTGTTCCTTCTTCAACCAGGATGGTTTATCCATGTTCTCCGTAATTTCCTTTTTCAGGCGTATGGCATCTTTACAACCCGGGTCAATCTCAAGGCATTTGTTGTAAGTCGCGAGCGCCTGATGGAAATACTGTTTATCCGCAGTAATCACGCCCAGGAGCCGGTAAACATATCCGAGGCGTAATCCATAGAGAGTTGGGTCCCAGCGTTTTTCATTGTAGAGGTCTAAAGCATTCCCGAGTTGTTTCTTGTCCTGGACGTATAACGGCTGAAATTTCGTTCCCTCAACCACCTGGGCAAATTGATCTTTGGCTTTGAAATAATCCCCCACACGTTCGAGATACAACCAGCCCAGATCGAATAAAGCGTGTGGTTTACCTGGTTGCGCCTCGATCGCGCGCTCATACACTTTGATGCCATAGTAGAGCCATTTTTCCTTTTCGGTAATGGTTTTCGCATCATCAAAAAGATTCCACGCCTCATGCCAACCATAGGTAGACCAGGCCTCGGTAAACGCCGGATTAAGTGAGACGCACGAATCAAAGGCGCTCACCATTCGATAGGGATCGCCTTTGTGAAACAGCACATCAGCATAGTTCCATAAGATATTGGCCACTAAATAACGCTGACCACCGAGTAAAGCGAACATGGCCGGTGTGCCTGCGCCGCCGGACAACACTTCGCTGAATAAATCCTTGCCGGAGGCGGTCTTCTCCGGCTCGCGCCAGAGAATAAAGTGGCCCTGTGCGTTCTTCTCCTGCCCATGCCAGAGCGCCGGATTACACATAAAGTCGTCGAGTGGCCATCGCAGAATAAAACACACCAGAGCCAATATTATCAATTTAATAGCAGTACGCTGCCGGGCATGCATGGAAAGCCCCCTTAAAGCTCACGATAATTAAAAATAAGAATAGCCAGTGTTAGAGACACCACCGCAAATAACGCGCCGTTGCCGAGTGGAATCAGAATCTGCTGCATATGAAAGGATTGTTGATCCAGTGTAACAATCGCATAACGCAGGTCCATGGATTGGAAATTCGGTATCAATTTCTGCACAATCATAAACGGCAGATTTGTAATGCCTTTACTGCGCTGCATGGCGAGATCCCAGAGGAATTGGGAATAACTGCCAATAAACCACACCACCATCGACACGATAATAGTGCCGATCCAGGACATGAAGGTGGAGAAGAAGATAATCATCGCGGACAGCACGACGGTCATGGCATAGATCATAAATACTGCTGGTACCAGTCGGTTATCAAACTGGTGATGATTCTTAAACCAGAAGCCAATAAAAAACAGCACGGATAACATGCCGATGGTCATTGCATTGGTTAAAATAGCGCCGCCAAAAGTGCCAAGAACAAATTGCCAGCGCTGCACTGGTTTAGAAATCACCGGATAGATCGTACGAGTTTCCACTTCGCGTGGAATAATTGTGAAGCCGGTTAAAATGGCAATCACTGCCCCCATGATGGTAATCCCGGCCAGTCCGGAGTCAATCATCATTTGGCGGACTTGCGCCGGATCCATGGCTGAGGTTGACATGCCCGCAAAAATCATAATTGCGGCCAGAACCAGTAATACCTGAATCACCGCACCGCGGATAATACCGGTGAAGGTATTACCTGCGATAAGACAAATCGGTCGAAATAGCGACATGATGACTCCCTTAAAAAATCAACAATTCCCAGAGATGGGCAATGGCATTTGATGCCAAAAAAATCAACACATAATAAACGGAAAGCGAAAAGGGGGGACGATATACACGTTCAAAACTGCTGTCTCACATTTCGTGCCGGAGATGTGGAACATGTGTACCAGTCCCCGCTTTTCGCGTCTATAGTTGGCCTACTTCTCTTTTGCGCTCTTTTGCAGTGTTTCCACCGTGCGTTTGAGCTCTTCTTCTCCAACTGCTTTCAGGAACTGTCCCTCCAGCGTCGGTTGCGGTCGCGTAATCTCTACCAGTTGTCCACCGTTATCACGCACCAGGCCTAACGCATTGTAAATGGCATCGAGACTGTCGGTGCAGATCGTTACTACATCGCCATGAACTTCCAGCGTCACACCGGCTTCCTTCATGATAGTGATCGCTGCACGAGACAAATCCGTGGCGACCAGTTGCCATTGCTGACTTTCCGGCACTAATTCCGCGACCGGACCAACTGCCAGGAGATTGCCACGATGGAGAATGGCCACGCGATCTGCGACCCGTTCTACTTCGGAAAGCAAATGCGAACAGAGCAGCATGGTGCGCCCTTGCTTCTTTTGTTCCAAAATGAATTGACGAACCTGTACAGTGCCGAGAGGATCAAGGCCATTCGTTGGCTCATCCAGGATCAATAACTCCGGATCGTTAATCATCGCCTGGGCGATGCCGATGCGCTGGCGCATCCCGCGTGAATAGACACGAATCGGCAAATCAGCACCGCGTTCATGGAGATCAACCATCTGCAACAACTGATCGATACGTGAAGGGAGCACATCCGAAGGGACATTGCATAACTTGCCGTAATAGTCTAATAATTCGCGCCCATTCAAATATTCGTAAAAATATGGAGCTTCGGGAAGATACCCAAGACGAGCCTGTACTTCTGAATCACCCGGATCGAGACCAAAAAGGGAGACTTCGCCCGAAGTTGGAAAGATCAGGTTCAGCAAGATCTTCATGGTAGTGGTTTTGCCAGAACCATTAGGACCGACGATTGCAAAGGTTTCGCCTTTGGGAATCGTGAGCGTGAGATCCGTCAAGGCGTGGAGTTCTTTGCCCATCATCAAGTTGTAGACCTTGCAGAGATGTTGAATTTCAACGACAGGTGTGGCGATGAGAGGCTGAACCTCTGGGGCAGTCGCAGTTGCTACCATAAATGATGGCTCCTTTAGTACCTAACCTGCATTATTCATAACTATTTCGAATAATGCCTAGTTAGCCCGGCAGTCCTTACGTTTCATGAATAATCCGGGCTAATCAGGTAAAAACCGGCACAGGGTGTGTCGATTTTACCTGAATAGGTATTCGACAAGACCGATACCGGAATCGACCTGTTATCATAATCTTATTGATCGCTATGTGTTTTTGTAAAAGGCAATTGCAAAATGCTGCTTGGTAGTTCGCTTGATCTTTTTCGTCTGGTCATGAGCTAGGTATATCGTCTATAGCTAGGTAATTGCCTCTCTAAGTATATGTTTGCCTCCACACAATGTCAAGGTTGGTTCTCGAAAAAGACATGCTCGAAGAAGCAACCTGTAGCATCAAGACACGGTGAATATTAGCGTTATTTCATTTTTTATACCCTGCGTGGCGGTATGATAAACTGTAAGCAACGCGGTTAAAACTGCAGGAGCATGACACATTTGCGGCGAGGCAAGTGGATTGATCTATCAGGCAGATTGGTTCGTTGTCCGTTTACCGTATCCAGTGATGCTAGATTTCAGGTATAATCAACGCTCTAGCCCGGATTGTTCATGAAACGTAAGGACTGCCGGGCTAGCTGGGCGATTGCTTGATATCAGCGAGGAAAGATGAAATGCATCGAATATTATACGCATATGTTGCGCTCTTGTTGTTACTATTGGCCATGCAGGTTGGCATGAGTGCCGAACCATTGACGTTAACACTCGCCGGCGCGGAAACGGCGGGCATTGATGGTCGGGCCTGGAATACCGCCTACCCGGGCGCGATGACGATAGATGCCGCCCAGCGCGCCGTACTGTTGCGCTTCCCTGGCGCGGCCGAGAAGATCGCTGCAAAGCTACGCGAAGGATATGGCATCGAGAAAGCTGAGGTAGTCCTCGCATATGCCGGCTTCGAATTGGCGCCGAATATCTACATTCTCCGTAACGGCATGATGACGCAGAATTTAAAAGACAATCCGCCACAATGGCACGTGCTCGCGTGGATGCTGCGTCGTCCCTGGGTGGCACAAAAAAATCTGGCGCCCACATACAACGCGTTTATCAATGGCGCGGGATACTGGACACGCTATGGCGCCGATGACACTGTGCATGACCGGTATCCGCATCAATTCGGTCCCGTCGAATTATCATTCAAGCAACCGGAAGCGCGGCTGGATGTCACGCAGGTGCTTACCCAACCAATCTATGCCGCCACGCCGGAAGCCCGTCTGCGATTGCTCGATGAACAGGGACTGCTGCTGCGTAAGTGGGAGACGTATGATGAACGTTATGATGACCTTGGCTATGAGTGGGCTACTCCTACTGGCGGTCATGGTCTGACGTTCAAAGAGCCGGAATTGGTATTGACACTTAAACAAGTCCGCAGTGCACTTGCTCCGTTGCCGGCGCCAATTGATGTCCCGGCGATGGGGCAACAACTGGTGAAAGATGGCACTGGAGGGATGCCCACCGCAGTGTATCCCGCGCCTGACGCGTTGAAAGCGCTGGCGGAGCGCCATGCGCTGGTAAAACCGGAGTGGATGCCGTCCTGGCAGTGGACGCGTGTGCAGGAGTTGCGCCGGATCGGCGGCGGCGTTGAGTGGATGAAAAAATTGGAGTCGGGTGATTCGAAGCAATATGCGCAGGTTATCGGAGAACAGATGTGCACGGTGCCGCGTTACTGGAAAGGATGGGGTATCCAGGACGATCTGCTGCTCTGGTATATGTATCATGATATGTTGCCCGCGCCGGCGCGAGACAGCATTCACACTTACTGGGATACCTGGCTGATGCCGGATCGTTCGACTGCAGAGTTGTATCACTCGATGAGTAAACAGAACCTGGAGTTTTACGCGAAAACGCAGGACTGGCGGGGGAATAAGTCATTCTTTCGCGGCGGATTTAACTATGTCATCTCGACGATGAACTTCAATCACACCGCGGCGATGGGCGCCTTGCTGGGAGGCTCGATTATCGGTAGTGATCGTGCCATGGCTGACGGACGCCATGGGCTGGAATACCTGCCGTTGCGCCTGTGGGCATGGTATGATGGCACGACCCAGGAATCTATCGATCATTACTATTTCTCCATCACCTTGAGCGGGCAGAAGATGTTCGCCGATTTCGGCCCGACTGAATTTGACCGTCTGATGGGACAAAGCATCCTGGCGAAATCCGTGGAGGAGCTGACGTCGTCATACCACCCGGGACTGAAGCGATTTCTCAACACCTCCGGACGCACCGCCATGGGTTTTCTCTTTGTTACCCAGGGTGGATTGGAACATGTGGTGCATACCCTGTCGCATAACGGTACATTGCACGATGTTGGCAATACCGACGACGCCGGCTTGATCCACTACGACTACAACGCGCCGGCGGAACGCATTGCGCTGCAGTCAACCGCCGGCCCGTGGGCGCCGGAGTGGGCTGCCAACATGGTCGATGAAAAGCCGTTGCCCTATGAGATGACCGCTACCGCAAAGGAATGGGGACACTTCGCGGAAACCCCACTCTGGAAACGAACCTACCTCGGCCATCACTACGGGATGGCCAGTATCGACATCTCGCGCGGAGAAAGTGTGCCCGCACTGGTACAATGGCGGCGCGTGCCGACGCCGGTGCAAACCGTGCAAGAGATTGGGACACTACTGCTGCGCTACACGAACAACACCCCGAAGCTGTTGACCGAAGGCGGAGGCATGGTCCTTCCCGGCGGTGGCAATATGGGCATTTTGCAGCATAAGAATACCATGCTCGTGCTCAGTAGCCCGCTGGACCCGCGCATTAAAAATGAGAGCCTGCATGCCATCAACCTGACGAAGGTGACCAGCTTGCAAACGACGCTTGGCCTGTATTGCTTTCAGGCGCAACCCACCTGGGAACTCTTCGTGGATGGGCGCCCCATGACGCAATTGCCGGTGACGGTAACCGCCGGTCAGCACATTACATTGAAGGGCGGCGTCAGTTACCTTGGCCTGCTCCCGCTGCCCTCTACCAATCTGGGGCGCGACGCTGAAGTCGTCATCTCGGCGGATGCTCCGATGGAGGATTTTCAGGGGAAAGGGAAGGCGAAGCCGGCGTTGTTGATCAACCAGTATAATTACCGATCGACAAAAACACTGGCGGAAGCGGGTATCGATCCGGCGAAAATTGACCTGGCGTATGGCGGATTTGTCGTCACCATCAGCGACAACACCGAATATCCCGACTTCGCCGCCTTCCAGCGCGCTTTTACACGTGGCGCCGCGAAGACATCCTGGAACGAGGCAACCCGTACGGTAGAGACAAGCTATGTTGATGGTAAAGATACGCTGGAGATGGGCTTTAAGCCGGAATACCAGGTGTATTTTAACCAGGCCATACCGACAGATCAGTGCTTCCCTTATCGACGGGTCAACGGGCAATGGCCGTATCTGCCGTCAGGCATTGACCGCGACAGTAACTTGACCCGGCAAGGCACTACCGGCTTGCTGGCGAAAAATGGCGCCATACTCCGCAGCGAGCCAGGCCGCATGGCCTACCTGCAGACCGAGCCGATTACCGGCACATATGCCGCCTTCAATCCATTGCCCGATCCTACCTTGTTCAGTTTAGAAGTGCCTGGCGGTGTCGCAATACAGGCAAATGGCCGTGTCGGCCTGCTGCGTGTAATCGTCCGTCCGCGTGAGCAGAAGTTATGGGTGAATTACGCGGTGAAGGATGACCAGCACACCGACGACATGGCTACCAGCCTGCTGGTATTCGGTTTGACTGGGCCGCCCAACATTGAATACAACGGCGTGAAAATCGCACCAGTGGCGAAAGTCATCGTGAATAAACAGACGGCCTATGTGATTCCCCTTGCGGAAAAGCCGCATGAACCCATCGGCATAAAGCTGGACGAACAATATCACCGCGCGCAAAATACGCTGGCTGCGCTGGGCAAGACAACACCACAATATGTGCATGCCTGGTATATCGTGGGTCCCTTCCCCAATCATGATGACTTGTGGACGAATACCATCACCAATTATGGGCCAGAGAAGGGCTTCAGCCCGGCGGCAACCTATGTCGGGATGGACCGTGTGGACGGTAAAGAAATCGATAAACCTGTTCACTGGCAACGTCTGCTCACGCCGGGACAAGCCGCCACAGGTGATGGGCCGGTGGCAATGGAACGCATTATGACGCCGCATCAGGGGGCATGCGCCTATGCCTATACAAAGATCGTCTCCGATCGCGAACGCCAGGTGACCTTTTTTACCGGCGGCAACCAGGGCATCATCATCTGGCTCAACGGGGAGCAAGTGTACCGCAAATCCGTCTTCCGCGCGTCCGCGCCGGACCAGGATCATGTAACGGTGACATTGCGCAAAGGCGACAACACCGTGCTGTTGCGCACGGGATGCGCGCAGGAAGGCTGGAATTTCTTCTTCCGCGTCGGCGATGCCTATGGCATGCCGCTCACCGAGGGTTTGACGATCGTTACAGGGTAACGTACCTTAAGCCCATCGCGTGTTTACCGATCCTCGAGCAGATGGTAGAATCAGTAGTAACAAGTGTATTATGGAAAAAAATGCAACCGCCATTATTAATAGTCGCGCGATCAAACGCTTGCAACAAGGGCATTTGTGGATTTACGCGTCTGATATCATCGACACAGGTGGCGCGATGGCAGGCGCCACGGTGGCGCTCATGGATGAGAAAGGGCATTACTACGGCTATGCATTTTACAGTAATAGTTCGCAAATTTCTCTGCGCTGGTGCGCTCCCGTGGGCAACCCTCCTGATCGAGAATTCTGGCGGCAACGTTTACTCGCTGCCGGTGAGTGCCGCCGGAAAGTCGTGAGCAATACCGAGGCGTATCGACTTGTTTATGGCGAGAGCGATCTCATCCCGTCGTTATTAATCGACCGTTATGGTGATCATTTTGTGCTGCAGACGCTCTCCCAGGGTACGGATGCGTTGAAGCAGGTCTGGGTAGATCTCATCACGGAACTTTATCATCCGGCCTCGATCAGCGAGCGCAATGATTCTCCGGTACGGCAACACGAGAATCTCCCGCTGCAAAAAGGTGTACTGAGCGGGACGTTGCCGCAAGTCGTGGTCGTTCAGATGAACGGCATCCGCTTCGGCATAGAGATTCTCGGTGGCCAGAAGACCGGCGCTTTTCTCGATCAACGCGAAAACTACCTTGCCGCCGCCAGCTATACGCGTGGGCGTGTGCTCGATGCATTCACGTTTGCCGGCGGATTTGCGCTGCACCTGGCTTCCCATGCCGATGAAGTATTGGCAGTAGATATTTCAGAAGAGGCATGCGCGCTTGCCCGGGACAACATCACGCTGAATGGTGTGGCAAATATTACGGTATTGCGTGCAAATGTCTTCGATTATCTCCGCGAACTCGACCGGGATGGTGAGCGCTTCGATACCATCGTGCTGGACCCTCCCGCATTCGCGAAGAACAAGCAATCGCTGCTAGGCGCCTCTCGCGGATATAAAGAGATTAACCTGCGTGCGCTGCGCCTGTTGAATGCCGGTGGCTATTTAATCACCAATAGTTGTTCGTTCCACATGAATGAGCAACTATTTCTGCAACTGCTGGCGGAAGCAATGGCTGATGCGGGTCGCCCTGTGCGTCTCATCGAACAGCGCACGCAAGGACGCGACCATCCAACCTTGCTGGGCGTTCCTGAAACGAAATATCTGAAATGCATCATTCTGCAAGTACTCTAGTACCTTATCAGGTAAATTCGACACAGGACGTGTCGAATTTACCTGATAAGGTACTCGCAAGAACAGAGCACGTTGGTAAAAAACGTAGCCTGTTCTATTTGATTTTAACCCGGATAATTCATGAAAATGCCTATCCACTTACCTCCTAAGTTGAGTTCGCGCTGGCGCTAAATCGTCTCCGCATATGCATGCCTCCGCCTTCGCGGACAGAAAATAACGAGCTTTTCCCGTAGTCAACATATTCGTCGTGTGCGTTAGGAGCTAAGTGGATAGGCATTATTCATGAAACATCATGAAAGGTAAGGACTGCCGGGCTCCCGCCCAGTTCCAAACAGTGACAATGAATACTCACAGAGATTAACAGCGAAAGCTGGCATGGTTAAACAAAATGTGCAGTTCATCAGGTATTGGTACCAGTCCCCGTTTTTCTATTGGTTCCGGCTTGGCCGATTTCGGAGTAGAAGTAAGAGTAGGAATCAGGAGCAGGAGTTATTCATCCTTCCTCCCGACTTCCGCGATGGTGACTCCGCCGCCCCCTTCGTGTTGTTCTCCTGGACGATAACTGCGTACTGCCGGATGGTGGCGCAATAGATCCTGCACTACATGGCGCAAGGCGCCGGTGCCGAAGCCATGCACGATACGCACGCGCGACAGTCCCTGTTCGAGCGCATCATATAAATATTCTTCCAGTACCCGCGAGGCTTCCTCTGCACGTTTACCGAGTAAATGGATTTCAGGTTCGATGCGCGGTGTTTGAGTCACCTGTGCTCCCTTTGGCTCGTGATGATATCCCGGCAGCGCAGGAGTCGCCGGCGCCAGGTCAGAGACGCGAACACGGACTTGCATGATGCCTACCTGGACATTTACCTCCTCGCGGCCACTTCCCGCTTCCAGCACAATGCCTTTGCAATCCAGATTCGGCACAAACACTGTTTGTCCTGCAGTCACCTCCTTCAGTGCCGGTGGTTGCACAGGCACGGGTGAAGGAGACACGGGGAGTTCTTCGAGCGCGCCGGCAATTTCGCCAAGAGTGATCTGCGCATTTCGCCGAAGTGTCGTCATAGTCTGCGGGGAGACGGATGATGAATTCTCGCGCGTTTAGCGAAGCGCCACCCGTAATTACTCCAGCAGCGCAGTCGCTTCCATACGTGTTTTCTGCAGCACCTCTTGCGCCTTTTCCCGCGTTTTTGTCAGAACGGCGTTTTTT
>Ga0073936_10009545_pt1 | contig 12055 bp, 6 predicted proteins | sample AliMusrvi5mmetaG_FD_87041 | JGI IMG/M metagenome (GOLD analysis project Ga0073936, IMG submission 87041) | Freshwater lake bacterial and archeal communities from Alinen Mustajarvi, Finland, to study Microbial Dark Matter (Phase II) - Alinen... | ecosystem: Environmental > Aquatic > Freshwater >... | reverse complement strand
TGGAATTATTGGCTTCCTCCAAATGGCGGAAATGATGGCCTCTTAGGTGATGGTTTTGAAAATACTAAAATCACAAATGAGCAGGCACACTCAGGTACAAATTCTCTTAAATTTGACCTCCCAATAAACAGAACCCCTCATGACGCTTGGGTCGGTACTATTCGGTATCCGCTTGATCCATCTGTTAAAGCTAACAGCGTTTTGGAATTAAGCATTTGGATGAAGGCTTCTGGTCTCTATCCTGATTCTCAAAAAGCTAATCCTGGAACATGGGGCGTTGGATTTACTCCAATTTTCTATGCAAGCAGCGATAACAATGCTCCTTATAATGAAATCGGTGCCCATGATTATGTTTTCACTCTTCCAGATACTGCTCACTCTTTCGACTGGACTCAATTTACTCTTGATATAACTGTTCCTACAGATCCGGGTGCCACCAATCTTTCTGTAAGGATTCACCCTTATTCAAGAATGGTTGGTACTTTCTATTTCGATGATCTCCAGGTTAAACTTGTCGGAACAACTGCCGTTAATGATAAGGGCAATATCGTTCCTTCTGTCTTTAGCGTTGATCAGAATTATCCTAATCCATTTAACCCGAGTACTCAAATTCGGTATAATATTCCTCAGGCTGCTCTTGTCAGCGTGAAGATTTATAATATGATAGGTCAGGAAGTTAAAACTCTCTTTGAGGGTAATTTAAATGCTGGCGTTCATAATGTTACTTGGAATGGTGATAATAATTATGGATCTAAAGTTGCAAGTGGTATTTATATTTATAGAGTAAAATATAATGACCAGTTCCAGGTAAAGAAGATGATACTTCTTAAGTAAGTATTATTCATAAACGGGAATGCTGAAATATGCATTCCCGTTTTTTTTATCGATTCGAAATTAACAAGGCTGCGTATGAAGAAATTTTACAACTTTAATCTTTACATATTCCTTTTGCTCTTGCCTCTCTTATTTGCTCAGAGTGCCTTCGCCGGTACTACCGGAAAACTCACTGGTAAAGTAACTGATGCAAAAACAAATGAACCCATGATCGGAACCAACGTTGTCATTATTGGAACTGGGCTCGGCGCGGCAGCTGATATCGATGGCAATTATTTTATCCTCAATATCCCACCCGGTACTTACCAGATTAAAGCCACCCAAATTGGCTATAACCCCGTTACTATTCAAAATATAAAAATCTCTGTAGATCAGACTACAAGAATTGATATTAAAATGGGTGAACAGGTTATCCAACTTCAAAATGTTGTTGTTACCTCTACTCGCGGCTTTGTTCAAAAAGATCTTACCTCTACTGAAGAAAAAATCTCAGGAGATCAGATCGCTAAACTTCCTGTTGAAGATGTTAATTCCTTAGTTAATCTTCAGGCCGGTGTGGTTGACGGACATTTTCGCGGAGGTAGAACTGGCGAAGTTAAATACCTTGTCGACGGTGTCTCGGTTAATGACGTGTACTCTGGTTCTTCAACTTTGGAGGCTGATGTTAGCAGTATTCAGGAATTACAGGTCTTGACTGGAACTTTCAATGCCGAATATGGCGAAGCTCTTTCAGGCGTTGTAAATCAGGTTACAAAAATTGCAGGCGAAAAATATTCTGGCAGCATGGTTCTGTATACGGGTGATTATTTTACACCGCGTACATGGCTTTTCCCTAATACAAATAAATACAGGTCTAAGGACGTATATAATGTCCAGGGTAATTTAAGTGGACCTGTTCCGGGTATAGGTGATTTCTTGAAGTTTTTCATTTCCGGCAGACTTCTGAACGACAATGGCGCTATCTATGGTCGGAGTAAATTTAATCCCTCAGACTCATCTAATTTTTCAAACAATGACCCAAGCAAATGGTATGTCGGCGCAACTGGCAGTAATAAATATGTTCCAATGAATGGTTCAAAAAAAGTAATATTGCAGGGAAAATTGGCCCTCAATGTTGGAACTGGCAGGGGTATTGTCTTTAATGGCCTCTATCAGAATACTGATTACAGTCAATTTGGCTCTGATGATAATAACTTGTACATCCTGGACCCCACGGGCGCTTACCACTATTTCCAGAAAAGCTTTCTCGGTAGTGCTAGCTATACTCATTTATTCAGCAGTAAATCTTTTCTTGATTTCCTTGGCTCTGCCTTTATTTCTGATTATAAACAATATGTTTTTGAAAATCCTTTGGATCCTCGATATGTTGACCCTACAAAACTAAGTGAAGTCGGCGGTGCGGCATTCTATACTGCAGGTACTCAGAATTGGCATTTCCAGCATGAAACAAATACTTATACCGGTAAAATAGATTTTACTTCTCAGGTTAATAATATAAATGAAATTAAAACGGGGATAGAATTTGACTATCATACATTGCACTACCAGGATTTGCAAACAATTGTAGATGCTTCCACAGGCTTCGTTCCTGCCTTACCCCCTTATGGTTCGTTTGATTACAATGTATATAAAAATCATCCTTATCAGTTAGCCGCTTATATGCAGGATAAAATTGAAATTGAATACCTGATTGTCAACGTCGGAATCAGATATGATTATTTCCAGCCGGATGCAAATGTATTGTCTGATCCTTCTAATATTGCTGACCTTGACGCATATTCACCGCCATTCCCCAGTTCCTATTTTTATAAGGCAAGCGCTAAATCTCAGTTTAGCCCTAGACTGGGAATTTCTTATCCGATAACAGATAAAGGAGCCGTCCATATTTCTTATGGCCATTTTTTCCAGATACCTCCTTTTGACTACTTATATAGAAATCCAAATTTTAGAATCCCGCTTACTAATGACGTGAATCCTATAAATCAAAACACAATCGGTAACGCTGACCTTAAGCCTCAACAGACTGTTATGTATGAAATAGGTCTGCAGCAGGAAATATTTACTGACTTTGGTATCAACGTTACTACTTATTATAAGGATATTAGGAACCTCTTGGGCGTTGAACTATTCCTTAAAGAGAATTCCAAAAGGTTTGCTAGATTCATTAATACAGATTATGGTTCGGTTAATGGTTTAACCTTCTCGTTTGATAAAAGATTCTCCAACGGCTTCAGCGCTAATCTCGATTATACATTTCAGGTCGCCAGAGGTGATGCTTCTGATCCTAATGATGCCTTTAATAAAGCTCAGGCTACTCCTCCGGTCCAGGCTAATAAAATGTTGGTACCTCTTGATTGGGATAGAAGACATTCTCTTAACCTTACTGTCTCTGCTGGTGAACTGGAAAATTATCTGGTCAGTATTATTGCCCGTCTCGGTTCTGGACTGCCTTATACCCCTTCTTTCCAACAGACAAATACCGGTCTCGAGAATAGTTCGAATAAACCCACTTTCTTTAATGTCGATATGTACTTTACAAAGTTTCTGAAGTTAATGGGATTTAACCTGTCCGTTTTCTTAAAAATATATAACCTGTTTGATACTGCCAATGAAGATAATGTCTTTACAGACACTGGCAGGGCTGGATATACTCTTCAGGAAACACAGCAGCAGGCAGCTCCCCGCGGTGTTAATACTTTGACTCAATTTTATACCAGACCCGATTATTATTCTACTCCACGGCAGATAATCTTGGGTGCCCAAATTGATTTTTAAACTATCATTTATAGTAATTATATGAAGTCATATAAAAAATTTACCGTCCTAAACTATTTAACATTAATTGCATTGTCCATCTTGTTGGCCTCTTCTGCCTCTTTCCCTCAAAGAGTTGTAGATAAACATAAGGGTGATCCACATAATACTAAAATCGGGTTTATGGATGGAAACCTAGTCGGAACTGTTTATTATAATTATGGCGAAATTGCTGATTGGCAGAACGAACCTTCCATAAGTGGTGTATGGCCTAAGGGTACAAACCATACTTATGTTGATGGTGTCGCTGTTATTGTCCAGGCTGAAGCTACTGCTCCCAATGGACAAAAAATCCATCCGTTGGAAACAAATTATTATGAATATACTAGGGTCGACCCCATTACTAAAAATACTTATGGCTGGTATGCGTTACCAGGTTATGCGGGTATTTATCAGCCGGGAGTAGCCCGAAGCGACGATCCTACTACTTGGCCTGCTACTTGGCCTGATCAGAATTCAGACTGGGATGGACAATGGGATGGGTTTTTCGGTAAAAATATTAAAAATGCTGATCTTGAAACCTTCTTCGTTATGGATGATAATACTGATCGGCAATATTTAAATCAATATAATTTCCATTGTGACTCAGGTGATACTACTAGAGGCGGACTGGGCATGCAGGTTCGTGCTAGAGGTTTCCAGTGGTCTCAGGTTCTGGCAGAAGACGTTATCTTTTGGTATTATGAAATTACTAATATAAGTACCACTGATTATCCCAAAACTCTTTTTGCTCAGTATGTCGATTGGGGTATCGGTGGCCATGACAATTCATCAAATAATGCCGGTGCTTATAATAAACTTCTTAATATCTCTTATGCTTGGTCAACTGTTCCTTTTGGAACTCCCGGCAATTGGAGCCCAGTCGGTTATTGCGGTTATGCATTCCTCGAAAGCCCGGGAATCGCTAATGACAATATCGATAATGACCTTGATGGTTTAACTGATGAAAGAAGAGATAATGCGGCTAAAGTTTTTATTCAAACTCCCGAAACTGACCCCTTCCTTAGAATACTCGAAAGGGATACTGTTAACTTTAAGAACTTTTACGGCTACTCATGGCACCCTCATTGGGATGCTGATGAAAATGAAAACTGGCGTACTTATACCGACTTAAATAAAAATGGTAAATGGGATCCGGGTGAACCTTTGAATGATGATGTGGGTTCTGATGGACTTGGTCCATATGATGATGGCTATCCTGGTCCGGACCCCGACGGGTCTGAAGGTGATGGTAAACCCGAACAGGGAGAACCAAATTTCGGCATTCTCGATAAAGATGAATCCGATCAGCTCGGCTTAACTGGGTTCGCTATTTTTGCAGCTCATACATATGACCTTAATAATGATGAGGTTAATTGGACTTTGCTTTCTCCTCCGTCTCTTCATGGTCAAACTCTCTTGGGCGTTAACCTTACTAATTTTTTCTCTTCTGCTCTGTTCCCTATGCCCGGAAGAAATACTTATGTCCCGCAGCCGGGTGAACTTCAGGGTGTCGGACAAACCGAACGGTTCTCTATGGCCCTTATCTTTGGCTTGAATACTGACGATTTATTCAGAAGAAAGCAAACCGTGCAGTCTATTTACAATGCCAATTACCATTTTGCCCAGCCTCCCGCAAAGCCTATTGTCAAAGCTATCGCCGGTGACCATAAAGTTACACTTTATTGGGATAGTAGGGCTGAACAAACCTTTGATCCTTTCTATCAGAAAATTAATTTTGAGGGATACAGGATTTATCGCTCTACTGAACCTAATTTCATTGAGGATAAAACAATTACTGACGCTTTCGGAGTTCCCGTATTCCGCGAACCAATTGCTATCTTTGATCTTGTTGATGGAATTAAAGGCCTTCACCCGATTGATATTAATGGCGCACATTTCAACCTTGGTACCGACTCAGGTTTACAGCATTCTTTCGTTGACTCAAATGTTACTAACGGGCAAACTTATTATTATGCCGTTTGCTCTTACGACCAGGGATTTATCCAGACTAACATTGAGGGACAAACTCTTGGTATACCTCCTTCGGAAACAACTAGTATTATTAAAGTTGATATAAATGGTAATTATAAAACCGATATCAATACAGCCGTTGAAATTCCTCATGTTGCTGGGGCCGGATATATTAGTCCAAAAATTTCAAATTTCAAAAAAATAGGCCCCGCTACTGGTACTGTCGGCATTTCTATTATTGATCCTGATTCTCTAAAACAGTTCAATACTTATAGAGTGGAATTCTTAAATAACTCTGCGTTTAATAATAACCCTGATCCTTCATACAGACTCATTGATTACTCTGATAATGATACCTTGATCCATTATACTCCGTTTTCTGGAAATAGCGTTCAGACGATTGTAATGGATGGTTTTAGCATTGCTTTAACTAATGACTCTACAGTTGGTGTAGATTATACAAATACAGGTTGGGAAAGTGGTAAAAGTAATAATTTGGTTCAGGTAGGGTTCGATACAAGGTTTGCCGCAGCTGTTCAAAGTAAACGTGTTAACTATCCAGCTGATTTTGAAATCCGATTTACAAATCCGGGTCAGGGTGATACTTCCTTCCCCGTTTCAAGTTTTGGTGGCCCTGGGACTCCTTCCAATATTATAGTAAAGGACTTGACTGATAGTATCGATCATTTTCAGTTTGCCTTCTATGATGTTGATAAAAATAATTTATTCTCTGCTGGCGATGCAATTTTCTTTGCTTTCGGAGATTCAGCACGAAAAAAAGCAACTGGATTTTCAAATTCACATTTTAGCTGGTCCGTTACTCTGGTAAAGGATACAACTATAAGTGACGCGAATCAGAGAACACCTCAACCGGGTGATAAAATTATAGTAAGAACTACAAAACCATACCGGAACGGAGATTATATCGAGTTCATTACTCAAAAAGCTGATTTCAATCGTTCCCTTGCTCTTTCGGATATGAGTAAAATTTCTGTTGTTCCTAATCCCTATGTCGGGGCAGCTTCTTGGGAGCCGGCTTCTGCTACTGTCGGTCGTGGTGAAAGACTTATTTATTTTATTCATCTCCCGAATAAGTGCACTATTAGAATTTATACTATTAGCGGTAATCTGGTTAAAACTCTTGAACATGATGGACCTTTAACCGATGGACAGGAACAGTGGGATCTCACCACAAAAGATGGAATGAACCTGGCTTTTGGTGTCTACATCTATCACGTGGATGCACCAGGTGTAGGTCAGAAAATTGGAAAATTTGCGGTTATTAAATAAGCTGTATGCTTGGAGCTGATATGAAAATAAAAATAATTACAATTATAATTGCCTTCGGACTTTCATCAGTAAACCTGCTTTCCCAAACGTCTAAAGTTGGAACTACTGCAGCGGCCTTCCTTGAGATTGGCCCGGGTTCCGTGGCTACTGGTATGGGTGGTGCTTTTGTCAGTGTTGCTAATGATGCTACTGCCCTTTACTGGAATCCGGCCGGAATAGGTAATTTTACTTCTAATGAAGTTACAATATTCCACGCAAACTGGATTGCTTCTACTAGTTTTGATTATGCTGCTTTGGTTCTTCCTCTTGGGGGAGTTGGAAATATAGGCTTTAGTTTTACTTCTTTATCAATGGCTGACGAAAAGGTAACTACTGTTGATCAACCGGAAGGAACTGGTGAATACTATAGCGCTGGTGATATCGCTGTCGGATTATCATATGCCAGAAACCTAACTGATCGTTTTGCGATCGGTTTTACTGCTAAATATATTCAGGAAACAATTTGGCATGAATCTGCCAGCGCGGTTGCTGTCGATGTAGGTACAATTTTCAGGACTGATCTGTTAAATGGTCTTGTTATCGGGGCCTCTATTTCAAATTTCGGTACCCAGGAAAAAATGAATGGCAGTGATATCAGAACTTTCAATAGGATTGATCCCACAAAACTTGGCTCAAATAATCAGGTCCCCTTTGATATCGAACTTGATTCCTGGGATCTTCCCTTCCTTTTTCAAATAGGTGTTTCAACAAATGTAATTAAAAATGATGATTATCGATTATTGGTCTCGGTTGATGCCCTCCATCCGAATAATAACTATGAAAGCATGAATATCGGTGGAGAATTCTCATTCAGGGATTATCTGTTCGTCCGCGGAGGTTATCGGAATTTATTCCTCACTGACTCTGAAGGGGGGGCATGTTTTGGTATAGGCGTTAATTCTAAACTCCTTTTTAGCGAGGACTTTGTTAGATTTGATTATGCCTTTAGAAATTTTGGAAGGCTTAATTATGTTCATACTTTATCAGTCGATATTAAATTTTAATAATTCATGAAAACTACTTTGAATCTGAATGCTTGCATTATCCTTTTTCTCATATGTTCGTTAAATACTTATCCACAGAAAGCTATCAACTTTAGCTCTGCTGATTCTTCCATAGGCGATCTTGTCTTGGCCGATGTTGGTGACAGTAAAATCAGCGTAAGAGAATTCCTTTATAATTTTGAGTTCGGCCCTTCATTTCCTAAAAAGGTGAAAAATTCCAAGGAAGTATATCTCAATTACCTTATAAACGAAAAACTTCTTGCTGCTGAGGGATATTCTCGCGGTTTTGATACTCTTCGAATTGCTCGTGATAATCTTTACGGAATTGAATCGGATATGGCAACTGAAGAATTGTTCAAGGCCGAAGTTATGAAACATGTAAAGATTTCTGACGAAGACGTTAATACGGCAATAGGGAAAAAATTAATGTCTGTTGAATTGAAATGGCTGTATGCACCCGGTAAGGATAGTATTCAGTTCTTTATAAAAGGAATCTCGAACGGAGTCCCATTTGATTCTCTTTTCAGTCTTCAATTGAAGGATTCCGTTTATGAGGATCAGAGGAAATGGAATACGGATTATTTTAATCTCGAACAAAAAAGCAGTATGATCGCTGGTTTAATAAAAAATCAAAAAGTCGGATCAATTTCATCTCCCATTAAAGGTCCTGATGGCTGGTATATTTTTAAAATTATTAACATTTGGAAAGAAGCCCTTCCTAATACAACTGAATTAAATCAATTAAAAGAAAAATCTATCAGGGCACTTCAAAAAGCTCAAATGGATTCGCTCTCAGACGAATATGTCAAAAAGATTTTTGTTGATCAGAACCCACAGATAATTGGGAAAACTTTTGAACTGCTGAGAATTTATCTTGCAAAAAATGAGGTTGACCCCGATAAGCTTAAGGAATGGGGACTAGATGATAAATTGAATTATTTTCAACAGCATGCCGACTCATTGAAGCTGGGACTAAATTCTCTTAAGCTTGTTGAAATGAATAATGGCTCGTATAGTTTTTCTGATTTTGTTAATTGGTTCCGGTATCGGGAAGAAGTAATTAAATTCAATGAAACCAATTATGATTTGTTTTCGGGTAGTGTTGAGTCCTGTATATGGCGGATGGTTCGCGATAATTCTCTCGCTCAAATAGCTTATGCAAAAGGGTACCAGAACAAAAAAGAAGTTAAGGAACAAATTAAATGGTGGAAGGATAAAATCGTCTATGCTATTGTCCGTGATGACTTAATTAACTCTGCTTCAATTGGTAAAACCGATGATAGCTTTAAATATGAAGTAAAACCTCTTTCAGATGAGGCCAACAAAAAATTGCTTCATAAAGTACTGGCACTCAAACAAAAATATAAAGTTAATATAAATAAAGATATTCTTAATGAAATTAAAGTGGAGAATGAAAACGACAGAAATGCTATTGATGTATATGCTGTGAAAAAAGGAGGAATATTCCCGCGCCCCGCCTTCCCAACAATTGATATAATGTGGCAGAACTGGCAATGAGTAAATGCTTCTCTATATTAATTATTATAGTTTCTTGTCTGTCATTGTCTTGCGGAAATAAAAATGCGCATGAGCTTAATAGAATAGTATACTGGGCAAGCAATAATACCGATGAAATCACTTTCGCTCGCGATATCGTAACTCAATGGAATAGTGAAAGCCCTGATAAAAATGTAGTGTTCCAGCCCGTACCCGAGGGCCAGAGTAGCGAAGAGGTTATTCTTGCTGCTGTCGTCGGCGGAACAACACCCGATATTTATTCCAATATGTGGCAGGGAGACGTTGAGCTTTATGCACGTGCTGGTAGACTTGTTCCCTTCGATACAATTCCTGGATTTATGGATTTCCTGAAGACGAGATGTGACAGTAGCGTTATTAAAGAAGTTACTTCTACTGACGGTCATATTTATCAAATTCCCTGGAAAATAAATCCCATCATGCTGATATGTAATGATAATATGTTTAAAAGCTTCGGCTGGCATACTCCCCCGAGAACTTATTCGGAATTCTTTAAAGCTGCATCAGAAATTAAAGCTTCCGGCATCGTCAATGGATACCAGACAAAATGGATAGGTTACAGCGAGGTTATAGTTACTTGGTGGCAGAGACTTTTTGATTTCTATCCAATATACCTTGCCGCATCCGGCGGAGGTAGTCTCATCAAAGACAATAAAGTGGTCTTCAATAATAAATTCGCAGTAAGTACTTTTCAGTTCTTAAAAACATTATACGATAACAATTATTTCCCTAGAGAAAGATTGTCTTCTCGCCAGGATCCTTTTCTGTCTTCAGATATAGCCATTAGATTTACTGGTCCTTGGGAAATAGTTCATGCCGAAAAGTTTAAACCAAAAGGTTTTGAATACAGTTTCTCGCCTCTCCCTGTTCCCGATGATCAGAAGAGTTCTTCTGTTTATACCTATGGCGATACAAAAAACATCGTAATGTTTAGTACCTGCAAAAACCGTATTGCTGCATGGGAATTCATTAAAGAAATGATAAGCGAAAAAGGTGATTTTTCTTTACTAAAAATTACAAATCAGCTCCCTCGCAGAAAAGACCTTACGACGAATCCTTTATTCCTGAATTATTTGAATAATAATCCAAAGATGAAACCATTCGCCGAACAATCCAAATATGTAAAAGGCCCCGATAGTTGCCCTGTCCTGAAAGAAGTTTTTGACGCAATATCTCAGGAATATGAAGCTTGCGTGATTTATGGTAAGAAGTCTCCTCAGCAGGCCGTTGATGATGCCGCTAAAGCGGCAGAAATTATTTTGTTGCAATGAAAAAAAAGAATTTTACACTGGCTCCTTATCTCATGATTGCACCTTATGTGCTGCATTTCCTTATTTTCATAACCTTTCCTGTTCTGTTCTCTTTCTTCCTGATGTTTAATCAGTGGAATATTATTAGCCCGATGAAGTTTGTCGGATTTCAGAATTTTTATAAACTCATCAATGATGCTCAGTTCTTCAGATCATTACTTAATACCCTTATATTTCTTGTTATTCATATCCCTCTGCAGATTATAATTGCTTTGTGCTTTGCAGTATTATTAAATCAGAAGATAAGGTTTATCGGTTTCTTTAGAGCTGCTTATTTCCTCCCGGTAGTTGTGTCAGGTGTGGTTGTGACTATTTTATGGCAGCAGCTTTACGGATATGAAACTGGCTTGTTAAATCGGATGCTTGCCGGATTGGGAATTCAAAAAGTAGGATGGCTTACAAATCCGGCAATTGCCATGGCTTCTATTGCCCTGATGGCTACATGGAAAAATGTCGGCTTATATATTGTCCTGTTTCTTGCTGGTCTGCAGACAGTCCCTCAATACCTTTATGAATCTGCAGATCTTGAGGGAGCCAGTGCATGGCAGAAATTTAGATACATTACCCTGCCGATGATTAACCCGACAATGTTTATGGTAGTCATTCTTTCTACAATAGGCGGCTTCTCTCTTTTTATCGAACCATATGTCATGACCGGTGGCGGACCGTTGAATAGCACCTTATCAGCCGTGTTGTATATTTATAAAGAAGGATTCTTCTACTACCACATGGGATATGCTTCAACACTTGGCTTCTTCTTTGCAGGCGTAATTCTCCTGGTTATCTTTATTCAAAAAAGATATGTTGAAAAGGAGACTAGATGAAAAAAACACTTATATACTTACTTCTCATTACAGGTGCCATTGCATTTGTTTATCCATTTGTATGGATGCTCGGAGCTTCCCTGTCCTCTGAAAGTGAAATATCAAAACTCGTATTGTTTCCCTCTTCTGTTTCTCTAAGTAATTATTCGCAGGTAATTGACAAAATACCCGTTGGCCGTTCTTTATTTAACAGTTTATTAGTCTCTTTTATAATTACTGCCGGTGTTTTAATTTTTGGATCGATGGTTGGATATGCATTATCTCATCTGGAATTCAAAGGTAAGAAGATCCTCTTTTATATTATTATCTTCACGATGACTCTGCCGTTCCAGATTACTTTAATTCCACAGTATATTTTAATGGTTAAGTTTAGTTGGGTAGATACTTATCTGGCTTTAATAATTCCATTTTTCCTTAATGGATTATCAATAATTATGTTTAATCAGTATTT
>Ga0073936_10009537_pt1 | contig 12060 bp, 8 predicted proteins | sample AliMusrvi5mmetaG_FD_87041 | JGI IMG/M metagenome (GOLD analysis project Ga0073936, IMG submission 87041) | Freshwater lake bacterial and archeal communities from Alinen Mustajarvi, Finland, to study Microbial Dark Matter (Phase II) - Alinen... | ecosystem: Environmental > Aquatic > Freshwater >... | reverse complement strand
GGTTTATCTATCGGCCGGGATTCATGGCGACGAACCCGCCGGGCCGATGGCTTTGCTGGATCTGATGTCCGCCGGGTTTTTCGTCGCGGGTGTGGATTGGGTGGTTTGTCCGGCGCTCAATCCGACCGGGCTGGCGGCGGGTCGGCGCGAGACTGTGGGGGGCATCGACATGAACCGCGATTACTGGCGGCGCCGAACCCCGGAGGTGGCGGCCCACGCGGCGTGGCTGGAATCGAAGCCCGCGCCGGAGTTGTTCGTTTCCCTGCATGAGGATTGGGAAACCAAGGATTTCTATCTGTATGAAATCAACCTCGGCGAGGACGATCCCCGCCGCTCGCGCGAAATCATCGAAGCGGTCGGTCCGTGGTTCCCGCCGGAAGCCGGACCCGAGATCGACGGCCACATTGCACGCGGCCCCGGCTGGATCTATCACGCGGCCGAGGCGGATCTGCCGCTGCGCTGGCCCGAGGCGATCTTCCTCGTGAAACTCGGCTGCCCGCTCTCGTTCACCCTGGAAACCCCCAGCCACGAGGCGCTGGCCTCACGCGTCGCCGCCCACCGCGCCGCCGTGCAAGCGGCCGTCCGCAACCTAACCGACGAGATCCGCGAAGGCTGATTCCAGCGTGGGGAAACTGAAATTGAAATCATCGGCCTCGAGCGCGGCGGGCCGGGCGTGCTGGCCGGCCAACAGCGCCACCCCGAATTCACCGAGCGTCAGTTTGAGGGCGAATTCCGGCACTGGCAGGATGGCCGGGCGGTGAAGCGCTGCCGCCAGCTTGCGGGTGAAATCGCGGTTGCGATCCGCCGCCGGCGCGGTGCAATTGACTGCCCCCCACAGCGATTCCGACCGCACGGCGTGCACGATGGCGGCCCGGAGATCGTCGATGTGGATCCACGGCAACCACTGTCGACCGGATCCCAGCCTGCCACCCAGGCCGACGTTGAACAGGCATAGCAGTTTCCGGAATGCCGGGCCGTCGCGGCCCAGCACCACCCCGCTGCGCAAACGAATCACCCGCACTCCCAGCGCTTCGGCCTCCATTGCGGCATCCTCCCACGCCACGCACAGATCCGCCAGAAATCCTTGCCCCGGCACGGATGCTTCGGTCAGCACCTGGTCGCCGCGGTCACCATAAATTCCCACCGCCGAGGCGTTCACCAACACCTTCGGCCGGGCCTCCGCTGGCAGCTTGCGGATCGCCGTCACCACCCGCCGGGTCAGCCCCACCCGGCTTTCATGGAAAAGGCGGCGGTTGGCGGCGTTCCAGCGGCGGAAGATCGGCTCACCGGCGAAATTGATCACCGCATGGTGGCCAGTAAAATCAAGGGTATCGGGCGTCTGCCAATGATCCACCCCGAACAACTTCCCCCCGCCGGAGCGGCTGATTCCGGTACACCCCATGCCCTGCCCGACAAATTCGGCAGGCAATCCGCGACCGATGAATCCAGTGACTCCGAAAATCGCGATGCGTGGGGTGGAACACATGAAACAACATGGCGCAAATCCGCGCCGGGTAAATCGGTTTTTCCGCCCCAGCTTTGCTCTTTACTTCCGGAGCTGGCGGTTCTCTCATTCCGGCGATGCTGAAATCCGGTGCATGTCTCCTCTTCTCGCTGTTGCCGCTCATGCCGCTCGGCGCGGAGGATTCGCAAGTCCTGCCGGAACCGGGATCACCCCCTCCCGTCGATACCATCATCCCGGTGCCGGCACCTAAAATCCCCTATGGCACCCCCGACTCGACTCAGACGGATATGCCCAAAGACCTCAAAATCACCAATGAGGGCGGCACCATCGAAGGGGATAACAAAACCGGCATGCACCTCGGCGGACCGGTCAAAATCGAGGGCGACAACGGCCTGGAAATGTTTTCCGACACCGCCGAACTCGATCTCCAGGCCAAGTCCGTCACCCTCATCGGAAATGTCTCGGTCTATCAGAAAAACATGATGCACCGCGGACCGCGGGCTGTCTATGATTACGAACGGAAGTTCCTCGATGCCACCGGCATGCGCGCGTCGCTGGATCCGATCCTGCTGGGAGCCGACAAGTTCACCGTAGAACAACGCGGCGATTCGCAGGTCTATGTCGGTGAAAGCTCGGGCATCACCACCAACGATGTCGCGGATCCCAACTATTGGATCCGCGCCAAAAAGATGACGATCTACCCGAATGACAAGATCGTGTTCAACAACATGAAGGTGTACGCCGGCAACACGCCGGTGTTCTGGCTGCCCTATCTGAGCCAACCGCTTGACGCCAATCTCGGGTATCATTTCGTGCCCGGCGCACGCTCGGGATGGGGTGCCTACCTCCTCAACACCTACGGCATCATGCTCGGCGGCGAAACCGATCCTGCAACCGGCGAGCCTAACAAAGACGCCTGGCTGCTGTCCCGCTGGCATCTTGACCTGCGTGCCAGGCGTGGCGTCGGCGCGGGTGCCGATCTCATGGATACCAGGATCGAGAACAAGGATGAAATCAGCGGGCTGAAACTCTACTATATCTATGACTTCGCGCCGGAAACCACCGCCCATGGCGAGACGCGCGGATACGTCGGCAACAACCGCTACAACGCCGAACTCAAATACCAGTTCGCGCCGAAGCTCGAGGCAGGCGCGGAGTGGCGGATCGACTCAAACATCAACAAGCTCAGCGACTATTACTATCTGGAGGACTTCAATCCCGAACTCTATCGCACGAATCCCGCGCCCGACAACACCCTGGGTATCTACCGGCGCGACGACAGCTCGCTGCTGTCGATCTACGCGCGCTACCAGCTCAACGATTTCTATCGGGCGGATAGCCGCTTGCCGGAGGTGGCTTTCGATCAGGTCCGCAGGCCGATCTTCAACACGCCGCTGCAGCACGAGGGGGAAACCTCCCTTGGGTTCATCGGCGAGCAGGCTGCCGATCCCACTCGTGACGGCATCATCAACCCGCTGAAGAACCTCAAGCTGACGGATTCGAAGGCCCAGCAACTGCTCTCCCAGCTCAGTGGCTACGAGCGGACGCTGGCCGAAAGCATGCTCGCCCTGCCGCTTGGCGATCCGCGGCGGGAAGCCATCAAAACCCAGTTGCTGGATGCCAGCTACGGGCGCTTCAACACCTATCAGACGGTCTCGATGCCGATGATGCTTGGCGGGTTCCTGAGCTTTGTCCCGGAGGCCGGTCTCGGATATACCCGCTACTTTTCGGCGGCCGGTCCCGGCAACGATATCAGTCGCACTCAATTCCATGTGGGGGCGGAGACCTCGCTCAAATTCTCCAAGGACCTCGGTCCCTATCAGAACCACGACTGGGGCATCGACGGCTTGCTGCACGTCTTCCAGCCATACGTCAATTGGTCGCTCCTCTCCACCAACAACGCCGAAGCGGGTGACCCGATGGTGGATCGCCTCACGCCCAGCACCCGGCCACAGACCTTGGATCCCGTACGGTTCACCGCCACCGACGAAATGCAAAGCTGGGACATCGTGCGCATGGGCTTCCGCAACCGCCTGCTCACCAAACGCGACGGCCAGAGTTTCGATTGGCTCTACGTCAACACCTACATGGATGCGTTTCTCAAGAACCCGCAGGGTACCGGGAGTTTCTCCAACCTCTACAATGATGTCCGCTGGTGTCCGCTGCCGTGGCTGGGCGTCGATTTCCAATCCCAAGTCCCCGTCATCCATGGTGGTTCGGGATTCAGCGAGTTCAACTCGCTCGTCCACTTCATGGTCTCGGACAACTTTGACGTCGCCCTCGGCTACGGCTGGCTGGCCGGCCACCCGATCCTCCAGGATTCCAACCGCATTGCCCTCCAAACCTACACCCGCCTCAACGAGAGTTGGGGCATTGGCACCCGCCATGTGATGGAACTGGCCGACAACACGCTTGAACTCCAGCAATACACGCTCCACCGAGATCTCGGCAATTGGGTTGCCGGGCTCGGACTCACCCAGCGCAACAACCGCACCAACCAGGAATACGGCGTGGTTTTCAGCATCACACTGAAGGAATTCCCATCCGTCAGTTTGCCTTTTAGCATTGACGCCCAACAATAAGCGTCAGGGTTGCCTATTTCGGCGGCGCAGGGAGGCCGATGATCTTCCTCACTTCCTCCATCAGTCGCGAGACGATCGCGCCCGACACCGTTTTTTCCTTTTTCTTGCCCTCCACACCGATGTCGATGGTTGTTTCGGCAACTCGCACAAACAAACGTTTCCGGATTTCCGCCGCCCCTGCCTCGTCGGACGCCAGATGCCATTTGGCTTTCAATCCCACATCTTTGCTCACCTTGAGCAAAAGCTCCGACTCGCTCAATTTTGCCTTGAGACTCTTGGCGATCTCCTCGCGTTTGGTGGTGCTGGTATCGGGATTGACCTTCAGTGGCACGTAAATCGGATAAGGACGGTTTTGCCGGTAGGTCCAATAACCGAACCCCGCACCTCCGATCAACAGCACCAAAACGATTAAACTCGCGGCGATCAAGCGTTGCATAATTCCAATTTATACCTCATCCACCACCCGGTCCAAGCCGAAAATTCATGGAATATCCAGTCACCGCCGCCACCGTTGAGAGCCTGCCCAACGGCCTCACCCTGATCCTCGATCCCGATCCGACCGCGCCCGTCGTCAGCACCCAAATTTGGGTCGAAACCGGCAGCATCCATGAGGACCTCCACCTCGGGTCCGGCGTCTCCCATTTCCTTGAACATATGGTCTTCAAGGGCACCCGCGACTTTGAGGGTGACCACCTCGCCAATACCGTGCAGGCCGCCGGCGGCCACTGGAACGCCTACACCAGCTTCGAGCGCACCGTCTATTTCATTGATGGCCCGGCCCATTCCCTGCCGGTCTTTCTGCAATGCCTCACCGGTTTGGTCTTCTTCCCGATCCTCCCGGAAGCCGAGTTTGAAATGGAAAAAGACGTGATCCGCCGGGAAATCGACATGAGTTTGGACGATCCCGACCATGCCGCCAACCGCCTGTTGTTCGCCACCGTTTTCCAACTCGACCCGCGCCGCCACCCGGTCATCGGTCACCGCCACCGCTTCGACGCCATCCGCCACGCCGACCTTTCCGCCTACCACCACACCCGTTACACTCCGGACCGGTGCTTCGCCGTGATCTCCGGGGATTTCGACCCCGCCTACGCCCGCCAACTCGTCACCTCGTTCACCGCCGATTGCCTCCATGGCGGCGGCCACGAACCCTACGTCGCCAGCGACCCGCCCCAACTCGGTCCGCGCCATGCCCGCGAAATCTTCCCTATCCCCGCCAGCCGCATCTGCCTGGCTTGGAAAACCCCGGCCCTCGACCACCCCGACACCCCGGCCCTCGATGTCCTTGCCACCATGCTCGGTCGCGGCCGCTCATCCCGCCTTCACCGCTCGCTGCGCGAAGATCGCGCCCTCGCCCTGGAAATCTCCTCCTCCCTCTGGTCCAGCCCCGGCCGCGATGGCCTCTTCACCATCTCCGCCGACGTCACTCCCGCCAACCGCGAGCCGCTTATCGCAGCCATCCTCAAGGACCTCACCGCAGTGCCTGCCGACCGCTTGGAAGAGGACATGGCGAAAGCACAGCGTCAGATTGTGGCGAGTCAGTTCCGGAGTTTGACGAGTGCCTCGGGGCGGGCGTCGGATTTGGCGAGCAACTGGCATGAGGCACGGGATTTGGATTTCACGCGGCGTCATGTGGCGGCGATTCAGGGGGTCACGGCGGATGATATTCGGCGGGTTTGCGGGCGGTTGGGTGACGAGCGGCTTACGGTGACGGTGTTGGATCCATTGGACGCTCCGGTGCCGGCGCGGAGCGGGCAGACGGTGCGTCGGCGTGAGGAGGTGCAGGTTCACATGCTGGCCAACGGCTTGACCTTGGCGCTGATACCCGACCATCGGGTGCCGCTGGTTCACCTGCAGGCTGCGGTGCGGGCCGGATTGCCCTCGGAGACGGCGGCCACCAATGGTCTGAATCAATTGTTGGCGTCCACGCTGCCGAAGGGTACGGCCACCCGCAGTGCCCGGGAAATCGCCACCACGCTGGAAGCGCTCGGTGCCTCGGTTTCCGCAGGCACCGGCAACAACGCGCTGCTCGTGCAAGCCGCCGGTCTCGCGCCGGATCTCGCCACCATGGTCGGAGTGTTCTGCGAAATCCTGTTAGCCCCGAGTCTTCCCGAGGAGGCCATCGCACGGGAAAAGGCCAGCCAACTTGCCGCGCTTGAGGAGGCCCTGCGGGATCCGCTCCACGCCTGTTTCCGCGCCTTGCGCCAGTCCGCATTTGGTGGTGCCGGTTACGGTTTGGACACCCTTGGATCGGTCGCCAGCCTGCTGGCGCTCGACCGTGCGGCGCTTGCCGCCCATCACGCCCGGCATTTCAACGCGGCCAACGTCACGCTTGCCATCGCCGGGGATTTCGAGCCCGCCGCGGCGCTGGATTTGTTCGCCACCCATTTGTCGGCCATGCCTGCGGCCAAACCGTGGCTGGCACCCGCCGGCGCATTTACTCCCGGTGGTGACCTCACCGTGAACCTGCCGAAAAAACAAGCCGTACTCGCCATGGGTTTTCCCGGTGCCGACGTCAACAGCCCGCAACGCCATGAATTGGCGATGATCCAGGAATACGCCTCGGACATGGCGGGTCCGCTGTTTTCGCGCATCCGTGAGGAACTCGGCCTCGCCTATCAGGTCGGTGCCACCCAGTTCCTCGGCTACGATGCCGGCCTGTTCACGTTCTATCTGGCCACCGCGCCCGCTCAGGCCGCCCTCGCCCGCTGCGAATTGCTCGCCGAAATCGCCAAAATCGCCGCCGCAGGCATACCGGACGTCCCCTTCGAGCGCGTCCGCTCCACCGTGCTCAGCGGCCTCGCCATCCAGCAACAATCACCGTCCCATATTTCCCGTCAGGTCGCCCTCGACCTCCTTTTCGGTCACCCCGCCGACGAATACCGCCGCCTCGCCGCCACCTATCAAGCGCTCACCCCATCCCAAGTCCGCGATACCGCCCAACACATCTTCTCCGCCACCCCCACCATCGCCACCGTGCTGCCGGAGCAGGGAGCGGCGGATGGGCTTGGGAAATAAGGAGGCGATTGCAATTCTGTGAGTACGGAATCCCTACTTGGGGTTCCAACCGTTGTCCTTGGTGATTTTGGCGATTTCCGGCAGGGCCATGAAGTCAGCGGGGAGAAACTTGAATTGGGTCATGTATTTGATGGCCTCGCGCATATCGAGGATTTCACCTTTTTTGGCTTCCATCTGGCCGGCGGGCGTTTGTTTGATGGCGGTGAGCCATGCCCCGATGCCGTCTTCGACCTCCTTGAGGGTAGGAGGATCCAGGTCATAACAGAGCGATTCCATGGAGCGCCGGAGTTTGGCCAGCCCTTGGAGGTTGGCGGCATCGGTGCGGATCGTCTTGGCGATTCCCAATTTCTTGGCGATGCAGGCCTCGGGGGTCATCACGCCCATGTCACCGCCATCGCAGGCGCGTGCCGGGAGCGGGCGGTACCAGATGTTGCGGTAGCGCACGGGGTTGCCGTGGTCCTGCAATTTGAGCGGCCCCTTGTCAGGGAACGGATGATCCTTGCTGCGACCCTTGTGACCGCCGCCACCTTCGAGCGGGGTGGAGTCCTGGACCACCACCCCGTTTTCCATCACGGTGTAGCGGCCGCTGTCCACCATCTTGCCATCCTTGAAGATTGGCCGACGGAAAATGATATCATAAACCTGCCATTCGCCCGGCGCGCGCAACGCATTGGCATAAGGCGGATTGACGCCATACACGGAACCCGCAGTGCCATCGGCGTAGGTGGGATTGTGATAGTTGTCGAGTACCTGGACTTCGGTCATTCCCATGAGGAAGACGCCGCTGTTGCCACGTCCCTGGCTGCTGCCTTCGACCTTCGCCGGTGCCGCCCATTCGACGTGCAACTGGCAATCGCCGAATTGCTCCTTGCTGCGGATATAGCCGGAGTGGGGGATGCATTGCAGGGCACCGTCCTTGACCACCCACTTCGTCGGCTCGGCCGGGTTCTTGTCGGCTTCCCATTTGTCCAAGGTGGCGGGGGTGCCATCAAACAGGATGATCGCATCAGACGGCGGACGGCCGGGTTGTTCGGGGGTGCTGAAACTGCCGGGGGTGACGATGGGCGGCTGCGGACGGTTCATGTCGTGAAGCGCCCACGGATGCGTGGCATCCGGCGGATCGCCATAAAACGGGCCGTCGGCCAAAACCGGAACGGCGGTGAAAACAAGGGCGGAAAACGTGCCGAGTGCGGAGGTGAGTCGGTCGAACATGGCCACGTTGTAAACCCCGCCCGCACCCCTGACAAGCCCAGTCACCGGGAAAACAGGCTGCCCGGTGCGGGAAACCGCACGGACTGCGAGTCCAGACTCGCCGGTGAAAGAAGGGACAAAGCGATGGTGGCTGATGCCGCAGGGCTTTGGCGTTCCCTTCTCATGCGGGTCGGGAGACTCGCGGTCCAGGAAGAGAAGAGTCCTTCCGCCATCCGTGGCGGCGCTTTGCAAGCGCCATACCTCGTTGGAATTTTGGCATGGCGGATGGAATCCGCCGCCACGATCCACGATCCGCGATCTCTCCCCCTCATTCCTCGACCGGCAAGGCGCGCTTCGGCGCGGGCTCGGGATCACCGACCGGCACCGCCCGCCGGGGTGGCGCGGGATCGTCATCCACAGGCAGGGCGCGTTTGGGTTTCACCAAAATGGCCTTCGGCTGGGTCGCGGGCTTGTCGGTCAGCTTGGTCGGAGTCGTGGATTTTCCGGTGGACTTGGCTGGAGTCTTGCCAGTGGATTTGGCAGGCGGGGTCTTGGTCGTGGATTTTCCGGTGGACTTGGTTGGTGGCGTGGTTTTGGCCACGGGCTTGGCTGGAGGCGGGGCATCTTCGACGACGGCCTTGGGCGGCGCAGGGTCCTCGACGACGGTTTTGGCTGGCGGGGAATCCTCTACGATGATCGCTTTCTGGTGAGTGATTTGGAGAGGTTCGTCGGTGGGAGGGGTTTTGCGCATGCGGATTTCCACGCGGCGGTTGAGGGCTTGCTCCTCGCTGGTACCGCTGCTGACCAGCGGATGGAAACGCCCGAAACCGCGGGTGCTGATTTTCGCCGGAGCCATGCGCAGCGAGGTGGTCAGATAGTTTTTCACCGATTCGGCGCGGCGGACCGAGAGTTTGAGGTTGAATTCATCGCCGCCAACCAGATCGGTGTGGCCCTCGATCCAGCAATACATGTCCGGATTGCGGTCCATCAGCAGCGCCAGTTTCATGAGACCCACCTTGGCGCTCTCGCGGAGTTCGGCCCGGTTGAATTCAAACAGCAGGTCGCTGGGCAGCAGGGTCTTCTTTCCTAACAAAATGTTGGGCGGCAAACCTAACAGGTCATCCAGCGAGGCGACGCCATCCAGCGCACCCTTGTCCAATTTGCCGTTGGCTCCGCGTTTGAGCAGGTTGGCGGTGAATTTCCCGAGTTCGTTGTCATCGGCTTGCACGGCACCCGGGTCCACGGTCACCTGGCCCATTTCGGCGGGTCGGAGGCGTTCCGGGTTGCGACCGAGTTCCGGCAGATCCGCATCCATCTCGAGACCGGCGGATGCTTCCTTGGCAAGTTCCTTGGGATCTCCCATCAGTGTCGGGTTTTTCATCTGCAATTCGTATTCCGCCTGCTGGATCTCCGGTTTGATGTCGATCTCCTTGTCTTTCGGCAGGGCATTGAGCAAATCGACCTCCTCCAACAACGACGCCGGGTTCACCGGCGGGGTGACCAGGGTTTCGGGCGTGGTTGGATTTTCAAGGTCCGGCGGGCGGATCTCGACTTGGCGGACATTGACCGGGCGGGTGCTCAGTTCGTGCGCCTGCTGGAAGTGCAGGGCGATCTGCATCCGGTCCAAGGCGAAAAAAACCCCCACATGGAGGAGAATGGAGACCAGCATGGCTGCCGCAGCCCACCATCCGAGGTGTTCCGGGCCGGGCAACCGCCAGGTTCCAGCGCCACGCGATTCACTCCATGAATAGGCGTCGGACATGAGGGCATTATACGCGGATCCGGCGGGCTGGCAATCACCGCGAGGAGTGATTATTCTGGCGTTTGGCACTTTCCGTGCTAGAATTTCCGGACATCAACTCCCACTCAAGATGGCTATCAAGAAGACTGCGAAGAAGACGTCGGAAACCCTGCCCGCCGCACCCGCAAAGGCTGCGGTTCCCGGGGCGAAAAAATCGGTGAAGGCTGCCAAGAAGGCCGTTGCCAGAAAAACCGCGCCGAAAGTCGCGACCCAACCCTCTCCCGATGTGATCGCCCGCGCCGCGTATCTGAATTATCGCCGCCGCGTGGAGCAAGAGCTTCCCGGGGATGCCCGCGGGGATTGGCTGGAGGCGGAGCGATATTTCAGCGCCACCCAAGAATCCTGAAAGTTTCTTTCCTTCCGGCTTGGACAACGAGGTGTGAACAGGCACTATCCGTGCCGTGAACACGCATCCCTCTCTTGGCATCGGCCTTGCCGGCTTCGGAACCGTCGGTTCCGGCGTCTGGAATACCCTCCAACGCAACGGCGATCTCATCACCGACCGCACCGGTGGCAGCGTGTCCCTGCGCATCGCCAAAATCCTCGTGCGCGATCCCGCCAAAACCCGGACCGCCACCGGCACCGTGCCCGCGGAAATCTTCACCACGGATTGGCAGGCTTTGGTCGATGATCCGGCTGTCGGGATCGTCGTCGAGTTGATTGGCGGCACCACCGATGCCTTCGACATCATCGCCGCCGCCCTGCGTGCCCGCAAACCCGTGGTCACCGGCAATAAAGCGCTGCTGGCGGAACGTGGCGTCGAATTGTTCGCACTCTCAGAGGAAACCGACACGCCGATCCACTTTGAGGCGGCCGTCGCGGGCGGCATCCCGATCATCCGCACGGTGCAGGACTCGTTCATCGGCAATCGTTTCCTCTCGTTTTACGGCATCATCAACGGCACCTCGAACTACATCCTCGGCCGCATGACCGATGCCGCCATGTCGTTCGAGGCGGCCCTGGCTGAGGCCCAGGCGCTCGGCTATGCGGAGGCCGACCGGGCGCTCGACGTGAACGGTTGGGACGCCGCCCACAAGGCCATTCTTCTCGCCACTCTTGCCTACGGGTTTCCGATCGACCCGCAAGTCGTGCATGTTTCAGGCATCGAACAGGTCCGGCCCGCCGACATCCATTTTGCGAAAAGTCTCGGTTACGTGGTCAAGCTGCTCGCCGTGATCCGCGAACACGCCGATGGCTTGGTGGAACTCCGGATCCAACCGTCGTTCATCGCCAAATCCAACATCCTCGCCTCGGTGCAGGGCGTGTTCAACGCCGTTGCCGTCCATGGCGACGCCGTAGGCGAAGCGTTGTTCTACGGTCGCGGCGCCGGCCAGGATCCCACTGCCTCCTCGGTGCTCGCCGATCTGGTCGAGGCCGCCCGCTCGCTCAAGCGCGACACCTCCCACCGCGGGTTCCTGCCCTATCGGGAAAACGGCCGGGTGCTGCCCGCCGGCGAAACGTCCACCGCCTATTATGTGCGCTTCGACGTCATCGACCGTCCCGGCGTGATCGCCGAAATCGCACGCATCCTGGCCGACCACCGGATCGGCATTTCCGGCACCCACTCGCCGGTCAATCCCGTCAATCCCGACGCCGAGTTCGTGGACATGGTCTTCCTGCTCCACACCTGCCCCTTCGGTAAACTTCAAGCCGCCCTAACCGAAATTGAAGCCCTCGATTGCATCAACAGCACCCCGGTCGTCTTCCGCATCGAGAGCCTGGACACGCAACCAAGCGGCACTGAGGTTCGCCGCCATGATTCAGACAAAACCAAGGGAATTCCGGGAACGGAAGTTTTGCCGAAATAGACCGCCGGTAGCTGTTGCGGGACTGGGGCATCCTATTGCCCCGCCTGTTGAAAATCCCTACATCCACGATCCACTTCACGGCGGCGGGAGTGGCGGCAACTGCGGGTCCAGCGGTACCTGCGGACCTGGCTGGGCGCTTTTATCCTCGCGATAGAAGATGCGGTCCATGCGGTCGAGGTATTCTGACAAATCATC
>Ga0073936_10009536_pt1 | contig 12060 bp, 8 predicted proteins | sample AliMusrvi5mmetaG_FD_87041 | JGI IMG/M metagenome (GOLD analysis project Ga0073936, IMG submission 87041) | Freshwater lake bacterial and archeal communities from Alinen Mustajarvi, Finland, to study Microbial Dark Matter (Phase II) - Alinen... | ecosystem: Environmental > Aquatic > Freshwater >... | reverse complement strand
TCGATTCAACCGCCGGTTCGACCTGCCAGCCATATTCACCAGACTGGTCTACGCCGCTACTCATACCGGACGTCGGCCAGAATGGTTTTTACGGCAAGCGCTCTATTAGAACGATTCAGGATATCTTTTGAGGACCAGGAACACCTTCCTCCCCAGTTCATTGTTGTGGCAATAATGTGATAATGCCCCCCTGGGTCGACTTTAAGTGATGCATCATATATATAATTGCCACTTCCGGAATCGTATGCTCCGGTAAAAAGATTGGTAATTACAAAGCTCCCTGAAGTGTTTGTCGCATAATCAAGAGCTCCATAACCACCGGAAAAAGAGATAATATGTACTTTGTTCGAGCCGTCAATATCAATACTTGTTTTGATAGCACCCGACCCGACAATGGGCAGAGGTGTTGACCACGTACCACCGGTACGGTTGGTATAATTTGCGACACCACTACTGATAAAGCTGATATGAGGAGTATTTGTAGAATCGAGAACAATCGACGGTGCCGACCCTGCTGCAATCGTTTCTTCTGTACTGTTTCCGTCCAAAACTTTACGATAGCGGATGCTGCCGTCACGTACATAGATGGTATGCAGGTTACCAAGCGAATCCAGAACGCTGTCCAGGGCGCTGTTACTGGTGGTGTCAGCGGTCACCTGTAGTGGACCGGTCAGGAGTGCCGCCAAAGTATTTGTTACCCCGAACGACAGCACCATCAAGAACGATAACGAAAAAATCAAACAAAGCACCAAATGCCCTATTTCAAACCGTAATTTTTTCCGTGGAGTAACTGTTAATCCGATCATGGTTGGTTCCTCCTTGGTGCGTTCCATAATTTAAGATGCGGTTAACTTAATAAGCGGGACTTATTTAAAAGTACATTATTTATATCTACCACTATTTAATTTTATTGCAACGACATCCCCCATAAAAAAACTTTTTCCACATCAAGTCGGAACTAAGCGTACATAATTCAAAAGGCGGCCAATGGGCCGCCTTTGTGGGCTGTAACAGTATTTAAATATCAGTATGTTACTTCAATATTGAAGTGCAAGGTTTAATGTAAAGCAAGACCCCATCGGACGGTGCAAGCACCGACTAACGGGGCCTTTTTGTATCGCGTATTAAATAATGGTATATTGGTACGTTCCGAGTCCCTGAGTTAGTATTCGGATGTCTCGCTCCTCAGTCAGGGTAGGTGCGAGAACAGCAGACCGCATTTTTCGAGATCGACCGATGATGTGTAGCGAAACGTCCGCTCCCCCGCCAGAGGCCAGTTTGAAAGCAGCTTGGTTGCCATGTCAAGAAAACGGTATTCTATGGACGAATTCCAATAGGCTTTCGTTGCCAGCGCGTCACGAATCCGGTCTGGGAACGCAGGGGAAAACTTGAAATGGGCCAGAACCAGTTGTACCTTGTCCGATGGAGGGACGTTAGCGTAATGGCCTGTAGGGAGCATCCGTACACCTTTTGTCCAGTGCAGGAGTGGTATCTTATTGCAGGCGGCATAGAGATAACCGCCCAAGGCCTCTTCTGCGGAAGGATGGACGGAGATTAACTTGGAAAATAGCCTTGGACGGACACTATGATGGGACGAACAGATTTGAGGGCCCAGAGCCTTGTCAGGCCAATTCAGGTCTCCGATGTCATCGAAAAAAGGACATAGCGTAAACGGGTCGGTCTCGGCGGAAGCGCCGACTATGGAATCCAGTGTGGTCGGAAAAAAATCAATCATGACTGCCCGCGCGGCAGATAACTGATTTGAGCTGAGTGAAGCGACAAGCGTGTTGATGTCGTGGAAGGCACTTGGCAGGAGTAAAAACTCATCAGCATCAACACATACCACCCATCGGTCGGCCAGTAAATATTGCGCGATAAGGGTGCGGGCCAGAATGCCAAACTGCTCTCCTGCCACAATATCTCCGAATTTTTTGTCCGCTCTCAACAGGCCGCAGTCGGGTTGGCCGGCTATCAGGTCCGGGGTGCCATCGACAGAATTGTCATCAAGAAACCAGAATTCCCTGATCCCCAGGGAACGATAATGGCTCAGGAAATGCGGCAGCATGCCCGATTCGTTTCTGACCACGGACAGTAGTGGTACACCGGAAGGACTCCGGGTCGGTTTTTTGAGTATCAAAAAACTGTAGTCGTTCATACGAGTCTGGTTGCTCCTTAAGATGTGTTCAGCCTGGGCTTGACGTTCGGATACTCTGACTTATCGTCGTTAGGAAGCAGCCAAATCAGACGTGTCAATGGGCCTTTTGAAGAGAGTAAGTCCTCTCATGCTTTTGAATTCTCTCCGAATCCAGTTACCGAGAAGAGCTTGAATAGTGCATTGTTCTCCAAAACGTAACGTGTCATGCATTAAAATTACGTCGGAGAAGAGCTTCGCACAGATAACAGAGTTCCATCGGGCGTACTTTCCTTCGTAAAGCATTTCCTTACTGTAAACAGGGGGGCCATCCACAAATGCCATATCGAAGTGTGATCGCCCAAATACGAGGCGGTCCTCGTAATGCATTGATGAAGTATATGCATGGTTCATATCGCGTTGATGAAGCTGATAGCCGGATAAGAGAGCTAGCGTAGGACCGTGGGTCTCAAATGACCAGATATTGGAAATCCCCAGTATCTGGACAAATATTTGAGTAGATACTCCTGCCCCAAACTCCAAACAACTTTTAATATCTAATTCACGAACAATTTCAAGGAGCAGTAAGCATTCTGAACTGTCCAATGCGAACGGGTTAATCGTAGTAGGATAGTGAAATGCTTCCATTATAAATGCCTCTCGTTTTCGGCCTGTTTCTAATTGGTATATGCATGCGCCGTTTATACTCCCATCTGTTGAATACTGACTTATGTGATATCTAATAGTAGTTATTGTCAACACTGTCAAGAGAATGACCACCAACGTTTATTGGTGGCTCGGTGGCGGGCTTATGTGAAGAAAAACAGCCACTCAGCCTTCAAGAGAGAGGCTTCGCGGCTGTTTATTAAATACTGACGTATTGCCAAAAGTTAAGATTAGAGCTTTGTTTACGGGGTATGGGCTAAAGTTGTTGTTACCCCCATAACACATGATGACCCGGTCGTGTCAGGGTAATCGTTACGGTGCCGGCGGCGGATATCCCCCCGGTGCTATCCGACACGGTAAAGCTGACCGAACGCGGGGCAACGCTTTTCAGGCTGGCATTGGCATAGGTGATGTTTTTCAGCAGCGCCGAAACGGCGGCTGTGTCGGCGGCGTTGCTTTTGAAAGTGATGACCAGATCAGTGCCGTTGACGCCGCCGGAGAAAGTGCCGATCGGTGTGCCACCATAGCTAACGGTGAGGTTGATGTTGTCGACGCCGATCTGCCCACTGGTTGAACCCTGGTTGCGGATGCCGAGTTGATTCGCGGCGTCGAAGTCGCCGATCGAGACTTTCATCGTTCCGCCGTTAAAATTACTGGTGCCGCTGTCTGTGACGGACGCCGTTTGCGCCTGGTCGATAGCCTGCGCTCCGGAACCGATCCGGTATGACATTGTTTTTGTTTCGCCGCCTACTGAGATGACCGGGTTGATGGCAAAGGTCGCCGTACAGGTCATATCTCGGGCGAGCATGGTGACGCTTATCGGGTTGGTCGAGCCGCTGCAGTCGGTGCCTGACCAACCGGTAAAGGTGTAGCCGGTGTCAGCTGTTGCCGTGACGTTGAAGATGCTGCCGGAGGCGTGGAGCCCATCTCCCACCACGCTCCCGCTGCCCACCTTGTTGATCGTCAGGTTGTACCGCGGGTTAAGGGTGAAGTTGAAGGTCACACTGCAGTCAGCCATTATCGCCCCGGTGGTGTAGATGGTTCCGCTCAGGGTCCCGGTGCTGCAGGAGTTGGCATTGCTGGTATCGATAACAGCACTATAGCCTGCATTTGGCGTAACGGTGAATGTCGTGGTTTCACCGTGGTACACACCACTTATACTCGACGGAGAAATGCCGCCATTGGTGCTTGCTGAAGCTGTGACCGTATGAGAAATCGGGAAGTAGGCAACGCGACCGGGACTGCCGCCTGCCAGGGTAAAGGCCCCCACGGCGTAGAGCTTGGTGCCGACCAAGGCCAGTGCGTTGGCCTTGTAGTTCAGCCCGGTACCGAGAGCAGACCAGACGTTGGTGGTGCTGTTCCATTTGGCAATGCACTTGGTATTCGCCATTCCCCCGGCCGTCGTAAAGTCCCCCCCAGCGTAGAGGTTGGTTCCATCCCAGGCAAGTGCCCCGGCATAGATGCCGGTTATCCCGGTACCGAGAGCAGACCAGGCGCTGCCGTTCCATTTGGCAATGTGCGTGGTATTCGTCACTCCTCCGGCCAGCGTAAAGTCCCCCCCGACGTAGAGGGTGTTGGTTCCGTCCCAGGCCAGTGCGTCGACATATTTATTCAGCCCGGTACCCAGAGCAGACCAGGCGCTGTTGCCGCCGTTTTCGTGCCATTTGGCAATGTAATTGGCCCCGTTTCCCCCGGCCATCGTAAAGGCCCCCCCGGCGTAGAGGTCGTGGTTGGTTCCATCCCAGGCAAGCGCCCAGACAGCGTCATTAATACCGGTACCGAGAGCAGACCAGGCGCTGAGGTCGCCGCCGGTGCTTTCGTGCCATTTGGCAATGTCATTGGTATTCGTTGCTCCCCCGGCCGTATAAAATTGCCCCCCAACGTAGAGATTGTTGGTTGTTCCGTCCCAGGCCAGTGCGTAGACAAAGTTGTCCGTCCCGGTACCCAGAGCAGACCAGGCGCTGCCATCCCATTTGGCTATGTACTTGGTATTCGCCACTCCCCCGGCAGCCGTAAATTCCCCGCCGGCGTAGAGGTTAGTCCCGCCCCGGGCAAACGTCCAGACAATGCCATTCATCCCGGTACCCAGAGCAGACCAGGTGGTGCCGTCCCATTTGGCAATGTACTTGGTATTCGCCACTCCCCCGGCCGTCGTAAAGCCCCCTCCGATGTAGAGGTTGGTTCCGTCCCAGGTCTGTGCAGTTATGTAGTTGTCAATCCCGGTATCCAGAGCTGACCAGGTGTTGGTGCCGCCGTACCATTTGGCAATGTAATTGGCTGGCACTCCCCCGGCCGTCGTAAGGTCCCCCCCGGCGTAGAGGTTGTTGTTTGTTCCGTCCCAGGCCAGTGCCCAGACAATGTTGTTAACCCCGGTACCGAGAGCAGACCAGTTGGTGCCGTCCCATTTGGCTAAGTAATTGGTATTCGCCTTTCCCCCGGCCGCCGTAAATAACCCTCCGACGTAGAGGTTGTTTGTTCCGTCCCATGCAAGTGCTTTGACGGTGTTGCCGGAGTTGCCGGTCATCCCGGTACCGAGAGCATACCAGTTGGCGCCGTTCCATTTGGCAATGTACTTGGTATTCGCCACTCCCCCGGCCGTCGTAAAGAACCCCCCGGCGTAGAGGTTGGTTCCGTCCCAGGCCAGTGCTTGGACCCAGTCGTCCATCCCGTTGTTCGCCCCGTTACTCAGAGCAGACCAGGCGCTGGAGGTGCTGTTCCATTTGGCAATGAAATTGGCGGTAATTCCCCCGACCGTTTTAAAGGCCCCCCCGGCGTAGAGGTTGGTTCCGTCCCAGGCCAGTGAGTAGACTGTGTTGTCCACCCCGTTACCCAGAGAAAACCAGCCGCTGGAGTCGCCGCCGCCGGTGCTTTCGTGCCATTTGGCAATGCGATTGGCTGCCGTTGCCCCATTCGTCGTAAAATCCCCTCCGACGTAGAGGTTGTTGTTGACTCCGTCCCAGGCCAGTGCAGCGATCTTGGTGCCGCTCGCCCCGGTACCCAGAGCAGACCAGGTGCTAGCGGTGCTGTTCCATTTAGCAATGCGATTGACTGTCCCCCCCCCGCCGTCGTAAATTTTCCCCCGGCGTAGAGGGTGTTGTGGACACCGTCCCAGGCAAGTGCATTGACCTCATTGTCCATCCCGCTACCCAGAGGATACCAGGTGCTGCCGTTCCATTTGGCAATGTATGTGGTATTCGCCACTCCCCCGGCTAACGTAAACCCCCCCCCGACGTAAAGTATGTGGTTGGTTCCGTCCCAGGCCAGTGCATTGACGTACTTGCTCAGTCCTGTCGGCCCTGTCCCAGAGATGACAACCCAATCGGCGGCGGTAACGGTCGGATCGATCCGAACCGGGTAGATGGCCCCCGCATCGGCCACAACAATGCGGACGTGGCCGCTGTCGAGCAGTTCAAAGTGTGCAGCAAGCGATTTGCCGGCGCTGTCGCTTACCAGAAGTTTGTGGTAGAGCAGTTCGCGCCCCTGGGATAGTGTGAGGCCGATCGCCTCTCCCTTCTGGGCAAGTGCGGCGCCGTCGAAGGCCAGATCAAGGGCCAGGTCGCCCGAACCCGTGGGCCTTTCCGGCAGTACAAAATCCTGACGCACCCCGTCAGCGCTTGTGGTTAGCTCTTCAACCAGGCTGGGGTGGGTGATACGGGCAAGCTGCCCGTCAACTGAAACCTTTCCGGGTAAAAGCGGCGCCACGTCGTTACCGGCTCTTCCCAGAGAAACAGCCCGGATGGTGAACGTTCCCGGCTTGTCTTTGGCCGTTGAAACCACGGTAATTCCCTCCGGCGCTGCGGTAGCTTCCATGGCCTGCAGTGGTGACGGGATTCTGGCACGGCCGTCAGGAAGAGCCTCAATCCTGTGCGCAGTGGCGCTCTGTTGTGTCGCCTGCTTGGCCATGTCGGAAAAACTCATCGGCTCGGCTTTGGCGGATTGACCCGGTTTTACATTGTCAGGAGTGGCGTTGACACCGGGAGCTGCCGTTGCTGCTCCGCTGGCCGGGGCGAAGAACAGGGCACCCAGAAGCATGGCGGCGCAAATGAAAATACCGTATTTACCTCTGAGCCATGTGGCGCTTTGTCCGGATCTCAGATAGATTTTCGTCATGACGCGTCCTCCGTTAACAATCGAATGTAATGTTAATTAATACATTAATCTGAATTTAGACTAAAATAACGTGTTGTGAAACGTTAGAAAAGTCAGATAAAGACTGATTTTTTTGTAAGTATTTGTCTTGTAAATGTCCGATAATAGATGGTTATTATTGTACGTTTTTCTCCTACAATGGAGTGCTGTACTTCACACGGCCAATACCTGCGGATTCTCTCTCCCCCCCGCTGGGGGAAGGAGCTTTTAGTCCCATTTTTTCCAGTTGTTCCCAAAAACAAAAAACGCCCGACTTAAAATAAGTAGGGCGCCTTGAAAATCTCGCCCTCTTTAGGCGGCTCGACTATCCTTCCTTGCGGAGTGGGACTCGGTAGTTTTGCGTCGCCGGATTACTCCGGGTTTGCCATTTAACAGAAGAGGGTATGTTTAAATAAAATAATTTTAATGTTTGTTGCTAATTAACTATGTTCGGGAATATAACCTGTTATGAATCATCAGAAAAGTCGGATAGATGCTGATTTTTTTGTAAGCGTTTTTCTTACCTATGTAAGAATATTTCTTACATAGGCAAACATGCTTGTAATTCTCCTGCCATCTGGGCAACAATGGGCAACATGCACATTCTTTCCTTTCATACCAACACGACTGTCCGCTGTGCCGTTCAGAAAGTGCCGGAAACGGTGAGCACGATATGACCGTACTCCCGTGGCAACCGGGAACCACACCGTTGATGCTGGCGCCGATGCAGGGGTTGACCAACCGGGCCTTGCGCGCCTATTTTATCGAGCATGTCCGGCCAGACGTCATATTTACCGAGTTCATGCGCGTCAATACCGCACCGGCGGGAGAGTCGCTCAACGCTGTTGACCGGCGGGATATCGCCTCTGAGCAGGATGGGGTGCCGCTGGTGGTGCAGTTGGTGGGGCATGGGCGGGAGGCGCTGGTTTCGGCGGCCCGAGTTGCGCAGGACGCCGGCGCCGTACATGTCAACCTCAATATGGGGTGCCCCTATGGCCGGATGGGGGGCGGCATGACCGGAGGGGGAATGCTCCGCTGTCCGGACGATCTTGCGGATGTCATCCCCGCCCTGCGGGATGCCATCAACGGCTCCTTCTCCGTCAAAATTCGGGCCGGGTACGATGATCCGGACCAGATCCTGTCGCTGCTTCCGCTTTTCGAATCGAGCGGGGTGGATTTCCTGGTGCTGCATCCCCGTACCGTGGTCCAGAAGTACGACGGAGTTGCCGATCATGGGGTAACCGCCCGGGTGACGCGCGAGACCTGGCTGCCGGTGATTGCCAACGGAGATATCCGGAACGCTACTGTTGGCGGACGGGTGCTGGGAGAGACCGGTGCTGCCGGGTTGATGCTGGGGCGGGGTGCGATTGCCGATCCGCTGCTGTTCCTGCGCCTGCGGGGATTGGAGAGCCACGAACCAGGCCGGGAAGAGCGGAGGACGGAGCTTGACCGCTATCTGCGGGAGATGCTGATGCGCTATGGCCGGCTGTTCTGCGGCGATACGCAGGTGCTGAACAAGGTCAAGGAGATTATTGCGTATCTGGATGATCGGGAACTGTTAAAACCACTCAAGGAGCTGCGGCGGGCCAAAACCGTGCGGGCATTCGAAGCGGCTCTGGCTGGGCTCTGCTGAACAGCGGATTCCGGAACAGTTTCCGCATCGTTTTCTGCCGGTCATTGCGGTAAACTCCACTCCGGCGAACAGTACGGATCGGCTGTTGCCCTGCCGGTCGTTTTCCGGTAGTATTCTGTTATAAATAAACGTGACGGGGTTGCCTGTGGCCAAAGAGAAGATCAGATGTACCATTACCAGCGCCGATCTTGAGACAGCGTGCAGTTGTGATTGCCAGAAATGGATCAGGCACCTTGCTGCCCACAGACTCAAAACGGAAGATCTGCACCGGCTGATGAGCGGCAGGTTTCCGGCGGGCAAGCTGTTCGTGCTTGATATGATGGAGTTTCTGAGGAAAACGGATGCCCATCTCGATCGCTTCCTGACCCGCCGGGGCGGTATCCAGCAGGACGACCATCTGGCCATAGACTTTGCCGCGGTGCGCGAGATGTTGAAGGGGGAATTTCCGGAACTGGTCGCCGACGCGGAGCAGGCCGGAAAAGTGATCAAGCGCAGGCCGGGCGCGGTCGACCTGTCGTCACTCTCCTCCCTTACCAGAAGGCACAGCTGACTGTAAATGCGTCAGGAGAGTGAGGAACAAGGGTCAAGTATCTGATTTGACGAATGCGTTTTATTGAGATTTTCAAGCCGATAGGACATCTGTGACCGGGTCAGGCCGAGCATCCTCGCCGCAGCGGAAATGTTGCCGTTTGCCTTCTCCTCGGCAGCTTTTGCCAGCATGTCAATACCCTGTTCCAGCGTTATTCTGCCGCTCATGATGTCATCCCAGAAGTTCTTACCGTTTTCCTCCACCGGGTTGGCACTCAGTCTCCCCTGGGCATCAAGTCCGAAGTCAGGATGGCCATCGTTACAGTACGACGGGAACAAGTGGCTTGTTGCGATGTGGGTGCCGTTTGGCGCAAGCATCACGCCGCGTTCGACAACGTTCTGCAATTCACGGATGTTGCCGGGCCATTGGTAGGCAAGCAACGCCAGTTTTGCCTTGTTGGAAAACCCGCGCAGTTTCTTGCAGCTGATCGTTGAGTATTTCTTGAGGAAGCTGTTTGCAATGGATAAAATATCCAGTTTACGCTCTCTGAGTGGCGGGATGCTGATCAGCAACGCGTTGAGCCGATAGTAAAGATCGGGCCGGAATTTCCCACTCTCAACCAGTTGCTTCAGGTCTATGTTGGTTGCCGCGACCAGTCGCACGTTTACCTTATGTGTTTTTGTACCGCCAAGTCGCTCAACCTCTCCCTCCTGCAACACACGGAGCAGTTTTACCTGTACCGAAAGAGGGAGGTCACCTACCTCGTCGAGAAACAGCGTGCCTCCGTCGGCCCGTTCAAAACGTCCGGGGCGGGAGGTCTGCGCCCCGGTAAAGGCGCCTTTTTCTACACCGAACAGTTCAGATTCCACAAGATCGTGAGGAATGGCGGCACAATTAATTGCGATAAACGGTTCGTTGCAACGGCTCCCTTTTTCGTGCAGTGTGCGGGCGAAAACTTCCTTGCCAACGCCTGTCTCACCTTGCAGCAGTACGGTTATCTGGCTGGCCGCCGCTTGCAGGAGCAGATCGTAAGCGGCAAGGAAAGCCGGCGAACTGCCCACTACATCCGAGGGTAATTTTTTTTCTCCTATGGCGGAACGTAACTGCACGACTTGATTCTGCAGACCAATGAGCTGGTCAGCAATCGACTCCTGATTCAGCATGAGTGAAAAATCGCTTGCGTCGTCCCACTCCTCGACCGGCTTACCGACAAGATAGCAGTGATTTGAACCCGCGCCGTAACATCTGCTTTCCCTGCAAAGAATCTGCTTGCCCATAAAAGCGGAGCAGTAGCCGCTCGAATAGCCATGCAGATACCAACAGACCCCTTCCGTGGATTGACCGTAATGGCGCAGGTGCTCCTGGCTCTCCCACGAGTTCTCCAGAAGGGCCTCGACATAAAACTTGCCCATCTTATGGTCAATTTCTAACTTGGGTATGGTGGTCTTGGCGTTTCCTTCCAATGTAAAGAGGAGTGGTCCGGCCATAAAACTTTCATAATCACTCACCCCCTTCGGATTAATGTGCGTAAGTTCATAATCACTCACCCCGGTGGCGTAGCCCATGCGCATGATCACACCCCGGGCGCGCCCCATTCCGAGGATTTCGATCAGCTCGCGGCGCAATTTCGAATGAGAATCGGCATGGACCAGAAGCATCCGGTGCTCATGCAGCCATATCTCGCCGGTTTCGCTGGAAAAATGTAACTGTGAACGCAGATTGTTAATGACCGAATCATCTGATGAGGCTTCCTTTTCAATCGGCTTGACCTTTTTCACTGCAACGTCCTTTCCAGGTTAACGATACGACCAGTTCAAATTCCATCGGCACAGCACATCTATCTGAGTAGCAAACCCTGTTTGATATTATCACCTTCTTGTGTCAAACGCAAAAAAAGATTCCAGACACGCGTATTCAGGAATTATTGCACGTTAGGCCAAAACCGTTCAACAAGAAATCATCATTACAGAAACGGCGTATTAAAGTAGATAGCGTCACTTTTTGACTGCGCGGAGCCGAGATAGCCCCACATTCAGATACGTGTTCCCGATAATCGGCAAAAATTCCGACAATTTCATAATTTTATGAAAAATTGGAGGCTTCATGGTTCAATCTCAGATATTTATTAAACCATCGATTTGTTCAACTGCCGCTGATGCTCTTTTTATGTCTGAAACTGCAATATATAGAACGCTATCCCGAAACGTGCAGATAATCGGCCTCTTACACGAGTGCAAGCGCTCTCTGGTTTCAACGGCGGTCTCACTAAGTGGTGCTTGTTCTGAATCAAAAAATAACATTATTACCTTATTTATGCAACCATCAGAATGTGCAATATGCTTGTTTTTGTACGTTTATTGGCGTATGATGGAATCATTCCGTGTTTCATTCAACCCATGTATGATATATTAATAAACAATGTTTGGCATAGACTGTGCTAACAATAAAACCAAGATACAATTAATATGTGGTGAATGCGCAGCACCGGGTCACAATCCGGAAGCTTTATCACGAGGAAGGGAATAAACCACAAACAGGAACAGCTGAACCAATGTTCTCAGACTTTAGTAAAGGAGGTGGTGGTGGCTCACGTAAAGAAGACTATAACGCTGCTTTTTATCTGATTGTTTTTTAGGTCACATCTTATTAAAGGAGAAAACAAAATGACAACATGCAAGGACTGCACGTATTTTTTTTCAGTCCCGGAGAACGCTGACGATTTTGAGCCCGGAAAAGGTGATTGTGTCACGGAAAAAGAAGACGCCAAGGGAAAGTACTGGCTGTCTAAACCGACGACGAACGCTTCTTTCTCATGCCCGACGTACAACAAATCCAAATAAAATAGTAATGAGGAGGTAAGTTATGGCTACAGTTGCAGAATCCATCAATTATAGAGGCAATGTTATTGATTTTCCCCTGGCCAATCCGGAAGAAAATGCGGTAACTGACGAAATGTTACATGAAAACCTCGCC
>Ga0073936_10009533_pt1 | contig 12062 bp, 15 predicted proteins | sample AliMusrvi5mmetaG_FD_87041 | JGI IMG/M metagenome (GOLD analysis project Ga0073936, IMG submission 87041) | Freshwater lake bacterial and archeal communities from Alinen Mustajarvi, Finland, to study Microbial Dark Matter (Phase II) - Alinen... | ecosystem: Environmental > Aquatic > Freshwater >... | reverse complement strand
TTTCAGCTTTCGCCTTTCCGCTTCCCTCCCATGCCGATCCGTATAGCTGCGCTCCTGGCCTGCCATAACCGGCGGGAAAAGACCGTGACCTGCCTTCGCGCTCTCAGGGCACAGATTCTGCCGGTGCGGGAGTTTTGCGAAAGTCAGACCACAGAGGACAGTTGTCAGAAGTCAGAAGTCAGAAGTCAGAAGTCAGAGGTCCCTTCAGATCAACAACTTTCGACCTCCGAGCCCTCACTTTCAGCCTTCAGCTTTCAGCCTTCAGCTTATTCCATCAACGTCTTCCTCGTCGATGATGGATCAACCGACGGGACAGCGGATGCTGTTCGTGAAGTCTGGCCCGAGGCGACGATTATTCAAGGCAATGGCAATCTCTTCTGGTGCGCGGGAATGCGTGAGGCATGGGCCGAAGCGGCAAAAACTGATCCCGATTTCTACCTCCTTCTGAACGACGACACGGTTCTTTATCCGGAAGCGGTTGCCTCCTTGCTTGAAGTTGCCCCGAATCCATCCTCCACGTTGATTGCCGCAGGAGCGATTCGTGACCCGGAATCCCTCGCATGGGCGTATGGAGGGCTTCAGTCCGATCATCCCTTTCCCATGCCGGACGGAACCCCGCGCCCCTGCCGCACCATGAATGCCAACTGCTCGCTTGTTCCGCGAAAAGTCTTTCGTGAAATCGGGATGTTCCATCCGGCCTATCGCCATGCCATGGGAGATATGGACTACGGGCTCTCGGCGACCCGCCAAGGGATTCCGATTCTTGAAACTCCGATTTTCATTGGCGAGTGCAGGCGGAACTCCTCAAAAGGAACTTGGCGGGATGTCGAACTTTCCCGGATTGATCGTTGGCGCAAACTCATGTCACCCAAAGGACTTCCTCTCCGGGACTGGTTCGCTTACTGCACGCGCAACTGCGGCTGGAAATGGCTGCGCTATTTTGTTTCCCCCTACCTCCGTATCCTCTTTGGAAAGTAGAGCGACACACCGACCCTCCTTCCGCCTCCCGAATTCTGCCTTCCGCCTTCCGCCTTCCGCCTTCCGCCTTCCGCCTCCCGAATCCTCCCTTCTGAATCCTGAATCCCCCCTTCCTCTTTCAGCCTTTAGCTTTCCTCTTTCAGCCTTTAGCTTTCGCCTTTCTCCCCTTCGTTCTTCGGTGGTGTATAAAATAGTTATCAGGGTTATTGTTCTAAAAGATAATCTTGATATACATAATCCATGAATCCCATTCAGAATCCTTTTTCACCCGGCGCGGGGACACCTCCCCCCGCACTGGTTGGACGTGAGCCTTTGCTTGAAAAGGCCCGGATCGCGTTGGGTCGGATCCAGGCCGGACGGTCGGAGAAGAGTCTGCTTTTGGTGGGTTTGAGGGGAGTTGGCAAAACGGTTCTCCTGAGGACGATTGCCGATCATGCAGAGCAAAGCGGATATCAGACCATTTTTATTGAAACGCCGGAAGATCAGAGCTTGCCCGAGCTGCTGCTTCCCCCTTTGCGCGAGGTGCTCTTTCGCTTGGATCGCATGTCCGGATTAAACCAAAAAGTCAAACGGGCGCTGCGCGTCTTCCGGAGTTTTATCGGGACTGTCAAAGTTGGAAATGAGCATCTGACACTGGAGATTGATCCCGAGGTGGGGACAGGCGACAGTGGGGACTTGCAGGCAGATTTGTCCTCGCTGCTGGTCGCGGTGGCCGAGGCCGCAAGGGCTCGAAATTCTGCTGTCGCCCTGATTCTTGATGAAGTGCAATATCTCTCTGAGAAGGAATTCCGCGCGCTGATCACGGCGATCCATGCGGTTTCCCAAAAGCAGTTGCCCCTGCTGCTCTTCGGCGCGGGGCTTCCTCAATTGGTCGGGCTCGCCGGAAAAGCGAAATCTTATGCCGAGCGCCTTTTTCTTTTTCCAAATGTCGGGCCGCTTCCGGCGTGCGAAGCAAAAGAAGCCGTGCAGGCACCTGTGCAAAGCCAGCGGGTTGAGTTCACTCCGGAAGCTTTGGATGAAATCACGTCGCTCACGCAAGGATATCCGTATTTCCTTCAGGAATGGGGGTATGAGCTATGGAATCACGCGGAGGGTTCGCCGATCACGCTCCAGGATGTCAATGCGGCGACGCCGGGCATCATTCAAAAGCTCGACGAGAACTTCTTCCGGGTCCGCTTTGACCGCCTGACTCCCTCAGAAAAACGGTATCTCCGCGCCATGGCCGAACTCGGAGCCGGCCCCCATCGCTCGGGAGACATCGCCCTCTTGCTGGGAAACAAAGTCCAAGCCTGCGCTCCAGTCCGCAACTCACTCATTCGAAAAGGAATGATTTTCAGCCCCGCTCATGGCGACACGGCCTTTACTGTGCCGCTCTTCGACCAGTTTATGAAGCGTGCCATGCCGATTGGGTAGCCCTCGCCCCTTTGCCCGTTGAAGGTGCGGCCTTCTTTACTGGGCCTTGACCCTCTCACCCTTCCTCTTCTTTCCTGAGCACTGAACCACTGAAAACCGAAAACGGCCTCGGCCTTTAGCTTTCCACTTTTCTGGTCTGTTCAAATGAAAACAGCATCCATCCGAGAGGAGGTTCTCAGCGACCCGCGTTACGCGTGACCACGGGTGTGATCAAGGGGCTTTTGGATTCCATGCGGGTCGTTGAACTGTCCTCACAAATCGCGCATCGTGCAGTCGAGGCGCGAAGAAAATACCGGATCAAACTTCCCGCCGCCGTCATCTGGGCAACAGCCGACAGCGAAGGCTGCATCCTCGTCACCCGGAATACGAAAGTCTTCGATAAAGAGCATCCGATGATACGGATCCCCTACTGATTTCATTTGCAAGATTGACAATGGATCAATATTGAACCACTCTTGAGACATGCGCAGCACTGCACCAGACATCGATTTCAAACGTTCCCTGGCCGCAACGATTCGGCAAAGGATGAAGGAAGACAACCTGTCGATCTCCGCTCTGGCCGATCGCATGGGCACCGCCCGAACCGCTGTGCGGCGGATTCTTGATGTCCGCAACACATCCATCACATTCCGATCCATGAGCCGTGCAGCCCAAGCCGTGGGCCTCAAGATCAAGCTCGTCACCGAGCCGATGTCGCCAGAGGAACTCGGAGCACTGGCCCATCGTCTGGCGGGCAACAAAAACCCCGCAGAGTCCGCTCAACTCGTTGCTAAAATTACCGAGGGCTTCTACGGCTCGTAATGGCGAAGATACAGGTTCTTTCCGGAGATATTGTGGAATCAGCAAGGGTCCATTTTTTCAAGTTTCGCGACAAGACATACTCGTTCACCGACTGCACAAGCTTCGCCGCCATGAAAGCCGGGAATCTGAAAAAAGCTCTCACCACAGACCACCACTTCACCCAAGCTGGTTTCCAGTGCCTGCCTCAGAAGTAAATTCTCAAGCCCATCCGAGGCCCTGGCCAAGAACGAGGAATTCAGAACCGTTTCCCCATTTCATCCTTCAAGTTTCAGCTTTCTTTTCCGTCCCTTGACACCGGTTTCGAAATCGGTACCATTACCGTTATGATAACTGTATCCATTCAAGAAATGCGTTTTGACTTTGCGAAGGTCAAGGCAGCACTTCAACGAGGAGAGGAGCTCATGCTCACCTATCGGAACAGGCCCCTCGCAAAGCTCCTGCCCGTCGCTCAAAAGAAGTCCACCGAGCCAGATCCCGCGCTTTCTTTTGGCCTCCCCTCCGAAGATATCCCTGTGATGACCAACCAGGCTATTGACCGCGCGATCTATGGCTGAGCGTCGGATCTTTCTGGATACTAGTGGGATTTTTGCTTGGATCAACGCAAGGGATCCGCATCATGATTTGATGCTGTCCCTGCCGAGCAAGGCAGGACTTGTTGTCACCGACTACGTCATTGACGAGGCTTGCACGTTGTTTGTCGCACGAAATATCGGCCACCGCCGAAAAGACATTTTACATCTCATACAGAACTCGCGGATCGTCCAGATGGCGTGGATCGGGCAAGATTCATTCTGGCAGGCATGGGACTGGCAGGCAAAATTTCATGATCAGGCGTTCTCATTCACCGACTGCACGAGTTTCGTCACGATGAAGAGACTCGGCCTGACAGAGGCGGCGACAAATGATGCCCACTTTCAGACAGCGGGATTCCTCCCACTGCTAGTGGACGCGAAATAAGCCCCTCTTCCGCCCGAACGAAGAACCGCTACCCCCTTCAGCTTTCAAGTTTCATCCTTTTCTTCCGCCCACGACTCTCGTCCCTCGACTCTCGACCGCTTTCAGCCTCTCAGCCCCCTCTTCTCCACTGAATCACTGAGAACCGAACACGGCCTCGGCCTTTAGCTTTCCACTTTTCTGGCCTGTTCCAATGAAAACGGCATCCATCCGCGAATATGTTCTCCGCGACCCGCGTTACCCGACCGGCTCCTGCCCTATTTGAAGGTGCTGGTGGAGCAGTTCCATCCCGAGCAGGTGATTCTCTTCGGGTCGTATGTCCGCACGATCCGTGACCAGCACGCGCGGGAGACCCCCCGGACGGGATTCTTCGTTCGCTGAAAACTTGACGTCGGCAGTCAATCAGGCCAAGTTGGCCATATGATAACCTCCACAATTTCCAATACCAAAAACCGATTGAGCGAGCTGTTGGTTCGCGTGCAATCCGGGGAAACATTGATCATTGTTGACAGGAAGACCCCGGTTGCACGGGTGGAGCGGATTCGTGGAGTTGCGGACAACCCGCACATTTTACCCGCGATGAAAAAGTGGAATCCGGAGAAAATCCTTGAACTGCCGATCTTGGCTGCCCCGAAAGGTTCGCCCAGCCTTGTGGCAGCGGTTGGCGAGGAGAGAGAAGGTGGCCGGTGAATTTCTGGGATACCTCGGCAATCGTTTTCCGCTGCTGGTTCGCGAAGCGGACACCCCTGCGCGCGAAGCTCAGCTCAAGACCATGGCCGGAATCATCGTTTGGTGGGCGACAAGGGTTGAATGTGTGTCGGCTCTCTGTCGCCGTGAACGGGAAGGCCATCTTTCCCCTGAAGCGATTCAAGCCGCAATGGCCCGGTTGAACGCTCTCGACCGTCAGTGGCTCGTCGTTTCTCCATCGCAAGTCATCCTTTCGCGCGCCGAAAGATTATTGAAGATTCACCCGCTCCGAGCGGCAGACGCCATGCAACTTGCAGCCGCCCTGCTCGCCACACGGGAAGAACCCGAAAACAGCACATTCCACACTGCCGACGCCCGTCTCGCGCTTGCCGCAGGAAAAGAAGGCTTCACGACTCTTTGATCCCGCTTCCGCCCTCGCCCTTCCCTTCAACTTTCCGCTTTGATCCCCGCTCTCCCGAGCGTGTCACCCCCTGCGGGGCAATCCTACGGATTGTCTGCCCGGTCCGTCCCCACGGCCACGTGTTCCGCTTTCTGAATTCCCCTTTCGCCTTTCAACTTTCCGCTTTTAAGTTTCCCCTTTCATGAATGATTCCCAAAGCATTATTTCATCTCAACCTCCATCATCCCCGACGATTGATCTGGCAAAATTTACGGATGGCTTGCATCTCGATTCAGACGGAGTTTGGCGAGGACGTGGCACCGAGCAGATTTCGTATCCTTCTGCCGGAAACAATGTTTGCTTTACAGTTGAAGATCATTCGTTTTGGTTTGCCCACCGCAAGGCTTGCCTTCTGGCAATACTGCGTCGGTTTCCCACCGCCGGGCCGTTCTTCGACATCGGTGGAGGCAACGGCTTCGTTGCTGCCGCAGTTCAGTCAGCGGGGATACCGGTTGTTCTGGTCGAGCCAGGAGCCGACGGGATCCGCCACGCACAGGCTCGTGGTGTGGGCAATGTTGTGCATTCGACACTCAGAGAAGCGCAGTTCCACCATGGATCACTGCCTGCTCTCGGTGTCTTCGATGTGCTGGAACACATTTCCGATGATCAGGCCTTCCTTCGTGAAATCCGCGAATGCCTTGCTCCCGACGGTCGTATCTATCTGACTGTTCCTGCTGGCCGCTGGCTTTGGTCAGCAGATGACGTGCAGGCGGGGCACTTCCGCCGCTACACCTGCACCACGCTTCGCCGTGCTTTGGAGGGCGCAGGATTTCGCGTTTTGTTTTTGAGTAAAATGTTCTCCCCGCTGCCATTTCCCCTGTTTCTGTTTCGATGTCTGCCGAGCCTCTTTGGTCGTCGTCGGCTCCCCGTCCAGAGCTATGCTGCCCTGCATCAAGCCAAAGGGCAAACGCTTGTGGAGCATATCTGGCAATGGGAACTGGCGCGTCTTGCTCGTGGACAAAGAATTCCTTTCGGAACGTCTTGCCTCGCCGTCGCTGAGCTCCTAACCTACAAACATGATTGATAACAACAACCATCCGCATCTCTCGGTGGTGATCCCTGTGTATCAAGCCGAGGATTGCCTGGCGGAATTGTATCGCCGTCTTGTGAAAGCTCTTGAGCCTATCACTCCAGACTTCGAGATCGTTCTTGTTGAGGATTGTGGCGGTGACGGGTCATGGGAGAAAATTGTCTCTATGGCCGAACACGATCCGCGTGTCAAAGGGGTCAAACTGAGCCGCAACTTTGGCCAGCACTACGCCATCACAGCCGGTCTCGACCATGCTTCCGGCGATTGGGTGGTGGTCATGGACTGCGACTTGCAGGATCAACCCGAGGAGATCGGAAAGCTCTACCGCAAGGCGCAAGAAGGCTTTGACGTGGTGCTCGCGCGGCGGCATGATCGCGATGATTCACTCGCCCGCAAAGCAAGCTCCAAGTTGTTCAGCATGCTTTACAACTATCTGGGCGATATCAAAGTGGATAATTCCGTTGCCAACTTTTCCATTTCTTCCCGCCGGGTCATTGACTACGTATGCCAATTCCGTGAGCGCAACCGCTCTTTTCCGATATTTTTGAACTCTGTCGGCTTCCGGCGCGCATACATCGACGTGGACCACGCGGCGCGGTTTGCCGGTGCAAGCTCCTATAATTTCGGCAAACTGTTGGACTTAGCCCTCCAGTGCATTGTCTCCCAGTCGAACAAACCCCTTCGGCTCTCCATCTTTTTCGGGTTTGCGCTGGCATGTATATCTGTCGTTTATGGAGTTGTCATTGTTATACGCTATCTGCACGCTGTCATTACCGTGCCAGGATGGACAACGGTTGTGGTGTTGGTTTCCTTTCTGGGTGGACTCGGTTTTGCCAACCTCGGCATTCTTGGCTTGTATTTGGGGAAGGTCTTCGACGAAGTAAAAGGGCGGCCGCTCTACTGCGTGGAAAAATCACTGAATGCCCAAGCGAGATTGAATTCCTCCGATGTTTAAACAATTCCCCCGAAGTCGAATCGAAGTGCAATTACCAATTTTGTGAGAACTCCGCGTGTTTATGGCCGAGGCATTTAAGGATATGAATTCAGAGAACCACGAAAAAAAAGCCGAAGCAAGTTTCGGGGCATCAGACCCAAAAGGAATGAATGCCACCTGCAAGATTCTTGACTGGGATTCGTCGTTTTTCGGCAGACGCATCGCGCGGCTGGACGTCCGGCACTTGACTTCTGACACGTTGACCAAACTAAATGACTGGGTGGTGGAGCAGCAGATTGAATGCGTTTACTTCCTTTGTGAGGCAGTGGATTCGGAAAGCATTGCGCTTGCCGAACAAAATAGGTTTCACCTGACAGACATACGCATGACGTTGGAAAATCGCTCGTGCATCCACCGGATTGACTTGCGTGAAAATCTGGTGGTGAGCCAAGCTTCTTTTGAGCAAATTGCAGCGCTAAAAGGCATAGCCCGATCAAGCCACATGGATTCCCGCTTCTATCAAGATCCCCACTTTCAGGTGTCGCGTTGCGGTGACCTTTACGAGACTTGGGTTGAGAAAAGTTGCAAAGGCTATGCAGAGATGGTCTTCACAGCTGAGCTTGGAGGGATTGTGGCCGGGTATGTAACCTGCCATCTGGACAGTGATCTTGCCGGGCATATTGGCCTGCTTGCCGTTGCTGACATTGCACAAGGCAAGGGCGTCGGCTCCTCTCTGGTTCTTGCGGCCTTGAACTGGTTCAAAGCCCAACAAAGATCGCTGGTGACAGTCGTCACGCAAGGGCGAAACATTAGGGCTCAGAGGTTCTACCAGCGCTGCGGGTTCGTCAGCCGCTCAGTAGGGCTTTGGTATCACTATTGGCCAGCCAACTGAGATTGTCATTCAATGGCTTCTATCCCATTTAACCGCTCTTCGTTACAAGGTCGTGAGCTGGAATACATTTTCCAGACAATCTCCATCGGGCAGATTGCAGGCGACCAGACGTTTTCGAAGAAGTGTCATGCGCTGCTGGAGAAGACGCTCGATGTGCAGCGCGCGCTGGTCACAACCTCCTGCACCCATGCGTTGGAGATGGCGGCTATCCTGCTGGACATCCGGCAAGGCGACGAAGTGATCGTCCCTTCGTTCACCTTCGTCTCGACCGCCAATGCCTTCGTCCTGCGAGGTGCAAAACCGGTGTTTTGCGACATCCGGCCCGACACCCTGAATTTGGATGAATCCAGACTGGAGGGTCTCATCACGCCGAAGACCAAAGCAATTGTTCCGGTGCATTATGCCGGAGTGGGCTGCGAGATGGATGCGATTCTGGAGATCGCCCGTCGGCATGGCATCGCGGTGGTGGAGGACAATGCCCACGGGCTGTTCGGAAAATACAAGGGACGCTGGCTGGGAACCTTTGGCGATTTGGCGGCTCAGAGTTTCCACGAAACCAAGAACATCACCTGTGGCGAGGGCGGTGCGCTGCTGATCAACGACGACCGGTTTTTTGAACGCGCGGAGATAATCCGGGAGAAAGGAACAAACCGCAGTCGGTTCTTCCGTGGGCTGGTTGACAAGTATTCGTGGGTGGATGTGGGATCGAGCTATGTGATGAGCGATGTTCTGGCGGCATTTTTGTTCGCGCAGTTGGAGGTTTGGAGCGTGATCCAGAAACGAAGGAAATCTATATGGGAGCGCTATCAATCGCAACTCGCCCCGTGGGCCGCGGAAAACGGCATCAGATTTCCTGTGATTCCTGAGCACTGCGAACAGGCATACCACATGTTTTACCTCCTCCTTCCTTCACAGGCCCATCGCCAAAGCTTGATCGCTCACCTCAAGTCCAACGGTATCGGTTCCGTATTTCATTATCTTCCACTGCATTTGTCTGAATTTGCCGAGCAATGGGGAGGTATGCCCGGAGATTGTCCAGTCACAGAAAACACAAGCGAACGTCTCCTTAGGCTTCCATTCTACAACTCGCTTTCCGTGGATGACCAAAACCGTGTTATTGAAACAATCCAAACATGGCAATTTCTCAAAAAGGTCAACTGAACTCGGTTTATTGACTTGAAAATATCACTCCAACATATGAATTGTTTAAACAAAATTAATACAAGCGATACTGGCATTAGAATTATCATGATTTCATTCAGTATCTATGCAGCCTTTCATTATGCGGTCTGGCTTTTTAATCCATTTCCGAATGAACTGAGGGAAGGTATTTCATTGGAAATCGTGTCCTTAATGGCAAAAGGAATCAATCCGTTCTCAAATGAAAGCCCGGATTCATTTTTTTATGTGTATGGATTTGTCGGTTCCTGGCTGATTACATTATTGCAAAAGATATTTGGTGAGCACGGCTTTATACTGCACCGATTTGTTTCACTATTGTGTATTCTCGTTTCAGCTGGTTTGGTTGAAATGCAGGCCCGTCGTATTTCCGATAACAGATTTCCAAAATGGCTGGCATTTCTAATGATGCTGTCGTCAGGTTGGATTTTTTCAAGCGAACTTATCGCACGTCCCGATCATCTGGCTCTGTTGATTTACATTTTAACGGTTGTTCTTTTGGTGAATTCAAAGCATGCATTTTCATGCATCATCGCTGCCTTGTTAACCGTTTTAACATTTTATACAAAGCAGTATTTTATTCTGATGAGTGTGCCTATGTTTCTTGGGATGTTGATGGTGAACATGCGGTTGGCCTTTATTTATGGGTTTGCATTTGCGGGATTCTTTTTAGGATCCCTTTTTGCAGTGCAATGGATTTATCCGCATTATTTTCCCATGGCATTTTTGACATACGGAATATTAGGATCATCGTCATCGTTGTTTCATTTGGTCAAACAAATGGCAGTGTTCTCACTATTTTACTGGCCTCTTCTTCTTTTTGTCACAATCGGTTTGATTTTGCTTTTCAGAAACTGCAGCATCATATTCAGCGGTTTCACATCGCTCAACAAACCGTTTTTCAAAATTCAGGCTCCAATTATATCAGATGATCGTCGAATGACAGTTATTATCTTTTACTGTGCGCTTTTTTTTACAACCTCTCTCATACTATGCTGGATTGGAACCAATCAGGGCGCGATTCTATCATATTTTTACCAGTTGTTGCTCATGCCGATCATTATTTTGACTTCAGCCCTGTATTTCATTCTCGATAACCGTGAAAGACGTCAGAAACAGTTTTTGTATGCTGTTTGCATATTTTCGCTCATTCATTTGGGGGGATTTTATAATTTCACAAAACCACTTTCCAATAATGAAAAGTTGGCATGGCGGGATGCGGAAGCATTGCTTGCGCAATCCGGTTCGAATATATGCATACTGTCTCCGCTGTTCGTGAAGTATGCTTTGAATCATAATGTGATCGACTTCGATCCCGGACATGATTACGGCGGGTGGCTTCGTGCATCCTATCGCGAACTTGAACAGAAGCAATCTCCCATAAGGAACCTCTTTCCGAATGCAAAGCAACTTATTGAAAAGTATGACCGATATATACGACTTCGTGCTATGAAAGTTAATAGCGGAGCGTTCGACCTCCTCGTAACCGATCAATCAGATGGTCTTCAATCAACCTATAAATTGGGATATGTTAAAATCAAAAAAATGCAGCTTCGGACTGGTGGTCAGACCTTGGGTGTAGATTTCTGGAAACGAAAAAAAGCAAGCCCGAGCCAAATATATCAGTGTATCCCGCTACTGATTGATCACTCGCAGCGGGACAATATATGAATCACCTTGAATACTACAGCTACCAAACCCAAGCCCGCGGGATTACAGGCACTGACGGGATCAAGGATATTGCGCGCCAACGTCACCATGTTTACAAGCAGATTTTATTCCCGGCATTGCCGAAGGATAGGAGCCAACGCGTCGTCGAGCTCGCGTGTGGCCATGGAAGCCTGCTCTGGCTCCTGGGGCAAGAGGGTTATACAAACATTCTTGGAATTGACAGCAGCGATGAGCAAATCACCGCTGCAAAATTAGTCTGTGACAATGTTGAAAAGGAGGATGTCACCGCATGGCTTTCAAAAAGCTCCTCTGATAGCGTTGATGCAATTGTTGCTATCGACCTCATTGAACATATCAGCAAAGATGACTTCATGGAACTCCTCAAGGAATCCAAGAGAGTTCTCGTTCCCGGAGGGCGATTGATCATGCGTTGCCCAAACGGAGACTCTCCCTTTGTGGGGCGAAACCTGTTCAATGATATCACCCACATTTGGTGTTATACCACAAACTGCATGCGCACATTGTCGAAAATGCACGGATATTCATCGGCTGTCTTTTCCGACGAATGCGATGCGCAACTAACCGGGGCACGCTGGTGGAAGATTCCCGTTTCCAAGTTGGCACGGGGGTTTCTCAAATCATTTGTGAAAACTGCGTCGAGGGAAAATATCGAATTCTGGAGTCCGAGTATATGGGCTTTTCTCATCAAATAACATCCTGGTTATCGCTTGCGTTTAATGCCAATAAATAGGAATTCAATATTGGGGCGCCCTCCCCGCGATCCTGCTCAGCGTACCATATTTATTGCAAAGTTATTTCCTACAAACAAGGGCGGCCACCTCCGCACCGGTCTCGGCATTGTTCCCGGCGGTGTTTTTCATGCGGCTTCTTTCATTTCTGTCGCCGAGGGTGCGGGTTTCAGGTTCGTCTCATACACTAGGCCCGTCTTCTACAGTTTGGAGGGTCACAAAAAGCAAGGATCCTTTATTGATGCGGGTTTGCGGGCGGGTTGAGGGCTCGGAGTCGAAAATGTAGTGCAACTTCTGATGGTCATTGGCATTTT
>Ga0073936_10009530_pt1 | contig 12062 bp, 13 predicted proteins | sample AliMusrvi5mmetaG_FD_87041 | JGI IMG/M metagenome (GOLD analysis project Ga0073936, IMG submission 87041) | Freshwater lake bacterial and archeal communities from Alinen Mustajarvi, Finland, to study Microbial Dark Matter (Phase II) - Alinen... | ecosystem: Environmental > Aquatic > Freshwater >... | reverse complement strand
TGTCCTTGGCTCATACCCTTACTCTTCGACGGTGGACGCAAATCTCCTTGGTATTTTTAGCCTGATCAGCGATATTTTACGAGAAAAGACCGATGCCAGACTTTATCCGCGGGCTGCTAGACCTTGCCGACCAATTCACGTTGCACCCGGTCATGACACCGGCCATGCCGTCGCAACGGGAGAGTCTGCAACACGCCGTGCGCCTACTGGCGGGTATCGCGGTGCGTATGGTCCAACCGGAGCGCCCGCTTCCACCACGCGACTTGACTTGTTCGCCCCTGGAAGCCATGAATGCCGAGCCATTACACGACGAAAGGGGCAACTAACATGGTGACACACACGATGACGGCCCAGGGGCTGATACCGGCGGTCGGCTACCTGCGCCGCTCGACGGATCGGCAGGAACAATCCATCGGCGACCAGCGGAAAGCCATCGACCGCTATGCGCTGGAACATGGCTTTGAACTCCTGCATTACTACATTGACGATGCGATCAGCGGTACCACCAGCGAGCAGCGCAAGGCGTTCCAGGAGCTGATCACGGATGCGAAAGAACGGGAGTGCCCGTTTACCCATGTGCTGGTCTACGATGTCAAGCGCTTTGGCCGCCTGGACAACGACGAAGCCGGCTACTACCGCTTCACGTTGCGCAAGCGCGGGATCGAGATCGTCTATATCTCCGAGGGGTTCAACGGCGATGATACCGACGACTTGCTGCGCCCGGTCAAGCAGTGGCAGGCGCGGCAGGAATCGAAAGACTTGTCGCTGGTAACCATCCGCGGGCAGCTCTCCCGCGTGCATGAAGGCTTATGGAATGGGGGCACCCCGCCGTATGGGTATGATCTGGCCTACTACACCAGCGCGGGAACGGTGCGGACTATCGTGCGCTATCAACCCGATGGCACGAAGGTGCTGCTGAACGCGCAGGGTGAAGTGACCAGCGCCGTGGAGCGTGGGGAGTCACTCAATGTCAGCAAGGCTGACCGCTGCAAGCTGACCCCGAGCGATCCCGCGCGCGTCGAGACCATCCGCAATATCTTTGCCTGGTATACCCGCGATGGCCTCGGGTTCAAGGGCATCGCCGACCGGTTGAATACCCAGGGCATTTCCTCACCACGCGGTGGCACCTGGTCGCGCTACCACGGCGCTGACTGGTCGATGACCACCATCCGCGACATCCTGCTCAATCCCGCGTATGTCGGCGATATGGTGTGGAACCGGTTGTCCTTTGCCAAGTTCCACAAGATTGCTGGCGGCAAAGCGGTGCGGCGCAACGGCATTCCTGGGGGCGGTGCTGAGCAGAATCTGGAAGTCGACTGGATCGTCATCCCGGACGCCCATCCGGCGCTCATCACCCGGGAGCAGTTCGAGAGCGCCAAGACCAAGCGGGAAGACCGGCGCAAGTCGCATAGCGGGCAATCGTTCCGCGTCGGGCAAGGCGCCAAATCCTCCTATCTGCTGACCGGCCTCATCCAGTGTGACCGCTGCGGGCATTACTGGCAGGGATATTCCACGGTCAAAGGCAAATCACGCAAAGACGGTACGAAAGTAAAGACGTACTACTATGCCTGCAACGGCTACGTGTCGAAAGGCAATGCCGTCTGCCACCGCTCAGTCATCGCGCAGGAAGCGTTGGAAAACTGGGTGCTCGACCAAATCGACGAAATCATCCAGCGCTATGTGCGCGAAGGAGGCGAGAACGAACTGCGGACGATGATCCGACAAGAACTGACGACCACCGCCACCCGCGAGCAGGCGCAAGGCGGGTTGACGCTGGACGCCATCGCCATCCGAAAGCGAGACATCAGCCAGCAGGTCAGTGGGGTGTTGAGCAGCATCAGTGAGGCGAACCGCGATTTCGTGAATACGCATCTGGAAACGTTGCGTCTGGAGATGGAGGAGTTGCAACGCCAGGAAGAGACCATCCGACGGCAAGCCGCACAACGCGAAATGCTCGACGAAGCCGTTGACTCGCAATATAGCCTGGCTTGCCAGCGAATTGGGATGGCCCGGAACGTGTTGTTGGCGGGCACGATTGAGGAGCAGCGCCTGATCATCCGCGCGTTCCTACGTATTATTCACTTTGACCCAGATTTGCGCACCGGGACCGCCGAGTTCTGGCTCATCCCCGGCGCCGGCAACGAAGACCCGCGGCGCAACCCCGCGGGACGGGGACGGCGGACGGATATCGAGAGTCCGGTGACGGGGGCACCCGATGCGCAAATGGCCGCGGGGACAATTGAACAACGCGCATTACTGTTTCGCCTAAAGGAGGTTTAGGGCGCATAGTCGCGGAGAACTGAACACGATGCGCTCTAATGCCGATAACCGATCTAGCAACTGCTGCCGCGTGTGAGCGGCCACCCAGACCTGTGTGGGCGATAGTGCTAGAAGGCAACCAGCTCAGCGAGCTTGGTCGCGATGTTTGCCATCGTATCTTCTGCAGTGTTCAGGCCGCTTCGCGAACCGAGCAGAGGGCTGATTTCGCGGAGAGCCTCAAAAGTCGTGTCGTGCACGATGGGAACGAGCATGTCACGCGCTAGGAGTGCCGAAAGCTCTTTGTCGGCAATGCTCTCTGCTTGGAGGCGGCGCAGCAGCGCAGGGGTCACCAGCACGATCCCGACTCTCGACTTCGCCAGTCCCTTGTCGATTTCGCGGAGCAACGACGTGCCGAGGGGGACGTCCTTCTCGCTGAACCAGACCGAGACGCCGCACGACTCGAGTTGATCGTGCAGTTCCTTTGCGGCCCCTTTCCGATCGTCCCACGCGTGGCAAAGAAAAACGTCCCGAAGATCAGGCACGGACGCACGCTTCTCGACGTTTTCGCGGACCGGCGTGAGCGTCCGCACCTCGGCAGGCGTATACACCACGGGTGAACCTGCTCGCGACCACCGAGGCCTAACGCTGCTGCCGGACCCGCCGACGCTGCTCCGACCGCCCCCGCTGCCCCCTGACGGGGAGTAGGACGGGGAATAGGTCGGGGAGTAGGACGAGGACGACCCGTAGCCGCGATAGCGGCCACCACATGCGGGGCAGGCCTCTGCAGCGCTCGCTGAGCGATGGCCTTGTACTGGTGCTGTGCATCTAGCCATGTCGTAATCCTCCCATTTGTAATCACTCTTTCAATTAGAGGGTTAAGTAGCCGATGGTACCGAGAACATCGACTCTTTCTAACCCTGCCGCAAAATGCTGCCGATAGTAGGCCAATAGGTCTGGAAGAGCAGCGAAGGGGATCTGATGCGCCCTAACAAGTGATTCTACGGACCCGCATATTATCCCTTGTGGGGGGAGTGTCAAGGATGAGGGGTTTCCTGATTCTTAGGGTGTTCTTCCGCATATCCTTCCGAACGGGATAATATGCCACAGCAAAGAGAGGTGTGTCATGTTGCAGGTTCCCGAGCAGACTGTCCGCCGTTTCGGTGCCGTCCTGGCTGCCGACCTCTCGGGTCGTCTATCCAATGCGCAAATGACCGCGGGCATGATTGAATAACGCCGCATGGTTCTCCCGGTATAGTATGCCGGGATCAAGTTGCTGGGATGACAAATCAGCGCCACCCTCGCTTCCAACCGACGACCAAAACGAGCAATAATGGCCGAACAATCGTCAAATCATCCCGCCGGCATCCGCCGATACCGTCCATCGAGTGGAACAGGGCTCAGCCGTGTCAAAACACACCCGCAATGAACCCGCGACTAAAACGGACACCCGATGACAACCGACGACCGTGAAAAGAGGCGGAAGAGGGAGATTTGAGCGTAATAGAGGAGATCGTTCTCTACCCGTTGAGCACGGGTGCCACCACGCTACGCAGAAAAAAGAACACCCCCCGAAACCGGAGGGTCGCGCTATCTCATTCGGGTTGATCCCAGGCACCGGCAACGAAGACCCGCGGCGCAATCCCGCCGGGCGGGGACGGCGGACGGATATGGAAACGGCGGATGCTGCTGTGGCGGTCAATGCCTTGGCCGCATCCAGCACGCTTGAAATCCGCCAGATTCAGTTGTCCTTGTAAACTTCCCACTGCGTAACCGAGGCAATCTTACTGGATATTGAAGGTTATGGCATTGACCACACCACTAACGAAGGCGAGGAATAAGTCGGGTGAAACGGAGGTGATGAACACTTTGATCCCGTTGGCCTTCCCAGGTATCTCAAACTTGCCCGTAGCCCCTTGTTGCATCAGTAGAAATCCAAACACGAGCCCCAAGGCACCAATATATAGTAACGCCAACGATGATGAAGATACGTATCAGTGTTCAGTTCTTTTCTCATTTCTCCTTTCGTCTTTCTTACCTTTCCTCTGGCAAACGTAGAAATAACCGTTGCTGCGTGGCTTTATCGCGCAGCGTCCGGTTGACTACCGGGTTGGTCATCACGTTCCCGATAGCTTTCATGCTGCTCCCACCACCTTGGATTCGCCTCTGAATAGTCGCAGAAGATTAGCGTGTTCTGGTAAATGTCAGAGTAGTTCGGGTCAGTATCAAGTCGCACTACGGCTTCTAGAAGGGAACTTCTCCTCGACTTCCGCCACCAGCGCGGATAGTCCAACACGAGAGGAGTCACTGCAGCCAAGCCACCTTCTTTCAAATGCCGCTCCCAAGGCATGAGGCACGCAGCCGAGAAACCTGCATTAAAAGGAGCCTCCCGAAAATCTTTGCTCAAGGTTACGCCAATCCACCGTTGAACCTTTTCGGCTTCGGCTGCATTGACGACTGGTTTGCCTAAAAAGTGGTTTTGATTCTTGTCCAAAATAGCCTCACCTGCGCTAATTGATCCGCGTAGTGGCAGGCCAATCTCGATGGCGCGACACATCACTTCCATTGCCATGTAGCAAAGAGACTGAAGCTTTCGAGGGTGATATGTACCCCAGAACACGATAGTGTCGCTGAAGTATGTGGACTCAAATCGCTCCATTCCAAAATACGGTATACCGTCCCAAGAGCTAAACACCAAACCATTATGTGTGTTATCGGAAGCAGTCTCAATCAACTCTCTATAGTCGGCATACAGCTCACTCAGTCCGCGCGTCTTCACGATATTCGAAAAGCCCAGCACGTCGAGAAAGCAGAAGAGGTAATTTAGTCTTTCGTCGGTCATGTCGCATTCCGCTTATGATGCCCTACGTCAAGCATTAACGTTGCGCTTCTGCGCGTCCGGTGTATCCGCCTAACAAGTGATTCTATGGCCCCGTCTATTATCACTTGATGGGTGATCAGAGTCAAGTTCGAAAGATAGATGACCAATCAGCGCCAACCTCGTTTCCAACCGACGACTAAAACAGCGGAAATTCGCTGCTTTGGGGAAAAATCATGTCCCGCGCGGCCCTTCGGAGGAAAATCGGCTGCACCGCCCAAAATGGCACCCGTGATGAACCCACGACCAAAACGGACACCCCGATGACAACCTGCGACCGGAAAAATGGGGATTTGAGCGCAAAATCGGAGGATTTACTTTATCCGGGCGTATCGGGCGAACCACGCTACGCAGAAAAAAGAAGACCCCCCGGTTAAGGAGGGTCTTCTCTAATGATGGTAGCGGGGGCAGGAGGCTAGGAGGTAGAGAACGCATATTCGCTATCCAGCACTACTCTTACTCCGCATTTACGCTCAAAATCCCCGATTGATACCCAATTTTAGCACCGGGAATCTGACCATTCAATACCCGCCCGAACAAGCAAAACTCCCCAAAGTCGCAGGTTCACTTCGTGGTATCCCAACGCTCGGATAAAGAATGACACCCCGCTTCCAACCACCGACCAGTCATAGATTAGATGACGATAACAGCGCCATAACCTCTTAGTATGACTCGAAATGAACGGTAGCTTACCGCGCTTACGCAATATTATTTCCTGACTTACGCATATTCATACAATTTGAACAGTATATGGGCTTCTCGCCACTCGGTTGAAACGGAACCTGGCAGGCATTGCCGCAAGACGCGCAGGTGGCGATGTGCATCTCGCGAGGGCCGCCATTGCGACGTCCTCCGCCACCAAAGCCACCTTCGGCTTTGCGCTGGGCGCGACACGCTGGGCAGCGGCCCGGGGTATTGGTGAAACCCTTCTGTTCGTGGAACTCTTGCTCACCAGCGGTGAAGACGAAGCTCCTGCCGCAATCGCGGCAGGTTAAAGTTTTGTCAGTGTAGCAACAAACGGTTTTTGGAGCACTGCTACTACCTCGAGCATTGTGCCGTCGGCTATAGTTAATAATATCCTTTGCCTCGCGCAAACCGTCTATTTTGGTCAGGAACATGTGCGGATATATAATTGTAACCCAGTCTACGACATCGGCAACATCAATACTCTTTGTATAATACTGTGCTAGTATATTTGTATTCATAAGAAGAAGAGCAAAAGCTAAATAGCTGGCCTCCTCTTCCTGATAGGTCTCTAATGATCCATATTGAAACTGATTACTCTTTGCGTGCTTAAGTATCCAATGAGATAACTCATGTATAGCAATAAATATCGGTATGCTTTGCGTAATTGTTGGACTGCAAGTAAAAATACATAGTGTTTGTGATGCTGTATTTTTATCTTGCATTAACATCGAGAATCCACTTGTCATATCCACTTGATGAAGGTGCCATTCAGAGCTTGGTATCTGACGCCATATAGTATTAACGCCGTGAACAACTGATACTACATCGAAAATGCTCGTATGCAATTCATCACATAAAGAAGCATACTTAATAGCAATATTTCTAATCGCATCAAATCGTTCTGTATGAGAATGCGATACTGGTGCTTTTGTAATCTCTGTTTCTGGAACGGCAGTTATTTCCTCTTGTAAAACTGATAATTGATATGAAGTCTTGATATTCCGTAGCCATCCTTGCGCAGCGTCAATACCCATCGAGTCAAGTAAGATGTTATATGCCGCATCTATGGCTTTTTCAGGTATACCAGTATGAAGAAAGGCATGTATATCAATAACAACGAACGGATATTCGCTCAAATCAGAAAGATGATTATTTAGCTCAGGCTCAAGTTGTTGCCTATCACCGACAAGCAATTCACCCTTTGGTAAAGCGAATGCGTAAATAATAGGATCACCGATACCTCGGCAAAGGGGAATTGATGATGGCAATATGGCCGTAATTTCATGCAAATCAACCTGCGCGAACCCGGAAATTAATTCTTTCTCTCCAGGCATCTGTACGAATATATCGTGATCATGCGCAGCGAAAATCGGCATAAGGAAGCCGATTGGATTGGCAAGACAGGATACATAGCCAGTTAAGGAGTAAGTATCAGTCATAGCCACCCCTGATCAGAGAAATACTGCTGCACGATATTCATCACAAGCACGGTATACTCGGCAGGTACGCTGTGATAAGACATATAGCTGATGATGTTTGGGCATATATCAGATAAAGCTGTTTGGGCTTCTGTGTCTTGCACTAGAATATTCGGAACTACCAAACCCAATACATTGCTTTTATCAACAGGGAGGGGAGTGTCAACTTGGATTTCAATTGCACAACGTCTGTCATCATATTTTGTTTGACCATTATTACCAATGAGGTCAAAAAATGATTCAACTTCAAAATCTAACGCAGGAATACCAAGACTATCTTTCGGTTTACCTTGGTAATAGCCACTGTTATTTCCGTAAAAGGCGGATACAAGGCGGGCGGGTGCTTCAGGAATCGGGACAGAAAATCCTGGGCTTGGTGCTGGGTCTATTATATAGTCCTCTAAACATTGATTAGAATGTCTAAAATCATCAAAGCGCCCCGACGCAAATGCACCTGTGTCAAACGGAAATACCCTTTTAGCTGCAGGGATGACATCGGGCTTTAATATGAAGCACACTGGATAGAAAGCCACTTGTGACGTTGAAGGACACTTCGCATTAGCTCTATAAGCCGGTCTACCATAAAAGAGATAAAGAAGATTCTCTCCAGAGAATACAGGGCATGGTGTAGGTGATAGTTGCCTAGTTCGGAGGATCTCTCGTAAATGGAACACATCGGTTGTGTGCACAATCGGAAGTAGGGGCGGAGTGTAATCCCCGCGGTCCCATATGAATCGGGTAAACCTATTGGGAGAGCTAACAGTCGCACACATCGATTAACAACACCCCTAAAGTAACGCGAGGCCGTCCAGAAAACGGTGGTTTTGATGTCGACCACATCAAATGCTATTACCGCCCTCAATTGCCCGAAGAGCGATTGAATCTCTTTTTCGACATTCGGTTGGCGATCTCCTCTTGCGTCTCTCGTGTAGCGATTATATCTAATAACTTCCACCGAAGGATTGTTATGGGATTGCTAGGCCGTGATAACCGCTGTGCCTTACTCATGCCCATCACTCATTGGCAGTAGTCTTCTTCTCTTCACCCAGTGATCGCATACTCCTGTGCTTTCCGTTGTCGATACCCCGCTTCCCACCTGAGCGTGATGACCGCACGGTACTGATGCCGCCGCGCATCATATTCCGCGAGGGGCCGACCCGGGACCGATGGAAAGAGCGTCATCAACTGTTTCGCTAAATCGGAGAGCGCAGAACCCAGCTTGCCAGAGAAGGCCGTCATCTGGGGACGCCCTCCACGCTGGCCCAGCTTCTCCGGCGCATATAAACTTGACGGATGCGTCGGATCGTAGACCCCCGCGTGCCCCGCAAATTCTCGCAGCAAGAGCCACGGCTTGGTGGGGCTCCCATCCCGGGTGTTGGCGAAGCCCAGCTCGCCATAGGATTTTAGGACTGGCTCGCCCACCGTCCAGATGCGCACGTCCTCGTCGGAGATGAACTCCAGTGTCACCTGCGGCCAAGTGAATCCCGTGGGAACCGCGATGGGCACCATCGGCGGTTTGGTCTTTTCGCCGGCGAGTTGTTCCGCGAGCGTCTGCAGCAATCCCCGATCCAGCGAGACCCCATTCTCGTCCAGATGCAGCACTTCGCCGAGTGACACGGCGACTACCTGCTCTGGTATGATACCTGGCACCGGATGATTCCCAGGCACCAATACCAATCCGCGCATGAGTTTTATCCGCTCGGTGAGCAGGGTGGCGACCACGTTTGCGTCTCGGGGTTTCACGCCCCGCAAGAAAAAGAGGCGCACGCGGGGCGTGAGCCGTCCAATCTCCCAGAGGCGCCGTGGCAGTAGCTCCTCCACAAACTGCGGCACCCCGAGGCCATCCGCGACCCAACGCACCACGGCCTGCGCGGAAAGGCGCCAGCGCCGCAAGTCTGGTTCGCGATAAATCAGCGCCTCGCCCATCGGACAGATCGCGGCATATTCCGGGTCCTCGTCGGTGCCACCCAGGCGTTCGATGGGACAGCCGGGACCGAACTCGCACCCACAGCAATCGCTGTAGTGGTCAAGTCCGGCATACTCCAGCAATCCGGCATCCACGAGAACCGTGCGCTTTCCGGGGGCAATATCGCGCTCACGGAGCAATACGCCCCGGTCGGCGACATCAAGTTGGGCTAACCAATTCGCAGGTATCATGGGCCACATCGATCTTCCACCGCGTCAGCAATTCTTGAATCTTCGGGGCAAAGGGATCATTGCGCCGATAGGTATGGGTATTAGGCACCGCCAGCGTAAATGAGCGGGTGACCTGGCGCCCGTGATCCTGCCGGCGTTGAAACACCAACTGGAATGAGGCACGCGCCACCGCCAATTGCGCCAGCGATAGGTTACTCTCGGTGACCACCTGCTCCAGATAGGCATAGAGGTCGTTCGGATTCTGCACACACCGACTGGCGAGGGTCATCTCCCGCGTCTCTTCACCGGCAGTGTCGAGGAAGCTAAGACGCTTAAGCCGCACGGCAACCACCTCATCTGTCGGCTGGACGGGGAAGGTACAAGTCGCATATTTCAACTGCTCCAACTGATACACCCGGCGCGCGCCGCTCCACAGCCCCAACTCCACGCCGAGGATGGCGCGGCCAAAATAGCGTTTCAGCGGTTCCCGGTCCCGCGAGCCGCCGCCGACGTAGATCTCCAGTGTGTGCGCCGGACGATGGTAGACGTAGATTACCTCGAAGGCCGGACGGAACGTTTCGACGATCAAGTCGCGCTGGGCGTTATACACCATGCGCCGGCGCGCGTAATCTTCGGGATAGACAAAGACATATAGGTCATCGCCGCGATCTTCCACATCCACTGTGCATCCCGTGCCCCGTCCTTGTAAGCGGCAATAATTGCTGATAGCCAACCGCAACTGCTCCAGGCTGCGTTCCGTCACCAGGGGCTGCGCACCCTCAATGTGTCCAGTTTTGTGCCAGCGACTCTCCCCGAAGCTTTCGACATGGGCAAAACGTAGCGCCCGTGTGAACACATCTGGGAACTCGAGCAGCGCGAAGAGCGCCTTCGCATGGCTGCCGGCGTAATGTGTCAGATGTAGGGCCAAGTCGACCGGGTCAGGCTGACAGCGCCCGGTAATCAACAGATACTCGATACCGCGTCCATCCGCCAGCGCATCGACGTCCATGAAGTCCTGCATAATCCGGTCGCGCAGGACTTCGGGGGCGTCCACAATGGCCTGGCGTACCACCGCCATGCTGCGCCGGTCTGCCTCCAGCGCCTCAATCGTGCGCCAGGGAATGCAGCTCCCCAGCGGGGTCTCGGTCAAGCCGACATGTTCGGCATATTCTTCCAACAAGTCCAACGGCACTTTACATAAAAACGCCAATAATGAAAACGAATTCCTCATTTACTTCCTCCGTTTGGGGCTACGGAGACTCTTGCTGCGATATACGGCGGCGACTGGTACGATATGCCCGATACTTACATCATAGCCCCGGTCGGTATTCCGACCGGAACATCACACGACTCACTTCAATGCTTCTCACCCCGGTTACCGTGACGATCCATACGACAGTATGGCCTTCTACACGGCATATGCTTCCTCGAGTTGCCAGGTCAGCTCCTTGGTGTTGAAGGCCAACTTATAGGCATTGCCCACGGCTGACACCGCAAAATAGCGTATCTGAATACCACCGTTCTTTCCGGTCCAACGCTGATTCACCTGATCCACGGCATACGTCCGATTCACCCAGCGAAAATGGCGCGGGATCACTTGCCCTTGGCTAAACCACACTGCCACATCGATTGGCTCCTGCAGGCGCTCCTGTTGCATGGCGAGCCTCCTGGTAGTGGCCCGAACCGGACCATCTATCATCTCTCTGTACTAATCACCCGGCGACTTTGCGCTTATTCGGTCGATGTGGTACAGTATATCCGTTCCGTTCACGGACAGCAATAGCAAACACGTCCGTATACGGAACGCGTATTCAGGAGGTAACGACCATGTATGCTGAGGCACGCCATGCGCGCAAAGCCCTTTTCGCCAAACGGGTAAAAGCCGCGCGCCAACGCAAGGGCATTAGTCAATCCGAGCTGGCGGTCCAACTGGGTACTGGAATCACACGTTCCGGGATTGCCAAGTGGGAAACTGCCGCCGAGACCGCCGAGCCGGAGTATGAATCGCTCGTGCAATTGGCCGACTTTCTCGGCGTCACCGTGAATTATTTATTAGGACTCTCCGAGCGGATGGAGCCAGAACGTACTATTGCCAATCTATTCCCCGTCGACGCGATGCGCCACGTGCCGGTCCTCGGCACAATCGCCGCCGGGCAGCCGCGGCTGGCAGTGGAAGAGGCCGACGAGTTCATTACCCTGCCGGCGGATGTGCTGCCATGCAGCGAGGTGTTCGCGTTACGGGTGCGTGGTGACAGCATGATTGAGGAACAGATCTACAATGGCGATCTCGCACTGATCGAGCGGATGCCGATTGTTCCCGATAAGACTATCGCCGCAGTACTGGTAGACGATGAGGCGACGTTGAAGACGGTGCGCTACCTGGACGACCATGTCGTGCTCCTGCCGGCGAACCCGGCCTACCGCCCGATGGTCTATCGTCCAGACGAGGTGCGCATCCTGGGAAAACTCAGGATGGTGGTGCAGCAACGGGGATGAAGCGCTCCGTGGTGCAAGGCGATGGTACGGAAGCGGCCGTTATCACGGTCCTAGAGCAACCTGGAACACGCCACGATGATCGCGGTCAGGAGGACACCGGTCAAGAGCGTCATGAGCGCCATCCCGCATCC
>Ga0073936_10009529_pt1 | contig 12063 bp, 8 predicted proteins | sample AliMusrvi5mmetaG_FD_87041 | JGI IMG/M metagenome (GOLD analysis project Ga0073936, IMG submission 87041) | Freshwater lake bacterial and archeal communities from Alinen Mustajarvi, Finland, to study Microbial Dark Matter (Phase II) - Alinen... | ecosystem: Environmental > Aquatic > Freshwater >... | reverse complement strand
ATCTTGGGCTGGTTTTTCAGTAGTTCGAAGAGCGTGCGCACATCACTTTCGGTGAGGCGATTATTGTTTCCCAAGTCAAAGATGACAGGTGAATTCTCCAATCCGATGCGGTCGCTCTGCACCACCTGGATTAACTCACCAATCTGTCGTCCCACCCGCGCATTAATCAAAGCAATGGGGAAGTGGCTTTGTAACTTGGCACGGATTCCAAGGATGATTGAATCACCCGTGACCCAAAGTCCAAGTTTTGGCGTTGGTGAAACGGTCGGTGTTGCACTCTGGTTAGGAGTAGGGGTTTGGTCAGATGTTGCAGATTGATTAGATGACGCACCAGGTGAAGAAGTTGGCTGGGTGCGAACAACAACGGAAGTTTCAATATTGGGAGATCGGGAGGACTCATGAAGCGCCGCCCACGATGCGCCGGAGGTAGATAACAGAATCCCAACCACACCCAGTGCAACCCAACTTTTTTCGCGGCGTTGCGCAGAATGAGTGCGATATTTCATTCCGCGGAACCAATTTGAAAGTTTGCCCCGGCGAATAGGTAATTCGATCCAACGTAACGAGACATCTGCCAACGCGACAACCACCAAGATTCTGGCGCAGTTGATGGCCCAATTAGCTCCAGCCAAATCTACGTTTGGTCTCGTTACTTGAAAGATAACCCAATGCCAAAGGTAGATTCCATAGGAACGTTGACCGATCCAGACTATGGGCTTTGAGCTAAGCAGTGGTGAGAAACGAGATGCCGGGTGCACTAATGATGTAAGCACCGCACATCCGAAGATCGCAGCGAGAGGAAATGCGATTCGATAAAGGGCTGGATGGGATTCGTCGATAAAGAAGAATGTGCAGAGCAGACCCAGGAATCCAACCACACCAACTCCGTCGACAAAATCTTGCGCCCGTTGCGAGATATTTCCATCTAGATTTGTAGGTACCCAACTCACCGCAAGAGCGGCGCCCAGAAAGAGCCCCAGACTGTGGGTATCAGTTCCAAAGTAAATATGGCTGATTTGATTTGTGGCACTGGCGTCGACATGAAGCGAATAAATGAAGAGGGCGAGACCTGAGATAAATGCAATGACCAGAGAACTTTGAGCAACTCTCCTCTTGCCTAAATAACGCAAAATAAGCAACAAAATAAGGGGCCATAAAATGTAGAACTGGATTTCTACCCCTAGCGACCAGGTGTGCTGGAGGAGTGGAGGCCTCCCGATGGCCTGAAAATAGTCCTGGTGCACTGCAACTAGATGCCAATTTTCACTACCCGTCAGCACATAAGGAAGATCACTGAGGAAGCGATGAATAGCATCGGGTTTCCATGCAGCGATGATGAATGTTGTACCCGCCACCATGAACAAGAGAGGAGGAGCGAGGCGACGAATACGCGCCCAATAGAATTCTCGTAGATCGAGCCCACCTTTGCTCAAAATAGAATCAAGTAAGAGCCGCGTGATGACATATCCACTTATGACAAAGAAGAGATCTACACCTAAAAATCCACCGGGGATCCAAGAGATTCCTAAGTGATAAAGGATCACTGCCGTTACCGCAAGTGCACGCAGGCCATCAATCGGCGCAATGTAGCGGGAAGGTTTTTCCGCCATTACTTACGCTTTGGAGCTTTTCCCACACTCTTGCGGGTTGCGGCAGGAGCTTTCTTGGCAGCCGGCTTCGCCGCCGTTGTTGATGCGGGACGGGTGAACTCTTTTTCCTTGGGGCGATGTTTCTCGTCGAGAGCCTCTTCTATTTGCAGACCGAGTGCGGCTAAACGTTCGAAGGCCGTTGAAATTCGAGCACGGCTCTGACGTATTCCCTCTTCGGCGGCGGCTAGCGCTTGATTATGAATCTTCTGCAATCGCTCAGATTCGCTGACCGCTTCAGATAGCCAATTTTTAAAGTTTGCAATGTCCGTGGTTGCTTCGGTGATAACTCGATCTGCTTCTCGTTTCGCCGCAGATGTAATGGTGTTCGCCTCACGATGCTTGGAATCGATGAGGTCTTGTGCAGCTTTAGTTGCTTTAGCGATTGCTTCTCTAGCTTCTGTTTCGGCCGCCTCTAAATATTTCCGTCCACGGCTCTCAGCGCTTTGCAGTGCGGCACGAGCCTTGCTCTCTGCCGTATCAGCCAATTGTTTGGCGGCTCTTTCGGCTTCAGAAAGTGCGCGCTCTGCAGTTGATGCAGCACGAGCCTCACGAGCTTGCGCCGCTTTGATCAAAGTTGTAGCGGTCTCGGTAGCCAATATTTCAAACTCTTCGCGGGTCAGACTTGTGATGTCGCGACGAGCGCGCAGATCTGCAAGCTCTGCTTCTAGCGCACGGATTCGATCAAGCGTGCTTTGGTTTGGAGTAATAGGACTTGCACTACGGGCACTTGTCTGACTGGGTTGAGAATTGGTTGCCGCGGAAGAATTCGGCTCTTCCTCTTTGAATCCGATCCAAGAGCGGAAATTCTTCTCAGCCATTTGGGGTCCTTCCATAGGTGCGCTCGTTAATCATGGCTTACTCGACCTAAAGTCGTAAAGGGGTCGCGGTTGAGCACTCAACACGACTAGTGCGGGAGGCGGGACTTGAACCCGCACGTCCGAAGACACAGGTTCCTAAGACCTGCGTGTCTGCCATTTCACCACTCCCGCTGGAGGGTAGATAAGCGGTAAGGGTACGGGTAGGTTAGGCCCAGTACCAAATGAGCCCACCTTGAAATTAGCCAGAACTCATAGAGGAGTGCCTAAAAATGTCTTTAACCCCGACCCCCGCCGATAAGTTCACCTTTGGTCTTTGGACCGTTGGATGGCAGGCCCGCGATCCCTTCGGTGATGCCACCCGTGCACCTCTTGATCCAGTCCGCTCGGTTAATGAGCTAGCAGCACGTGGCGCTTACGGCGTCACTTTCCATGACGATGATTTGATTCCATTTGGAAGCGATGATGCCGCTCGAAATGGCCACATCCACCGATTTAAGAAGGCTCTAGAAGAGACCGGCATGAAGGTCCCTATGGCAACCACCAACCTTTTCAGCCACCCAATTTTTAAAGATGGTGCTTTGACTTCCAATGATCGCGATATCCGCCGCTTTGCGCTTGCAAAAGCTATGCGAAATATCGATCTGGCTGCCGAACTCGGCGCCCAGATTTATGTCTGCTGGGGTGGACGTGAGGGAGCGGAGTCAGATGGAGCGAAGGATGCATATGTAGCTCTTGAGCGCTATCGCGAAGGGTTTAACATCCTTGGCGGCTATGTGAAAGAGAAAGGCTATGACATCAAGTTTGCAATCGAGCCTAAGCCAAACGAACCTCGTGGCGATATCTTCTTGCCTACGATTGGGCACGCTTTAGCATTTATTGAAACTCTTGATAACCCAGAGATGGTTGGCGTAAACCCTGAGGTCGGACATGAGCAGATGGCTGGGCTTAACTTTGTACATGGAATCGCCCAAGCGCTCTGGCAGGGCAAACTCTTCCACATTGATCTCAACGGACAGCATGGCCCTAAATACGATCAAGATTTGGTATTTGGCCACGGTGATTTGAAATCGGCCTTCTTCTTGGTCGATCTGCTTGAACGCTATAACTACCAAGGTCCAAAGCACTTCGACTACAAGCCAGCTCGTACCGAAGATGATGCAGGTGTTTGGGAGTCGGCCAGCGCCAATATGCGCACCTACCTTGCCCTCAAAGAGCGCGCTGTGGCTTTCCGTAACGATCCACGTGTAATTGATGCGCTTAAGGAATCCCGCACAGATCAGCTCGAAGTTCCAACTTTGGCTCCCGGTGAAACCTGGCGCGACCTGGCAGATCCTTCATTCGATGTTGAACTAGCAGGAGCTCGCGGGTACGGCTACGAGAAGATCGATCAACTTGCTCTTGAGCACCTGATGGGCGTGAAGTAACAGTTAGTGAATTGAGATCAAAAAAGGCGCCTCATATGAGGCGCCTTTTTATTTAGGTATGTGCTGACTCTTAATTGGCTACGTTTGCACCTTTGCGGGAGATGGCATCCACTGATGCAGATACCAACAAAACTCCACCGGTCACGAGGTATTGTGTTCCCGGGCTAAAACCAAGCAGACCCATACCGTTATTGATAATAGCGACGACTAGTCCACCGAGGATGGCATCGCGTAACTTTCCTTTACCTCCGAACAATGAAGTTCCACCGATAACCGCTGCACCAACTGCATAGAGCAATGTGGTTCCGCCTCCGGTTGTTGGTGAAATTGAGTTCGAGATAGAGGCGAAGAGCATTCCTGCGACGGCGGCAAGTCCAGAACAAATCATGAATGCAATGGTGCGCACGCGACGGACGTTGATACCGGATCGACGAGCTGCCTCCGCATTGCCACCAACTGCATATAAGTGGCGTCCAAATACAGTGCGATTGAGTAGAAAAGTTCCTGCTACAAGAATTGCTAGGAGCACTGGCACGACGATGGGTATTCCCTTAATGCTGCTATTTGGCGGATTGCCACGTTGCAGATTAAGGACATAAGTCAATCCGAGACCAATGACAGTCAATGCGACATTTTTAGCAACCCAGACTTTGAAAAGTTCTGATTTGAGGTTTTTGCGTCTGCGATGCAGGATTCGATTCAAGCCAAGACCAACGTAAATCGCCACGCTGGCAATCGCAAAAATCCAACTAACCGTTGGCGTCAGGTTGTTGTTCTCAATAGCGATAATGAAACGATCTTGAAGCAAGATAGTTCCGCCATTGCCGGCCATCAGCAAGAGAATTCCCTGGAAGGCCAGGAATGTTGAGAGCGTTACGACGAATGAAGGAATTCGAAGGCGTGCAACCAACGTTCCCATAAACCATCCAAGAGCAACACCTACGATGATGCTTACCGCCAGCGCCGCATACCAAGGGAATTTATGATCGTTGATAAGCAGAACCATGGTTGCGCCACACACACCGGATGCAAATCCGGCGGAGAGGTCGATCTCGCCAAGAAGAAGTACAAAGACAAGTCCCATTGCAATCACCATTACTGGTGTTGATTGCGTAATTAGGTTTGCGATATTTCGGGCAGTTAAAAAGAATTGAGATGAGAATGAGAAGACTAATCCGAGTGTGATCAATCCGAGGAGTGCTGGTAGCGCTCCGATATCTCCAGATTTAATCTTGGCGATGTAGTCCGAAACGACTGTTTTCAGAGTCGCTTCTTCTGCTGCTGCGAGGCTATCTGTATTTACGCTCATGCTTTGGCTCCTACAATTCCTTCAGATTTTCCGGTCGTAATAAGTTCAACCACTTGGCTTGCCTTTACATTCTTCGATTCAACTTGAGCGGCCATCGTTCCTAAGTAAAGGGGAGCGATGTAGTCGGCGACTTCAAAGACATCATTGAGGTTGTGGCTGATTAAAATGACCGCCAACCCATTATCTGCCAATCTGCGAACCAATTTCAGAACTTGCTCAGTTTGAGCGACACCTAGAGCTGCCGTTGGCTCATCCAAGATAACCACTTTGGAATTCCATAAGACCGCGCGAGCGATAGCTACCGTCTGGCGTTGTCCACCAGAGAGTGATGAAACGGTCTGTCGGATAGATTTTACGGTTCTTACTGAAAGTCCATCTAAAGTCTTTGCGGCGAGCGACTCCATGTGAGTCTCATCTAGTACGACACCGGTTCTCTCTTCGCGTCCTAGGAACATGTTCTGGACAATGTCGAGGTTGTCGCAAAGCGCTAGATCCTGATACACAACTTCAATTCCTAAGTCAGTTGAATCTCGTGGGCCATGTATTTCGACCTTGTTACCCTCGAAGAAAATATCGCCAGATTCCGCGGTATAAATTCCTGCAATGCATTTGATGAGAGTGCTCTTTCCTGCGCCATTATCACCTACTAGCGCGGTGACCTTTCCGGCGTATGCATCGAAATCAACATGCTTCAATACATGAACAGGTCCGAACGATTTATTTATGCCACGCAGTGAAAGAATAGGTTCGCTCACTTAATACTCCTGTCGAAGAAACTGAGGTTGCGCATAAGTTCTAAGGCGCCACTATAACTAAAAAAACTGGGCCGGAGATCTTATCTCCGGCCCAGTTTCACATCATTTACTGCTTGAAACTAACTGCTAAGAAGGTTTTAACCTTACTTAACGCCGTTAGCGGCACAAGCAGCTGCGCCAGCGATGGCGCAAATCTCAGCAGCTGTACGGAACTTGTCTGTAACAGTTACTTCGACGTTCTTCTTGGTGATTGTTGTTGGTGTCAAGAGAACTGATGGAACAACGCGTGCGCCATCCTTAACTGAACCGTTTGTAGCAGCCTTTGTTCCCTTAACCAATGAGATGGCAAGTGAAGCAGCAGCGTTAGCCTCTTGAGCGATTGGCTTGTAAACGGTGTTTGAAAGATCACCGGTCAAGATAGCTGCAAGACCAGCTGCTGATGCATCTTGTCCTGAAACGCAAGTCTTTCCGTTGAGGTTGTTCTTCTTGAGAACAGCAACAGCTGCGAGGCCAAGGCCTTCGTTAGCTGAAACTACAGCGTCAAGCTTGTTGCCAGCCTTTGTGAGTTGTTGCTCGAAGATTGTTCCTGCAAGGGTGTTATCCCAACCAGCAACAGACTTGTCATCAACAAGTGTTCCACCAGTGGCCTTGAGGTATGGACCAACGATTGAAGCGTAACCCTGCTTGAAGAGGGTTGCGTTGTTATCGGTTGGAGAACCGTTCAAGTAAACGACGCGTGGGTGTGCAACCTTGTGTGCCTTGAGGCAAGCAACGATTCCTTGGCCTTGTAGCTTTCCAACACCGACGTTATCGAATGAAACGTAGAAGTTAGCTGAACCACCGAGGGTTAGACGATCGTAATCGATTGTTGCAACGCCCTGCTTCTTAGCAGTTGCTTCTACAGCAGCTGCTGATGGTGAATCGAGGTTAACAAGAATGAGAACCTTTACACCCTCTGTTAGAAGTGCTTGAGCATCTGTTGTGAATGTTGGAATGCTTCCACCGGCGTTCTTGATGTCATATGTGACACCAGCGGCCTTGAAAGCCTTAGCAAGTAGTGGTTGGTCATCTGTTACCCAACGTGGTGAAGATGCAGAGTCAGGAAGAACGACTCCAACTTGTGGACCTGCAGCGTGAACAGTTGTTGTTGCAACAAAACCAGTAAGAACTAGTGATGCTGCTGCAACTGCTGCCGCGAAACGACGATTTGTCATCTGTTGGTATACCTTTCAGAGGTTTTGAGTACGTGGCCAAACCTGCTTTGACCATGGGTAGTACTCGGTAGTAGGAAACTAGTCGTTAAAGTCGAATTTTCCGATAGTAAAGAAGCGACAATTCGGACATTTGTCATAACAGTTTGGTAACGCGAAAATCCTATTTTTTATCGCATTCATATATAAAAGATCCGCGATTTAATCCTCGCCAAGTCAGACCGATACCCTTGCGCAACACAGAGAAGGTAGAGATGAATAGCAACGGAGTGAATTCTGCAAGCCCAGTAAGCGACCAACTCGAGGCTGCGATCTTACGCGCTCTAGAACTCGCAGTGGCTTCGCAAGAACTGCCCAGCGAACTTGTGCTACCCAGTGAGCTCACCCTCGAACGTCCCAAGAATCGCGATCACGGCGACTACGCCACATCTATCGCGCTGGCTCTGGCAAAACCCGCTGGACTAAATCCGCGTGCTATCGCCGAATTGCTACGTACATATTTATTAGCGGACATCCTTATTAAGGACTCAATCTCGGCTATAGATATCGCAGGTCCAGGATTTCTCAACGTCACTCTCGCGAAATCCGGTCAGGGATCGATTATCGCTGCCATTTTGAGCGAGGGCGATAAGTACGGTCATGGCTCCGCCTTGGCCGGTAAGAAGATCAATTTAGAGTTCATCAGTGCCAATCCAACGGGTCCCTTGCATCTTGGACATACTCGGTGGGCTGCTGTTGGAGACGCGCTCGGTCGAGTGTTGAGCGCTGCTGGCGCAGATGTGACCCGCGAGTTCTATATCAATGACCGTGGAAACCAGATGGAGTTATTCGGAGCATCTCTGCGTGCTGCGGCTCGCGGTCTTCCAGTGCCCGAAGATGGCTATCACGGTGAATACATAATCGATCTTGCCAATGCGATCAAGGAGCGCTTTCCCGAGTACCTGTCGCTCTCGGATTCCATCAGCCTAGTCGCCTTTCGCGATACCGGGTATGCGTTGCAACTTTTAGAACAGAAGCGAGTGCTCGAAAACTTTCGTACTCACTTTGATATCTGGTTCTCTGAAAGATCTCTTTACGAAAATGATTTTTTCAAACATTGCCTCGAGCGACTAAAAGAACAGGGTCATGTCTTTGAAGAAGGTGGAGCAACATGGCTTCGCACCACTGATTTTGGAGATGATAAAGATCGCGTCATGATCAAATCCGATGGCGCTTTTGCTTACTTTGCATCTGACTCTGCTTATTACATTAGCAAGCGTGAGCGCGGTTTTGAAATTTGTATCTACATGCTAGGCGCTGATCACCACGGCTACGTCAATCGACTCAAAGCCATCGCTGCTTGTGCCGGTGATGATCCCAACTACAACATAGATGTCCTTATTGGACAGATGGTTAAGATCATGGAAAATGGTGAAGAACTCAAGTTGAGTAAGCGCGCCGGAACCATCATCACCCTAGAAGAGTTAGTTGAGAAGGTTGGGGTCGATGCAGCTCGCTACACCTTGATTCGCTATCCAGTTGATACGCCCATGGTCATGGATGTTGACGTTCTGCGCAGCCGAACCAATGAAAATCCGGTCTACTACGTTCAGTACGCCCATGCGCGGATCTGTGCCGTTCTTCGTAATGCCTCTGATCTAGGCATCACGTATGGCGCCGAGCAGATCCATACAGAATTACTGGAAAACGAGCGTGAACGTGAGCTTATCGGCGCCCTTGCCGAATTTCCACGAGTTGTCGCGGGTGCTGCCGAGTTACGGGAACCTCATCGTATTGCCCGATACGTCGAAGAGTTGGCTGGTATCTACCACCGTTTCTACGCCGACTGCCGCGTCCTTCCATTAGGAGATGAAGTGGCGACCGAGTTACATAGCGCTCGCGCGACACTATCTAGTGCCACTGCGAGAGTCATCGCTAATTCGTTAGCCTTGCTGGGTGTTACTGCGCCAGAAAAGATGTAACTATGAGTGCATTTGATCCTGCCATTTTTTCCCGCAACTCGCGCTTCGAGATCGATCACCTCTCAATTGCATCGATCTCCGCCAGTGATTTAATCGCCGAGTTCGGTTCTCCGCTCTTTGTCGTTGATGAAGCAGATTTTCGCTCCCGTGCGGCACATTGGAAGAGCGCGCTGGAAGAGGCATTTGGAGAAAATGCGGGCTCGGTTTATTACGCAGCAAAATCATTTATCTCGAAAGAGGTAGCCCGCTGGGTAGAGCAAGCCGGCATTGGGTTAGATGTCTGCACCGGCGGCGAGTTGGCAGTTGCTCAAGCGAGCGGTTTTCCTGGTAGCAGAGTAGAACTCCACGGCAATAACAAATCAGAGGACGAGATTCGGCAGGCCATCTCTTATGGAGTCCACACCATCGTTATTGATTCCTTCTTTGAAATTGAGCGAGTTGCTCGGATTGCGAGTCAACTGGGCGTAGTTCAGCGTGTTTATATTCGAGTTACGCCTGGAGTTGAAGCACACACCCATGAATTTATTTCGACCGCTCATGAAGATGTGAAATTTGGTTTCTCACTTGCTAGTGGAGCAGCCTGGGATGCCATCAGCGCGATCCGTGCCGAAAACTCACTGCACCTAGTCGGTCTGCACTCACATATCGGTTCACAGATATTTGAGAGTGAGGGTTTTGCGGCAGCGGCAGAAAAATTAATTAGCTTGCTCTCACGATTTAAAGATACGTACGGTCTTGAATTACCCGAACTTGATTTAGGTGGGGGATACGGCATTGCCTATGTCCCGGGCGAAGAGACCCTTGATCCATCCCGCATCCTGAACGAACTTGCCGACATCGTCAAAGGTGAATGCGCCTCAGCCCAGATCGCTGTGCCTATTATTTCAATAGAACCTGGCAGAGCAATCGTTGGTCCCACTACGACCACTCTTTACACAGTGGGAACGACTAAAGATGTGGAACTCGATGGTGGCCAATCCCGGCGTTATATTGCAGTTGACGGCGGAATGAGCGACAACATTCGCCCGGCTTTATACGGTGCTGAGTACATCGCGATCTTGGCAAACCGACTACCCCTCGGTTCGACCTGCATAAGTCGCTTAGTAGGCAAGCATTGCGAGACCGGGGATATCATCATCAGAGATATTGAGCTTTCCGCAGATATTGCGCCAGGGGATATTTTGGCGGTACCGGCAACCGGTGCCTACGGATACAGCATGGCCTCCAATTACAACCATGTGCCGCGACCTGCAGTGGTCGCCGTGATTGATGGCGAGGCGAGACTCATAGTTAGGCGCGAGCGCATCGAGGATTTATTGGCGCTCGAGATCTAGTTTTTTTGAGATACTTACCCCTTATAGGCCCTTATCGGCCCTATAGGTTTGGATAAACCCGTTATTCAACCCCAGGAAATGCGCAAGCCCCTAGTTCGTTAATAAGAGGATGTGAACCCATGAGCGACGATCGCGTTTTACGCGTCGGCTTGCTCGGCGCTGGAATTGTTGGCGCTGAAGTTGCCCGCCTCATGGTGGCAAACCAAGTTGACCTGGCGGCACGAGCAGGAGTCGGGCTTGTGATTACCAAGATCGCGGTCCGTGATCTTGGTACCTCAAGGCCTGGAATTGATCCCGCTTTGCTCACTACCGACTCGGAGTCGATTGTCACTGATCCCGAGATTGATCTTGTCATCGAAGTAATGGGTGGCATCGAGCCCGCCCGTACCTTGATCCTGACCGCTATGACTCATGGCAAGGCAGTCGTTACAGCCAACAAGGCCCTTCTGGCCAAGCATGGGGCAGAACTCTTCCACGCATCAGATTTAGCGGATGTGGATTTCTATTATGAGGCGGCGGTAGCTGGCGCTATTCCGATCCTTCGCCCGCTGGCCGAAAGCCTGGTTGGTGACCACGTTGAGCGCGTCATGGGAATTATCAATGGAACTACTAATTACATTCTTACCAAGATGCATGAAACGGGAGCCTCTTTCGAGGGCGCACTTCTTGAGGCGCAATCTCTAGGGTATGCCGAGGCTGATCCGACCGCCGATGTGGATGGATTTGATGCTGCGGCAAAGGCAGCAATTTTGGCGGGGCTCGCTTTTCATACCCAAGTTACTGATGAAGATGTTTACCGTGAAGGAATACGTGCCATCACCGCGGATGATGTCAGCGTTGCAAAGGCAATGGGATTTGTTATCAAGTTACTGGCGATCGCCGAGGCGAATGAATTGCACGGCAGCAAAGAGGAGACAATATCTGTACGTGTGCATCCAACTATGATTCCGGTAACGCATCCACTGGCTTCGGTTCGTGAAGCCTTTAACGCGGTATTCGTAAAGTGTGAATCAGCTGGAGAGTTGATGTTCTATGGACGAGGTGCCGGTGGAACTCCGACCGCATCAGCCATCTTGGGTGATCTTGTAGCAGTTGCTCGCAACCGCAATGAGGGAAGCCTTGGACCCACTGAAACAGATTATGCCGATCTAGATATCGCCCCCATTGGAGTAAGCCGGACTCGTTATTTGATTCGTATGGACGTTGCCGATGTTCCGGGTGTATTGGCAGCTGTGGCAAGTACCGTCGCAAAGAATGATGTTTCTATTTTGACGGTCCGCCAAGAAGGTCGCGGGGCCGATGCTGAACTCGTTGTGTTGACTCACATTGCAACAGAGCAAGCGCTCGCTAACACAGTAACCGATCTGCGCCAACTTGATTCTGTGCAACGAGTAGTGAGTGTTATTCGCGTCGAAGGGTTGGTTTGATGGGACTTTTTAGCAAGCCAGAGCTAGGTGCGCATCAGTGGCGCGGTGTCATTGATGAATACCGTGATCGCCTTCCAGTTTCATCGAGGACACCAGTTATCTCACTACGCGAGGGAGGCACGCCACTAGTGGCGGCAGCTGTCCTCTCCGAGATGCTTGGCAATGAGATCTGGCT
>Ga0073936_10009528_pt1 | contig 12063 bp, 6 predicted proteins | sample AliMusrvi5mmetaG_FD_87041 | JGI IMG/M metagenome (GOLD analysis project Ga0073936, IMG submission 87041) | Freshwater lake bacterial and archeal communities from Alinen Mustajarvi, Finland, to study Microbial Dark Matter (Phase II) - Alinen... | ecosystem: Environmental > Aquatic > Freshwater >... | reverse complement strand
GCCAAACAGCCCTCGCAGCGCGGAACCTATGAAAATGCCATCATCAAGGTGGACGACAGGCTGAATGTGGCCTACCTGGTATTCAAAGGTGAGTTGCTTCGGTTGTTCCCCTCTTCCGACAAGGCAAATACGACCTGGGAGGATCTGACCACCGCTCCCAACTCGACCTCAGGGGCGATGATGATGAAGGTCTTCTCCGATTACCTCAACGCCGTGCAAACGGGAGATGCCTCACGTCAAAAGGCGGATCTTGCCCTTATCGACCAATTTCAGCACAAATTGGGATCGGATCTGATTCCCGGTGCCGTCAAACAAAATCTTGAAATACTCTATAACCGTGTCAATATTTTCAGGGATCTTTCGTTCCTCTATCTTTTGACGGGTCTGTTGCTGATGGGATTCTATTTCAGGGCGCTTCTTACCACCGGATCGATGAATGACAAAGTCGTCACCTATACCGGTTGGATCTTCCTGGCAGGATTTGCCCTTCATACCCTGGGGTTGGGAATCCGGGGATACATTGCTGGACATATGCCCTGGAGTGACGGATACGAATCAATGATCTATATTGCCTGGGCAGGGATGCTGGCCGGATTGATCTTTGCCAGAAAAAATCCGATGGTCATGGGGGCAGCTGCCTTGCTCTCCGGATTGACCCTCTTTGTGGCGCAGATGAGCTGGCTTAATCCTGAAATCACCAACCTGGTTCCGGTACTGAAGTCTTACTGGCTTGCCATTCACGTGGCGGTCATCACAGGCAGTTACGGATTTCTGGGGGTCAGTGCGATCATTGGATTGCTCAATCTTATTTTGGCCAGCCTGGTAAAACCTGCCAACAAGGAGCGGGTTCAGCGCAACATTCGCCACATGACCTGGATCAACGAAGCGGCTATGACCCTTGGCTTGTATCTGCTTACCATCGGGACATTTTTGGGTGCCATCTGGGCCAATGAGTCGTGGGGTCGTTACTGGGGATGGGATCCGAAAGAGACCTGGTCGCTGGTTACCATTTTGGTCTATGCCTTCATCACCCATATGCGTCTGATGCCCGGCTACCGCGGATGGTTTGCCCTCAACCTGGCCTCCGTGGCAGGATTGCTTTGCGTGCTGATGACCTATCTCGGCGTAAATTACTACCTGACAGGTCTTCATTCATACGGAAGCGGCAGTGCCGACTCCTTCCCCTATGCTCTGGTAGTCGTGCTGGTTCTCGTCGGAGGAGTTGCGTGGAAGGCATTTAACAACTCGTCTCAAATTGATTTGAAAGATTAACTTTCTAAAACATACATCCATCATTTATCATCCATCATTCATTATCAACAACCCATGAAGTCAATATTGTACCTATTTTTCGCATTGGCCTTGTTAACAGGTTGCAACAATGCCACTGTCAAGAAAACCGCTAATAAACCAGCCCCACAACCTTCCACTCAAACAGCTGATATGCATGTTGTGGTTGCAAAAGATGTCATTCAGACCAGTGGGTATACCTACCTTCTGCTGACTGAAGGCGACAAGGAGTATTGGGCAGCCGTTTCCCGCTTTGAAGCTGAGAAGGGAAAAACCTACTATTACAAATCAGGCATGGAAATGAAGGCCTTCAAGAGCAAAGAGCTGAATCGTGTTTTTGATAGCATCCAGTTCATAATGGAATTCAGTGACAAGCCAATAGCCGAGAAAGCCCCAGTGGCTTTGACCACCAAAGGCAGACAATCACTGGAAAAAGTGGACGGCATTAAGGTGACCCCGGTTGGTGGTGCCATCGGTTTAGCCGAGTTATTTGCCGACAAGAGCAAATATGCGGGTAAAAAAATCAAAGTCACTGGCCAGGTGGTTAAGTTTAGTCCTGAAATTATGAACAAGAACTGGGTCCACCTGCAGGATGGTTCAGAAGCCAACGGATCATTTGACTTGACCATAACTTCGATGGAAACCGTAAAGGTTGGTTCCGTTGTTACTTTCGAAGGTGTGATCGCCGTTGACAAGGATTTTGGTTACGGATACAAGTATGACGTACTTTTGGAAGAGGCCAAAGTCGTCAAATAGATTGATAGGCTGGCAATGCTTCGTTTATACGTGGTCGTGTGATGCGATCCATTGAAAAGATATGTGGCAGGCGGGAGAGAATGTAGATCATTCATTTTCTGCCTGCCCCGTTTTTTCCCGGCCATCAGGACTCACTTTCCAAAGAAAAATGCAGAGCCCATTTGTGCCAATGCAAGATTTGATGGTCCAACAATTTCAACTGGCTGAAGGCTACTTCTTGATGGGTTCCAATGCAACCCGGTGAATTATTGTAATTTGTATAATTTTATTCTAGATTTACACGTAAATTCATTCAAATGACCCATTACAAAGTTTACGGCTATCGTTGGGTGATGCTCGTCCTCTTTATGCTGATTGTTGCCATGAATCAGCTTCTGTGGATCACTTTTGCCCCGATTACGGTTGATGCTGCTGCCTACTTCAAAGTCTCGGATTTGATGGTCGGGATGCTCTCCATGTCGTTTATGGTTGTTTTTATCGTGGTATCTATTCCGGCCTCCTGGATCATCGATACCTATGGCATAAAGGTTGGTGCGGGTCTGGGCGCCTTGTTTACGGGAGTCTTCGGTCTGATGCGCGGTTGGGCTGGAGCGGATTTCAACCTGGTGATGATGGCGCAAATTGGCATTGCCATCGGTCAGCCTTTTCTGCTGAATGCCATTACCAAAATCTCTGCCAGCTGGTTCCCGATGGAGGAACGGGCTACTGCTGCAGGCCTCGGCACCTTGTCGATGTACGTCGGCATCTTGATGGGAATGGTTTTGACCCCTATTTTTTTCGCCATTTACGGATTAACCGGCATGATGAAACTGTATGGAATTGTTGCGATTGCCTTCGCAGGCTTATTTCTTGTCTTTGCCAGGGAGAAGCCGTTGACTCCCCCTTGCGAAGCGGAAGGAGAGGTTCGGGCCCTTGCCATGGATGGTTTCAGACTGATGTTCAAATCAAGGGATTTTTGGTTGCTGATGGTCATTTTTTTCATTGGGCTCGGTGTCTTCAACAGTGTAACCACCTGGATTGAGAACATCTTGATGCCTCGTGGTTTTACGGCGGCACAGGCCGGAGATACCGGCGGATTGATGATTGGCGGGGGAATTCTTGGCGCATTGGTTATGCCCTTTTTATCGGATTATTACAAGAAAAGGACCCCATTCATTATTTTGGCTTTGGTCGGTGCGACCTTTGGGCTGATCGGGATTACCTTTGCCACCAACTATGCCGTTCTGCTGGCTTCAGGAGCATTGCTTGGATTTTTTCTGTTGAGTTCGGGTCCAATCGGATTCCAATATGGGGCCGAAATCACCTTCCCTGCTTCCGAAGGGGCCTCAAACGGTTGGCTGTTGTTGATGGGACAGATTTCAGGCATCGCCTTTATTTTTGGCATGGACGGGTTAAAGAGTGAAATCTCTGGATCAATGACCCATCCGTTAATGGGGATGATCGGATTGATGATTGTGGCACTGATCCTCTCTTCCAGGTTGAAGGAGTCAAAAATATTAACGGCAAACCAGTCGGTCACGGCTTCCGGACTTCAGGTAAATATGGTCCCTGTAAACTCCTCGGAAACCAACGGTCATGCGTCCAAATAATCCCGCCATGCGGGGATGGCAATGGCTCACCTGCAGGATGGTGATTTTGACTGTTCTGGTTGGATCATTTCAAACATTGAATGCACAGGAACTTTCAGATTCCATTCTCCATCGAAGGATCAACTTTCTTCAAAACAGCCTGAAATCGGATCAGCAGGGAACAAATCAATGGTGGTACGGCTGGATGGCGGGGTACGGGGGAGCAACCCTTGCACAAGGAGCCATTTGGCTTTCCAGCAAGGAGCTATCCACCCGTCAGGATATGGCTGTCGGTGCAATTACTACCTTTGCAGGTACGATTGGTCAGCTGATCTCTGCTTTTCAACCCGACTATTTTACGGATAAAGTGAGCCAATTTCCGGAGCTAACTTCAGGCGTAAGCCTTGAAAAACTGGCCGTTCTCGAAAAAATTCTCAAAGAACGCGCTCTGGTGGAAACGGAAGCCAGGCACTGGAAAGCACACCTGCTTTGCACTGGCGTAAACCTGGCAAGTGGAATGGTTACCTGGCTTGGTTTTCACCGCACCATTTGGGACGGAGTGGCCAATTTTGGATTGAATTGTGTCATCACGGAGGCACAGATTTGGTCGCAGCCCATTCGGGCAAGAAGGGCCCTTCATCGATACAACAAAATTTATGGAAAGGATGGAGCAACTGCTGAATCCTTTCCAAAAATCAATCTTAGTTTTGTCGTTTCAACCAATGGGCCAGAGGTTAGATTGAGATTCTGATCAATCCAATTCCCCCAGTGCCATTTAGCCTATATTTTTGAGCCTTCTACCTGGCGAAATTGTGGTTATCGCTTGTAGTTCTTGCCAGGTGTTTGAATGGTTTCCCTGTCCATCTCGAAAATATCCGTGCTGATCAAAGAATCGCCGATCAGGTGTTTGCAGAAATAGCCTGCCTTCAGCCAGAACGCATATTCTGTGAATTCACCATAGGCATGCCTTTGTCCGGGCATCAGGAAAAAATCGAACCGTTTATTGGCCTTGATCAGGGCATTGGCCATTCGGATGGTATTTCCGGGATGGACATTGTCGTCAATATCTCCAGTGATCAGCAACAAATTCCCTTTCAGGTTTTTGGCCAGTACTGTATTCTTTTCGATTTCGTACAGGAATTGAGTCTCCCCGTCATCGTTCAGTTTTTCCTTGATGCCGTTGTGGGTTTCGCTCCACCATCTGTTGTAGATGTTGTTCTCGTGGTTGCCGGAGGAGGAGACGGCCACCTTGTAAAAATCAGGATACTGGCAAAGGGCTGCTGTCGACATAAATCCACCGCCCGAATGTCCTGTGATCCCTACCCGGGTAATATCAATGAATTTGTACTTGTCGGCCAGTTCCTCGGCTACATATTTTTTGTCGGCCAGCCCATAATCCCTTAGGTCACCATATCCATAGTTGTGGTACCATTTGGAACGGTTGGGATTGCCCCCGCGATTTCCCAGGGTTATCACGACAAATCCGAGCTGAGCCAAACGGTCGGTCCGGTCCATTCGGCTCGAAAAGGCTGCATTCACTGCCTCAGTCTGGGGGCCTGGATAGACGTATTCGATCAACGGATAGGTTTTTGTTGAATCGAAATTAAAGGGTTTGTACATCACGCCAAACAGGTCGGTGATTCCATCGGCAGCCTTTGCCTTGAAAGGCTCAGGAAATTTGTATCCGGCTGCAAACAGGTTTCTCAAATCTGCCGTTGCGAGCTCCATTACCGGTTTTCCGGTATTGTCACGGATTTCCGATTTAGGCACCGTATTGACCCTTGAGTAGGTATTGATAAAGTATTTATAGGAGTCACTCATTTCCATGTTGCAGGTGAAATTTCCAGGGTTCAGCAGCTGAAGGCCGGAACCATCCAGGTTGATCCGGTACAAATGTTCGTAGTAGGGATTTTCTCCCGGTTCGCGGCCATTGGCCACAAAATAGACCACTCTTGCCTTTTCATCCACTTTGACAATTTCCCCGCAATGCCAGGGTCCTGAAGTAATCTGGTTCTCCAGGTTCCCATTTTCGTCATACAGGTATAAGTGCCCCCAGCCGTCGCGTTCCGACCAATGAACGAATTCTTTCCCATGGTTGATGGTTATCAGTCTCTTGGTCTCAACATAGGTGTTCATCCTTTCTTCGATGATCACCTTGGTTTCCCCTGTTTCGGTGTTGACAGAGCAGATATCGGTGCGGTACAGGTCACGGCTTCTTCGGGTAATGTAGATCTGGTCTGATGTTTCGGACAACCAGGTGGCGGGTACATAATCTTCGAGCCGCTCCTTGTTGGTCAGATTGGCGCGGTGAATGGTGACGGTCTGATCCTTGAACTGGTCGACTGCAATTTTCTTTCCTTTTTTGGATGCGGTATCGAAAACCCAAAGTTCATCCTGCGGAGATTCTTTTTCTCCAGGAAGTTGGTATTTGTAGGTTTCCAACTCTGGCCGTGGCTCTTTCAATACATTGATGACCCACAAATCCTTTACTTTTCGACTATCTTCCCGGATCAGGGCAAATTTCTTGGAATCACGCGACCAGCTGACATAGGCCCCTTTCCGCTTTTTCTTCTCTTCCTTGATCTTTTTTTCGTCGTCGTTGTCGGTTGCCGTAAAACCTCCGCCGTAGGCGTAATCCTTCACTCCGTCGGTGGTCATCTGGTGTTCAACGACGGTGCTGTCCTTGTCATCCTTTTTAGCCTTCAGGTAATTCTCCTTGTCCATCCACCAGAGGTTGTAGTTGCGTGCGAAGAGGATACACTCCCCATTCGGTGAGATGTTGGCCCAGTCCGCATCATCCTTGATTTCCTTCCAGTCTTTTATTTCGCAGAGATCCCCTGTTTTCAGGTTGTATTCCAGATGGAACACCTTTTTCTTTACCTTGTCTTTGTCGGTATCCTCTGTAGTTCTGGCCCCTCTTCTCATTTGAGGATCTTCTGGAGGGATGGTGATCGTATCGTTCTTTTGCTTTCCTGCTTTTGGGTCTGTTTTTGTCGCGGCTGCCTCTTTTTTCTTCTTTTCCTCATCCTGGCTGCTGGTCACGTCGAACTGAAAAACAGTATCGTTCTTCTTGAATTTAAGCCGCATGGGAGGCAAGTGCTGCCAGTCGTAAGGATCCCGGGTGATTTTGGTTAGCATGGCAGCCATCTTGTGGTTGTCGAACAGGACCGTCTTTGTCCGCTTATCCATGTCCACCAGGTAAAAGGTGATTCCCTCCGAGGTGGTGTCCGAATACCAGAACTGATCTCCGGTTTTCAACCATTTTGGAACGACGGAAGTGCTGAATACCATTTTCCCGATTTTGGTTGGGGAAAATCTTTCTGCCAACCGGTAATCGGCATTTTCAACAGGTTTGTTTTGCGCGGAAAGTCCATAGGCCAGGAGAGACAAAATAAAGGCCACAAACAGGGGAAACAGATTTTTTTTCATCTCGGTTCTAAATTTGTACGGTAATTTATGAGCCGGACGGATGAGTAGGTGGAATTCGACATTTCAACGGCCGGTAGGCCAAAAATATCCAAAAAACAGATCAGATGCTAATACTTTTTGAGGAAGGTGATAAATGTCATTCCTCCCACTGAAGACCACCTGCAAAAAAATAAACCCCGACATTCGAATGAAGGGGTTTATTTGTAAAAGATTTCATATTCAATTATTTGGAGACAAAATCGTGGATCTGCATTGCTGCATCCCTGCCTGACCGGATGGCGTGAACCACCAGACTTGCACCCCGGGTTGCATCACCGGCAACGAAGATTTTGTCGACATTGGTAGCGAAATCATTCGCCTTGACATTCCCGCGTGCATCGTAATCTACCTTTAGGCTATTGAGTAACCCTTCGTGTATCGGGGAAAGGAATCCCAGCGACAACATGACCAGGTCGGCTTCAATGATCTCCTCCGTACCCGGAATTTCCCGCATCGACATCTGTCCATTGGTCTTGGTCCACTCCACTTTAACCACTTCGACGGCTTTTAATACTCCGTTTTCACCTATAAACCGGCGGGTGTTCAATGACCAACGCCTTTCGCAACCTTCCAGATGGGAGCTTGAAGTACGCAGGGTATTGGGCCAGAAGGGCCAAGGATTATCTTCTGTTCTTTGATCGGATGGTTTTTCGAGGATTTCGATTTGTGTTACGGCAGTGGCTTTTTGACGAATGGCCGTCCCGACACAGTCAGAACCGGTATCTCCACCACCTATCACCAATACCTTCTTGTCTTTGGCCAGGATGCGGATGTCATCGGCAATCGTCTCCCCCTTGACTACTTTGTTCTGCTGCCTGAGGTAGTCCATCGCAAAATAGACCCCTTTCAGTTCGCGGCCCGGTGTTGTTTTGAGGTCACGGGGTTGCATCGCTCCACAGGCCAGACAAACCGCATCAAATTGTGCTAATAGCTCCTGTTCCGAGATCTGCTCGCCTACCTTGACATTGGTTTTGAAATTGACTCCCTCTTTGACAAAGAGATCTACTCTTCTGTCTATCACACCCTTGTTCAGTTTAAAATCCGGAATGCCGTATCTGAGTAAGCCGCCAACGGCGTTATCCTGCTCGAATACCGTCACACTGTGACCCGCCTGATTGAGCAGATCGGCAACCGATAAACCTGCAGGACCAGAACCCACTACAGCAATTTTTTTGCCGGTTCGTTTTTCGGGGATATTTGGATGTACCAGATTCAAATCAAAGGCGTGTTCCACCACCGCACACTCATTCTCCCGAATGGTGACAGATTCGTCGTGCATGGCAAGGACGCAGGAATTTTCGCAAGGAGCCGGACAAACCCTCCCGGTAAATTCAGGAAAGCTGTTGGTTTTGTTCAATATCTGATAGGCTTCGTCCCATTTCCCACGGTAAACGGCATCTTGCCATTCGGGAATGTTACTTCCCACCGGGCAGGCCCAATGGCAGAACGGAACGCCGCAATCCATGCACCTGGATGCCTGATTCACGCGATCCTGATCGTCCAACGTTTGTTCGACCTCTCCGAAATCACCAATGCGCTCACTCACAGGTCTGTAACCGCCCAATTTCTTCTCTATTTCTATAAAACCCTTTGGATTTCCCATGTCGTTAATTGTTGATATTTTATAAAAGTACTTAGAGTTTATTCCCTGATGTTGGGTGCATCTTCCGCCATCTCCAGCTTCCGTTTTACCTCTTTCAGTTTTGCTTCGTTCAGTACTTTCTTGTATTCCAGTGGGATGACCTTGACGAATTTGTGAAGGTATTCTTCCCAGTTGGTCAGTATTTTTTCTGCCTGCTGACTTTGTGTATAGAGCAGGTGCCTTTGTATCAGCTCCTGAAGTTCTTGAACATCGGCTTTGTCCTCAACCGGACCAAGTTCTACCAACCCTTTGTTGCAATAATAATCGAAGTCGCCCTGCTCATCGAGTACATAAGCGATTCCTCCGCTCATCCCTGCTGCAAAATTTCGTCCGGTTGTGCCGAGTACTACGGTGCGTCCACCCGTCATATATTCGCAGCAGTGATCGCCTGTACCTTCCACAACGGCTTTTGCTCCGGAATTTCTGACACAGAAACGTTCGCCGGCCACTCCCTTGATGTAGACTTCGCCGCCGGTGGCACCATAAAGTGTTGTATTGCCAACGATGATGTTGTTCTGAGGTTCAAAGGTGGAACCAGTTGGCGGTACCACGACGATTTTCCCTCCGGAGAGTCCTTTGCCCAGGTAGTCATTCGAATCACCTTCGAGTCTGAAAGAGACCCCTTTGACCAGAAATCCACCAAAACTTTGTCCGGCAGAGCCTTTGAAAGTACAATTGATGGTGTCTTTTGGCAGTCCAACCTCCCCGTATCTTTTGGAAATTTCGCCGGATAACATGGCGCCTGTGGTGCGCATCACGTTGTTGATGTTGTGCCCGATCCACACTTTTTCGCCGCTCTTGATGGCTTTGTTGGCCTCCTTGATCAGCATACGATCCAGAACATCGTCCAGATCCTTGGTATTGGGATGGGTATTGCGGATGGGATAGATGCTTGCTTCTTCCGGCAAATAGAGGAATTTGGAGAAGTTAACATTCTTCATTTTCCAGTTGGTAACGGCCGGATTGACTTCGAGCAGGTCGTTTCGGCCCACCAGTTCGTCGAAGGTTTTGACTCCGATTTCAGCCATGTACTCGCGGATCTCCCTGGCAATGAACTGAAAATAATTGATTACATATTGGGATCTGCCTAGGAATCTCTTTCGAAGGTTTTTATTTTGTGTAGCAATCCCTGCAGGACAAGTGTTGAGATGACATTTCCGCATCATGATGCATCCCAGCGAGATGAGTGCTCCAGTAGAGAAACCAAACTCTTCAGCTCCCAGCATTCCCATGATGACCACATCACGGCCCGTCTTCAATTGTCCGTCGACCTGAAGTTTTACCCGTCCACGTAGATTGTTCATCACCAGAGTCTGCTGCGTTTCTGCGATGCCGAATTCTGCGGGCAGTCCGGCATGTTTGATCGAACTGGCCGGCGAAGCGCCAGTGCCTCCTTCGCATCCGCTCAGGATGATGATGTCTGCAAATCCTTTGGCCACACCGGCAGCAATGGTGCCGACACCCGTCTCAGAAACCAGTTTGACGGAGACCTTTGCCTTTGGGTTGACATTTTTAAGGTCGAAAATCAACTGTGCCAGGTCCTCAATCGAATAAATATCGTGGTGAGGAGGAGGAGATATCAGGGTTATTCCCGGTGTAGAATTTCGTGTTTTGGCAATGATTTTATTGACTTTAAAGCCAGGAAGCTGACCGCCCTCGCCCGGCTTTGCCCCCTGGGCGATTTTGATCTGAAGCTCCTCTGCGTTCATCAGGTAGTTGTTGGTTACCCCAAAACGTCCGGATGCGATCTGTTTGATCTTAGAATTTCGGTTTGTCCCGAAACGTTCGGGATCTTCGCCTCCTTCGCCGGTATTGCTTCTTCCGCCAATCTCGTTCATCGCAATGGCAAGCGCTTCGTGTGCCTCTCTGGAAATTGATCCGTACGACATTGCGCCCGTCACGAATCGTTTCAGGATGGCTTCTGCAGGTTCTACCTCTTCGATTGGAATCGGATTGCATTTCCATTGCAAGGCACCGCGTACAAAGGCAGGTTTCCTGTTTTGTTCATCCACCAGGGAACTGAATTTCTTGAATACCTCGTAACTGTCAGTCTTGGTAGCCCATTGTAGCAAGGCGATGGACTGCGGATTCCAGGCATGATGCTCCCCGTTGTTCCGGTAGTGGTATTCCCCGTTGGTATCAAAAATGACTTTGGTCTGGTCTTTGCTGTAAGCCTCCTTGTGGAACATGATGGCTTCTTCACACAACTCCTTGTATCCCACTCCGCTGATACGCGTGGAGGTGCCTTTAAAGTATTCGTCGATCAGTTCATCGCTGACGCCAACGGCTTCAAACAATTCGGAACCGTGGTACGACCTCAGGGTGGAGATACCCATTTTTGAGAGTACTTTCAGCAATCCTTTATCGATGGCTTTGATGTAATTTTTTCTGGCCTCGGCATAGGGAAGTTTGATTTCGTCCTTTTTCACCAGGTGGCTGATGGCGGCAAAAGCGAGATATGGATTGATGGCACTGGCACCATAACCCAGCAGCAAGGCGAAATGCATGATCTCCCTTGGCTCTGCACTCTCCACCAGAATACCGATTTGCATCCGTTTTTTTGTCTTGATCAGGTGGTGATGCACCGCAGCTACAGAAAGCAACGATGGGATAGGAACCAGGTCTTCGGAGATGGTACGGTCGGTGAGGATGATGAAATTTTCCTTTTCATCCACCGCTTTTTCCGCATCATCCAGCATCTTTTTGAAGGCTTTCTTGAATCCCTCAACTCCCTCCTTGATGGGGAAAACCATTGGTATGGTCGCATGGTTAAAGACCTCGTGCTTCAGATCCTTGATTTTGCCAAGGTCTGTATTGGTGATGATGGGACTATCGAATTTGATCAGTTTGCAATGGTTTGGCGTCTCATCCAGGATGTTGCTGCTGAGGGAACCGATGTAGTTGGTCAACGACATCACCAAACCCTCCCGGATCGGATCAATCGGCGGATTGGTCACCTGCGCGAAAAGCTGACGGAAATAGCTGAAAAAGCGCTTAGGCTTGTCGGAGAATACAGCCAGCGGCGTGTCATTTCCCATCGAACTGGTGGGCTCGTTGGCAGTTTCAGCCATCTCTTTGATCACGACCTGCATCTCCTCCTTGCTGTAGCCGAATACCTTGCTGTAAACGCCAAACTGATCTCCCATGTTGGAGGGGACACGCTGCTTGACCACGATGTCCTCGAGCATCAGCCTGTTCTCCTTCAGCCAGTTGATATAGGGATTTCGGCGACTCAGATCTGCCTTTACCTCCTTGTCAGGAATCAGAATCCCCAATTGGGTATCTACCAGCAACAGTTTACCCGGACGAAGCCGCCCTTTTTCCTTGATCTCTTCGGGT
>Ga0073936_10009524_pt1 | contig 12064 bp, 10 predicted proteins | sample AliMusrvi5mmetaG_FD_87041 | JGI IMG/M metagenome (GOLD analysis project Ga0073936, IMG submission 87041) | Freshwater lake bacterial and archeal communities from Alinen Mustajarvi, Finland, to study Microbial Dark Matter (Phase II) - Alinen... | ecosystem: Environmental > Aquatic > Freshwater >... | reverse complement strand
CTGGTAGCTTACGCGAGGCCATAGAAGCAAACGGGGCGCGAATAGTGGTTTTCAGGGTTGCAGGAACCATTGTGCTGCAGAGCCACTTAATTGTGCGCAACCCCTATCTGACTGTTGCCGGCCAGACAGCTCCCGGAGGCGGGATTCTCATTAGCGGCAAGAAACTTAAAGTGGACATGCTGCAATTTCGTACTCACGATATTGTGTGGGAATATACCCGCATACGCAAGGGCTTTGCAACCGGCGGCAATGATCGGGCTGCAACAATACAGATGATAGACGCGAGCAATATCATGTTTTCGCACAATTCTCTGAGTTGGAATCAGGACGAAGGGATGGGAGTCTGGGGATTTGCGGCTGACCGCACTAAAGATATATCACTTTCGTGGAATCTTGTGGCCGAGGGTATTGACCCGCATGCTACGGGAGCCCTCACAGGCTCAGATAAAGCATCTGTAGCGGCGAGCATGACTGACATTGACATGGATCACAATATGGAAATGAACAATACGCATCGAAATCCCCTGATGAAGCACAAGTCAGCCCGCTATGTAAATAATATTGACTACAATAACAGTTTTTATATGAGCCAGTTTATTGGAGGCATTTCGGCAGACGTGATCGGGAATATATATAAGCGCGGGCCGATGACGGGGACCAGGCGGGGCGACACGCACGAAGTGGAAGCATCCGCCGCATCCGCTACGGATGCGGCGGATGGGTCTCCTTCGCTTTATTTAGCCGGGAACAAAGGCTGGCATCAAACCGATTCGTCCGGCGATCAATGGTTGTTGGTTAGGAAGATTGCAGGCGAGAACGGAGCGGAGGTCGGCGATGTGCCGGCCGCATGGAAAAGGAGCGTTCCGCTGGCCAGCCAGACTTATCCGATCATAGCGGAATCCGTATCAACCCTCGAAGCAACTATGCTCCCGATTGTCGGCGCTTCCCGTCGGCTTGACGAGAACGGGAACTGGGTTTTGAACCGGGACTGCGTGGATGCGCGGCTGATAAATCAATATCAAACGGATACGGGAATTGCTGCAGCTATTACTAACGAGAGTCAGGTTGGAGGTTTTCCGGTGATAGCCGGTGGCGCGGCGTATCCGGATAGCGATCATGACGGCATGCCGGATGCCTGGGAACTCGCGCATGGTCTGGATCCCAACAACGCGGCGGATGGGCACCTGTATGCCACGAACGGTTATACCAATGTTGAGAATTTTCTCAGGGGGGCGAATGATGAATAACCGATGGCATAAACACCTTCTTCCGCAACCAGGAGCGACCCGATGAAAAATAGACACGAAACACCTGCCACAACGCCGCAATTCGGCTGTAACTCGTTGATGAACGGCCAGATGCGAAAAATCATGTCCAAAATAGGGGGGCCTGTTTCGTGTCTAATTCTGTCTATGTTTGTCTACCTTTTTCCCTACTGATTTCCGCGTGACCGGTTTGTTTTCAGCCCAAGGCGGGCGCGAGCCCGCAACCCAATCGGGGTCGGGATCGGGATCGACAACGCTATCGATACCGATCCCGACAAGATGCGACGCAAATGAATCGCATCTCACAACGGAACCATGCATCGTCAGTGATTATCGCGAAGAATTGGGTTCAATGTGGACACGAAGGGGGGAAGGACGTGTGAAAAATGCGAAGTCATGTTGTTTTCTTGCTGCCGCAAGGCAGCGCCAATAGCACCCCTTCGTGCTCTTCCATGATCCCTTCTCGCCGTTCGTGACAGATTTATTTTTCGTATTCTGCCCGGCATTTGGCCATGCGGTCGAGGCTGTCGCGCAGGCCGCCGGGGCGGTTGCGGCGCAGCCAGGTGCGCTCGTGTCCGGCCATGACCGCATCCATCTCGCGGGCCAGCGTGCGGCGCTGCGCCGGGTTGGCAAGCGAGCCGTCGAGCAAAGCCATGCCGCGATTGCAGGCGTGGATCAGCAGGTAAGCGGTCTGCGCGGTCTCCTCCAGCAGCCATGTGGCATCCGGCCGGCAGCTTTGGGTGCGTGGCAAATGCGCGAGGGCGTCCTCAGCCACGTGGCGCGCGGCCAGCAGCGTGGCAGGTGTCACGCCTGCGGCCGGGGTGCGGTCTGCGCCGCTGGCAAGAATCTGGAAAAGCTCCGTGGCATTGCCGCGCTCCGTGCCGCAGACGCGGTAAGCGTCGCCCAGCGCGAGCGTCAGGCTGCCCAGGATGCCGGCAGTATCCTCGAACACGTGTTGGTTCAGCGCCGCGGCCAGCGGCAGATCGGCGTTGGCGGCGTGGCACCACGAAACTGCGGCGCCGAACAGGAAGCCGGGACAGCTCACCGGATGCGTCTGCCAGTGCCCCTCGTCGCCCCAGTCGGTAATCAAATAACCTGCAGCGCCGTGGCGCAGGCCGTGCTCAGCCGCGGCAAGCAGGTTGCCGCGCATGTTGGTGGTGCGGCCGGCGAGGCTTCGCCACGACGATGTGCCAGGGCAGACGTAGAACGGGATGCCGGCAGCGGCAAAGAGCGCGGCATGCGCGGCAAAGGGGTGGTCAGCTTCATAGCCCCATTCCAGCGCGATGCTGTCGCGCGGCAGCTCCGGCACGAGTTCCGGGTGATGCAGGATGATGTCTCCCCAGAACATGGGCGTGCGATTGTGGCTGCGCGCCAGCGCGCAAAGTTTCAGCAGGAAATCGAGATAGACGCGGCCGCGGCCAAAGCGCGCCACGAATTCCCGGGACTTGCCGTGGCCGAGATCGAAGGTCTCATCGCACCCGATGTTGAAATAGCGGCTGGTGAAGTTGGGAAGCAATTCGGCGTAGAGTTCGCGCAGCAATTCGAGGCTGCGCGGGTCAGCCGGGTTCAGGCCGGTGGGGCCTTGCGTAGTTCCGCCCCAGGGGAGAGGCGCGCCGCCGCAAGGGCATTCTGCGAGGTCGTTGTAGCGCGGGAGCTGCAGCCAGCGCTCCATGTGGCCAAAGGAGTTCTGGTTGGGGACCAAGTCGATGCAGCGGGCGCGGCAGTGGGCGTCGAGGGCGCGGATGTCGTCAGGCGTCATGGGGCTGGCCGCTTGCCAGACATCGGCGTGGTTACGGTAGGCGAAGGTGTGCTCGGTATAGAGCTCGAGGTGGTTGATCTTCCACTCCGCGAGTTGGTCTGCCAGCGCGAAGAGCGCGGGCAGGGTGGGGACCTTGTCCCGACTGATGTCGAGCATGACGCCGCGCACAGGGAAGTCCGGCGCATCCTCGATGCGGCAGGCGGGGAGGATGTCGCCAGCGACACGCGCGAGCTGGCGCAGGGTCATGGCGGCGTAGAACAGGCCGGAAGCGTCGGCAGCTCGAGCGACGATGCGGTCAGCGGCGATTTCGAGGCAATACCCCTGCCGCAGTGCGGCCGCAGATTCCAGCGCAAAACAGATGGGGGCGGGTGCGGCTGGGTTGATGGCCGGGAGCCAGCGCGGAGCGAAGTCGCGCTCCAGCGCCTGCTGCGCGGGGAGAAGCGCTTCGGGTGCGCCGGCCAGGGCGATCACACCGCCGCGCGCGAGATCGAACGCGCCGGAGCGCATGACGCAGGAGCGCGGTTGAGGAGCCAGCAGCAGGGGGGTGTCGGCCATACGCCCATACCGTTGCCCAAGCACCGGCGCGCTGTCAATTGGGAAATGGGAAAGACAAGGAAAAGGACACAGAGAACACGGAGGCGGGATGAGCGCACAGAGGGGAAGGATCGATATGCAAGGTCCTCTGTGTTCTCGGTCTTTCTCTGCGAACTCTGTGTCCAAAACGCTCGTCGCACGCCAAACTCTCACAGAACTGCGGGAGACCCCACTTGCTTTTTCCCTGACGGCAGGATAAAATAACAGACATGTCTACGCAGGGCCATCAACTGGACGTCCATACCCTCCCGGTGATGGCGGATAATCTTGTCCACCTGCTGGCGTGTGCGCGCGAGGCGGCGGTGGTGGACCCCGGCGATGCGGCGCCGGTGCTGCGGGCGCTGGAGGAGCGGCATTTGCGACTGCGGACCGTGCTGCTGACGCATCGACATGCCGACCATACGATCGGTGCCGGTGAACTGCGGCGTACCACCGGGTGCGTCGTCGTCGGTCCGGAGGAGTGCGCCGCGACCGGCCTGGACCGCGTCCTGGCCGCCGGCGACGAAGTCTCCTGCGGAGCGCACACCCTGCGCGTGCTGGCCACGCCCGGACACACGGCCGGGCATGTGGCGTATTATTGCGAGTCGGCCACCAGCGTCTGGACCGGCGATGCGCTGTTTCTGGCCGGCTGCGGCCGGGTGCTGGAGGGGTCGGCGGCACAGATGTGGCAGACGCTCGGCCGGCTGCGCGCGTTGCCGGCGGAGACGGCCGTGTACTGCGGGCACGACTACACACTCGACAATCTCGAATTCGCCGCCAGCATCCTGCCGGACGATCCGGCGATCAGCGCGCGGCTGGCGGCAGTGCGTAGCAGTCCGGAAGCACGCCGCGCCCTGACATCCACCATGGGCGAAGAGTGTCGCAGCAACATCTTCCTGCGTGCGGACGAGGCGCAGGTGCGCGCCGCGCTCGGCCTGCGCGATCTGGATCCGGTGGCAGCGTTCGCCGAACTGCGGCGGCGCAAGGATGCGTGGTAGCTTTCACCGCGAAGGGCGCGAAAGATCAACGGTTCCACGGGGTCGGAATCGGTATCGAAAGTAACTGTGTCGGCAGAAGAAGGTTTAAGACGGCCGAATTTCATGGGCTTCGACCCCGATACCGATAGCGACTCCGACGCCGATGAGAGCACTGCGCATTGTATTTAGGCGATTTTTTCCCCACACCCGTCCGCAACCTTCTCGCCTCGCCACCCCGGCCATGCTATAGTTTTTTCCTTTCCGCGGCCCTATGGGGGAACCCCGGCGGCCGCTCAGGAGAAGACCATGCCCATGACCATGAGCCAGAAGATCCTCGCCCGCGCGGCGGGGTTGAAGAGCGTCGAAGCCGGCCAGTTGATCGAGGCCAAGCTTGACCTGGTGCTCGGCAACGACATCACCGCGCCGGTTGCGATCCGCGAGTTCGAAAAGACCGGCGCAGCCGGCGTGTTCGACAAGAGCCGCGTCGCGCTGGTGCCGGACCACTTCACGCCGAACAAGGACATCAAGGCCGCCGAGCAATGCAAGGTGATGCGCATCTTCGCCCGCGACAAGGGGATCGAGAACTACTTCGAGGTCGGCGAGGTCGGCGTGGAGCACGCGCTCCTGCCGGAGCGCGGCCTGGTCGGCCCCGGCGATGTGATCGTCGGCGCGGACAGCCACACCTGCACCTATGGTGCGCTCGGCGCGTTCTCGACCGGCGTGGGCTCCACGGACATGGCTGCAGGCATGGCGCTCGGCACAGCATGGTTCAAGGTTCCCGCCGCGTTTCAGTTCGTGCTCACGGGCAAGCTGCCGAAATGGGTCTCGGGCAAGGACGTGATCCTGCACCTCATCGGCCTGACAGGCGTGGACGGTGTGCTCTACCGCTCCATGGAATACGCCGGCCCCGGCCTGGCCAACCTCACCATGGACGATCGCCTCTGCATGGCCAACATGGCCATTGAGGCCGGCGCCAAGAACGGCATCTTCCCGGTGGATGACCAGACCCGCGCCTTTCTCAAGGAGGCTGGCCGCGCGAAGTACACCGAGTTCGCGGCGGACAAAGATGCGATCTACGAGCGCGTCTACAACATCGACCTCTCCAAGCTGCGCTCGACGGTCGCCTTTCCACATCTGCCGTCCAATGCCCGCCTCGCGGCGGAGAGCGGGGACATCACGGTCGACCAGGTGGTGATCGGTTCCTGTACCAATGGCCGCCTGAGCGATTTCCGCGTGGCCGCCAGGATCATGAACGGCCGCAAGGTCGCCAAGGGGCTGCGCTGCCTGATCATTCCCGCCACGCAGAAGATCTACCTGCAGGCCCTGAAAGAGGGGCTGCTGACGCAGTTTGTGGAGGCCGGCGCCGTGGTCTCCGCGCCCACCTGCGGGCCGTGCCTCGGCGGACACATGGGGATCCTGGCCAAGGGCGAGCGTGCGGTGGCCACCACCAACCGCAACTTCGTCGGCCGCATGGGGCACCCGGAGTCCGAGGTCTATCTCGCCAGCCCCGAGGTCGCCGCCGCCACGGCCATCACCGGGCGGATCACGGATCCGAACGAGGTGGTGTGAGAAAAGAAGAATTCAGAATGCAGGAGTACAGGAGTTCAGAATGGGAGAACGGAGACGAGCGTAGAACCATAGGCCCGCGCCTTCTGCGGAATTCTGAACTCCCGAACTCCTGAACTTCTGTACTCCTCAACAAGGACCCGACATGAACGCCCAAGGAACCGTCTTCCGTTACCACGACAACGTCGACACCGACGTGATTATCCCTGCGCGCTACCTGAACACCATCGACTCTGCCGAGCTGGCGGCGCACTGCATGGAGGACATCGACGCCACCTTCGTGAAGCGCGTGAAGCAGGGCGACCTGATTGTGGCCGGCAAGAACTTCGGCTGCGGCTCCTCGCGCGAGCACGCGCCGATCGCCATCAAGGCCGTCGGCATCTCCTGCGTGATTGCCCAGAGCTTCGCGCGCATTTTCTACCGCAACGCCATCAACATCGGCTTGCCGATCATGGAGTGTCCCGAGGCATACGACGGCATTGCCGCCGGCGACAAGGTCGCTGCGGACTTCGACACGGGAAAGATCACCAATCTCGCCAATGGCAAGACCTTCCAGGCCGCCCCGTTCCCGCCGTTCATGAAGGAACTGATCGCCAAGGGCGGGCTGGTCAACTACGTGAAGGCCCGGCTGAAGAAGTAAGTCATTGGTCATCTGTCATTGGCCATTGGCGGGAAGGCAAGCGCGCCATGCCCGGGTTGATGAAGTCCTCCGCTTGTCTCGGCTGGTTCCTGGCAGCTGTCTGGGTCGCCTGCAGCTGTCTGTGCGCGGCCGCGGCAGATCGGCCGCTGGTCTACGTCGGGCTGCCGCCGCAGCGCTGGCTGGTGCAGCAGCTCGCCAGCAACCGCGTGCAGGTCGGGCTGCTGTTGGCGCCCGGTCAGAATCCGCACACCTTCGAGCCCACGTCGCGGCAGGTCCGCGAGATGTCCGCGGCGCAGGTCTACCTGATGATGGGGCTGCCGTTTGAGCGCGCGCTCGTGAAAAAAGTCCAAGCCGTGAACTCCGGCCTGCGGGTGATCGACGTGACCACGGGTGTGCCGCGGCGGATCCAGCCGGCGCACGCACACGCGCATGGCGCGGACGAGAACCACGACGAGGACGGCTGCTGCGAAGGGGCCGACCCGCACGTCTGGCTGACGCCTGACGCCATGACCACGCTGGCGTCCAACACCGTGGCCGCGCTTGTGGCGCTCGATCCGGCTGGCAAGGGCGAGTATGAAGCGCGACTGGCGCATTTGCGCGAGCGGATGGCGCGGCTGGATTCCGAATTACGGACGCTGCTGGCGCCGGTGCGCGGCGGCGTGCTGCTGACCTACCACGCCTCATGGGGATATTTCACGGATGCCTACGGGCTGCAACAGGTGGCGATCGAGGCCGAAGGGCGCGCGCCCGCGGCGCGGCAACTGGCGGAAGTGATCGATCTGGCCAAAAAAGAGCGCGTGCGGAAAGTCTTCACTGAGCCGCCATACGATCCGCGCCCCAGCCAGACCCTTGCGCGCCAGATCGGCGCGGAGGTCGAGATTGTCGATCCCCTGACCGAAGAGTGGGACACCAACCTGCGCGCCATCGCGGAGAAAATCCGTGCTGCGCTGTTCCCTGCGGATGCGCGGAAGTAGATGATTTCTGTCGTTTAGCCGGCCTTTTGTGTTTGTTCGGGACGTGATGCCGGTATTATTTCTCTCTGTCGGTCGATCGGCGCGCGGCAAACCACGAACAGAAGAGCGCGCCAAGCGCAAAGCCGATCATCGCGCCAAGCTGGCCGGTCGCTTCGTAGCCTTGCTGGCCGTTGAATTTAAAATCAACGGCGTGATTTCCACCGTAATTGGCGCCGGCAACAAGACCCAGGAAACCCGCCAAGAACCCGCCAAGCAAAGCACTTCCCGTGACAGACACGATCTTTTTTACGCCAACCCTGCCCATGTTGTTTCTCCTTGCGGGAATGACGTGGGCGGCATACGCGGACAACGCCGGCGCAGCTACATTTTCTTCTCCGCTTCCGCTGCGCGCGAAACAACCTGCCCTTCGGGTCCGAGGGCGGCGCGGGAACTGCCACAGGCAGCGAGAACCTGGTCTGTGGTGCGGAAGTGGCACTTGCAGGCGCGTAGCAGGATGGTCGGTCCCTGCTTGCGAACCAGGTCCTCGGCTGCGGCGCGGACTTGCTCCGATGCGCCTTTGAGCACCGGCACGCCAAGCGTCTCGGACATGCGCTGCAGCGCGCGCAGAAACCCCTCGCGCGCCAGGATGGATGCAGCGGCCACGGCGATGTCCGACTCCGCCTTGTGGTGCTGCTCCAGCTTGATCTCTCGCCCCTTCTTCTGGAGCGCGCGCTTGATGAGGTGTTCGGCGCCGAACTGGTCAGCCACGGCGCGCGGGCAATCGGGGACGTTCTCGAGCAGATTCTCGATGGCCCGGCCGTGGCCCCAGGCGAGCAGGCGGTTGACGTTGCGGATCTTGGCGTAGAGGCGGTTGTAGGCCTCAGGACCGATGCTGATGAGCGCGTAGCGCTTGGGGCCGAGCAGCGCCCGCAGCTTGCTGCCGATGACGAAAACCAGCTTGTCGCTCAGCAGCTTGCAGTCCTTGACGCCCATGGCCTCCATGATCCGGGCGAGGTCAGGGTCTGTGTAGGCGGCGGAGATCACGAGCGGGCCGAAGAAGTCGCCCTTGCCGCTTTCGTCGATCCCCATGTGTGCGGCAACGGCGTTGGGGTTAAGGATCTTCTCGTAGCCGAGCCGCGCGCCGCCGAGCACGTTGGGCTCGAGGTAGAAAATGACGAAATCTTCGGCGCCGGTCCCCTGCACGAGGCACTTGCCGCTGGTGTAGAGGTTGACGCAGCAGTCCTCGCCCTTGACGGCCAGGATGGTGTGGGGGACCGTGGCGGGGCGGAAGTTGCCCGTGCGCAGCAGATTCTCCAGGGCTGTCTGCTGCGGGGGCGTGAGTTTGAAGGTGAACGAGGTCTTCTTCTGCATGGCGCGCGGTTAGCATCCGCCATCCGCGCGTTTGGCGCAAGCACTCTGTTTTAGGCAGGCTGTTAGGCTGTAGGCTGTTAGGTGGAAAGGAAGAGAGGGGTTAAGGCTGTAGGGGTTAAGGGAGACTAGCGAGCGGACACAGAGGGCACAGAGCGAACAAGAGCACACAGAGGGGAGTTTATTTCGGCATTGTGTCGGCGGGCGTTGGCACGAGAACAGTCAGAACCCCTCTGTGAGCTCGATTCTCCTCTGTGAACTCTGTGTCCAAAATCTACTACGCCCACTGTTCGGAGGCGAGGGTCACGCTGGGTGAGGCGGGAAGCGCGGTGAGAATGGCGCGGATCGGAAGGCGCTGGCCGGGGAGGACGAGGTCAGGTCGGAGTTCGGCCAGCGGTTCGCAGACGAAGCGGCGCAAATGGGCGCGTGGGTGGGGGAGTTGCAGCGCAGGAGTGTCGAGGCGGAGGTCGCCGCAGGCGATGAGGTCAATGTCGATCGTACGCGGCGCGTTGCGGATGGCGGAACGTGCGCGCCCCAGTTGCAGCTCAATGGCGTGGGCGGCGACCAGCAGCACCGGGGGAGTCAGCGCGGTCTCCAGCACGACAACGGCATTTAGGAACGCCCATGCGTGGGAATCAGCAGGGACATCCACCGGTTCGGCAAGGTAGACGCGCGACGAGGCGACGAGACTCGTCTGCGGCAAAGAAGCCAGCGCCTCGCGCGCCTGCGCGAGGCAGGCGAGTCGGTTGCCGAGGTTCGAGCCGAGCGAGAGGATGGCTTCCATGACGTTCAAGCCCCGCGTCGTCCGCTCGTTGCGCCGTAGTGTTCAGCCGGCATCGGCCGGGCGGTCGGCATCGCCGCTGGGCGGCTGGCTGGGTCCACCGCGCCGGCCGCTGCGGCGCCCGCCGCGGCGGCGTCTGCGACGCGGAACAGACAGATCCGCATGGCCCTGCTCCGGTGGCGCTTCAATGTCGTCTGGTGCAGACTCGGCGTCCGGGTCAGCTGCTGCGGTCTCTCCGGTGGGCAACTGCTGCCGCGGATGGCGGGGCGGCTGCTGCGCCTGTGCGGCAAGGGCTTCCCATTCCTTCTGCCAGGGGGCAAGGGACTGGCCGGTGGCAATCAGTTCGATGCGCCGCAGGGCCAGCGCCTCGGGGAAGAGTTCGTGGCGCATCATGCGCAAGCGGCGCGGGCGGGGGAGATCTTCCTCAAAGCGGAGCAGGCCGTCGAGCAGCATGCAGGCCGTGTAATGAGTCAGGCGCGGCAGGGTGATGCGGCTCGTCAGCGAGGCGAGGACTTCCTGGGCGGCGTCGTGTCCGTGGTGCGGCGCGTGGGCGGCGGACAGGCGTGCACGGAAGAGCGGCGCGTAGAGTACGGCAAAGCGCAGGCCATTGGATGCCGTGGCGCTGGCAGGATCCTGATCGAATGCCGCCAGGTATTTCCAGAGCGGCGAGCGCGAGCCGCCGGAGCTCTCCACGTATTCGTGCACCTCGGGCAGCAGCGCGGACATGAGGCGGTATTCCCAGAGCAGGCGGAAGGCGCCGGCGGAGCAGGTATGGCCGAAGAGGCGGAGGATCTCCTCCTGCAGGCGGGGGGTGGAGGCATTGAGGATTTCGGCATGATGGCGGCGGATGGCGCGGCGGCAGCTCCAGTCCATCTTGAAATCCAGACGCGCAGCGAAGCGCACGGCGCGCATCATCCGCACCGGGTCCTCGCGGAAGCGGATGTTTGGGTCGCCGATGACGCGCAGCGTGCGGCGATCAAGATCGCGCAGGCCGCCGACGTAGTCGATGACGCTGAAGGTGCGGATGTCGTAGAAGAGGCCGTTGACGGTGAAGTCGCGGCGCTCCGCATCCTCCTCCGGGGTGCCGAAGGTGTTGTCCTCATGCTGATAGAGGCCGCCGGGGACGCCCTCGTCGGCGGCATCTGCCTGCGGCGGCTTGCGGAAGGTGCTGGTCTCGACCACCTTGTCACCAAAGCGGATGTGCGCGAGGCGGAAGCGGCGTCCGACGAGGTAGCAGTTGCGGAAGAGCTTGCGGATCTGGCCGGGAAGGGCGTCGGTGCTGATGTCGAAATCCTTGGGCCGGCGGCCCATGAGCAGGTCACGCACGCTGCCGCCCACGAGATAGGCGGTGAAGTTGGCGTCCGAGAGGCGGTAGAGGACCCGCAGGGCATCGGGGTCGATGTTCTTGCGCGAGATGTTGTGCGCGGCGCGGTTGCGGATGACGACTTTTTCGCGGGAGAAGAACATGGTCGGCCAGTCGTGACGGTTTCAGGGCAGGGCAAACGATCGCTAACTAGTATGCCCCAATTGCCGCCGGACCTCAAGAAAGGAGGCGAGCAGATAGAACGATCGGTTGGGACACAGAGGACGCAGAGGTGGATCGAGCACACAGAGGCAGGATTTTGCAGCAACCCCCTCAGTGTGCTCATCTTTCCTCTGTGCCCTCTGTGTCCTGTCCCGTTTCTGAGCTTCGTCCGGATCGCCGTTGCGCGCGGATTCCCGGACCTGCTACCCTTGCGCGGCCATGCAAGCGGTGTTTTTCGATCTGGACGGCACGTTGATCGATTCGCGCGCCGACTTCGTGTCTGCCATCAATCAAACGCGGCGCGCCTTCGGTCTGGCGGAGCTTCCCTTCGGGCAGGTGGTGGTGCACGTCGGCGAAGGGATGCGGCGGCTGGTGTCGCGCACGCTGCCTGAGATTCCAGAACAGCTGGAGGAGGCTGCGGCGTACGCGCAGAAGCAGTACGGCGCGCATCTGCTTGATCACACCACGCTCTATCCTGGCGTGGCGGAGGCGCTGCGCGTGCTGGGCGCTGCCGGGTGGCGGCGGGCGCTGGTCACCAACAAGCCGCGCGAGTTCATCCGGCCGATCCTGCAGGGGCTCGGCGTGCTGGGCGAATTCGAGGCTCTGGTGGGCGGCGGCGACACGCAGACGTTCAAGCCCGATCCCGCGCCCGTGCTG
>Ga0073936_10009515_pt1 | contig 12071 bp, 7 predicted proteins | sample AliMusrvi5mmetaG_FD_87041 | JGI IMG/M metagenome (GOLD analysis project Ga0073936, IMG submission 87041) | Freshwater lake bacterial and archeal communities from Alinen Mustajarvi, Finland, to study Microbial Dark Matter (Phase II) - Alinen... | ecosystem: Environmental > Aquatic > Freshwater >... | reverse complement strand
TACCTCACCCATCCCGGTGACCGTCACCTTCAGCAAGAGCGTTACCGGCTTCGCGGCCGGCGACATCACGGTCAGCAACGGCTCGGTCAGCAATTTCAGCGGTTCTGGTTCGAGCTACAGCTTTGATCTGACCCCGGCTGCCGATGGCCTGGTGACGGCCGATATCGCGGCCGGCGTGGCGACGGACGCGGCCGGCAACGGTAACACCGCTGCAATCCAGTTCACCCGCACCTACGACACCGCCCATCCCACGGTTACCATTACCAGCCTGTTGGGCAGCTCGACCCATATCTCCCCCATACCGGTGACGATCACCTTCAGTAAACCGGTAACGGGTTTTACCCTGGCTGACCTCACCGTGGGGAATGGCACTGCGGGTAATTTCGCCGGCAGCGGCGCCGTTTACACGGCCGACCTGACCCCCACCGCGTTGGGCGCGGTTACCGTGGATATAGCTGCCGATAGGGCCCTGGATTCTGCTGGAAATGGCAACACCGCCGCTCCCACCTTCATGATTACCTACGATACGGTTGTCCCGGCCGTGATATCCATCCTGCGCCACGATCCGGTCAGCAGCCCGACCCATGCCGCCCGTGTGACTTTCCGGGTGACCTTCAGTAAGGGCGTGCAGAATGTTGATCTGGCAGGCTTCAACCTGGCGTTGACGGGGACTGCTGCCGGCGTCCTGAACGCGGTTGTACCGGTGAGCGACAGCGTCTATGACGTCACCATCGAGACGGTTGCCGGCGATGGTACGCTGGTCCTGGGATTTGCGGTGGGGAACAACATTTCCGATCTGGCTGGCAACTTGCTGGGCGTAAGTCCGGCTGTTGGAACGCACGAGAATTACGTCATTGACAACACGGCGATCACCGTAACTCATAACGGCGTGATCGGGAACCCGGGAGCGGTGACCCTCCAGGATGGCGCCAGCTATGACGGCCGCTTTACCAACCTCCTGGTGACCTTCAGTAAAGATGCCTACAACCCGGTGGGAGATACAGACCTGCAGGATGTGACCAATCCCCATAACTACCTGCTGCTGCAGGCCGGTCCGGACAAAGTGTACGATACCACCAGTTGTGCAGTGTATGCCGCCGCTGGCCATCCCACCGGAGATGATGCTCAGATCCCAATCGGGCCGGTGGTGTATGATAATCACGGCGGGGCCGGGCCTTTTGTGGTAACCGTGACGCTCAACAATGGCAGTGCGCTGCCTTTAGGCGACTATCGCTTGTTCATCTGTGGAACCACATCCATCACCGACCTGGCGGGCAACCCTCTGAATGGCGGCGTGGACGATATTTTGACCTTCCACCTCGCCAATCTGGATGTCGCCGCGATTCCTGCCACCGGATTCACCCCAGATCAGATAACAGCCTTGCCGCCGCAGACTGTCAATTACGCCAACCTGGGTAACCTGTGGTTGGAGATCCCGAAATTGGGCATAAAGATGCCGATTGTGGGTGTCCCGCAGTCTGCAGATGGCACCTGGGATGTATCCTGGCTGGGCAGTAACGCTGGTTGGCTGAATGGCTCGGCCTATCCCTCCTGGAACGGAAATTCGGTCCTCACCAGCCATGTGTATGACGCATTTGGACAACCGGGTCCTTTCCGCTTCCTCAACACGCTCTCGTGGGGTGATCAGATCATCATTCACCTGGGCAGTGTGCAGTATGTGTACGCGGTGCGCAGCGTGGATTGGGTCTTGCCGGGGGATTCGGCGGCGATGCTCAAGCACGAAGACCTGCCCTGGGTGACTTTGGTCACCTGCAATGGCTACGATGCAGTGACTGGATTTTATAAATACCGCCTCATTGTGCGCGCGGTGCTGATTCAGGTGAAGTAGCCCGCATAAGTGCCATAATTGCATGATGAAAGGGTCGTTGTGAGGGTATCGTAACAGGAGCATGCTGAGATGGGAAGGTTCCACTGGTTTGGCTTAAGTTTTCAGAGGACCTGCATCGGGTTCCCACGCCGGGGTGACCTTCCATTGCAATCTATCCGGATATGCGCCATTTAAAGTGGGCCCTTTCCCTGGTTATCGCAGCCTCCACCCTGGCAGGTGGGGTTGGCAGAGCTGCCGCGAGGTGGGTTCAGCCCTCTTTTCCTCTCCCTGTGGCCGGTTTGGCTGAAGTACATCCTTTGCCACTGACGCCATTCCCGGGCCTTTGGGCTGGGATTTATAGCTCGACTCAGACCTGGGGTGGCGCCGATTCCAGCGCTCAGGCGAATAACATCGTTGTGGATGGCTCGGGCAATCGCTATGTGACCGGAGAGTATACAGGCACGGTGGCTTTTAATCCGGCGGGTGGGGCTTCCCGTACCTCCCACGGCGCCCAGGATGTTTTCCTCAGTAAGTTTGCTCCGGACGGAACCTTCCTGTGGGTGGAAACCTGGGGTGGAATGGGCCGCGATGTTGCCAATGGCCTGGTCGTGGACAGCGCCGGCAGTGTGTATGTGTCAGGCCCTTTTGTAAACACGGTTGATTTCAACCCGGACGGGGGCGCTTCCCATGCCTCGAATGCGGGCGGCATGAACAACATTTTTCTCAGCAAATTTGACCCGGACGGAACTTTCCAGTGGGTGAAAACCTGGGGCCCGTCAGACGGAGGCGCCGAAAGCTACAATCTGGCTGCCGATGACTCCAATAATGTCTATGTCGTGGGTGATTTCTCGGGTACCAGTTGCGATTTCAATCCTTGGGGAGCGCATGATGTCCATGCCAATCATCCTCCTCTCATTCCGTACGGGAAGCTCTTTGACGCCTACCTCAGCAAATTTGATTCAAACGGAAACTTCATCTGGGCCAAAACCTGGGGCGGGGAAGGCTATGACGATGGTCCCGGCGTGGCAGTGGATCATTTGGGCCATGTGTATGTGGGCGGCATGTACGCCAGTCAAACCATCAACTTCGATCCGGCTGGCGGAAGTGGGGGCCTTGGCCATCCCGCCCATGACAGCGGCATCCTGGTGGATGTATTCCTGAGCAAGTTTGATGCCGGTGGGAACTTCCTGTGGGTGAGGACCTGGGGTGGAGCCGGCGCCGAAGACGCGGCCGAAACCGTGGCTGTGGATGGTTTGAATAATGTCTACATCGGCGGCAGGTTCGAGTGTATCGATTGTGACTTTAATCCATTGGGAACTGCGGATCTTCATTCAAGCAACGGTGACCGCGACGCATTCATCAGTAAGTACGATTCGGGTGGAACCTTTCAATGGGCTAAAACCTGGGGTGGGTCAGGCTGGGACGCGGTGGGCGGCCTGGTCATGGATGGATCGAACCAGGTGTATGCGACAGGAGTTTTCTCAAACACGGTTGACTTCGGCTCGGGCAGCGGGGTTTTATCGCCTGGCTCATTCGATGGCTTTATCATTAAGTTTGCTTCATCTGGAAACTTCCAGGGGGTGCAAACCTGGGGCGGAACCGGAAGTGACGGCGGCAACCGCCTTGCCCGGGATGCAGCGGGTAATCTGTATGTGGTTGGATGGTTCCAGAACAAAGTCAATTTTACCCCCGGCAGCGGAGTCAATAACCACACTTCTTTGGGAACCACGGATGCGTTCCTCTCCATGTATGGCACCATCCGCGACACCGTGCTCTTCCTGCCCATCATCCGGCGCTAGGAACGCTTCATCCATCCCAAAACTTGCTCCAATCTGGCTTTGGCCTGCTGGCTGCAAACCGTTCCGTCTCGCCGGGGTGTATAATTTAAATTGTAAATCCGCCTGATATCATAGCAAAAGGTAAATTAACCATGATTATTTGCCCCTGGTGTGGTACCAACTACCTTACTTTTCAATCCAATTGCAAAAATTGCGGTGGACCCTTACCTGCGGTGGATGTTATCACGGCCTCATCCGCTCCGGTCGAAAGCCTGCTCGTGCCGCCTGCCGCTCCCCGCCCGATTTCCGAAAAATATGTCTGGCGGCTTTTATCCAACGATGGTTGGTGGGTTGCCGCGTTGGTTTTCGCCATCCTTGGGGGTGTTTTTGGCCTGGTCGGCGCAGGGCTGACCATCATGGTTATCACTGCTTTTGTGGGTATCCCTTTTCTATTCCTCGGGGTTATATTTCTTGGAGTAGGTGGCTGGGTGTTCGCGCAGCGGTATCAACAGGCGCGGAAAATCGTTGATGTCCTTCAAATCGGGGACGCAACTCAGGGCAAAATCGTGGAAGTGCAAGAAAATTATTCTGTGACGGTCAACGGGCGCCATCCCTGGACGATTCGATATCAATTTCAGGCCAATGGGCAGGACTATCAAGGGTCAGTAACCACTTTAAATGCACCCGGCCCGGCTCTGCAGGTGGAGAAGGCTGTTTATGTATTGTTTTTACGAACGGCTCCAAAGTGGAGCTCAATTTATCCGCACCCATAAGTAACAGCTCTTCGAGGGGCAAATAATTTGAAACCAGAGCAGCCCGCCAACATTTATCTAGAAAAAGACTGGCAGTTAATCCGTATTCTCTATATCCTGATTGGGGCTTCGTGGACTGCATACCTGTTTGTCGTTGCCACTGCTATCTATTATAGTGACGCGGTTTTGTTCACCGCCACGCTGGTGGGTTGTGCCCTGCTCATTATCCCCTTTGTGTTGCTCAGGCGCAGGCGCTTGCGGGCCAGCAGTCTGGTGGTTGTCCTGATTATGCTGGGCACATTGACCATTATTGCAACCGTAGGCCAGGGGATTCGTGATCTTGCGATCATCGCCTTTCCCATTATTCTTATTTTCGCCGGTCTGACTTTAAACCGGGCTCTGTTCAGATTGTGTGTTGGGTTGACGTTAGCCGCGGTCTGCTGGTTGGCTATAGGTGAAGCCTTGGGTTTGTTCGTCACCAAGCCTTTTGTAGGGGAAATGACCAACTGGTTCTATCTCCTTGGGGTGACCATCATTTTGCTGGTAGCAGCCCTGGCGGTGGAATTGCTGGCGACCAATATGCGCAGAAACCTGGAACGGGCTCAGACTGAAATTGCGCAGCGCAAACTGGTAGAGGAGCAGCTCCGCCATACAAGCACACACGATAATCTAACCGGTATTAATAATCGGTCCTTCTTTGAATCAGAACTTGAACGGCTTGAACTCAGCCACGAATTTCCCGTCAGTATTGTCGTCGCGGATGTTGATAATTTAAAAATTGCAAATGATACTCTGGGCCATGCAGCGGGTGATGAAATATTACGCCATGTCGCGCAGGTGCTCCGTTCGATGTTTAGAAGAAGCGATGTGGTGGCGCGCATTGGTGGAGATGAATTTTGCGTGCTTCTGCCTTCCGCGGATGCTGAAACAGCCATGCAAATTGTATCCCGCATCCAGGAGAGATTAAATCAGTACAATTCTGAGTATCCCGATATGCCAGTCCAATTAGCGCTCGGTGTCGCAACTGCAGAAAAAAATGATCTGGCTGAAGCATTTAAAGCCGCAGACCGCCGGATGTATGCGGATAAATCTGAGCACAAATCAAGCTCCAGCCATTCCCCCCATGCTTAAAGCCAGCGGGTGCTTCATTGAATTGGAAAGAGGTCCACGATGCTAACTCGATTCAAACGATGGCTTGAACCGCCCGATTTGGGCAAAGATGAGGAAAAAGTTGAGCAAGCGCGGCTGGCCAATTCGCTCATGGTCTACCTTGGTGCAGCCCTTTTAATCGTCTTTTTCGTCATCATCCCATTATTCGCAGTCCAAAAAATAGGGAGTTGGATTGTAACCGGCACCATGTTCAGCGCCCTGGTCATTGGGCGCCATTTTGTTTTTCATGGGCGCTATCGCCTGGGATCGACGCTCATCTTTGTGTTTATTTACCTGTGCATCCTGGCCCTGGTCATCCTCTCGGGTGGTTCGTCAAGCACAGCCATGTTTTATTTTGCAACTGCTGTCCTCATAGCAGGGTTCTTTATAGATTCGCGCCTGGTGAACTGGTTGACGTTTCCAACTTTCCGGTTCGCGATGGTCATCTCATTTTTACAAACTGCTGGACTGCTGGCGATTCCGCAGGTTTTTGTTTTTACCTCCTTCTTTAGCTGGTTGGCGATTGGGCTGGGCCTGCTGTTTATGGTTCGCGCCCGGGATCTGATCGTGGGTAATCTGCGAAATGCCATCGTCAGCGCCCAGCAGAAGAATGCTGCTCTGCGGCAGATCCAGGCAACCCTGCGCGAAAACGAAGCGCTGCTGTCGAACGCGTTCAATCACAGTCCGTTGCTGATGACCATCAGTGATCTTTCCACCGGAACCTTCCTTGAGGTCAATGACAGTTTTTGCGCCATCTCTGAATTTAGCCGGCAGGAGGCGATTGGCAAGACATCCATCGAAATCGGCTGGCTCGACGAGGAAGAACGGCTGCGCTTAGTTTCTGAGTTGCACGAACACGGGAATGTCACTGGTTTAGAGCTTAAGCTGCACAGTAAAAGCGGAAAAATGGTCATCTGCAGTTACGTGGGGGAAATTATTCAAACAGTCGCCGGTCCCAGGCTCTTTTCGACTGCCGAAGATATTACCGCGCGCAAACTGACCGAAGAGGCGCTGCGCCAAAGCGAAGCCAAGTTTCGGGCCGTGGTCGATAATAGTAATGACGGCATCCTGTTTGGTGATGCCCAGGCTAGAATCTTATATCGCAGCCCATCCTATAGCCGCATTAACGGATATTCGGACGAGGATCGGTTAGGTAAGAGTGGTTTTGAAACGGTACATCCTGACGACGTGGACGGCTTGCATCGTTATTGGACAACACTTGTAGAAAACCCAGAAATGTCTCAAAAAGCTGAGTACCGCATCCGGCACAAAGATGGAACCTGGCGTTGGATCGAAACTTCTGGTCTAAATCTGTTAGGCAACCTGGATGTAAAGTCCATTGTGGTTACCAGCCGCGATATAACTGCCCGCAAACAGGCCGAAGAGGCGCTGCGCGAGAGTGAACTGCGATTCCGGACCATCATCGAAAATGCGCCGATTGCAATTTCAATCGGTCGCAATGGTAAATTGTTGTACGCAAATTCGGTATATGCCCACATGTACGGCTTTACCAGCGCAGATGAGGTCATTGGTCAGCCCACGATTGACCGTGTAGCCCCACAACACCGCCCGGTAACGCTGGAGCGTGCGCGCCAGCGTGCCCAGAATTTATTCCTTGAAGAAGCCCCTTATGAATTGGAAGGTCTGCGCCGGGATGGAACACAATTTCCGATGTTGGTGTCAGTGGCGCAGGTAAAGCTGCCAGATGGACCCGCGAATATTGGCTTCATCCAGGATATTTCTGAACGCAAACACGCCGAAGAGACATTGCAGCTCAGCGAACAATCCGCTCGCCGGACGGCTGAGCAGCTGCAGATGGTGAATCGGATTGGGGTCAAGATCTCCGCCGGTTTGGATTTCGAGCCGCTGATGCACACCATCTACGAACAATGCCAGCAAATTGGCGATACGGATACTTTTTATATTGCGCTCTACGATGAAACCACCGGGATAGTGAGTTTTCCGTTCAATTATAAAGATGGGGAACGCTGCATATTTGCCGCGTTTAATACTCGAGAGACTCCAGGTCTGGCCGGCTACATCATCCAAAGCCGCCAGACGCTCTATATTCAGGATGAATCTTATATACCCGCCGGAATCATTCCGATCCGCCAGCCCGGCCTGCAGTCCCATTCATTTGTTGGCGTTCCCTTGATTTTGAACGACCGGGTGGTCGGCATTTTATCTTTACAGAGTTACACACCCAACGCATATTCCCCCGAACAAATCCAGACGCTTGAGCTGCTGGCAACCCAGGTTGCGATTGCAATCCAAAACAGTCAGCTCTACGAGCAGGTCCAAAGCGAAAGCAACCTGGCGAACGCGTTGATTGATAATTTGCCGGGTGGCGTGGGTTTGATTGACCGGCAGGGGCGCCTGCTGCGTTGGAATAAATTTGCTGAAAATGCCATCCATTATTCCCCCGGAGAAATCCAGGACCTGAATTTCTCGGCTGTCTTCCCTGAAGGAGAGCAGGCGCGCCTGCAGGATTTGATTGCCCAGGGCTTTGCCGGACTGCGGCTTACGGTTGAAATCCAATTGATTACCAAGTATGGGGAAAAAATTCCATTCTTTGCCACCGGAACGCGCGTGCAGATCGGTAGTGAAATCTATCTGTTGGTGATCTTGTTGGATATCACCGAGCGTAAACAGGCGGAAGAAGAGATTCGTCAGCTCAACCTTGAATTAGAGCAGCGGGTGCGCAACCGGACGGCGCAGCTTGAAGCCTCTAATCAGGAATTGGAAGCATTTTCCTATTCTGTTTCGCATGACCTGCGGGCCCCGCTGCGTGCCCTTTCAGGCTTTAGCGAAATCCTCAGCCAAAAGTATGGCGCTTCTCTGGATGAAGATGGAAAGCAGTATTTGGCCCATATCCAGGAAGCCTCGCAGCGGATGAAAGAGTTGATCGATGCCCTGTTGGAACTGTCGCGGGTCTCGCGCAAGGTGGTCGATGTGCGCCAGGTTGACCTCAGTAAAATAGCGCGCGAGATTATGGCGGAATTTCAAAGGGGGATGCCGCAGCGGGTGGTGGAAGTTGTCATCGCCGATGGGCTGACCGTTCAAGGCGATACCCATCTATTGCGAAATGTGATGCAAAACCTGCTGGATAACGCCTGGAAATTCTCGATGAAATGCACTCGAGCTAAAATAGAAGTGGGAGTTTTCGAGCAAGCGCGTGCAGATAATGGTCTGATGGAAAAAGTGTATTATGTGCGAGATAATGGGGCTGGTTTCGATATGGCCTACGCCGACAAATTATTTGCACCGTTTCAGCGCCTGCACAAAGTAAATGAATATCCGGGCACCGGGGTGGGGTTGTCGACGGTCCAAAGAATTATCAATCGCCATGGCGGGAGAGTGTGGGTTCAGGCTTCCCCCGACCACGGTGCGTCTTTCTTCTTTACCTTGGGAGAGATGCCTGAAGAGAAATGACGCCCATTTCTGACCTCAGCCTGCTGCTTGCCAGCCTGGACCCGGTGCTCAACCCCGGAATCTATGCCTTTGTCTCCGCCCCGCAGTCGGAAATTCTCACTTCGGTCAGTGTCGTGGCTTCAATCCGCGAAGCGGAAGGGCTGTCTGCCGTGATCGCCGAAGCGGATGCGGTTTCCCTCCAGCTACCGGTCCTGCTGCGGGTGGCCTGGATCACCCTGACGGTCAACTCAGACCTCCATGCGGTTGGCCTGACGGCAGCTTTTGCCTCAGCTCTCAGCCGGGCGGGGGTGAGCTGCAATGTGATCGCGGGTGCCTGGCATGACCACATCTTCGTTCCGGTGGACCAGGCTGCGCTGGCGATGTCAGCCCTGCAGCAGATGCAAAGTGCTTCTGCCGCCAGCCCGTCCGACGTAAAAAAGAAGGATTGACCCGTTTCTGGCTTTCGGCCAAAATTGGCCTGTAAAATATTGACTCATACAGCAAGAGTGTGGTATACTGCAACCCTTGGCCCAAAAGGGCCTTCGTTTCAGGGAATTGTTTTGATGCTTTCGGATGATTGCCCGACGATGTGTCGGGCTTTTTTATTGGCTCCGCCCGCCCCGCCGCAAGGCGCAGCGCTTCCAACCGGCAGCCCACCTGGGGTACTACTGAGGTCATCAAAACACTCTCACCATATTTTGGTTTAGGAGTTTTGATGATTACAGAGTTTTCCGAATTAAACCTGCACCCGCAGTTGGTTCAGGCTGTCACCGAACAGGGCTTTGTTACCCCCACACCGATTCAAATTGGAGTTATCCCCCTCATGTTGGCCGGCCAGGATATTATTGGCCAGGCTCAAACGGGCACCGGCAAGACCGCCGCTTTCGCCCTCCCCATGATCCACAACCTGCAAACCGGGCAGGGTCACATTCAGGGCCTGGTTCTGACGCCTACCCGCGAGCTGGCTTTGCAGGTGGCGGGAGCCTTCGCCGAGTATGGCCGGCACAGCAGCCTGCGTGTGTTGGCTGTCTATGGTGGCCAGGCCTATGGCCCGCAAATCGGCCAGCTGCGCCGCGGTGTTGACATTGTGGTGGGCACCCCCGGGCGCCTGTTGGACCTGATCGAGCGTTCTGTGTTGGAGCTCAGCGCCGTCCGCACGGTCGTTCTGGACGAGGCCGACGAAATGCTCAGCATGGGTTTCATCGAAGCGATTGAAACCATCCTGGCAAAAACCCCGGTGGAGCGCCAGACCGCCCTCTTTTCAGCCACCCTCCCTTCTGAAATTCGCCGCCTGGCGGCGCGCTACATGCGCGACCCGCAGCCGGTAACCATCCAGCGCGAGCAGGTGACCTTAGATGCCATCGAGCAGCGTTATTACCTGGTCAATGCGGGCGATAAAGCTGCCGCGCTGACCCGCCTGTTCGAGGTGGAAGAGGTTACCAGCGCGCTGATCTTCGTGCGCACCCGCATCGAGACCACCGATCTGGCAGCCGAGCTTTCAGGGCGCGGTTTTCCGGCCGAAGCGTTGAGCGGCGACCTGACCCAGGACGCCCGCGAACGCACCTTGAACCGCTTCCGCCAGGGTCACATTCAGGTTGTGGTTGCCACGGACGTGGCAGCCCGTGGGCTGGATATCGATAATATCTCGCACGTCTTCAATTACCAACTCCCCGACGACTCAGAACTCTATGTGCACCGGATTGGGCGCACCGGGCGCGCCGGAAAAACCGGCATTGCGATTACCCTGGTCTCTCCGGCGGAACGCCGCCAGTTGGGCCAGGTAGAAGCCTATACCCGTAAAAAGATCCAGCGCGCCACCCTGCCCAGCGAAGACGACATCCGCGCCCTGCGCGAAGAGAAATTGGTGCGCAAGGTGGTCGTCTGGCTGCAGCGCGGCCGCTGCCAGCGCGAAAAGGCGATGGCTGAAAAGATGATCAGCGAGGGGCATGACGTTTTGGATATCGCCGCTGCCGCCCTTAAAGTGGCCCGCAGCGAAGAGAAACAGCGCCCGATTTATCCCGTCGGCGAGGTGATCGAATCCCACCCCCGTTCAGCCGGCCGTGTTTCTGGCCGGGATCGGGATAGTGGTCATTCTCGTCAGGGAGGCCTCTCACACGAGCCGGGTATGGTGCGCCTGCAGCTCAGCATGGGCCGCCAGCATGGCTTGAAACCCAATGAAATTGTGGGCCTGATTGCTTCGCGGGCTGAAATCCCCGGAAATGTGATTGGCAAAATCAGCATTCAAGACAGCCGTTCGTTTGTGGATGTTCCCGAAGACATGGTGACCCAGGTGCTGGCTCGCACCCGCGACGCGCGCATCCGGCGTCTGGCGATGGACCTCCAGGTGGCATAGATCCAGAACTTTTCCCCTTCATTTTTAAAAGTGGAAAATGGGGGAGTCAAGAAGTGACAGATGGACTATAATGCTTTGATACGAGGCAGCGTATGATTGCCTCACCCTGATATAGCCAGATTGTAGATCCTAATAAGAGGAGACACGTGATGGGCGAACGAGGCAGCAAGAAGGATAAAAACAAGGCCAGTAAACAGAAACAGGAGCAGCTCGACAAGAAGAAAGAAGAACAGAAAAACAAGCTGCCCGCCAAGAAACCCGCTTAGTGCGGCAGGTAGCTGTAAGAAGGTCGAAGGGGGTTCGACCTCAAGAAACCAGAGCATGCAAGCAGCGCCCTCCATTTTTGTGGAGGGCGCTGCTTTATATTCCAGGCTTTGGTAAAAAACAGCAGAACTTTCCCCCTGGACTACCACCGCGCATGGTGTTCTTCGGCAAAGCCAACCAGGTCTTTGATTGCAATCGTCTCGCCCTGGTCCGTCAGCAGCGTGCCGTTATAACGCCCGAACATCTGGTGCACCAGGCTGGTAATGATCCCCAGGTTGGTTTGTGCCAGGCGGTCTTTGAAGGGCGTGAACACCAGCTTGAGCCGGCCCTGCGGGTCGCTGAACGTCCAGGGGCGCATATAATCACCGGCGTCATAATCAAATTTGACCTGCTCCAACTTATGGATGCGGTGGTTCAGAATGATCGCATTCTCACCGGCTTGCGAAAGGTCGCCAAAGCCGCAGCCCAGGTTCAGGCCGATGCTGCGCCCATCCGGCAGGAAGCCGGAGGCGCTGGCCCAGTTCCAGTAGGATTGG
>Ga0073936_10009514_pt1 | contig 12071 bp, 11 predicted proteins | sample AliMusrvi5mmetaG_FD_87041 | JGI IMG/M metagenome (GOLD analysis project Ga0073936, IMG submission 87041) | Freshwater lake bacterial and archeal communities from Alinen Mustajarvi, Finland, to study Microbial Dark Matter (Phase II) - Alinen... | ecosystem: Environmental > Aquatic > Freshwater >... | reverse complement strand
TGGCTCAAGTTCAGCGCCACCTCGGCGCCACTTTGGACGACAAGCCCGGCCATTCCGTACTCACCGCCGACCTCGTCCATCAATACCTCTCCGCTCTCGGATGCACTCTCTCCGAATCTCCAACCAACAACCTGCAACCGGCAACTTTTTCCGTCCAGCTTCCCTCCTGGCGGCTCGACCTCGAGCGCGAGATCGACCTCGTCGAAGAGGTCGCCCGCGTCTACGGATACAACCGCTTCGCCAACACACTGCCCACGGCTCTACCGGTCACCGCGCACCCACTCGCCGCCGCTGAATCCGCCGTCCGCACTCGCCTGCTTGCTCTCGGCTACTCCGAGGCCATCTCCAGCTCCTTCGCATCCGAAGCCGATGGCGCGACCTACCTGGGTGTAAATCAGCAAGCTGCACACGGCCTTGTCGCGCTGGAGAACCCACTCTCCGACGAGGCCCGTCTGCTGCGCCCATCGCTCGCTCCGGGAATGCTCACCATGCTCGCCCACAACCTCAACCGCGACGTGCGCGAGGTCCGCCTCTTCGAACAGGGCTACCTCTTCAACGGCTCAGCCGAACAAGTCGTCGAGTTGCCCAGCCTCGCCCTCGGCCTCACCGGCGACATGCCGCCCATGCCTCTGCATAGCGCCAAAGACGCCGCCGTCTTCGAGCTCAAGGGCGTCATCGAATCGCTGCTTTCTCTCTTTGCCGTTTCGCCGGAAGCGCTCTCCACCAGCGCCGCCTCCGCGCTCACCTTCGTGTCCGATGCGCCCGCGTGGCTCGAGCCGGGACGCAGCTCCACCGCTTTGCTCAACGGCGCGCCCATCGCCTGCTTCGGCGAACTGGCCGCCTCTCAGCGCGAGACGCGCAAGCTGCGCCAGCCCGTCTTCCTCGCTGTACTAGACCTCGATGCCGTCTACCGCCTGCCTCTGCGCCGCGCCACCGCGCGCGAACTCTCCCGCTTCCAGGCCGTCGAGCGCGACTTCTCCTTCACCTTCGCCGACGCCGTCCCCTGGCGGACAATCGCAGATGCCGTCCACGCCTTCGACCTCCCCGAACTCACCCGCCTCGTCCCGGTCGAGATATTCCGCGACACAAAGGCTGGCTCCGCTTCAGCAGGGAAGTACGCGCTCCTTCTGCGCTGCGTCTTCCAGTCCAATCAGCGCACCCTGCGCGAAGACGAGTTGTCCGAGTGGTCCGCAAGACTCATCGCAACCCTCACTGCCCTTGGCGGAGCCATCCGAACCTAGCCGTAACCTGTACGCTTCTTCTTGCCCGCTTTTTAATAGGACCCCGTTTTGCACAGTCGCCAAAAGGCCGAATCCTCCTCAATCCGCTCTATACTTGCCACATATGAGTTCCGTCGTCAGTGGTGTCAGTGTGGATGAGTTTCAGGCGCTCGAGCAGAAGGTGCTGCGGGCAGTCGAGGTGGTAAAGCGTGAGCGCGAATCGCGTGCCGCAGCAGAGGCGGAGGTCGTGTCGTTGCGCCGTCAGCTCGCCGAACAGGCAGAGGAAGCCCAGACCCAGATCGCTGCAGCCCATAGCAAGGTGGAGGCTGCCCAAAGCCAGTTCGCCTCCGTCCAGAGCCAGGCTGATGCTGCGCAGAGCAAGGCAGAAGCTGCCCACAGCAAAGCACAGGCTGCTATGAGCGAGAAAGAGGCCATCGAGAGCCAGGTCGCCGTGCTTGTGCAGGAGCGCGAAGCCGTGCGCCAGCGCGTCGAGCAGATGATGCACCAGATTGACGAGTTGTTGTAGTTTTCCGCTGCAAAGCGAAAGCTTCACGTTCGAGGCTTTACCCCATCGGGAGAGGAGACAAACGTGACCGAATGCAACCCTAAACAGGATGAAACTGACCTGGAAGGCCAACCTTCAACGGGCGATGCCTCCACAATCCCCAACGCGACTGCCATCCCCGAGGCGGTAAGCGTCGACATCTACGACCAGATCTACAACCTGCGCGGCACCGACGCCGAGTACATCCAGCAGCTAGCCTCTCTGGTAGACGGCAAGATGCGCGCCGTCGCGGCCCACGGCGGCACCGCAGATTCGCTGCGTGTCGCGGTGCTGTCCGCGCTCAACATCGCGGACGAACTGCTCTCCCTGCGCGCGCGCTACGATGCGCTGGCAGGCGGCATGGACCGCTCCGAGGACGCCATGCGAACCCGCGCAGGTACCCTCAGCGAAATGCTCGACGAACTCTTCGAAGACCGCCGCGCCGGCTAGCCTCGCCAACTATAGAAATGGATTGTGAACCGTCACAGTTCCGAACTGCTGCCCGTGCTGCAGGTCCTCCGAGTAGAGAGTCTCGCAACCGCCGTGTTGCGCAGCGGAGATGATGAGGCTGTCAAACCAACTGAGACGGTAGCGCTGATGGATTCGTATGGCGTCGGAGATCAGGGCTGTGGATGGTCGAACTATCTGGAGCGGGCGAAAGGTGGTGACCAGGTAGTGCTGGGCCTCATCTGCCGTCATCTTGATAGGGCTCTTGTTGAGAGCCCAGTTGAAGAACTCCTGCATGACCTGATAACTGATTACAGCCTCGCCTTCGACTACAAGGCCGCGGATGAGATTGTTGGCGATGGACTGCTTTATGGGTTCGCGCTGGTCGACCGAGTAGATAAAGATATTGCTGTCGAGAAAGGCCTTACCGCTCATTCAACTCGTCCCGCATGTACTTGCGGTCCCCTTTGATGTGCTTCAGTCCTTCCATCATCGCGTCGTACTCCAGTAACCAGCGGGCGCGGCCGGAGTATTGCTCCAGCCATTCGCGAAAGGCTTCATTCAGCGTGGTGTTCTGGTCCGCCGCGGCCTTGCGAGCCTGCTCAATCAGGTTCTCGTCCGCACTGAGGGTAATGTTCTTCACTGTGATAGTGTACACGATAATAGTGTACACTGCAATACATATCCTTACCGCCGGTTCAACCCCAGTAAACTCAGAAAGAAGCTGGAGAAGATCACCTCCACACCCAGCATCAACAGGGTGGCCGAGGGCAGCGTCAGCCGCAGCATACGCGTCGCGGACAACTCTCCAAAACCCGCCGCGTGCCATAGATAAAGCGCATAGCCCAGGATTCCCGCGCCCAGTAACAGCAGCAGGAAGCCCGCCAGCAGTCCCCGCTCCAGTGTAATCACCTTGAACAGACGCTCCTGGCGCGGGTTCACCGGGAGAAATCCAGCCTGCACTCCGAATACCTTGGCCGACACCGCAAACACCATGATGTGTGCCCCGATCAGAACCATTCCCAGCGCGTAGGTCAGCGTGTCTACGTCGAAGTTGTACGCACCCACCCGCAGCGGCCCGGGCAGCAGCGCGGCCGACAGCACCACTCCCACCACAAATGCGATCACTCCGGGGTAGAAGAAGAGCCAGCGCGGGCTGTACAGCAACAGAAATCTCAGGTGTCGCCAACCGTCGCGCCACGAGCGAAGATGCGGCGGACGCGAGCGGCCATCGGGCGAGAGCGTGGTCGGCACCTCGGTCATGCGCAGCCCGGCCAGTGAGCTCTTCACCACCATCTCCGACGCAAACTCCATCCCCGTTGTTCGCAAATTCAGCGCCAGGATCGCATCCCTCCGGAACGCGCGCAGCCCGCAGTGGAAGTCGCGCACCGGAATGGAGAAAAATATCCTCCCCGCAGCCGACAGAATAGGATTCCCCAGATACTTGTGCAACGGCGGCATCGCTCCGCGCTCAATGGTGCCGGCAAAGCGATTGCCCATCACCAGGTCGTATCCCTCGTTCAGCTTGGGCAGGAAGCGCGGCAGATGTTCAAAGTGGTAGCTGGAGTCGGCGTCCGCCATCATCACATACTTGCCCCGCGCTGCTTCGATGCCGCCGATCAGCGCCGCTCCATAGCCTCGCGTAGCAACGTCCACCACACGCGCGCCCTCAGCGCGGGCAATCTCCTGCGAGCCGTCGGTCGACCCGTTGTCCGCCACCACAACCTCGCCCGTCACGCCGCTGGCTGCAATCGCCGCAACCGCCTGGCGAACGCAGCTTGCCAGTGTCTCGGCCTCGTTCAAACACGGCATCAGTATCGTTAGATCGAGATCGGCCATGGGGAGAATGGTAGCAAAGTTGTCCGTTGCAGGCTGTTGTTGGCTGCGTTTGTTGATGATGCAGCGGCAATTGCGGTGAGGGGCATGCGGAGTTTCGGCGCTGACTGCATCTTCGGAGGGAGCGTTGGTATTTGAGCGGGAGTTCAGGATTTCGACTTAGCCGCAGCGAGGAATCTCTTGAGTCGGTCGATGGAATATGGAGGATTAGCCCGATGAAGCATCTCATGGCAATTTGGGCAAACAGGTCGGAGGTCTTTGATTGGATCTATTTTTAGTGCTTTTCCACCGTGCGCTGATAGCAGGGTCAAGTGGTGAACGTGAATATAACCACTTCCTATATCGCCATAGGTCACTGAAAAATCGAACCCGCAGACAGAACAAATTGGGCCGTAGTGCTTGATGCATCTTTTGCGATTCTTGGGGTCCCGTTCATATTTATTAACCGTGATTTTGACCCTGTGGCCTTCCTCCCTTGCATCGAAATCGGCGTCTTCCTTCTCTGAATTAGGCACCCAGTACGAAGGAGTCGATTTGCGGCTCGCAGACTTTGGGGCGAATTCGGTTGATGTCAACAAGTCAAGAAGCGGCCCCATATTGCGTGCCTGATCTTCGGCCTGGACGAAGAAGAACAGCGGGGTGGATTTCGCAATACCCTTTCGGGGATGAGGGCGCTGCCTTAGGTTCACACCAGGTGGCAATTTACCTTGAATTAAGTTGCAAATTTCAGAGGTGTCCTCGCTTCGCAAAAAGACCTCGATCTGCTTCTTTGAGTGGCTTACCCAATACAAAGCGGATTTTCGGCTATTGATGTGCGCGGCACACCAAGTAGCAGAGATGTTTCTGCTTGGCGCGAGAGTCTGAGGCAAGCAAGCCAGCATAAGATCACATAGCCGCCTCGAGGTGTCGCTTGTTTGCGCGTGCTTTGAGTCAGAGACTATCAATTCAAAAACATAGTGCGATAGAGCGAGTCCCTCTGTCAATTCAGCGGCACCGCATAAAAAGTTGTGCCGCCCAGTTGTTGCCAGTTGCGGAACGCGGGATCGCTGTCGCTAACGCGGAAATTTCCGAAGTCCGCAACCAGCATCTTCGCTCCCTGACCGCGCACAACGCCTATCGCCTGGTCGCGGTTCGGTAGGGCGGCAAGGAAGGGATAGACAGGCGTTTCGGGATCGTAGATCTCGGTAAGAATACGCACCCCAGTCAGCCGCGCCCAGTATGGGTCGTTAAGGCAGGCCATGGTGCCAACGCAGGCAACACTATCTCCTGCATGCACACCCAGGGATTGCAGGCTGTCCGCCACATGCACCATGTTGGGCGAGTACCATCCGCCCGGATAGCCTCGGATGGAGAGCTGACGCCGGTCTTCAAAGACCGTGCGCAGGCTCTCGCCCGTGGCCAGCAGTGCCAGCAGCACAATCAGGGCAGACGCGGTGAAGGGAAGCCTTCCAGACGCGAAGCGAGTATCACCCGAATCCGTTTCGCTCGGCGCATCGGGCAGGCGCAGCGCGGCAAAGATCGTCAGTAGGATGCTGAAATACGCCACCGTGACATAGCGCTCTTCCGTGTTGACCAGTGCATAGATGCCCCAGATGCCAACGCCCAGCAGCAGCGGTACAACCCAGAAGGTGTTGCCCCCAGTTTTGTCCGGCCTCCACCGCATGCTGACGCGCGCACCGAAGACAAGCAGCATCGTCAGCAGGATCAGCCCATCGGGATGGTTGAACAGGTAACGAAGCACTAACACGCAATTGCGCGCGAAGCGGGGAAGATCGTCGCGCAATCTGAAGTGCGGCTTGATCTGGTCGTTCCAGTACCCCGTGTCGAACCAGTCCGGGTAAGTTCCATAGGGCATCTCGGCATAGCTGAGGATGAGCGGCGCGTGCAGCAGCTCCTTCTCCGGATGCTTCAGATAGACCTCGGAGGAGCCGAACTGCCCGGTCTGGGTTGGCTGCAGGTGCATTTTTTCGGTACCGCCCACATACCACGCGTAGTTCAGCGCGCCGGAGTCGCCAAAGTCGAAACGGCCTCGCTGCATCGAGAGCGCGGCGACATACGGTCCGGCCACAACCGCAAAGCACACGAAGGCCACCAGCCCTGCGGGAACAATTCGTTTGACTCCGTGCCCGAGCCAGAAGCGGCGAAACACCAACAGCGCCAGGATGCAGAGAATCGCGAAGACGAACGCGAACGACTTGGTCAGATAGGCGCATCCCAAAGCCACGCCCATACACGCGGCGTAGCGCAGCAGGCCTGTCGCCAGCTGCCGCAGCAGCGCTGCCATCGCCAGCAGCAGGAACGCCTGTAGCAGCGCGTCGGGGCGGATCTTGCCCAGCGAAAGCTCCCGCTGGCTCGCAATCACCAGCAGCGCCACGCCCAGGTACCGCAGCATCGTGCGGTCCAGCAGATAACTCGAACCTCGAACCTCGGACCTCGAACCTGAGAGCGCGTCTGTAAAACACACGACCGCAACTATCCCCAGCAGAAATATCCCGAAGTTGACGAAGTAGTACGCCTGCAACTCAGTCGTCAGGCTCGCACGGAACAGAGTGTGCCCCAGCGCCAGCAGCGCCGGATACATCGGGTGCCAGTAGCCATTGACGATGCCTGCCCAGTGGTGCGCGCGCAGGTTGTCCGCGATGTCCATGTAGGCAACCGCATCGCCGTCAATCTGATAGTTGTCGTAGAGAGCGTAGCCGAAGGTGGCCAGCGCGGCCAGCGCGCAGTAGAACGGAAAGAAGCGGCGAAGCAGGGTGTGCATGCGGGTCGCATCGAGAGCATCTTCCTGCGCTTCACCTAGCTTCACCTTCTGCCCCCTTCGTTGCCTCGATTATCGCAGAGCAGTCCCTGAACTGCCGCCAAGCGAATCGATTGTGATACGTTTTCCCTGTACCTCGCGAGGCTGGAACGGCCGGCTTCTACCTGCTCCGCAAACCACGGCGCGGATGGGGGTCAAGCGGCATCCTATATTCAGGAGATTCCTATGCCAAAATCACCCATCGTTTATCTCGAGCTGCCCTCCAACAACGTCGCGGCCTGCAAGCAGTTCTACCACTCCCTCTTCGACTGGAGCTTCCAGGACTTCGGCCCCGACTACGCCGCCTTCTCCAACTCAGGCCTGGACGGCGGACTCAACGGCGCAAGCGCAGCCGAAGGCCGCAGCAAATTCCCGCTGGCCGTCATCGACACCGAAGACCTCGAAGCAATGGAGAAGAAAATCATAGCTGCCGGCGGCCACATCACGCTGCCCATCTTCTCCTTCCCCGGCGGTCGCCGATTTCACTTCACAGACCCCGCCGGAAGCGAGCTCGCCGTCATGCAGAAAGAGTAATCCCTTCACTGCTCGAACATCTCCTTGCACCAAAAATAAATAGGGGCAACCACGTCGATCCGTTGGCTGCCCCTATTTCCCACGAATGCATAATTGCGTTTAGATGTCCTTGACGCCATCCACAAACGCCTTCAGCTTGCGGCTGCGGCTGGGGTGACGCAGCTTGCGCAACGCCTTGGCTTCGATCTGCCGAATGCGCTCACGCGTCACCTGGAAGCTCTGCCCAACCTCCTCCAGCGTGTGTTCCGATCCGTCTTCCAGTCCGAAGCGCATCTTGATCACGCGCTCTTCGCGCGGTGTCAGCGTGCGCAGCACCTGGCTGGTGTACTCCTTCAGGTTCACCGCGATCACCGCGTCCGCCGGGCTCACCGCCATGCGGTCTTCGATGAAGTCCCCAAGGTGCGAGTCTTCCTCTTCGCCGATCGGCGTCTCCAACGAGATGGGCTCCTGCGCGATCTTCAGCACCTTGCGCACCTTGGCCACCGGAATATCCATGCGCTTGGCAATCTCTTCCGACGAAGCCTCGCGCCCAAGCTCCTGCACCAGTTGCCGACTTGTCCGGATCAGCTTGTTGATCGTCTCGATCATGTGTACCGGAATGCGGATCGTCCTTGCCTGGTCTGCAATCGCGCGCGTAATCGCCTGCCGGATCCACCACGTCGCGTAGGTGGAGAACTTGTAGCCGCGGCGATACTCAAACTTGTCCACCGCCTTCATCAACCCGATATTGCCCTCCTGGATCAGGTCGAGGAACTGTAGACCGCGGTTCGTGTACTTCTTCGCAATGGAGACCACCAGCCGCAGATTGGCTTCAATCAGCTCACGCTTGGCCCGCTCCGCGTCCATGTCGCCCTGGATCATCTCCCGCTGCGTGCGCTTCAGGTCCCCAATGGGGATGCCGGCGTCCTTCTCGATGCGCTCCAGATCGATACGACAGTTCTTCTGCTGACGCCGGTACTCCTTGCGCAGCTCTTCGGACTTCGACGCCTCATGCTTGGCTTCCAACGACTTGATCTGTCGCTCAAGCGTCCGCATCGCGTCCACCGTCTTGTTGACCTTATCCAGCAGTCGCTTCTTCTCCGAGTTCGTGTACTTGAACTCGCGAATGATGCGGTTGATGTAGACGTGTTCGCGGCCCAGCAGCCAGCGAATCTTGCGTAGCTCGCGCACCTTGGCTTTGGTCTCTTTTCCAGTGTGGGCCGCAGCCTTCTCGGAGAACGCCTGCACCTTCTTCTGGTGCTTCACAATCACGTCGATGCGGCTGACCGTGGCATGCACGCGGGCCTGCAGAATCTCTTCCGTCAGCTCCTCTTCGTCGAAGGTGACTACTTCCTTGATATTGCGCACGCCGCGCCGCAGGTCCTCGCCCAGTCCCACAATCTCGTGGATCACAATCGGCGACCGCGAGATGGCCTTCATCACACGGTTCTGTCCCCGTTCGATGCGCTTGGCAATCTCTACCTCGCCCTCGCGCGTCAGCAGCGGGACGGTGCCCATCTCGCGCAGGTACATGCGCACCGGGTCGTTTGTCTTCTCCAGCGTTCCCGGAGAAAGGTCCAGCTCCACGTCGTCGGACTCTTCGCCCGCCTCCGGCTCGTACTTGTCGCGGTCCGCGCCCATGCGCCCATCGCCCGAGAGCACATCGATGCCCTGGGTGTTGATGGTCGTCATCAGGTCGTCCAACTCGTCGGGAGACGTGATGTCGCCGGGTAGCAGGTCGTTCACCTCGCCAAACGTGAGGTAGCCCTTCTCTTTCCCGGTGTCGATGAGCTTTGCCAGCTCATCTTCAAATTTGTCGATCTTTTCGATCTTTTCGATTTCTTCAGCCACGGCTATGCGCGCTCCTGCGGAGGAATGATTGTGGGGCCGTCGGTGCTCCAGGCGGAAATGTCCCTTGGTTGTTGCGTGATCGCTGGGGAGTTTGATGCGGTATGGACCGCGGTGGCAAGCCCGATCGCCTCTTGGCGTATCTGGGCATTCAAAGGCGCACGTCCCCAGCTTATACTAGCCTACCACAACTTTAGATGTACCTAAGGCGAAAAATGACTCATGGCGGTGTAGATTCTGACTGGTCTTTCACCCGCCGCAGCCGCATCAGCAACACCCCAGGCCGCAGCGACGCCGGGTAGTGCAGCATGCTCGCCATGAACGCTGGAAACGTGTCGTGCGCAATGCGCAGCGAGACGGGCAGAACATACAGGTTCATAAGAACTTCAGAGATCATGAGTGATGCCGCAGCTCCGTACAATCCGTACCGAACGGCCAGCAGGTACGTGAACAGCACCGTGACGCCGGTGCCCAAGATATACCATGCGGCTAGCCGCTGGTGTTGATTGGTAGCCAGGGATAGCGTCGAACTGGTCGACCACAGAGAGTAGACCACCACCACCAGAAGCAGGATGCTCAACAGCCCCTGGCTGGGCGGAACATGCCCGCCCGTCCAGTGGTGTAGAAACCAGGGGCCGAATGTCATCATGCAGAGCACAATGAACGTAGAAAGAATCAAGGCCGTCTGGCAGGCCCGCCGGTGCAGGTTGCGCAGCAGGTCTATATTCTTTGCACCGTAGGCCAGCGAAAGCTCCGGCCAAACCGTGTTGTTCACCATCTGCACCATCTGTAGAGCAACCCGGGAGACGGTGCGCGCGCTGGCGAAGATCGCCACGTCCACCGATCCCAGCGCGTAGCCTACGGCCAGCAGCGTTCCCCCCTGGTTGAATGCCTGACCGAGGGGAAATCCCATGAATGCGATGGCCAGTGGCGTCAAACGCCGTACCTCGCTGAAGCGCGCATGCTTCCACCCGAACTCCATCCACGGAATGTCCTTGCGCACAAACAGCCCAAACAGCACAGTCCCAATGCCGTTGGCCACGGCGAACACCAACGCTGCTGTGCGTGGACCATAACCCATCATTACCGGAACCATCATTGCTGCAAAGGCGGCCAGCACAATCATGTTTTTTACGAATGTCCCGTAGGGGTAACGCGCCACGCAGGTGTACGCCGCGCTCATCAACTGCTCCAGTTGCCCCAGTAGGACGGAAAGCCCCAGGAATAAAATGATCCACTTGGTGTCCGACCAGCTCACATCATGGATGTTGAGCAGACGCGCGGCGGGTACCAGATACAGCACCGGTGCCAGTAGAGCTCCCACTGCCGCACAGATCAACGCGATCAGCCACCAGCAGCTTTGAAACACGCGCAACGCCCCCTCGCGGTCGCCGGCAGAGTTCAGCATCGTCATCTCGTTGGAGGCCACATTGCCAAAACCAATACTGGAGAATGCAAGATAGGTGGGGACCGTGTTGAGAATCAGCCAGTCGCCGTATACATTGGTCGCCCAGTAATGGAAAAAAATAGGGACCTGCACAAGTTGGATCATCGTGCTGGACAGCTTGCCCACCCAGTTTGAGGCGAAGCCCAGCAACAGGCGGCGCTTGGTCTGACTATCCATGGTGGATCCATCTGTTCGGCATGGCGGTCATTGGGGCACTCGTCCTATCATCAGCAGCTCGTCCCCATATTGGCAGCCCTCGCGCAGCGCTTCGATATCGCTGCTTGGCACGGGACTGGTAAACACACCGCATCGCGTAAACCCCCGCCTGTTCGCCTCGCCCTTCATAAACTCCGGCGTCAGCATCAGGGGATGCACCATTCCCCAATTCTGGTGGTACGCGCCATAATCCTTCTTCTCCCGCTCCACCGCTCCGTTGGGCGCGTAGCAGACAAACAGACCGCCCGGACGCAGTACCCTCTCAGCCTCATCGAACAGGCTCCTCGGGTTTGCCAGGTGTTCGATCACATGCGACGAAAAGAAGCAGTCCATCGTGCCATCCAACGTATGCAGATCGCTCACCATCACGCACTGTAGCTTTTCCTTTGCATAGCGCGCGCGTTCCTGGCCAATCTCATACGAGAACACCTCAAACCCAGCCTGCCGCATCTGCCAGCTTCCATATCCCCAGGAGCAGCCGTAATCCAGAATCCGCGCTCCCGGATGCAACCCTGCCGCAAGCAACGCATCGATCCGATACGAAAAATTCTTCTCCGTCCCGGCAAACTGATTGGCAAACATAGCCTGTAATTCAGCATCGCTCGGCAGGTCGGTGGTAAAACCCTGCTTGTAGACCTCGTCGGCATAGAAGCTCTCCGCCGAGCCGGGATCATCCTTCGGTGTGCGATACCGCAGGTTGCAGTTCCGGCACTGCCGCAGTGCGGTCACTCCGTATTTGCGCCGCACCAGAATTGCATCCGATGCTCCGCACGCCGGGCATGCAATCGCGTCCGCGCCACCCAGCAGCGATTTTCTGAACGCCCACACAAGATAACCGAACCGGCTCGCCATTCCGGCAATTATATCCAGTCCCCATCGCGTTGAACGCGGTACCTAAGATCCGCCAACAGCAATCTAACGGTCGCGCAACCTGCGGTCCACATCCAGCTTTTCCGCGATCAGTTGCGTCAGCATCGCCTGGTCGCCGCGGCGGTCGGCCTCGGCAATCTGCGAACGCAGTTCGCGTTGCCGCCGCTCCAGCCGCCGCCCTTCCAGCTTGTGCAGCGCATCTTCCACCTGCTTCGCCAGCTCAGGCTCGTTCTTCGCCGGTGTGTATTCCAGGGCCTGCGCCAACTGGGCGCGCGCCTCTTCTGTCCCGGCAGCGTCCAGCAGGTTCGACGGCGCCGGCGCATTGGCCAGCGT
>Ga0073936_10009509_pt1 | contig 12074 bp, 11 predicted proteins | sample AliMusrvi5mmetaG_FD_87041 | JGI IMG/M metagenome (GOLD analysis project Ga0073936, IMG submission 87041) | Freshwater lake bacterial and archeal communities from Alinen Mustajarvi, Finland, to study Microbial Dark Matter (Phase II) - Alinen... | ecosystem: Environmental > Aquatic > Freshwater >... | reverse complement strand
GCCCACATCCGCGCCGAGCAGGGTTGCGAGTTTGCGGCGGATGGCGCGGATGTGGGCCAGGGTGCATTCGCGGGCGAGCACGAAGCGACGGATGCCGAAGGTCCGGTAGAATGTGGCAAGGCTCGCGGAGTTTGAAACGGACATCTGGGTGGATAGAAAGACCGGCAAGCCGAGGGCGGTGGCCGCTTCAATCACCGCCATGTCCCAACAAATCACCGCATCGATGCCGGTGGCGGCGGCGGCTTCGAGGATCGTCCGGATGCGGCCGGTCTCATTTTCGTAAATGATGGTGTTGAGCGTCAAATAGGCGCGGACTCCGGCCTGATGGCAAGTGCGGGCGAGCCGCGGCAGATCGGACACGCGGAAATTGTTGGAATTTTCCCGCATGTTGAACCCGCGCAGGCCGAAGTAGATGGCGTCGGCACCGGCCTGGATGGCGGCATGCAGGCTGGTCCAGTTGCCGGCCGGCGACATGAGTTCCGGTTTGTTGCGCGGCTGCATGAGAGAATGGCCGTGCGGGCTTATTCCACGCTCACCTTGGTGCCGAGTTTGACCTTGTCATAGACGATGGGGATGGCCGCCTCGGGGCCGCGGATACAGGCATGGGAGGCGGGATAGCGGAACACCTGGGCGATGTGGTGGCCCACTCCGTCATTGGTGAGGCGCATCCAGTAGCGCATGGAGGCGCCTTCGAAACGACCACCTTCGGGGATGGTGTCGGTGGTCGCGTCGGCATCCCGTTTCACGCACTGGTTATCGGCGTCATAGATGCGGCCGTAGCGGTTGGACTTCTTTTCCACGGCTTTTTCCAGGATGGTGAATTCGCCGGGGGGCGTTTCATGGCCTTCGCGACCCGAGCAAATCGGATAGTCCATCGCGACTTTCTCGCCATTCATGAGCAGGCCGCGTTGTTTGGCGAGATCGATGCGGAGGTGCGAGTTGGACGGATTGGTGCGGGAGAGCAGGGCTTGATTTTTCCACACCCTGGAGGTTTTCGGGTAGCTGCGTTCCGCCTTGAAATGCTCATAGGAGCCAACCGGGTAGGGATTGACATTCTGACCGCCGGTCGCGGTGGGAGGCGGCGCCTTCTTGGTGGCACAATTGACAAGCAGCAGTCCTAGCAGCGGGACTGCGAACTTGCTGAGGTGGCGGATGGCGTTCATGATCTTCGGGCGGCGGGCGGCGGACCCTTACCGCCAATTCTCGGCGATTGCAACACCTGTCGGCGGAATTCGCCTGGGAGTCCCCATTTTCGTGCGGGCGGCGGTCTTGCCGAACGACGGATCATCGCCGCCGCATGCCCGGGAAGTCTTTCCACATCTTTCCACATCGCTTGAATAACTCCGGTGGCAGCCCGTCAGACGGGTATGAACACACGAGCTTTCAAAATCATTCGCCTTGCCTCCGCCGTCGTCCTAACCGCGGCGGTGCTCACCGGCACCGGTTGCACCACCATGTACGACGCCTACGGGCGGCCGGTGCAAGCGGTGGATCCCGGGGTGGCGCTCGCTGGAGTCGCTGCCGCCGGTTTGGTCGGCTACGCGTTGGCCGAAAATCACGGGGACCACTACGGCTACCCGCACCCGAATTATTACCGGCCCTACTATGGCCCGCGCTATTGAAAATCGAGACGCGGGATGATTTAACCCGACGCGGCCTGGGGCGTGGCATTCAGGCTCGCGGGTGGGCATTATCGTAAGCGGATTTGAGGCGCTCCTTGGTGACGTGAGTGTAGATTTGAGTGGTGGATAGCGAGGCATGGCCAAGCAGGGACTGCACGCTGCGCAGATCCGCTCCGGCATCCAACAAGTGGGTGGCGAAGCTGTGGCGCAGTTTGTGCGGGCTGATGCCAAACGGAATGCTGCTGTGTTTGAGGTGTTTCTTGAGCAACTGATCCACCGCCTGTTGGGTGATGCGGCGGCGTGGTTTGCTCAGAAAGAGCGGACCGGAAGTCACGGCGGCCTCCTGACGGTAGCGTTGAATCGCGGCGAGCGCCTGCCCGCCGACGGGAACGACCCGTTGTTTCGCGCCCTTGCCAACCACGCGGACGGTTTCGCCGATGAAGTCCACGTCCTTCACATCGAGCGCCAGCAACTCGGCAATCCGCAGGCCGCAGGAATAAAAGAGTTCCAGGATCGCCGCGTCACGCAGTGGCAGCCACAAGGGGGTTTTCTTATCAACCGGCACGCGCAGCGGCACGGCGAGCAGTTCGTCGATTTGGGCGAGGCTGAGCACCACCGGCAACCCGCGTTCCGGTTTCGGCAACAAAACCTCCGCCACCGGGCTGCGCGGCAACCCGCGGCGCAGGACCAGGAAGCGGTAAAACGAACGCAAGGCGGCAAAACGCAAACGGATGGTCGCACGCTTGAGACCTTGTTTCATCAGGGCGAAAAGGTAATCGCGAAACTCATCGGCAACCGCATCCCGCCAGCAGGTGAAGCGCGTGCCGCGCCAAACGCGATACGCCGCGAGGGCTTCCCGGTAATTGGCAAGCGTGCGCGGCGAGGCGCTCTTCTCCGTGCCTTGGAAATCCAAGAATGCCACTTCCTGCGCGTCGTCCACGCACGGAGATTAACTTAAGTTTTCCAAATTGCCAAGCGTTTGGAAAAATGCTCCCAGCCGCCATCCAGGGATTCTCCCGCGCCCGCCTCGACCAAGTGGCCGATCCGCGTCAGTGCAAGTTCCGGAAAGCGCTCCGCCCACGCCGCCAGCAGTGCCGCCACGCGGTCGACATCCATCGCCAGCAACAACTCGAAATCCTCACCCTCGCCCAAGGCTTGCTCCACCGTGCAGCCGGGCGTGAGCGGCAGCAGGTCCCGCTCCAACACAAAGCCACAGTCCGAGGCTGCCGCCATCCGCGGCAAATCCTGCCCCAGTCCGTCCGAAAGATCCATCATCGCGGCGGGCTTGAAGTTGGATACCAACCACTCGCTTTCTATCAGGCGAGGCGCGAACGCGAGGTGTTTGCCGTGGTGGGAGCCGCCGAGCGAGCCGGTGACGAGGAGGGCGTGGCCGGGCTTGGCGGTGGAGCGGAGGGTGAGGTGTTGGCGGCTGACGCGACCGGTGGCGGCGATGGAGATGAGGGCTGCGGACTGGGGTGGGACGCTGGAGGTTTCGCCGCCGGCGAGGACACCGCCGAAGCGCCGCATGCAATCGCCGATGCCACGGTAAAGTTCTTCGGCCCAAGAGACCGGCGTTTGCGCTGGCAGTGCGAGGGTGATGAGAAACCGTTCCGGGTGGCCGCCCATCGCGGCGAAATCGGAAACGACACGGGCGCAGGCTTTCCAGCCGATTGCACGTGGTGGAGCGTCGGGCAGGAAGTGGATGTGCTCGACGAGGACGTCGGTCTTGAGCAGTTGCAGGTGGGTGTGGCCAGGGCCGGGATCAATCACCGCACAATCGTCGCCCGGTCCGCTTGCGGGGTTTGGGTCCAGCGGGAGCAAGTCGACGAGGTGCCGGATGAGCGTGTCCTCGCCAATGTCAGAGAGGCATTTCACGGGCCGGGGGTTAGAGGGAAATCATAAACGCGGGCGGCGGCGGTGATGACGACGGTGGCCGTGTTGAAGCAGAAATGCATGGCGATCGGTGCCCACAGCGAACCGGTGAGTTCATAAGCGATGACCAGCAGGCAACCGAAATAGAACAACGGTAATAGCGGGGCGAGACTGTTGTGTGCGGCGGCGAAGACGAGCGCGGAGCAAGCGCCCGCGACCCAGCGTCCGGCGAATTTCTTGGCCGCCGGATACAAGTAGCCGCGGAAGACGATTTCCTCGCAGAGCGGTGCCGCGAGCACGGCGGCAATCGCCATCAACGACAGGGTGAGCGGGTCCTGTGTCGTTTGCAGCAGTTTCACGCTGTCCTGGACTTCCTCGATGCCCAGGGACTTCAGCCAGGTCATATAACCTGTGGTGTACAAGACAAAGCCCAGCAACCACATCGCCGCCACCCCCGCTGGCGCGATCAGAAAAACCCAGCGCCACCCGGCCAGCGCAAGCCCAGCCAGGCCAGCGGGCGGACCCGCCACAGCATCACCGCGACGGTCATGCCGGCGAGCACCCCTTGGAAGCCGATCGATATCAGCAAACCTTGCTGCGTGATGGGCATCTCCGTTTTGGTCGCCGCAAGGCGGGCATTGCCGATGCTGAGCGAAAAATACGTCAGAAAAATGAAGCCCATCCACAATAGGTCCAGCGCGAGATAGGGCCAGATGGCCACCCGACCGACCGGGATGGGCGGGGGTTCGCCGACCCGGCGTTTGGCGGCAAGTGACCGGACCAACGCCGCGAGCGCGAAAATCCCCAGCGCCCCGAAGAAACAAACTTGCAGGGTGAGGACGGTCAGATCAGGCGTGGAAGGCATGGGGAAGGGGAGGCACAGGCCCGTGATGCCAGGCTCATTCTGGCTGGCGGGAGCGTGAGGCTGGCCGAACGAAAATCAAGACAATGCATCGCACTGTCTTCGGGAAAAGTGGAAGGAATTTTGCTTCGTGGTCGATTTGGGTGGTGCTACATTCCGCCCGACCCGAAGCCCAGGCATGACCCAACCTTCATTCAACGCTCCCGCCATCGAAGCCCTGGGACGCATGCTGCCCGGCTATGACTTCGAGTGCCTGATTGCCAAAGGCGGCATGGGAGCGGTGTACAAGGCCAAACAACGCTCGCTGGCGCGGGATGTCGCCATCAAGGTCCTGCCTCCCGAAGTCGGCCACGATCCCCAATTCCGCAAGTCCTTCGAAACGGAGGCTCACGCAATGGCCAGGCTCAATCACCCGAATCTCATCGGGGTTTATGATTCGGGGGAGGTCGACGACATGCTCTACATCGTCATGGAGTATGTGCCGGGCAAGTCGCTCTATCATTCGTCCTATGGCAAAATGGTCGACCCCGTGCAGGCTGTCGAATTGATCCGGGGAATCTGCGCCGGGCTAGGCCACGCCCACGAAAACGGCATCATCCACCGGGACATCAAGCCGGCCAACGTTCTGCTCACCCCGAAGGCAGAGCCAAAAATCGGCGATTTCGGGCTGGCCCGGCTGGTGGATTCCGAGGGCAGCGGCCTGGTGATGGGCACGCCAGGCTACACCGCTCCCGAGGTGATCTCCAACCCCAACGGGGCCGACCATCGCTCGGACCTGTTTTCGGTCGGCGTGATTCTTTACGAACTCATGACCGGCCAACGCCAGACCGCGGCGGCAGCGCCACCGTCCACGATTTGTGGCTGCGGTCCGGCCATCGATGATATCTGGCGGCGGGCCACCCATCCGAATCCGGCCAACCGCTTTCAGACTGCCAATGACTTCAGGAAGGTGCTTGCCGAATGGCTCGCAACTAGAGATGCCGCAGCCAAGCGCAAAGGCGGCATGTCCGGCCCCGCCCCGCAAGGCAAGGCCGCCGCGGCGGGAGTCGCGGCGACTCCTCAGCCTGCGGCAAAACAGAAGCCTCAGGCCAACGTCGCATCGCAGGTCCAGCCAAGACGACAAACCTCCGGCATTCTTGTTTTCCTCCAAATCCTGTTTTTCGCCGCGTTGCTCGGTGGCACCTTCTGGGCTTGGAGTTATAAGATCAATCAGGATAAGAGGAACGAGCAGATGTTGAAGAAAAACGAGGAAATCCTCGATGAGTACAAGAACATTCAGGCGGGCGGGCACCGTGGCGGCAGACCGCAGGGCGCCGGGTCCGCAAGGCCGCCGGACACCGTCGCCGTTCCTAACAAAAATCCGGCCCCGCCCCCCCCCGGCGGCCGGAAACCACCAGCAAGAATCCCGCTGGCGGTCCCACTCCTCCGCGAGGCAATCCGGTCGACGCCAGCGCTCTCGAGACCTTGGATGCGCGTGCCAAGGAACTCATTGTCGCCGCTGATAGGAAACGCGCGGATCAACTCGCCGCCAATGTCCGGGCGCTCGGCATGGATCTCGATGTCTGGCTCCGCGACCTGCCAAGAAACGAACAATCCAACATGCAAATTTCCGCCGCCAAACTCAAGTTGTCCGTTAGAAACTCGCGCGTTCCGGAAGTGATTCCGAAAGCAAGCGGTCTCGCCGTCACTCCCCAACTGGCCAGGATCGTCGCCAATCGCGCCGCCAAACAAGATCAAATCGACACCGCCTTCCTGGCTGAAATGGACAAACTCCGGCTTTTCTATGTCTCCAATGTGAAGAAGGCCATGGCCGACGCCGAACAGGCCGGGCAACAGGAAACCGCCGCCTTGTTCCGCTCCGCCTTGAGCCAGGCCGCCGACAACCAGGCCTGGGTCCGCTCCTTCGGCATCGATCCCAAGCCGCCGGCGCCGACATTGCCCAAGAAAGAATCGGCGGTTGGCGGCGGCAAGCGCGGCGGACCCTGACCTCCCCGTGGCTTGGCACTTGTGGGTCACTGCTCCCGTTCTATCAAGAATCACCCGTTATGGCACTGCCACTGAAAGCAAAATCCGAATGCGCCTACGATCAACTTTCGTTAGGTGAAATCATGCTCCGCCTCGATCCGGGCGAGGGGCGCATCCGCAGCGCCCGTCACTTCAGCGCCTGGGAGGGCGGTGGCGAATACAACACGTCGCGCGGCTTGAGGAAATGCTTCGGCTACAGGACCGCGGTGTGCACGGCCCTGGTGGATAATGAAATCGGCCATCTCATTGAGGACCTCATCATGCAGGGCGGGGTGGACACCGCGTTCATCCGGTGGCGCGGCGATGACGGCATCGGCCGCGGCGTGCGCAACGGACTCAACTTCACCGAGCGCGGCTTCGGCATTCGCGGGGCGGTGGGCAATCCCGACCGCGGCAACACCGCCGCCTCCCAACTCAAACCCGGCGACGTCGATTGGGAACATCTCTTCGGCACCCTCGGCGTGCGCTGGTTCCATACCGGCGGGATTTTCGCCGCGCTCTCGGCCACCACCGCCGCGCTCACGATCGAAGCGGTCAAGGCGGCTAACAAATACGGCACCGTCGTCTCCTATGACCTTAACTACCGGCCGTCGCTGTGGAAATCCATCGGCGGCCTGGCCAAGGCGCAGGAGGTGAACCGCGAAATTGCCAGACATGTGGATGTCATGATCGGTAACGAGGAGGATTTCACCGCCTCGCTCGGTTTCGAGGTGGCCGGTGTGGATCAGGCGATCTCAACCATCGAAACCGACGCCTTCAAGGCGATGATCGAGACGGCGGTTAGAGAGTTTCCCAATTTCAAGGTTGCGGCCACCACGCTGCGCCGTGTCATAACCGCCACCAAGAACGACTGGTCCGCCATCCTCTGGCACGATGGCGCGTTCTATCAAAGCCGCCCGTATCCCGAACTGGAAATCCTCGACCGCGTCGGCGGTGGCGACAGCTTTGCCAGCGGGCTGCAATTCGGCTTCATGGAGTTCAATGATCCGCAACTGGCCGTCGACTATGGTGCCGCCCATGGCGCCCTGGCATCCACCACTCCCGGCGACACCTCGATGGCGACCCGCAAGGAAGTCGAAAAACAAATCGCCGGCGGCGGCGCGCGGGTCGTCCGCTGATATCTGAAATTTCAGAGCGTGTGGGCGATGGCTTGCACCGCATCGAGGAACGAGGGAAACCGCGGCTGCCAACCGGTGGCTTGCAGCTTGGCGCTGGAAACCTGCTTGTGGCTCCAGCCGCGCTTGCGTGTTAGGTCGCGCGGCGCCGTCGGTGGCAGCGGACGCTGGAACAATTCGCTGAGTTGTTGATAGCAGTCGCGTTGGGTCAGTGGCGTGGCGTCACTGAGATTGAATGTCTCACCACGATAAGCGGATGCTCCGGTGCCGAGATGATGGATGGCGCACACCGCGTCGTCGCGGTGGATCTGATTGAGAAAGCGCCGGCCATCATCCTCGATGACCGCCTCGCCAGTTAGGAATTTCCGCAGGATCACGCTGCGCCCGGGCCCGTAAATGCCGGAAAGCCGGACCACAATCCCCCTGCCGCCGCGCACGAGCCGCTCCGCTTCCAACAATTTCAGGCCGGTGTCCCGCTCCGGCAGCGTGGGGCTGTCTTCGCTTACCACCGAACCATCGGTTTGGGCATACACTGAGGAACTGGAGGTGAACAGCAGGGGCACGCCGGGGAATGTTTCTAGCAAATTGCGGCAGCCCTCGACGTACACGCGTTGATAGGCATCCGCCCCGCCGCGGCCGGAGGCGGCGCAGTGGATGATGAAGTCCGGCGCAGATGCGGCGCCGAGGTGCGCAACGGCTTGGGCTTCCGCCACGTCGCAGGCGATGGTGTCATCGCCGCCGCTCAGCGAGACGGCGGTGACGTCCCACCCGGTTGCGCGGAAGTGGCGGGTGATGGCTTGGCCCAAATAGCCGTGACCGATGAGGAGAAGATGCATGGGGCAATCGAATTTATCCGCGAAGAGGAGCCGGTCGCTTGAGCCGACAGGGGCATCGCATGGCCATGGTAGCGCCACCCTGCGCCGATGCAACTCCGCAGAGAAATGGCAAGCGGTCTCGCTCTGGCGGCACACCCCGAGATCGTGCTCGACGATGACGAAGGTGCCCCGCTGCGCGATGCGCGGCAGCGGGCCGGGCAGATTCTCAACCGCCTTTGCGATGCCCGCCGGCGGGAAGATCAGCAACTCGGACTCCACGAACGCTGGGCCATCGTGGAGCGCAATGACCGCGGCGATTTTGAACAGGAAACCTTGCTCCCACCCGCTCCCGGTGACTCGTTTTTCATCCCAAACCCTTGAGCATCGCGTTTGGGTTCAAAGTCGGTTCCGGATCACGGCTTCGCCTGGGCGGCGGATTCGATGAGATCCGCGGCGGGAAGAATCACGTTGGCAGACGACGGGCCTTGGGCGCTGTCCTCGCCTTTGGCACTGAAACGGTTGATGCCGAAGCCGACGAATTTGCCGTCGCTGTTGAACACCGGCATGCCGAGGCAGGGTGCGCCGACTTGGGCGAAGGTGCGCGGCTTGGTGATCATGGCGATGATTTCGCTGGTCATGATGATCGGTTCGCGATTGAGGTCTTTGCTAAGCCGGCCAAGAATAATGACGTCGTCCTGCATCGCGAGCGGCACCGAGTTCGCGATGTCCACTGGGGTGAACTTCACCCCCTCGGGTTTTTCCGGGCGGATGAAGGCAAGGTCGAGGTCGGTGTCTTTGAAGGCGACCTTGGCAGGGGTTTCACTACCGTCCGGCATGATGATTTTCACTTCCTTGGTGGTGCTCTTGGCGGAGAGCTTGACGGGACCTTTCTGGGTGTTGACCGTGCGGCCATCGGCGACGGCAGCGAGATCGAGGGTGGAAAGCGGTGCCACGATGAGCCCGTCCTTGCTGATCACGCAGCCGGTGGTTTCAAGCTTGCGTTCCTCCTTCTTGGTGGGCATGTCCCCCGCCGTCATTTCAATTTCCACCGTGGCGCTGAGTTGCACCACGGAGTCCTTGTTAGACGCCGCGAGGGCGAGCGCTTTCTCTTTGAGGGGGCCGTTGGAGGCAGTGGCTAAGGGGGCGGCGACCAGCGCGGCCAGAATCAATGGGCGTAGTTTCATCGGATGGTGTTGGGTGTGTTGGTTGGCGTGTTTTTGTTAGGAAGAACGGAGCGCTCACCAGGAGGGCTCCAGTTCGATGTAGCGAGTGGTGATGCCGCGCTTGACAAAGAAAACAAAGGGGCTGCGCTTGGAATTTTCAAGCTCTTCGAGTTGGGCCTTGAGGGTTTTGATGGAATCGGTGACGTTGCCGTCGATCGAAAGCAGGATGTCACCGTTGACGAGCCCCCCAAGGGCCGCCCAACCCGAGTTTTTCACCTCGGTAATGAGCACGCCTTTCAAGTCGTCCGCAAGCTTTTCGGAAATCCGGTCTGATTTGGCAATGTCGCGGGCGTTGAATTCCAAGGGCTTGCATTCGTGCGAAGCGAGTTCGGTGCTGGCTTCCGGGCTGGTTTCCAAGACCAGCTTTTGGCTCAGGTCGTCCTTGCCGCGCCGGCCGCTGAGGGTGACTTCGGTGCCAATCTTGTATTGCCGGATCAGCGACGTGAACACATCGGAGTCCTCCGGCCGCGAGGCGGCAATGACCGTGCCGTCGAGTTTGAGGATCAGATCCCCCACTTGCAGGCCGGCTTTTTCAGCGTTCGATCCGGGATAGATTTGGGTGATGCGGACCCCCTTGGCACCAGGGATGGAGAGGGCTTCGGCGAGATCGGTGGAAATGACCTGGGTATCGATGCCTATCCAGGCTTTGCGGGCGAGCCCGGGTTTGTCGGCTTCCGGTTCCGGACCAACCTTCACCACCGTGAGGTAACTGCGTCCGTTGTGTTCGTAGCCGACAAGGGTTGGCTCGGGCTTGGTTTTGTCTGCGGTTACCTCGGCGGTGACCCGGATCAGATCGGCGGTGTTGGTGATGGGCCGCCCTGCCACTTCCAGAATCAGATCCCCGGAGTTGATGGCCGGTTTGGCATACGCGGCGGCGCTCCCGGGGCGGAGACTTTGGACAACGGCGGCCCGGTTGTCGGCGCGTCGAAGCTCCCTGGCGGCAAGCTTGGTGAGGTCACGGGCGGTGATTCCCCAGGCAAGGAGTTCCTTTTCGCGGGGCTCGGCGGGTTCCCTTTCCATGGTGGTGGCTTTCCACGTCATCGCCGTGCCATTGCGGCTGCCTTCCATCTCCACCTCAGAGCCAATCGGCGACTCCAACAGAATGCGGTTGAACACCGGAATGTCTTCCGGCGCGCGGGAAGCCGCTATGGCAATGCCATTGCAGCGGGTGATCAGGTCTCCGGCCTGCAATCCTGCAACCGCCGATGGCGAGTCTTCGATCACGCCGCTGACCAGCACGCCTTCGTTGGAGTGGATCGTCTTGAGCAGGGGTTGCACGCCCAAGCCGACCCAACTGCGACGCACACAGCCCTTGGCGATGAGTTCCGCCGAGACCTTGCTGGCCAAATTGGCGGGAATGGCACCGCCGAGGCTGCCGATGCCGACTTCATTCACACCGACAATTTCGCCCTTTAGGTTGACCAGCGGCCCGCCCGAGTTGCCACCGAAAATCACCGCATCGTGACCAATCCAGCGGACCAATTCGCCAACCGCCTCGCCATCAAGTCGCATCGAGCCACCGGGGGCGATCATTTCGGTATTGGCAACGATCCCTTGGGTCACCGATTGGGAGAGGCCGGCGGGACTGCCCATCGCAAGAACGATGTCCCCCACCGCCAGCGTCGCGCTGTCGCCAAACTTCGCCACTGGCAATGGTTTGTTCGGATCACGCAGGTCTTTCTTGTCGATCTTGAGCACCGCAAGGTCGGACAGCGGGTCGGTGCCGACGAGTGTGGCACGCAATTCCTGCCGGTCGGCCAGATTCACGACGATGCGGGTGGCACGCCCGGCGACGTGGTGATTGGTGAGGATATATCCGTCCGGGTGGATGATCGTTCCCGAGCCGCTGGCTCGTTGTTTTTGCATGCGCCCTGCCCCACCTTCTTCCGAGACAACGTAGATGCGGACAAGAGCTGGATAGACAGCATTCACCGCGGCTTCAATCTGCGGGTCGACCTTTGCAGCTAGGGGTAACTGACCGAGAGCAGCCAAGAAAGCGGCGGCCAAAACGAGGGGACGGTTTGCGGGCATGGGTGAATTGTTGGCGTGGAGCGTCACAGATAGCTGCATTGCTACCGAGGCCGGGTTCCGGGCTTGTCTTGGTAATTTGCGGGACATCCACAAATTGCATAACCTACATTCTTGGTTCGTTTCGATAGCAGCGACATCATTATTATAATGCCTATTATAATGCCAGTCATTTTATTGTTGACAGCGAAGTGAGGCTTGCGTTTTCTACGGTCCATGAAGAAACAGCGGCTTGCCCATGAAGTGATGAATTGCGTTGCAGATTCCACGGTTGGCGGGGGCGGTGGAGCGGGGGGAACCGGAGCCGGAACCGGACGAACCCGAAGAGAGGCGAAGTCGACGGCGCTTGTGGGGAAGGTGGCGGCGGCAGTGTCGACGGGAGTGGCACCGGATTCGACCGCGAAACAACATGCGCTCTCGCCGCTGGAACGGATTGAACTGCCGACGGGTGCCAGTCTCCACCGGGTGTTCGCCCGCGGCTGGAAAGGCCGCCGGCGCAGGATCGTGCTGGG
>Ga0073936_10009494_pt1 | contig 12085 bp, 6 predicted proteins | sample AliMusrvi5mmetaG_FD_87041 | JGI IMG/M metagenome (GOLD analysis project Ga0073936, IMG submission 87041) | Freshwater lake bacterial and archeal communities from Alinen Mustajarvi, Finland, to study Microbial Dark Matter (Phase II) - Alinen... | ecosystem: Environmental > Aquatic > Freshwater >... | reverse complement strand
GGGTTGCATCTGGTCGCCAGTTTCGCCCTCGAGATTCATGGCTACGCGATGATCGGCCAGTTGCTCCGGGCACTGGTGATCGGCGTCTGGTTTGCCTTGGAATCCCCTGTCTTCCACCGCGGCAAAATCTCCTCCACCACCGGCAATGTGGTGCGACTGGCCATCGCCGGCATGCTCGCAGGCTGGGGCGCTGCGGCCTTCTGGCCGACCGCGCGCGTCGGCAGCCTGCACTTGTTCTTCGTCTCCGGGCTCGACTTGGTGACGCTGGCGGTGGGCACCCGGGTGATCCTCGGCCACGCGGGCAGACACGATTTGCTGGTGGGACGGCTGCGCTGGTTGCGCTGGGCGGCGGGATTGATGATCCTGGCTGCGGCCACGCGGATGAGCGCGGATTTTCTGCCGACGGTGCGCCTGTCCCATCACATCTATGCCGCCTGGACCTGGGCGCTGGCTGGAGCGGTGTGGTTTGCCGCAGTCACCAAGGTGCTGTGGCGGCGGGAGGACCAACCCAAGCAGCCGCGCTCCGCCTGCCCACGACGGCGCTGAAGCGAGGGCCACGCCCTAGCGAGGCTGCGCCTCCGACCCAAGACGCAAGACTTCAACACGCAAGACGGAAGCCTTGACCTAACAACAACATGTTCGGCCGTTCGAGGGCCCTACACGGGCCCGTGCACTTGCGGTGACTTCAAGAACACCGCCAGCGTGGTTTCCTCGAGAAACACCCGCGCGTTTTCCCGCAGCTTGACAAACCCCTCATGCAGCGGGCAGGGGTCGCCATTGCCGCACCAATCCAGACTGTAAGGACACAGGCTTTCCTCCTGTGAGCGGCCGAACAACGAGACAATGTCAACCAAGCGAATTTGCCCCGGCGGCTTGGCCAGCCGATAGCCGCCACCCGGCCCGATCGTCCCTAACACCAATCCCGCCGCCGAAGCCTGACTCAGCAGCTTGGCCGCAAGGGCCGCCGGAATTTTGCGCACACGGCCGATTTCACTCGAGGAAATGGCCGGCGCATCCGTTTGGTATCGCTCCGCGAGATAACTGATCACTGAGACAGCCTGACGGGCAAGTTTTCCGTAACGCACCATGCATTAGCCAAATCCCACGCATAGCAACAAGCAAGCACAAAGTGAATTAATGAGGGGATTTTCCTAATGCCGGGTCGATTCCTCGCAGCCCTTCCCAAAAAAATACCGTCACCCCCTGCGGAAAACTCCACCCGTGAAGGCCTCGGCCAGGGCTACCGGCGACCGCAAATTGCGCTAGATCGATGCGCGTTCCGGAAACCTTGCGTTCCAGACGGCCAAGGCGTCGCGGATGTCGTCCGCGTCGCGGGTGGGGCTCAGTTCCCAGGTGAGCGGGCAATTGGCGGGGAAAAACCGCAAGATCGCCGCGTAATCGAGGCTGCCGGCAAACGGCACGCGGTGGTCGCGGGCCGGCCACTCCACATCGTGCACATGCCCGCCCATGAGATGCGGCGCGATGCGCTCCAGCCATTCGTAGTGATCGAGCAAGCCGAGGTTGTGCTTGAGCTGGACATGACCGAAATCGTGCCAATAGCCGACCCACGGGTTGTCGGCGAAATGCTGTTGCAGCCGCTCCATTTCCCGCTCGTTGGGCATGTCCTCGAAGTGCGAGCGCGATTCAATGGCGAGCTTGACGCCGACGTTGGCGGCCCGCTCGGCAATCGCGGCGAGCGCCTCAAGCGCCCGATGGTAGTAGAGTGGCGCGACTTTCTCGCGTTTGCGCACGAACGCGAGCTTCGCCTTCACGAACGCCGGATGGGTCTGGCGGCCTGCGGCGACCATCGCGGTGAGTGGCTGGCTCCAGCGGCGCGGGTTGAGTGGTACCGAGCCCATGTGGAGCACCAGGTACTGCGCGCTGAGCTCAGCGGCAAGGTCCAGCGTGCGAAAACTCAGTTCGAGGGCCCGTTGCCGTTCAAACGGCCGGTGCGAGGTGAATTCGTAGGCATCCGGCGCATCGATCATGACTTCCACCGGCGAGGGAAAGAAATTGTGGACGCCGGCGCAGCTGAAGATGCCGCGATGGAACGCCTTGCGGATGCCCGGCACCTTCGCCACGCTCATGCCATGGGACAATTCGATGTGCGAAAACCCAAGCGCGACGATCTCCTCGATCATCGCCTCGCCATCGGTGTGGCGGCTGTTGTTCCAACATGACGAGAAAGCTAGCATGACTAATGACCCGCTGCGCCGCGGGCCCCGCAGCCTGCCGCAGTGCCGCCCTGAAAGCAAGGGCGCCGCCTGGGGCGAGCTGGTTTTTGTGCAAGACGGTTGACTAACATCCATGTGTCGGAACCCGGTCTCTAACCAAATATCGGCGGCGAACCAAAGCAGCGCCGAAAATGCTTTCGACTCACCGGTCACGGCCCGCTATATTGAAATGCATGCCAACCTCAGCTTTCCACAAACGTAGAGCTACACCGGCCTTTCCGAGATCCGGTTCTCCACTGCCGCCTCCTGCCGGCCGACAAGTCCCATACCGTCGCCCGTTTGGTGGTCACCCAGGCCCCGTAAGGCGCGCCATCCCCAACCTCATCCATCGAATCATGACACACACCCGTCTGCCTCTCACCTCCGCATTGCTGGGCCTGGCACTCAGCGCTGCGGCTGCGCCCGCCGATCCGCTGGAAAAGGAATTCATGGTGCCGCCGGACTCGGCCCGGCCCGGAGTGTACTGGTATTTCATGGACGGCAACTTCAACGGCCCGGAAATGCTCAAGGATCTCGATTCGATGAAGGAGGCCGGGCTGGGCAATGCGCTTTTCCTCGAAGTGGACGTGGGCGTGCCGCGCGGACCGGTGAAATTCATGAGCGAGGAGTGGCAGAATCTGTTTGCCAACGCCGTGCATCATGCCGAGCGCCTGGGGATTGACATTACCCTGGGCGCCGGGCCGGGTTGGTGCGGCAGTGGCGGACCTTGGGTCAAGCCGGAACAATCGATGCAGCACCTGGTGTTCAGCACGGTGGATACCAAAGGCCCCTCCAGCTTCGAGGGCGTCCTGCCCATGCCTGCGCAGCGCATCGACGCTTTTCATAACATGGCCAGTCCTTTTTACGAGGACGTCGTGGTTTACGCGTTTCCCAAATGCAACCCGGTGCTCGGCGAGATTGACGAAAAGGCATTGTATGGACGCAATCCGTTCTCCTCCATGCCCGGCGTCAAGGCGCTCCTGCCGGCACCGGCGAGCTTCCTGGAACCGGACAAATCCAACGTGATTGATCCCGCCAAATTGATTGACTTGACCGGCCGCCTGCAAGCGGGCGGCAAGCTGGCATGGATCGTGCCGGCCGGGGAATGGACCATCATGCGCATGGGGCGCCGCTCGACGGGCGCCAACACCCGGCCCGCGCCCGCGGCTGGCACGGGCCTCGAGCATGACAAGTTTGATGCGGTCGCGCTGGACGAGCATTTCGCCAACTACTACGGCAAGCTGCTCGCGAAGGTGGAGCCACGGGCCAAGCAACACGGATGGACCGCGGTTCACCTCGACAGCTGGGAAATGGGGGCACAGAACTGGACACCGAAGTTCCGGGAGCAATTTCGGAATCGCCGCGGCTACGACCCGCAGCCCTTCTTCGTGACCTTCAGCGGTCGCGCCGTCGAGAGCGTTGCCAAATCGGAACGGTTTCTCTGGGATATGCGGCTGACGGCCCAGGAGCTTGTCGTGGAAAACTACGCGGGCCACCTGAAGGAGCTGGGGCACAAGCGCGGCTTCGAGCTTTCCATCGAACCGTACGACATGAACCCGACCGCAGATTTGGATCTGGGCGCGGTGGCGGACGTGCCGATGTGTGAGTTCTGGAGCGCTGGCATGGGGTTTGACTCGTCCTTCAGTTGCATCGAGGCCTCCTCGATCGCCCACACGATGGGTCGCCCCGTCGTAGCGGCTGAGTCGTTCACTGCCGCCCCTGGTGAGAACTGGCAACAGTATCCTTGGTCGATGAAAAACCAAAGCGACTGGGCGTTCTGCATGGGCGTCAACCGCTTGGTCTTTCACACTTTTGCCCACAAGCCGCTGGGCGACGAGTACCGCCCGGGCATGACCATGGGGCCGTACGGCGTGCACTGGGACCGTGGCCAGAGCTGGTGGCCGCTGGTCAAGGATTACCACCGGTATGTCACCCGCTGCAGCCATTTGTTGCGCCAAGGCGTGACGGTCTCCGATGTTCTCTATCTGACGCCGGAAGGCGCGCCTCTGGTTTTCCGGCCTCCGCCCAGCGCCTTGAACGGCAGCGCTCCGCTGGCCGACAAGAAGGGCTATGGGTTCGACGGATGTTCGCCTAACATTTTGATGGCACGCGCGGAGGTGATCGACGGCCGCATCGTCTTCCCAGGCGGATCATCCTACCGATTGCTCGTCCTGCCGCGGTGTGCAACCATGACGCCAAAGCTACTCGAAAAAATCACCCGACTCGTCGAAGCCGGTGCCATCGTGTACGGCTCCGCCCCTGCGGCCTCGCCGAGCTTGAGTGACTATCCGCAATGCGATGCCAAGGTGCGCGAGCTGGCGGACAGGCTGTGGGGCAAGCCAAACTCAGGGGCGCGGCAGCTTGGCAAGGGTCGCATCATTCCGGATCAGGCCGTTCAATTCAGCAAGGAAAAGGACAATGATGACGCACCCTTGTTGCCCAATGTGGGAAGCTGGATCTGGTTTGACGACGGCAACCCGGCAGCTTCCGCCCCGGCTGGCGATGTCCATTTCCGATATGTCTTGGAAATCCCGGACCTCGCGTTGGTGAGGAAGGCAAGGATCGAGGCGACCGCCGACAATACCTTCGCGCTCAAGGTGAACGACAAGCTGGTGCTCTCAGGCGACAATTTCCACAACATCTACTCGGCGGATGTTCTGGCGGCCCTGCGTCCTGGCAAAAACACGATCACCGTCCTGGCGACCAACACAGGGCCGGATGCCAATCCCGCCGGCTTCATTGCCGCCATGCGATTGGACAAAGCAGATGGCTCGCAAGCAGTGATCAGTTCCGACCAGCGGTGGAGCGCCAGCCGCAACGCCGTCGATTGGTCGGCCGCAAAGCCGCTCGGCCCGGCAAACATGGCACCGTGGCAATTGAGCCGCTCCGCGGCCCCCGAGGCCGACCTGTATCCCACCTATGCGACGACCGCCGCCTTGCTAGAGGCGATGAACGTCGCGCCGGATTTTCTATCCGACGGACCGGTTCGCCATGCGCATCGCGAGACCGCCGACAAAGACATCTATTTCATTGCCAATACCACCAGCGCCGAGGTGAAGACCACGTGCATCTTCCGGATTGAACAAGGCACGCCTCAGTTATGGGATCCGGTGACTGCGGAAATCCGGTCTCTACCGCAATTCACCCGCCAAGGGAAGACGACCACCGTGCCGGTTACGTTGGAGCCGCACCAGAGCTTTTTTGTGATATTTTCCCGCGGCGAGCCCGCCCGTGTAGCGGCGGAACCCAAGGGCGCAAATTTCTACGGGACGACACCTGTCGCCACCCTGGAGGGTCCCTGGGAGGCCGCATTCGACCCCAAGTTCGGCGGGCCGGAGAAGGCAACCTTCAAGTCACTCGAAGATTGGACCACCCGCGAGGAACGCGGAATCAAATACTACTCAGGCATCGCCACCTATCGAAAAACCTTCGATCTGTCCAAGGAAACAGCCGCCGCGAGCCGGGAGTCGGGCAAGCAGATCTATCTGGATCTGGGCACCGTCCATGACATGGCGCGGGTCAGGCTCAATGGCAAGGAGCTTGGCGTCGTCTGGTGCGCACCCTGGCGCATCGAAATAACCGGAGTCGCCAAGGACAAGTCCAACCTGTTGGAGATTGACGTCGCCAACCGCTGGTCCAACCGCATGCTCGGCGACCAGCAACCGCCCGACAAGGACGTTCGCACCGTCAAATGGCCATCCGGGTTGCTCGGTGGGCAGGAATTCAAGACCGGGCGTTACACGTTTGCCACCGCGGCAGGTCTCGGTATCCTGCTGCCTTCCGGCCTGCTCGGCCCGGTGCGCATCACCGCCCAGGAACTGGCTCGGTGAAGCCGAAACAAGCTATGAAATCCAACGCGATACATCTGAAAGTTGGGTTTATCCTGGTGGCAGCATGGATGGCCGGGCGGGTTCTCGCGGCGGACTCCGGGTCTATCAGCGCGGGCCTGTTCACCCGGAATTATGCCGGACTGGTGAAGGGTCGGACTTATCGTCTCACCACAAGCGAGGAGAAAGGCGGCGACCCGATGATGGACGTTGGGGATATCCGCGCGCACCTGGCAGTGGTTGACGTCGGGCCGGGAGTGTACTCGCCAGGCGACGGCTATCCCGATCAGACCTACGGCGGCGACGAACAAGGCTACGGGGTGCCCACGTTCCATATTGCCACCGCGGGGGTGTCACCGGAATTGCTCAAAGCGGGTTCCCGGCCGCCGCGACCCTGGTTGCGCGATATTCAGACCGGCTACCTGATGAACTATGCGTTCCGCGCGATGCGGCCATACCTTTGGCAACAAACCCCGCGACTCAGCGGTTGAAGCTGCTCGTTGTGGGATTTGGTGCCAACAGAAGTGCAGAAACACCGCTTTAGCATCCTGTATCCCAAAAACTAAATGCCGAATCCGCCTGACTCCATGTTGAATCAGATCCTGCTCATACTCCGGGTAGGATGCTCGGATCTCGGTGGCGGGGCATCCTGCCCGCCGGCTTTCTCCTCAAATCGTCCGCTCCAATGATATATCCTGAGTTAACTGTCCAATGTATCACAAAACCCCGCGCCATGACGCTCGCCGCGCTGGCGATGCTGGCAGGATTCGCCTTATGCCGGCGAGCCACCGCGACGGATGAAGCATGGCTGCAAGAGGCGAACGCCCATGTTCTAACTCCGAAGACCGACCGCGTCGCACCCGTGGGCATCACGCGCACGGAAGGGCGCGTGGATGCTGCGGACGCGCTGCTGCGCGAGGACCGCAAGCGTTGCCGGCTGACCTATGAGAAAAGCGGCCCGAAGCCGGTGGTCGTGTTGGATTTCGGCAAGCAGAGCGTGGGCGGCTACGCAGTCTTCACGGTCACCGCCAAGAGCGGTCAGCCGGTCGTGCGTCTGGCCTATGCGGATCACCCGGACGGGCTCTCCGAAACGGGAGACTTCAACCGCGAGTCCAGCGCGCGCTACCTCGGCCCGGCCGTCGATCTGCCCGTATTGCCGGGCAATATCAACCGGCATGAGACCTATACCATCCCGCGCACGGGTGCTTTCATTGCACCGCTCATCCAAGGCCAGGCACGCTATGTGCGGCTGCAACTCGACACGCCGGGAACATCCGTGGATATCGACTCGGTGGTGATGGTCAACAGCGAGGTTTACGATCGTTCGCCAACCGATGGCGCCTTCCTGTGCAACGACGAGCGGCTCAACCGCCTCTGGTACATCAGCACGTGGACGCTGCAGCTCGCCTCATTCCCGAACCATGACGCGTGGAAAACCGTCGATGGCTGGCTGCTGCCGCGCAAGTTGGAGCAGGCCGACGAGGTCGGACTCAGTGTGACCGGCGCTGGGTGGGCAGATGTGACCATCGAGACAACCTTCGAACTGCGTGCCAATCCGCATCACGTGTCGGCGGCGGGTGTCGCCTTCCGGGCGCAGGACCCGGGCAACGCTTATCTGGCAGAAATCGCGCTCGACGGCACGTTCCGCCTGCTCCGCCGGCAGGCTGGCAGGGACACGCTGCTCAGCGAGAAGCGGCTGGCCGCCAAACTAACCGATGGCGTGCAGTACCACCTCAAAATCGGCGCCCGCGGGCCCGTGCTGACGACTCAGCTGGATGGCGTGACGATCGACCAAACCAGCGACGCCGGGTTCACGACGGGGCGGGTAGGCTTTTACACGCCGAAGGAAAAGTGGCCGCTGTTCGACGCGATCCGGGTCAGCGACGCCAACGGACAGGTTCTGTTAGCCGATGATTTCGCCGGCGATCTATCGAAGTGGCAGTTCGCGCGGACCCTGTCTTATGTGGCCGACGGTGCCAAGCGTGACCGGCTCATCTGGTCGGGCGACCTGTATTTCGGCCAACGCAGCGCCTACTATGCGTTTGCCAAGCCGACGTATCTGCGCGACTCGCTCAAGATGCTGGCGTTCAACCAGACTCCGGACGGTTATGTGCATGCCTCGCCCTATCCGGAGCGCAGCGTGGCGCCCGCAGCCGGCGACTATGGTCCGTTTCAGTCCGACGAATTCGCGACCTGGCTGGTGCCCGTCGCGTGGGAGCATTTGCTCTACACCGACGACACCGCGACGCTGCGGAAAATCCATCCCGCGATCAATAATTTGTTAGCATATCTGACCGCTCACATCGGCACCAACGGACTCTTCGTGCAACGCCGCGAAACCTCGAAGCATGCGTACAACTTGAGCCTCGAGGATGTCCGCACGCGCAGTTATATGAATATTCTGTTGTGGGGCACGTTTACCGACGCCGCTCTGATCGCCGACCGGCTGGGTCTGGTTGAGGATCGCGACGCCGCACGAAAGCAAGCAGCCGCCATCAAGCGAGCGTTGTTTGAAATCCTGTGGGACGAGACGAGTGGATGTTTCAAGGAAGCGCTCGAGACGCCGGGCGTCGGTTTCCAGGCCAATGCATTGGCGCTTGCGATGGGAATGGTCACGCCGGCGCAGGCGCTGAGGATCGTGCTGCATTTCAAAAAGATCGACCATGGCAAGTTCCAGAGTCTGGCGAGCCGCGGCGAGTTCGACTACGGCTTCGCACAATCGGGCCTGCAATCGATCCTTGATCACAACTGGCTGCGCTTGCTCGACGACGGATGGCAGGGCCCGACGACGGTGACGGAGTGCATGGACGTGCACACGAGCGGCTGGGGCGACGAATCGCATCCAGACTGCGCCATCGCGGATCACTTCAGCGCCGGGCTGCTTGGCGTGAAGCCAACGACGCCGGGCTATAAGAATTTCAGCGTGAAGCCGCAACCGACGCGCGAAGTGCGCTGGGCCAAGGGCATCGTACCCACCCCGCATGGTCCGATCACGGCGTCGTGGGCGGTGACGGGCGACGCGTTGCAGCTTGCCCTAACGGTTCCCGCGGATACGAGCGCGGACGTCGTGCTGCCCAAGGGCGGAAGTCTGACCGTCAATGGCAAGGAAGGACCGCTGGCGGACCTCAAAGCCGGCGTCTATCACATCGAGCTGCGTGGTTTGGCCGCGGGCGTGTGGGCGGACCCGACGGACCGGCAGGCGGAGGTGGAAAAGGAGCTGAAGCCGGTGCCCACGGCGTCGAGTTCCGTTGAGAACGGCAGGTGGGGAATGGCAAACCTGTTTGCGCCGTTAGGCGATGGGGACAAGATGGGTTTCAGTTCGAAGCCCAGCGCGGGCGAGGGGGCGGTGGAGTGGCTGGAGTTCGACCTGGGTGCGGAGACGACACTTTCCAAGATCGTGTTGCTGCCCAGGGACGGCACTACGGCAGACGGCAAGCCGGGTGCCGGCTTCCCGCGTGATTTCAAAGTGCAACTCGCGAAGCAGGCGGGCGTGTTCACCACGGCCGCGACCTACACCGATTGTCCGGGGCCTGACAATCGTGGCTTGAGCGTGAATCTTTATACGGTGATCGGCTATCCATCGGCCCGCTATGTCCGGATCGCGGTCACCCGGCTCGGTGCCCCGCCCCAGGATGAGCCGGGCGTCCACCGCCTGCAATTCTCCCGCGTGCGGCTACTGCGCCCGTAGTACATCCCGATGGTAATGGTGCGACTTTTTCCGAGGTGAAAGCCCCCTCACACCAACAGATGCAGCAGCAGCTTCGGATCGGTCGCGGTGCGGATAGCGGTGTCCCGGTCGATGAGTCGCTCCCGGACCAGGTTGGCGAGCGAGCGTTCGAGGGTGATCATGCCGTCGTCACCGCCTGTTAGCATGGCGTTGCGCATGAAGTGGTCATGGCCTTCCCGGATGCCGTTGGCGACCGCCGGGGTGACTAGCAGTTTTTCCACCGCGGGGACCAATCCTCCGGTCCGGGAGGGGACGAGGCGTTGCGACAACACGGCGCGCAGCGACAATGCCAACTGCATGCGGATGTGCGCCTGCTGGTGCCCCGGAAACACATCGACGATGCGGTTGACCGCCGTCGAGGCGCTGCCGGAATGCATGGTCGAGAGGACGAGGTGGCCGGTCTCCGCAGCGGTTAGAGCGGCGGCGATCGTGTCGTGGTCACGCATCTCGCCCAGCAGAATGACGTCCGGACTTTCGCGTAGGGCCGCGCGCAGGCCGGTCGCGAAGCTCTTGACATTGCTGCCCACCTCGCGCTGGTGGATCATGCATTGGATCTCGCGGTGCTCATATTCGATCGGGTCCTCGATGGTAATGATGTGGCGCGGGCGGCTGCGGTTGAGGTAGTCGACGAGCGCCGCCAGAGTGGTCGACTTCCCCGAACCGGCGACACCGGTCGCCAGCACCAGACCGTTAGGAAACGTGGCGAGTTGATGCAGGTCATCGGGAAGGGACAGTTCCGAGAGTTGCGGCGCTCGGCGGCGGACCGGGCGGAGCGCAGCGGCCACGCCTTCCAAATGCCGGAAGACATTGACGCGGATCCGGCGCGGGCCGTCCGGCATTTCCCAGCGGACGGCGAAATCGACGCTGCCGGATTGCTCGAGTTCGCGGCGGGCTGCTTCGTCGGGCAATAGTCCGAGAATTTGCTGGCGGCTCGGCGCTGCCGCCTCGAGCGGACTGATCAGGCCATTGCGGCGGATGCGGGGCGGTTTGCCCGACGACAGGAACAGATCCGAGGCGTTTTGCAAAAGTGCTTGATCGAGGAGAGCCACCAAGTCCGGATCCGGTCGGGCCTGCAATGGCTCGTTTCCGGCGTCATCCGAAGCAGTTGGTTTGGATGACGGTTTGATGAAACTTGCCACGGCCCGGGTCAAAGGATCCTCCGCGGCGGGTGCCTCCCGCGGTGCGGCCCCCAGCGTGTGGATGTCGATCCGCCACTCGTTGGCTCCTTGGTGGATCCGGTAGCCGAATTCCACACCATCCGCTGCCCGAAAGCTGCCCTCCTGTCGCGCCTTCTCGCCGATCATTTCGCGGGAAATTCGCCGCAGCATGTCCTCACCCAGCGCGGGCATCGAGAGTTCGATCGTCTCTCCGAGCCGCAGCAGGAAGGGCGGGCGATCCGAAACCAGCACCAGTCTCTCGGCGTCCCGTTCCACCATCAGTTTCACGAATGTGTCGATAATTGCCATGATTTCACCTGCGAGGGTCACTCGCTCCGGCAGTAAAAACCGCCTGACGACTTGGCCGTTTGTATTTTGCTATCCAGGCTTACCGGATCACCTCGGTGCCGATGCCGCCATCGGTGAAAATTTCCAACAGCAGCGCGTGTGGCAGGCGGCCATCGACGAAGTGAACCTTGCGCACCCCCGCGGTGAGCGCGTCCACCGCGCTGCGGATTTTCGGGATCATGCCACCCGAGATGGTGCCATCGGCAATCAGGCCCTCGGCCTCGGCGCAAGTCACGGAACGGATCAGCGAGGCGGGGTCGGCGGGATTGGCCAGCAGGCCGGGCACATCTGACAGATAGACCAACTTGGCGACGCGCAGTTCCTTGGCGAGGGCGGCGGCGGCCAGATCGGCATTGATATTGAGGGGCTGACCGCTGGCAAGTTCGGCGGCCAGCGGCGAGATGACCGGCAAGATTCCGGCAGCCAGGGCGGCATCCAGATGGGCGAGCCGACAGCCGACGACCTCACCCACATGGCCCAAATCGACGCTATGGCCCTGGGCATCGGTGCCGCTGGTTTTCGCGCCGAGGAACACCTCGTCGCCGGGAATACCGACCGCTTTGCCACCCAACTCGCGGATCATCTGCACCAGGCCGGGATTGATCTCCTCGGACAAGACGCGGGCGACAATCGCAATCGCCGCATCCGTCGTGACGCGGAACCCGCCGACAAACCTGGCCTCCAAACCCGCCGCCGCCATGGCCGCGGTGATGGCTTTGCCGCCGCCGTGAACCACGATGGGATTGATGCCGGCCACTTCCAAAAACACGATGTCGCGCATGACCATGGCGACGAGCGCCGGATCTTCCATGG
>Ga0073936_10009481_pt1 | contig 12095 bp, 3 predicted proteins | sample AliMusrvi5mmetaG_FD_87041 | JGI IMG/M metagenome (GOLD analysis project Ga0073936, IMG submission 87041) | Freshwater lake bacterial and archeal communities from Alinen Mustajarvi, Finland, to study Microbial Dark Matter (Phase II) - Alinen... | ecosystem: Environmental > Aquatic > Freshwater >... | reverse complement strand
TCCATCACCTTCGCGCCGACGTTGTTATTGCTGCGTTCCACCGCGCCGACCACGTCCTTCAGTGCTATGTTGTAGGCGCGCAGCTTCATCGGATCGAGGTCGATCTGGTACTGCTTAACAAAGCCGCCGACGCTAGCCACTTCAGCAACTCCCGGCACGGAGTTGAGTTGGTACTTGATGAACCAGTCCTGCAGCGAGTGCAATGTTCCGCTGTCATACGGGCCTTCTACCGTGTACCAGAACACCTGACCTACGCCGGTCGCGTCCGGTCCCATCATTGGCGTCACCCCCGCAGGCAGGAAGCTTCCAGCGAGAGAGAGCCGTTCCAGCACGCGGGTGCGCGCAAAGTAGATGTCCACAGAATCCTCGAAGATGACATTCACCATCGAGAAGCCGAAGGCCGACTGTGAGCGAACCGTGCGTACATGTGGCAGGCCCTGCAGATTCACCGTCAGGGGATAGGTGATCTGGTCTTCAACCTCCTGCGGGCTGCGCCCAGCCCAGTCGGTGAAGACGATGACCTGGTTCTCGCTGAGGTCGGGGATCGCGTCGATGGGCGTGCGCAGCAGCGCCCAGTAGCCACAGCCCGCCAGCACAGCATAGGCGATCAATACCAACCAGCGGTTTTTCAGCGAGAACTCGATTATGCGGTTAATCATTGGTGGCTCCTACTTCGCGCTCAGGTGTGTGTGTATGGTTGCAATCACAGCGCCGTTTCTGCTTGCCTCGACGGTCACGCTCCACGAGCCCGACATTCCCGGCTGCCCCTTACCCACATACATCTGCTTGCCGGACGACCACGGCAGCTCAAACGTGCTCTTCATCTCCGGCATTCCCATCGATGGCATCGCGGGCATCACCAGCGTCACCGTGACGTGTGCGTCGGTGATCGGCTTTCCATCGGGGCCAACCAGAGTTGCGTTGAAGGCGTTGTCTGCGCCTGCCTTCAGCGGAGTGTCCGTTTGCAGATTGATCTTTGTGGTGGCCGCAGTGCTGCTTCCGGATGCTGGGGTTGGCGCGGAGGGGTTTGGTGCGCTCGCTGCAAACTCCTTTGAACCCCCATACATTCCCGACATGCCAGAGCTGAGATGTGCCTGCGAATCGATCAGGAAGTTTCCGCTAAGCACCACTTTGTCTCCGCGCACCAGGCCGCTCGTTACAGGGAATAGATCTTCGGAGGGCGCGCCAACAGCCACTTCGCGCGCTTCAAAGACTCCATTGGGCCGCGCGAGATAGACGATCTTCCGCGTACCCGTGTCGAGCACCGCAGAGCGCGGCACTACAATCGACTCGCTCGCCGCATGGCTGATAAACGTCGCGTTGACAAACATGCCCGGCAGCAACTTCATCCCCGGATTCGCCAAATGCACATGCACGGGCACGGTGCGCGTCTGCTGGTTGGCTTGCGGCTCGATGAAGTCCACGCGCCCGTGCAGTGTGCGATTGGGCAGCGCCTCCGAAGTGATTTCCACCTCCTGCCCGCGGCGAATCTGCGGCAGTTGGTCCTCGTAGACATCGGCCTTGATCCACACCTGGCTGAGGTCGGCGACGGTGAAGAGTGTGTCGCCCGCGTTGACGTACTGCCCCTGCGTCACCTTGCGCTCCACCACGCTTCCCGACGCCGAGGCATAGAGCGTTGTGTGTGGAACGCCGACCGACGCGGGTGCGTCGATCTGTTCTTTGTTGACGCCCCACAGCTCCAGCTTCCGTTGGCTCGCATTCACCAACGCATCGGCTTGTGCGCGTGCACCGGCTTCATCGGAGCCTCGCAGTTGCTTGCGGTTCTCCTGTGCCAGCCGGTAGTCCTCGACCGCTGTTGCCACCTCAGGGCTGTATACATCCGCCACCGCCTGGCCGCGCCGCACGCTCTCGCCGGTGTACTGCACATAGAGTTTGTCCACTCGTCCGCTGATGCGCGCACTCACCGCGGCAAGCTGTGCCTCCGGCTGCTCCACGCGTCCAAATGCGTCGATGTCCGTCTTCAACGCTGCCGTACGGACCTCGGCTACTTGAATGCCCGCCGCAGTAATCTCCGCCGGTGTCAATTCCAGCGTTGTACCCGGCTGCGTCCCTTGGTTCGCTTCCGGTTGCGCTGCCGCCGCTGGCTGCTTCATCGCCCTCGATACAGGAGAGGTCGACTCCGCTGCATAAGTATGGTGTCCGCTAACGATCAGAATGGCAGCAGCCAGTATGGCAACCACAAGTCCAGTGCCGGTTCCGATTACGAATAACTTCTTTTCACTGGCAGTCATTTGCTTGTCCTCGCGATGTCAAAGTTGGGGATATCATTGTTGGTTTGAGTCGGATAAATGTCAGGCAAAGCCGCACCAATCGCGCGCTCCAGTTGTGTGCTGCCCGCGTCTTCTTCCGAGAGCGCCTTGAATGTATCGTTGCGAATGTCGAGTAACAGGTTCTGGCTGTCGATCAGGTTGGTAAACTCACCGCGATTGTTCTGGTACGCAGCCGTCGACGCCTTGAAGGCAGCCTCGGCCTGTGGCAGCAGTGTGTCGCGATAGAGCTTCACACGGCGTTGCGCGGATTGCACCGCAATCTCTGCCTGACGAATTTCAAGAAATACGGAAGATGTGCGCGCATCGAGTTCTGCCTGAGCCGCATCGGTTGCAGCGTCAGCTTGTTTGGTCTCACCGTCATGACGCGCTCGGTTCAGGGACGGAAGGTTCATTGTGATTTCGCCCATGTACGCGCTGCGGGAGAAAGACCCCGTCGGCATCAGCATGTATCCTGCGGCAACCGTGATATCCGGCTTCATTGCAAGCCTAGCTAGTCGGCTCTCGTCGCCGGATTTCACAATCTGTTTGCGCAGTGCGGCGAGCTCCGGACGATGCTCGATGGCCACTCTCTTCAGTTCCTCGATGGGAGGCAGCGTCTCTGGACTTCGATAGTTGCCCGCAATCTCCACCGCCTCATCTGGAGATCGGCCCATCAGTTCATTCAATTGCGCACGCGAGCCATCGCGCTCCTCTTCCAGTTGGATCAGGTGTTCGCTCAGCCGGGTCAGAGCCATCTGCGCGCGCAACACATCAACCTGCGGCACCTTGCCGGTGGTGTACTCCGCCAGCACAGCAGAAAGAGTCTGGTTCAACACCGCAGCCTGCTCGTTGTGCAGCTTCATCTCATCGGCATTGCGCAGCAGCGCGACGCAGGCCTCGCGCACGCTGGCTGCAACCTCCTGTCGCAGGGTCTCCAACTCATCGCCGGCCACCTCCACGTCGTCACCGGCAATCTTGCCGCGCAAATCTCGCTTATCCTTGCCGGGAATGGTCTGCTGCAGCGATATCATCAACTGCGCCTGATTCAGGTCCCAGGGCTTGCGGATCGGCGTGCCCCAATCGCGCACCATCAGCATGGGATCGTCCAGGCTGCGCGCAGTCGTTGTTTTCATCTGCGCCAGCGACAGTCGTCGCACCGCGGCGCGAATCTCAGGGTTGCCCGTGAGAGCATCCTCAACCGCCTGTTCGACCGTTATATGTGCCGTCACCGGCGCAGCACCGAGAACAGAATCGGAGACGTTCGAACGAACTGGACTGGATTCGGGAGACGAAGCAGTCTGACCCCAGCATCCGATAGACGATGCTATCGACAGCGCCAGCACAGCCGGCGCCAAACCATAGATATTCTTCACTCTTCAACTCCGCATAACTAGACAGGAGGAGATGGCCCGGGGTGCAAAATCGCGCACACCGGAGGATCACGGAGAAGAATGAAGATTTAGATTCGTAAGTTGAAGATGCCAGGTGGTGGAGACTGCGAAGGAAGGGCCGCAGCGATCACTCCCATGCGCGAGACGGAGTTGTCGCTGGCTGGCAGAGTTACCTGCATAGCAGCCATCTGCGTAGTACCAGAGAACGTCGCAGTCACAACCGCGGAAGGAACCTGTGGGCTGGTAGTGCAGCAATTTGCCCTGGCTGGAGCGCACGGCATACTCATGTGCTGGCAGCAGCTATGAGTTGCGTGCTGAGCCGGAAGTACGCACGTTCCAACCGAGAACAGCAGCACGCCCATGAGGGCGACTGTAACCGCTATCCGTTGGCTGAATCCACGCAGCATATTATCAGCCTACCACCTTTACAAATTATCGCAGTGACATACGTCACAAGATGTTGGAAGCAGGCAGCGTCGGAGGTTGGACGTTCTTGTCCCATGGCTAAAGTCTCTCGTACAGTCAATGCGCTCAACAAGCACTGACCGGTGAGAGTAGAAATCGCCATTCAAGATTAGTCGCCGAAACCGCCGATTGCGGCGGCGAGCCTTGATACAGGACTCGGTTGTCAGATAGCACAACTTCAGCAGTAAAGCTGCGACCTTCGCGTTAGGATTGCGCAGCCCCATGCATCGATGCAATCGGGCCAACAGACACTTTCTATCCTGTCGCTCAATATCACTGGTTACTCGAGTCCTGGTGTCAGCTTTTCCATGTTGACGCCGGATCCCTTGTAGTATCCCGCTCCATCCGGCCCTGTATCGCGCCACTGCGATGTGCGGTCCAATAGGTAATTGTTTCCTGCCGAGTCATGCGCATACTGTGTGCCCAAAATTGAGTTGTAGTCCTTCAGGCTGTCGCTCTCCGGCGATCCACTGCTCTTACGCGCGCCGCCGCTCTTGGGCGGCTCATAGGTTGCATACCCGTCTGCGGGTGGCCGCAGGCTCGAGGTGCATTGCAACGAAGTCATAATAGCCTCCGCCTCTGCAATCAGCTGTGGGTTCTGCATCGGCCCATACGCAAAATAATCGCTGCTGATGTACTGTCCCATCGGTGCAGGATACACATGGTACAGCGCCACGCCTTGTTGGGCTCCGGCGTTGAACTGGTGCACTGTGTAGTAACCGATATTCTGTGCTGGCCCGAGCTGAACTGGCTGATGCAGGATGAGCTGAAGCATTCCACCAATATGTGTTTCCGGCGGGCCGTAGATCGCGCCATAGTTTGCCTGCATCGCCGGATTTATTCCTGCGATTCCCCAGCCTGCATAGGCGCCCTCTGGCCCGAATACGTCAGCGGTCTGGCCGTTCGGCCCAGGATTCAGCTGCCAGCCCTGGGGCAGAGCGGCCCGGCAAGGCCCCTGCTGTACCATGTGTGTCTGCTGCGCCGCGGTAATGGGCATGGCCCCGCCGCCGCGCGGAGCTCCTCCAGTTTGCGGAGCCCCCATTTGCTGGCCACCATTCTGCCCACCGCCCATTTGTTGCGCTGGTTGAACTGCACCGCCCGAAGGGGTGCTGCCTGCTACCACAATGATTTCCAACGATAGATTTTTCCCTTGCATCGGATGGATGATGCCAACGCGAATCCGGTCCCCTGGCGTATGCGAACCCAGCGCCGCGCTCACCAGGTTGGGCGACGTCATCGCTACACCGTCTACCGAGGTAATCAGGTCTCCCGGACGCAACCCTGCCTTCTCCGCCGGACCGCCCGGCACCACTTGACCTACCGCTACCGCGCCCATTGGCATGCCGTACTGCGCGGAGCTCATCGGATCAAGAAAGCCGATCCCGATACCCACCCAGCTCTTTCCGGAGGACTGCCCGGATGCTGGTGTCAGTTGGCAGATAGAAAACATCAACAAGAGCAAGAGTCTTAAGCGAATGCGATGGATCATGCATTACTCCTTCAAAGAGAATTTCAAGAGAGCGAGTCGCAAAAGCCAGGGTATGCGCACGCCTATATTGACGGGCGTCGAATGTCATCCGCAAAGCAGACGGCTATTGCACTGTGACGGTAACAGTCCCATTCGCCGTGGTCGTGCCCGAAGTGCCTGTCACGGTCACGGTATAGGTCCCTGCAGTTGTGCCAGGACTGCTTGTACCTCCTCCGCCACTACTCCCACCACCGCATGCGGAGACGCCGACGGAGAGGGCAACGAGGAACAGAAGCATTCCAAGCATGGTTCTCCATCTACGGCGCTGGCCCGGAATCCCGAAGAGCAACAGACAGGCAAGTGTTCCACCGCCAGCCGCGTACCAAGGTACATCCGAATGTCTGGGATATACCAAAGTCGAGCTGGTGGCTGCCGTAGTTGAGATGGTGAGGGTGGCTGTTCCAGCCGTGGTGCCGGTAATGCTCACTGGGCTGGTCGAGCCGAAGTTCAGGGTGGGCTGGAACTGAGCGCCGGTTGGGCTGGAAGTGATAGCTGCCGTCAGCGTGATACTGCCGGTAAAGCCTCCGGTCGGTGTCACGGTAACAGTGGACGCGTTCCCCGTGGTGGCGCCGCGGGCGACTGTGACCGCGGTTCCTGCAATGGTGTATGTGGGTACAGCGGTTCCAGTTCCGTTCAGGCTTACAGTTTGAGGCGATCCGCTGGCGTTATTGGCAACGGAGAGCGTAGCCGCAAACGTGCCTGTCGAGGCCGGATTGAAAGTAATTGCTATCGCACAATTCGATCCTGCTGCAAGCGAGCTTCCACAGTTATTGGTTTGACCAAAGCTGCCCGAGTTGGTCCCGGTAATGGTAATGCCGCTGATGGAGAGGGCGGCGTTGCCGGTGTTGGAGAGAGTAGCCGATTGAGCTGTGCTGGCGGTGCCAGAGATTGCCGTGAAAGTGAGCGTGGACGGAGTAAGCGCGGCAATCGGTGCGATTGCAGTGAAGCTGGCAGTCACGGCGCAGTTCGCCGTAATCGCCCCGGTCGTATAGGTGCTGCTCACAAGCGTTCCGCCGCAGCCTGTGACAGAGGCAATCAGATAGCCGCTGTTTGCCGTCACCGTAAAGCTCGTGGTGCCGTTTGCCGCTATCACTTGTGCTGTATTTGGGCTGATGCTGCCGCCCGTTCCCGCACTAGGCGTTACTGTATAGGAGAGCACCAGCCGGGTCGATTGCGTGGTGCCGGCCACGAGTTGGCGCGTGCCGATATTGTTAGTGGCCATACTGTAGAAGGCATACGTGTGCCCGAACACGCCCGTGTAGGTCGCCGAGGTGCTTGCGGTTGCGGCTTGCCAGAGTCCGAAACTTCCGCTGTCCAAGGAGGCATAGACATCGAAATAGGCGATTCCCGAGCCGCTCGGGTCAGCGCCGCTCCAGTTCACGGGGAACGAGGTCGTGGTCGTCGTAGCCGGTAGCGCGGTCACGCTGCTCGCGGGCAGTACGGAATCGATCGTGTTGGTGACCGTGTTCGTGGGAATAGCCGCATTGGCGTCGAAGACGATCGAGGCCTGGTTGGTGATCACGGTTCCATTCGATAGTCCGCTCTTCGGTGTCACCATGAATGAAACGAAACCGTCGCCGCTGAGGGAGGCGTTGTCGGGCGGCAGGAATCCGGCTGATGGGTCGGTGACCAGACTGCCGGTTGTCGAATTGATGGATTGCATGGTCCAGGTGAGAGCGCCGGTCGTTGTGTTGAACGCGGCGTTAACCTGTACAGGGTTGCTGTCGGTCGAGACTGTCGCCTGCGTCGAGTAAGTTTGCAAGCCGGATGGCACGTTGATCGTGACATTGTTGAACGCAATCTGCGTAAGCCTCATGGTCGACCAGTCGAGATTTGCGCTGAGCGGATCGGTGACTACCACGCTGACCGCCGGCGCGGTTGCGGTCGGCTGATTCTCAAAGTAAATGGTGTAGGGAATCGGGCTGCCCGCCGGCACGAAGCCCTGGTTGCCAAACCCGCCCGACATCTTGCCGTTGGGGTCGGTGCCCTTCTTGTTGGAGATCGTAACACTCCCCGAGCCAGCACCTCCCGGTCCTCCCGGCGCGGGCGGAGGCGGCGGTGGTGGTGGAACGGGGCAACCGCTACTGCCGCTGCTGTCGCTGTTGCCGTTGCTTGGGACTGCTACCCCGTAGCCAGAAGCTGCAGAGAACCCTGGTGTTCCAAACCCACCGCCGGACGCATTCAACCCGGACGATCCGACGCTAGAGAACACTGCACCGTTAGCACCTATCGTCACGCTTTGGGATGAACCGGTGAGAAAACCGTCGGTAAGTCCCGCGCGATCGGAAGAATTGCTATCGATCCGCATAAACGTTACGCTAGCGCCCGGCGTGCCCGCTACAAACTCACCTGAGCCGTACCGATTGCCATTGTGAAGATTTATGTAATACGTGGTTCCCCCGCCAGGACCATTGGCGGACACTGCCATGTAATCGAAGCCCAAGGTCTTGGCTTGTGCGATCTGATCCGCGATCTGATTCGCATCGGCGGCGCCCGCGTGGGAGCCGCACCAACCTGCATCCGAGCCAAAGACGGCTGTCACCGGGTCGTTCGAAACGGGTGGATCCAGGCCCGCCGGATCGACCGAATTGAGCGGGTTGTTGCCGGCGTAGCGGTAAAGGTTGGCGTCGCCGGCTCCGTAACTGAGCGGGTCGGGTTGGGTGAAGCGGCCAGTGGTCGGGTCGTACCAGCGGTGTCGCATGAAGTAAAGGCCAGTGCCCTCATCCATGACCCCGAATTGGCCACCAAAGGTGAATGGATTGACGACGGCTTGGCTATTCACCGTCTTCTCGCCGAACGGAAGGAAGCTGTAGCTGTCGACGACTGCGCCGCTGGCATTGGTGACCTGCGCGGTGTTGCCCGTCGCATCGAAAGCGTAATAGGTGGCCCCGCCCGACCCCGGCACGCCGCCGATCAATTCGGAACCGTATACATAGTGACCGATCAGGCTTCCGCTGCCGGCGAATTCGGCGACAACTTCGCCGATGCCCGCAGGATCGATCAGATAATCGGTGCGAGTGCCATTGAAAACCTGCGCAATGCGGTTGCCGAAGGCATCGTACGTGTAGGTCCAGGTGCCCGCGGGGCCGGTGACTCCGGTGAGTCGGTTCTCGTCGTCGTAGGCATACGTCGAGGTCCCGGTAGAATCCGTCTTGCCGGTCATGTTGCCGTCGGCATCGTAGATGTAACTCGCGCTGCCGGCCGACGTGTACTCGTTAAGATTGTTGACCGCATAAGTCGTGCCCAAGCCGCTGCCGGCCGTCACCCGGTTGCCCGCGGCATCGTAACTATAGGATGCGGTACTGGTCGTGCCACTCAGCGAGACAAGTTGATCGTCGTCGTCGTACTGGAAGTTCGTTGTCCCCTGCAGCGTGGTCACGCTGGTTTTGCGCCCGAGCGCGTCATAGATATAGGTAAAGCTGCTCAGCACCGACCCGTTAGCGGCGTAATTGACCAGGCCAGTCACCCGCTCCGCCGCGTCATATGTGTACTTGGTATAAGTTCCATTCCCCAACGTCTTTTGCGTGAGGCGTCCCACGGCATCGTAGGCGTAGGTGACCTGTGTCGTGCCGCCGCTGGTAAGGCTGCTGAGCCGACCCACGGCGTCGTAAGCGTATTGCACCGTAAAACTGCTCGGGTCGGTCATTGTTGCGCGCCGTCCACCGGCGTCGTAGGTGAATTGCAAGGAATGGCCATCCGGGTAGGTCACCTTCGTCAGCCGGTCCGCCGTGTCGTAGGTGTTTTGATTGGTGCCAGCCGCCGAGGTGGCGGTCAACAGATTTCGGTGGGTGTCATAGGTGAACGTTTCCTGTGCGCCGTTGCTGTGATTCACCTGCGTAAGCAGGTTGTGGCTGTCGTAGGTGAAGGTCATCGAACTGTTGCGGCGATTAGTCCAATCGACGAGGTTGCCGTGGGCATCGTAGGTGGCATTTTGCGCACTGTTGTCCGGGAAGGTCGTCGCAGTGCGGTTGGCGCGACTGTCGTAGGCGAACTGTTCAGCATTCCCTAGTGCGTCGGTCAGGGAACTGAGCCGAGCCCGTGATGCGTAGTTCATGTCCAGTTCATGGCCTAGCTTATCGCGAATCGCGGTTACGTTCCCTAAGGCGTCATAGCTGAAGGAAGCGAAAGCGCCCGTCGGTTCCAGCGTGGAAATCAGTTTCCCTTCGGAGTCATAGGACGCTTGCACCACTGATCCCAGCGGATCGATTGCTTTCACAAAGTGTCCTGTAACGTCGGGGTAAGTCTTGCTGCTGTTGCCCGCCGCGTCGGTGGCGGTGATCACGCCGTTCGTGTCGTAGGCGTAGGTGACGGTTGCGGCGTTGGCGTCCATGTAGCGGCTCGTCAGCCGCCCGTTGGTATCGTAGGTGAAATAATCATGCGTCCCGTCTGGGTAGGCGACGGAGGCTAGCGCATACTCTTCCGCGTTACCCTGACCAGTCACATAGGTGTAAGTGGTTGTCCCGCCGGCGTTGGTGGTGCTGAGCAGATGCTGTCCGGCGCTGTCGTAGGCGTATGTAGTCTGGCGCCCCACCGGGTCAGTGGAGCTGGTGATGAGTCCCTGACTGTTGTAGACAAAGCTGGTCGTGTCGCCGGTGGTGGAATTGACCACGCTCGTGAGATGGTCGCCGGTATAGTGCGCGGACATCTGGTTGCCATTGAGATCGAGGAAATAATCGAGCACCCAGCGATTGGTCAGACCGGTCGGGTCGACCACGAGATGGGTTTTTCCGCCAGTGACTTCGGTCAGCAGCCAGCTCTGGTCGCTGGAATTCAGCGTGATCGTGGCATTGTCGCCCGGGAATCCGTCATATTGATTCGCGATGTTGGCATCGGCCACGAAGGCGCGGACGCCGCCGTCCGGATAGTGAATCACCGGACCTCCGTTCTGGATCTCCGCCCAAATGTCGTAGGGATGGGTCGAGCCTCGCCCGTAGGCGCCGACGTGATAGCGTTTCGTGATCTGTTTCAGCCCGGCCTTCAACAGTTCGTATTCGAACAGCGTATCTACCTGGTAGATGTACTCGCCAAATTGGCTGAGGTAGGATGCGTCGGCGTCCAGCAACGCGTTGTAAAGGCCCATGGTTGGGCCGCCGGTTGGGTTACCCACCGCAGCAATGAAATTGTTGTAGATGGGGTCCCAGGCATCGGTCGGCTCATAGAATGGCTTCAATGCGCTTTCGCTGAAGTTCGCCGGCGTGTTCAGGTCGGTCGCGGTAACGATGTTGAATTGGACGTTGCTGCTGCTGATGCCGGCGATGGCGGTGAAGGTGATACTGCCCTGGGCACCGGGGGGCAAAACGCCGGCGGGGCCGTTGAAATTGATCGCCAGATAATTGCCAGATGTGTAAATCTGCTGATATTTGGCTTGATAAGTCGGGGTGCAGGTCGGACAAGTCGGCGCTGGCGGGATTACTTGGCCGCCAGTGGCGGTGACCCAGAACAACGGCGCGGGCATGTTGATCCCCCATGGATTGCTATAGTTCACCGTGATGGTGAAGGGAAATCCGGCACGCACGGAGGGCGGCGCGACGATCGAGAAATCGAGTTGACTATATGGCGCGGGGCAATTGGTACTGCCGCAGGCGATCGGATTCGAGCCCGGCGGCGGATCGGTTCCGGCCGCAACCTTGAAGGCGTTCGCCAGACTGGCCGTGGCGCTGTTCTGCGTCACCGCCGCCGAGTAACTGCCCTGCGGATAATTCGATGCCAACTGGGCAAAGCTGGCGAAGACGTGCGACGGATCCTGGACAAAAATCGAGCTGGCCGTGACCGCCGTGGCACCAGTGGTGTTGGTTGGCGGGGTTATGGTGAACACGCCGCTGGTGTTAAACCCAGAGCCGATAAATTCCAGAGTGAAGGCACCATCGAGGTCTACCGTACCGGGGCTTACTGAAGTGAGAGAGAATTGCTCGGTGGCCGCTGCAATAGAGAAGTTTTCGGGCGTCGTGGTCAGGGTTGGACTATAAGCGGTGACGTAATACGTCTGGCTCGTGGTATTCGAAATAACTGCGTTCGCGCTCGAGGAATTGAATTGCGCCGACTGTTCATCATACTGCTGCTGGCTGGGTACATATCCCTGACCGATGAAGAGTTGCATCGTACCACCGTTGCCAGGCAATGACGCGCTTACTCCGACCGACTTGTTGGAGCCCGGGGTGAGCTTGTACCACCAGGACTGTCCCGCCGAAGCGAACGCATTCGTGACTGCGGCGGCATCGAGTGTGATTTGCGGAAGGTCGATATACACCGTGTCCAACGAGACGCCGGTATTGTCAGCAGTGTTCTGCCCCACGAAGACATCGCCGGCAACATTGACCTTTGCCTCCCAGTGATGATTGCCAACGATACTTCCCGGCACGCGGAAGGTTGCCGAGGCGTTATAGGTCTGGCCCGGTCCCAGCGTGACGCCGCTCGCGACCAGCACCGTGCCCATGAAAATAG
>Ga0073936_10009479_pt1 | contig 12096 bp, 14 predicted proteins | sample AliMusrvi5mmetaG_FD_87041 | JGI IMG/M metagenome (GOLD analysis project Ga0073936, IMG submission 87041) | Freshwater lake bacterial and archeal communities from Alinen Mustajarvi, Finland, to study Microbial Dark Matter (Phase II) - Alinen... | ecosystem: Environmental > Aquatic > Freshwater >... | reverse complement strand
GCATAGACTCGGTCATCTGGATGTAGGCCGCCCGCCGCCGCTTGAGGACGGCCGCGCTGGGGGAGAGCTTGGGTTTGAGTAGGGATTTCATGGGGTGCTCCTTGTAAAAACGTGAAACCAATATCATGTCTCCGCTAATAGGCCGCGGACCCAGCTGGGCGCTGAGGCCGTCGGCGCCTGCTCGTCGGCGGAACGCAGGAAAACTTGCAGGGCGCGGTTGTAGACGTAGGCCCCCTCCACCGCGACGAGACGGTGCAACTCGCCGTCCAGATGGACCAGAGAGTCCGCCCGCGGGGGCTGCCGCCGGTGCGCGGCCGGACTTGATGTCGATGAACAACAGGGAGTCCACCCGTGCGCCCTTGGTCAGCCCGCAGAATACGACGTAGTCGATGGGCTCGAAGATCGCCCGGCAGTCGCCGCACGGGAACCCAAAGGACCCGAACGACGGCGCGATCTTTTCCACGATCTTGCCCAGATTGACGCTTTCGGTGGTGATAGCAGCCCGCTCACCGGCCAATGCCTTGGCCCGTGTGATCGCGTCCCGGCGGCTGGCCAGATCGTCCTTCAGCGCCGCGATCTTGTCCAGCGCCGCAGCCGGTAACGGCCTACCCAGATGAAATAGCACCGCCTTGCGAAGCGGGAACTCCTCCATGCAGGAAGGGCACTGCGCATAGAAACGCCTGTCGTGCTGAAGCTGTTTGACCAAATCCATCGGAGCCTCCTTTCAGGAACGGCAGAGCCGCATGGTCCGCCGCTTCGGGTTCGATTTCCGCGCCGCCCGGAAGATGCTTCGCGCCTCCGCGCCGGTCAGGCGACTACGCTCCAGCAAGGCAGAGGCCAGCGCCTCCACTTCCCGCCGGTGACGCAATAGGAGAGTCACGGCCCGCTCGTACAGCCAACGACCATACGCGACGGTTTCGGCGGAGCGAGTTTTCTTGCCGCCGCATAAGGCGAAAATCGTATCGAAGTCCGAATCCAAAGCGTGTGGATCGCGCTTATTCGTGAGGAGTTCTTCGGCGGCAGTCCCGGCGAAGGCAATGATGGCCTCCCGTTCAATGTAGAACCGGGCGCGGGGGTCTTGCTTGGCCCGCCGCAGATCAACGGTGGGCGGATGGGCACAACGCGTGCTGCCCTTGCCCGTACCAATGGCGATGAACCGCAGATAGCGATGCAGCACCAAGCAGGCCACGACGTGACCAGCCTCATGGTGGGCAGTGAGTTGACGGATGCGTGACGGCGTTATGGCGCTCCTACGTGCTGTATTTCTGGAGGCGGGTCCGGACCGCCGGATTGCGGGCGATTATCAGGTCCTTGATGTAGTGCCAATAGGTCGTCACGGCGTCGCCGGGGTTGAGATAGCCAGCATTCTCACGTCCAACATTGACCATGTGGGACGACTTAAGAACCGGATGATGCACAAGGTCCGTAGCGAACAACGGTTCCTTCAAGCGGCACACCGGACGAACCGGCGCGTACCATTGGGTTCCGCAGGCAAAGTGCTTGGCGCGTTTGGGCAGCCCGCTGACGACGTAGAGGTGACGGATATAGTCCAAGTGGCTCGTCCCATCGCCGTTGTCTGACCAGTCGTCGGACCAACAGTACAAGAACAAGTCCCCCGGACGGCTTTGTCTATGCGCTTGGCCCGCAGGCGAGCAGCCACCACGCTCTACCGGGAATGACTCCCGTGGCGATCCGTGCAGCAGCCAAACATTGAATCCGATGCCGTAGTTGCGGCACAACTCAATGACGTGGATGTGGCGCGGCACATTGGGCCAGTCGTGTTGCCAACATACAATCCAATCGCAGTCCTTGGGATCATGCCCGTGATCGGCAAAGTTCCGTGACCGAAACTCAAACTCGATGCGGAGCCGCCTGAGTCCGTCCGCCGTCGGCTGGTAGGCGATACAGTCCGGAAAACCACTGCGAATCTGCTCGATCTTAATCCGATGCGCGCGTGCAAACTCGCCGAATAGAAGCACAACACCATGCTCGTTTACAGGGGCACAGCGCATCGGGGCATTTTCCAAAGGCAGCGATAAAGAGTTTCCGCGAGCTTTTCGCATGGGCACGCTCTCCTTTTACTGGTCAGATTGGTCGGCGTCGTCCCCGGCCTGTTCCGTGACTGCCTTGATGGCCTTAAACCACGGTTTGTTCTTGAAGGATTTGGCGTCGGCCTCCACCAGCGGGTCCAGCACCACATGGCGCGGACGGAATCCATCGGCAAGGACTGTCTTGACGACTGGCCCGATGCTTTCGTCCACTACCGCGTAGACCAGATACGCTCCCGGCGTTATCGGCGGCGAAAGTCGGCAAATCGTCTCGCCAATGGGCTCCATGGCTACACGGCTCTTCCCAGTACAGGTTAGAACGATCTGGTTGGCGTACGCCTTTACCATGTTGTACAGGGATTCTGCGTCCGCTTCGTGCGCGGATGACAACAGCAGCAGTACGTCGCGTTTGCTTGATCGTACCAAGTCCGCCGCCGCCACAATTCGTTGCGCCAGCATCGGTGTGACGTTCGGAATAGGCTTCGCTAATTCGGCTTTGGCCATGTCCGCCACCGTCTGCCACTTGCGCACCATGTACAGGGCAATCTCCAGCGCCTCTTCCGGGGTAGGCTTGGGATCGCCCGGCTTCACCACGGCTTCAGCCATCAGCCCCGCCACGATCACCGTGCTGCCGTGATGCAGCCCCAGCACGCCGCCGGGAACATGCAGCATCCGTCCGCTGCTCAACTTGCACTGATTGGGGTCCATCCAGTTCATAGCACTCCTCTCCGTTGACACGGTCATCACCCTTCAGCAGCGAGCTTGGGCGGATCGGCGTCTGATGGCGGGGACCATCGCATCGCATCAGCGACGGCACCCGCAGTTCATCGGGCCAACATGACGGTCGATTTCCCGCAATACGGGCACACGTTGACGGCCCTCACTTTCGGGTAGTGCCCCTTGCCTTGGCGGGCGCAGTTGGCGCACCAAATCTGCTTACAGGTCGTGCATTGCTTCATGTTCCCGCCGCTGGTACGACAGACTTGGCATTCCATGTTTATGTCTCCTAATAAGTATCACCGATACGGATTCACATAAGGTACTTGGCCCCGTTTGATGCGGTTCATGGCGATTTCCCCGGTATGTCTTAAATTGTGCTGTTTGACGAGTCGCTGCCCCCTTTGCTGGGCGAACTTCTCTACTTTCCGCAGCAAGGCCGCGACTTCCGTAGGATTGGCGCACTGGGGAATACGTTGCAGGAGATTGAATGCGAACTGGAAGGGATTTGCAGAGTCATCCTTAGGCGCACTATCAGCCCCGCCGCCCCGCCACTGGTGAAACTCCTTTGGGCCTAGCGTCACACGAACTTGCTGCTGGATGGCTCTCAAACGGTTTGTGGTGCCCTCAACGGTCAGAGCCAATGCGACCACAGCAGCCGTCTGCGGTTGGTGCGGGTTGGCTGATAGTAACGGGGGCACTTTGCAGACTACGGAATGGAGTGGAGGCGATGGGCATTTGGATGCCTGCAGGTCTGAGATGACGAAGGTGCCGCCGCAGACCGGGCATTTGGCCTTCCTTCCGACATAGTCAGATTGTATCGAGAGTTCCTTACCGCACTTTTCGCAGTCAAACCGGAACGTCGCCACCGTCGGCCCTTTCCACCAAGTACAGGCTGACGGTGCGCCACCGCACGATCAACCGGAAACCTGTTGGCAAGGCCGCCCACTCATGGACATAATAAAAAGAGACGGCTCGTCGCCAACCGCCACCGGTGGTCCTCACGAGACCAAATGCAGCAAGCTAAACGCCGGGCCGTCCCGTTTGGGGACGACCCGACTTTGGCGTTGCTGCTTGAGGGAAGTTCGTGAGGTTTCCGGTGGCGCAACCAAAGTCGATATCGACTTCGTTTTTTTCGTGTGTAGTCAGGCGGCGCATTCGCGCCCGTGCCAATCTCCTGTCAACGACCAAGTTGTGATGATATCCTCAACCCGTACAGGAGCAAGGCGCGGTTGTTCCGAAAAAGGCGGCGGGATTAGTCGATGCAGTCGATTCAGACTCGCCCGCGCCACCCCGCAGAAGTTCCGACCCGCCCGGCGCACATTTTCCGGGTTCACGCGTGGGACTGTCCATTTCGTCGTTAGAGGAGTGATCCAGCACACCCTATTGAGGGCCTACCAGACCGCATTAGACGCCCGCTGGGGCGATCTTGTGGGCCGGGTGGCAGTTCGGGGCCATCGGGGCAGGCGTGCTGGAAAAGATGACAGCGTGTCATCGCTTTTGCGAACGAAATGGCCGTATGATCCCCCCAATCGCGCACGTGCGCGCGGGAGCCCGTGACCACTGAACCTCACACCATGCGCCGAAAAAAGCACCATAAACACCCCGATTGACACGATGCCGGTCACGCAAAGCGCCTCCCCGCCGGGGTCAGTCATCGCCCGCCCGCACGTCATACTTCGCCTGCTTGTTGATGTGTTTTTGCCATGCCCGCATGGCCCCTGCCGTGCTGGCCGCGTAGCGATTCGGCTTGGACGCCAAGTTATGGCTGCGGCGATATGTTTCCAAAGCCTCATTCTGGGTCCGATCCGGTGGGCACATGTGACGGACTTGGTTGCGAAACGGACGAGCGGGAATGAACCGGGGCGTGGCGATATCGGGCAAGCCCTTCTTTGGGGACGCCCACCGCCACGGGCCGAACATGCCCAGCCCCGGAATCCTGACCACCCGTCCCCACGATACCTCATCAGCAACGCCCCGGATGAAGAACGTCAGCACCATGGCCGCCTGATACTGACCCATGCACATCTGGTCCGCAGAGTAAGTGAGGGCGCGGCGCAAAGGAAGAGACTGTTCGGACTTGGAATTGAACGGGATTTTGATGTACCCGGCGGATCGTTCTTCCGGCTGGGGATACACGCGGGGTTCTTCCGCGCGCAGCAACTGCGATAGGGCGTCCCGCAGCACGCGCTCCGCGTCGCAAGTCCGCAAGCCCAGACGAGCCGCCGCGTGCTGCGCCACCGCCTGAAGCAATACCGTGTTCATCTTCTTCTCCTATCTGAAAACCCTTGGCCGCGCGTCGTCAATAGCCCCCACTTGAAGCCCGCTCCGACTGCGCCCGCTGCGCGGGCTCCGCCGGGGGGTGCCGGCTGCGCCGCCCCTCTGTTGTGTTGGCTTCGATTTCGAGCGACGGGGGCCGGGAAGAGGAAGAGGAGGGCCAGCATCGTCCCGCGCTGCAGCAAGCACATGGTCCATGTCACCCCAGTCAAGCCGCTTCGATGGACGATCCCACTGGCGGCGCTGCCGCCGTCGGGGGAGGGGGGCGCGCACCTGTCTAACGGCGGGGCTTTGCGAATAGGCAATCGCCGTCCGGACTTCTTCGATAGGAATGTACAGGCCCTTTGCGACTGCCGCCGCACTACCCCAAGCGGCGACGTACCGCATGATCCGACCGCGCCTTCGCTGGGTTTCTTCCGCCGCCTGCCGCCCGGCCAACACGGCCCGGTCCGGCCAATGGTTGCCGCAAGCGCGGCAGTGGTGCCGACGCATCATGCCGATGCGCCCACTTCTCGCCACATTCCCATAACAGTTGCAGAAGGGGCAAACTTCAACCGCCGATAGTTCCCGGACCGTGCCGGGACAATGAGGAATAGACTTAAGGTACGGGTCTGTGGCCTTCTGGTGAAATGACCATTCGCCGGATGATACCCGGTCAAGGTATCGTGCCTTGGCACGCAGCATGAGGAACCCGTTGGGTGAGAGGGCCGGTCCACCAACAACCCGCACGACTGCCGGAGTCTTGAGCCGCAGTTCGAGAGCGTTGAGCACGTTGTTGTGCAAGGAGAGGCGTTCGTCCGGCTTGAAACCTTGGCACGGATCGCCGCAGACGTAGTCCATAAACCCAAGCAGTCCGCTGGCGTGAAGCCCTCTTGCGTCCCCGCCTTCCCGCATACTCGCCTTCCCGCCCAGTTGTCGCCACAGGACCGCAATCTTCTCGAACAACTGCCGTGGGTCTGATTTACCGGGCAGAGCGCTGGCATGGGCGTGGAGTTGGTACTGGCCCCAGCCGCCGTTGGGCATGGCATTGATCTGGGTGGCCAGCATGAGCCCGTCGAGTTGTCCACAGGCCCGGTCCTTCAAGGCGGCAACGAGCGTCCGGATCGCGGCGAAGAACTTGATCGCGGAGTCAACGGATTTCGAGTATGTCGGCAGATCAGGCCACGTCAGGAGGAAATCCAGCGTCGGATCGCCAATGACCAGCCCCTTGAGGCGGTGTTGATTCAGCCACTTCCGCGCGTCGTCGAAACCGCAAGCCCAGCACCCCATGTGATTGCAGCGGTGTTTCATGGCATCCGATGTGATCCTTCGCCCCTCCATGAGCGCCGTAGCCAGTCCGCACTTCCCGATGTACCCGAACCGCGTGCCCGACTGCTGGCCCCCACCTTCCACGCCAGCCGCCAGCGCCGACTCAAGTATCACTCGGAGCGCGGGGTTGTTCCAAGCATCGTTTGTGGTAGTATCCATCTAGTTTTCCCATTACTGCTCGGTTCGCCCCTGCTTGGCCGCAATAGGCGAACGCGGGCAGTATGCGCATGTTCACGTTGGCGGGGAACATCCCCTGCCTAGCACGGCACTGTCCAAGGATTCTTCGGTATGACCGTTAAGCGATATGTGCCTGTCATGCTTTTCGACGTGAAGTTGCCGACACTGTGCAACGAGAGCATCGAAGTCCGAGACAGGCACTACGCGGACACCGTTGACTTTTTGCAGGGCAGGCATCCGTCGGCCTTCCCAACCGGTCAATGTGGAGTCCGGCACGCCAGCGGCTGCGCACACTTCCCCAATCGTTCGGAACCCGCTCCGACGCAAGCCGAGCGCGGCGCAGTTGTGGCGGGCGTGTGGTTTACGAATCGGGGGTGTCCACCCCGACAATGCCACGATTTGAGCCCAATTCCACGTTGGCCCATTGAGTGTAAGTGCTTTTTGTACAATGACTTGAGAAATGTTAGGCATCGGGTATCGGCTGTCGCCCCGAATTTTCCTAACTCCATCATAATCAAAGACTTATAGCGAGGCCTGTGGAAGGCCTCGCGGCCGGAAAACGCTCGGAAAAGTGTACCGCGTACACTTTTCCTCCTTTTGTCCGATCTATCGGGCAGTGAAAGGAATCGCGTATGCCCGTGCCAAGCACCCAACTTCCTCAGTATTGTCATCACAAAGCCAAAAACCGCGCCTTCGTCCGACTCAGCGGGCGGATGATCTACCTCGGCCGTTACGGCTCGGCTGAAAGCCGTGGCGAATGGCCCCTTGGGATAATCGTCGGAATCGAACGTGTCTTCCGCGTCAGGATGTTCCGGGACCTTCTCCGGGTGCTCCCTGGCAATCCGTTCCTTGACGGCCTTGAATCGCTGCAAGGGCGGGTCGGGCTTTCTTTAACAACCCGTCCATGGGCTTGATGGCGGGTTGCACGGCCAAGGCTGCGGCTTCCCACTCCTTCTGGGGCCAGATCAACCGCTCCCGCAAGAGGTCCATTTGCGTGGCCGCATCGCCATCCAGCACTTTCCGCAGGCCGTCCAACCGTTGGAGCATGGGCAGGCCCCAGCCGAGGTTCTCCCAGAGCCCACCGGATACACTCAATACGTAGGCGGGGCGTGGCCCCGGACTGAAGGGTCGGCCCGGTGGTTCCGGCATCTTGGCCCCCTCAAGGAAGCCTTCGCTGGCAAGGTAGTCGATGATTTTTTTGGCCTGATCCTCGGTGATCTGCGCTTGTCGCCAATCGAAAAAGGCGTTCCGCTCTCGCTCCACCAGAGGCGGTACGCTCAGAACAAGGCGGTCGTAATTCTCCTCGCCCCAGTAAAAAAGCTGGAGGGAGAAGGTCTTGATGTCCTTCTTAAGTGTCTCGGCCCGCTCCGTGGCTTGGGTGGTAGGCTGGGTGGCCGGAGCCTCGGCCCGTGCGGTGTGTGCCATGGCGAGGACCATGATTCCAAACAGGAGCGCGATTTTCCACATGGCAGATTCCTTTCCCTATTCCCCCGGCGTCCACCCATCGATTTTCCAGCCCTCAGCGGTCTTGATGAACGTCACCCAAATGCCGCCATCGGTCTTCGGTGCCACCACATTGGCCGTGGCAGCATCGTCCGTCTTCCGGCTGAACTGGACTTCCCAATTGCTCCATCGGTCGCCCCTCAGCTTCCTTTCTTCCACCGTCATCGCCTTGCCCTCCTCGCCCATGATCGACTTGTAGCCCTTCTCGGTCGTGGCCTTGGCTAACGCCTCTTTATCGCCCGCCTGCAATGCCGCCACCACGGCTTTCCATGCGGCCTCGGCAGTGGCAGGCTGGGTAGTGGCACGTTTGTCCGTGATCTCAAATTGCACTGCCTTGGTGATGACCTTGCCGCTCCAGACTGATTCATCTCTGCTCTCGTAGCTCACGCTGATGGCGTATTGGCCCAGTTTCAGGCCGACAGGCCCCCAAGCGCTCGTACCATCTAATGCACGGACGTAACTTTCACTGGCTTCCCAGCCCATTCGCTTGAAGAGGACAGTGTGGTCCAGAAGGATGTTGTGGCCTTGGACCACAAGAACTGGGCGCTGCGGAATGCCTTCAGTTTTGGTCAGCCACATGCGTTCCTTGCCATCTGCGTCCGTGAGCGTAATTCGCCACGCACCTTCCACGTCAAACTCGATATCCTTCCCAGTCTGGTTGGTGACCTTGAGCTTCCACGGAATAGTGGTTTCCTCCATCTTGTCGGTCGGGACGACCCACACCACGGGGGCAACGAGTTGGAAATCGACCCCATTGACCCGCACGGGTTCGCTCTCCTTGAGGTCGGCCTTGGCCGGTTGGGTGGAAGACTGGGTGGCGGGGGTCTTGTCCCACCGAAGTCCGTCGGTGTACCGCCACTTTGAGCGGTCTTGAGTCAGTGGTATCCGATCATTTTGCTCATTTTCACCTCGCTTCACCCGGCATCTTCTGTCTTCGCCCAGACCAGACGTTATCGCATAGTAGTCGTAGGTCTCGTCGCTTCCCATGTACCAGAGCGTAACGGGGAAGGTATTGGAGTAACTTCTGCGGACGGCCTCATTCAGGTCGGAACGCCTTGTAGTATTCGTGCAGCCGAGGGCGAAGAACGTCAGCAGAAGAACTGCAAACGATATTGTGTGTCGCCATTTCATATTGCTCTCCGAAACCGGGTTCTCATGCCGTCGCAATTGTGGAAGCGGCAGGCGTGGTCGCTGGGGCTGGAGCCGTGGGTGCCGGGCGAGCAGACTCCCGCTCGCAGCCCCAGACAGCCAAGGCAAGAAGTAGGACGCTGAGCAGGGTGATTTTCCAAATGGCAGGCTCCTCTGGTTACTCCCCCGGCGTCCACTGATCGAGTTTCCAACCCTCGGCGGTCTTGATGAACACCAACCGCAGTCCGTTGGTCGGTGCCATTATGTGACCTGTCGCAGTGACCTTGCCCTGTGACTCTTGGTTGAATTGCAGCGGTAGTTGCCGCCACACCCGTCCCTGCACCTTCATTTCGGTCGGGGTCATCTTTTCGTTACCGTCCTCCCCCATGATGGCCGTGTAGCCCTTGTCGGTGGTGACCTTCGCCAGCATGTGCTTGTCGCCCGCCCGCAACGCCAACAACACGGCTTTCCATGCCGCTTCAGCCGTCGCTGGCTGAACGAACGGGGCGGCGGGCTTTTCCTTGATCTCGATGGCCAACGCCTCCGTCGTGACCTGACCGAGCCAAAACGGGGCCTCCTTGGGGTCCACGACGGTGGGTTTCTCGAATGCTTTGAGGGTTCTCTGAGTTGCCTCGGGCGTGTTGTGGTAGGTCATGTACAGCGTGTACTTGCCGGGCGTCAAATTTTCAAACCACCATACCCCAGCCAGCCCGTCAGACCCGCCGAGTCGGAATGTGTCAAACCTCGTGCCTTCTTCAAGGCTGGCATGGCGGTCGATGGTCACACTCTGGTCCTTCTGGACGAGCGGCGCTTTGAACGGGAAACCCGCATCCCTATCCCGCTTGATCGGCAGTTCCTTGCCCGTGGCATCCACCAGATGAACGGCATCACCCAGATTCAGTTGGAGGGGCTTGCTCGACCGATTGGTAACTCGCAGGCCCAAGGGGACGAAGGTCGGATCGTCCTTCCCCGTGGGGGCCAGCCAGATCACCGGTGCAACAAGCTGAAAATCGGCTTCGTTGCCCCGTACCGCTTTGGACACTTGGGGGGTAGGGATGCCTTGGTCGCTGATCTCGAAATCCACCGGCTGGCTGGTGATCTGGCCGACCCAGATGGGAAACGCAGGTTTGCCGGAACCGGCATCGGCCTTCAGGTCGATCTGCAAGGTGAGTCGATACCGGCCCGCTGGCAGGTTCTCGACCGGCTGGATTTCTTTGTGTTGCAACCCAGCCCACTCGAAGTTGAAGGACTCGGCACTGCTGTGATCCAAGGCCACGAGAATCTCAGGGCTCGTCTTGGCCTGCACGGGAGTCGGGCGGAAGGGAAAGTGCTCCTTCGTGGGCAACCGGTGCAGCAGCCACGCCCCATTGGTCGCTTGATCCTCAAAACGCATCTGCCAATTCCAGTAGTAGTCAAGATCGGAGAGCAGAAATGCCTTTTTCGAGGCATTCCTGAACTGCACCGTGAACTTCAACGGTTCGTTGACGGCGAAGGTGGTCTTGGGCAGCGTGACCATGACCTGCAAGCCGTCATTCTCCACGGCCTTGGAGGAGAGGGCGGGTTGGGTGGCTGGGGCATCGGCACACGTTTGGCCAGTCCCCACCAAAGTGATCCCCACCACGAGCAGTACGATGATTTTCCACATGGTCATGCCTATCTTTTCGGGTCACTTTTTGACTTCGACCGTGACGGTGTTCAAGGCGATGGGACTGCCCCAAAGGGGACGCAACTACTTGGACTCGACTAGCTCACCCTCGTTGTACACCCGCTGCCAGAGCAATTTACCCTTCTCATCCCATGCCGTATCGAAGCCGTGCTTCTTGCCGTCTCGGTAGTGCTCTTCATACCGCTTCTGACCGTTCTCCAGCCAAGTCGTGCTGCTCCCCTCCTGCTTGCCGTCCTTGTAGCTGGTCTCCGTGCTCATCTGGCCGTTTTCGTACCAATGTCGCCATGTCCCGTCCTGCTTGCCTTCCTTGTATTGGCCTTCGTACATCTTCTTCCCGCTCCTGAACCAGCCGGAATCGGTGCCGTCACAGACGTGCTGCTTGTAGTGCTGCTGGAAGCATTTGCTTCCGTCATCGTAATAGGCAGTGAACGTGCCATCGTACTTGCCGTTGCGATATTCGATCTCATTCACCTTCTGGCCGTTGACATGCCATGTCGCCCACAGCCCGGTGAAATCATCCGCAGGCTTGACCCATGTCGGTCGGGCATAAGCTTCGAGTTTGGGAGCCTCGATGAGTTTCTCATGGCCCACGTCCTTCAGGGAGAACAGCACTTGCCAATAATCATCGAGTTGGTATGAGGACACCCCTGTGCCTCCGCTCCATGCGCCTGCACGGAGAGTTCGTTCACGTTCCTCCTCCGAGAGATCGGGCAACACAGCGGCCAAGGCGTCCTTCAGCAGCATATCGGGCTTGGTTTTCTCAATCCGCTTCATCCAATAGGCTTGGTCATGCCAGTTGGGGGCCAGCGAAGGATCGGCGGCGAGGATGGGGCGAAGGGCGGCGGCAGCTTGGGCTCGCACGTCATTACTCGGATCACTCAGTGCTTTGACCAATGCGGGGACGGAAGGGGTGACGAGTTGGCTGTTGTCGGTGTGGACGGGGCCAGTGGCGGGCATAGTGCTGGGGCCGCAGCCTTGGATCAGGACTATGAAACTCAGGAGGACGGTGAATTTCGCCATACAGGCTCCATGATTTCTATCGATCCTTAATGTAACTTACCGCTCCGGCCCCTCCTTGGAACTTCTCCCTAGTGCTTGCCCGAAGCCGCCCGTTCCACCGCCAGTTTCGCCTGTTCCACCTTGATCTGAGCCAGCTTGACGTTCAAAGCGGCCAGCTTGCTCTCGGTTTCGGCTGCATCCACGGCGTCTGGTCCCGCCCTGCCGATCTTGGTCCATTCCTTGGTCAGATCGAGCTTACGCTCGGCGTACTTG
>Ga0073936_10009476_pt1 | contig 12099 bp, 6 predicted proteins | sample AliMusrvi5mmetaG_FD_87041 | JGI IMG/M metagenome (GOLD analysis project Ga0073936, IMG submission 87041) | Freshwater lake bacterial and archeal communities from Alinen Mustajarvi, Finland, to study Microbial Dark Matter (Phase II) - Alinen... | ecosystem: Environmental > Aquatic > Freshwater >... | reverse complement strand
TCATCGACAAAGATCGCCTCAGTGCCCTGCTGGCGGCCCAGCTGGGGGCCGACCTCTTCATTATCCTCACAGGGGTGAGCAAGGTCGCCCTGGACTATGGCAAGCCCACCCAGCGCTGGGTGGACCGCCTCACGGCGACGGAGGCCCGCCGACACCTGGCCGAGGGGCAGTTCCCGGCGGGCAGCATGGGCCCCAAGATCGAAAGCGCCCTCACTTACCTCGAAGGGGGCGGCCAGGAAGTGCTCATCACCACGGCCGAGGCCCTGGCCACGGAGGCTCCGGCCACAGTGGGAACCCGCATCGTCCGCGACTAAACATTTGTAACAATAAATTTAGCAATAAATCAGATCAACACCTCGTGTCGATAGACAAAAATTTTCTTCCTGTTGAAAAAAAAATATTGACCCAGTGGTCAAGATTCCTAAACTGGACCTGGATCACCCGTGCGGAACATCCGAAGAAGAGGAGGTAGAGCCATGGACTTCACGCTCAACGGTACTCTCACGCGTTTCGAGGCCGATCCTGAACTGGACGTGCTCACCTACCTGCGTGAGGTGGCGGGCATCGTCAGCCCCAAGGATGGCTGCTCCGGCGAGGGCATCTGCGGCTGCTGCACCATCCTCGTCGATGGCAAGGCCCGCCTGAGCTGCCGCATGGCCATGAAGGATGTGGCGGGCAAGAGCCTCACCACCATCGAGGGCCTGTCCAAGGCCGAGCAGGATGCCTTTGCCGACGGCTTCGTGGTGAAGGGCGGCGTCCAGTGCGGCTTCTGCACCCCGGGCATCGTCATGAAGGCCGCAGCCATCCTCCAGAAGAATCCCAACCCCAGCCGCCAGGAGATCGTGGACGGCATCAACGGGAACCTCTGCCGCTGCACCGGCTACAAGAAGGTGGTGGACTCCATCGAGTGCGCCGCCGAGGCCCTGCGCTCGGGCCTGCCCGTGGAATATCCCCAGGGCACCGGCGCCATCGGCACCCGGCATCCCAAATACACGGGCCGGGAAGCCGTCCTGGGCCAGCGAGTCTTCGTGGCGGACATGAAAGAGCCGGACATGCTCTACGCCGCCCTGCACTTCTCCGACCACCCCCGGGCCAAGGTCCTGAGTGTTGATATCAGCGCGGCCCAGAAGCTGCCCGGCGTGGTGAGCGTCCTCAAGGCCCAGGACATCCCGGGCCAGCGAGTGAACGGCATGATCTACCGGGACTGGCCCGTGATGATCATGGAAGGCGAGGAGACCCGCTGCATCGGGGATGTGCTGGCCATCCTGGCCGCCGAAACCGAGGAGATCGCCCGGGAAGCCGCCGCGCTGGTCCGCGTCACCTATGAGGTGCTCGCCCCGGTCACGGATCCCTTCGAGGCCCTGGCGCCCGGCTCACCCCAGCTCACGCCCAAGGGCAACACCCTCTCGATTTCCGAAGTGAATGTCGGCGAGGCCGAGAAGGTGCTGGCCGAGGCCGCCTTCGTGGTCCGCAAGCGGTACACCACCCAGCGCATCGAGCACGCCTTCATGGAGCCCGAGGCAGCCCTGGCGGTGCCCTGGTCCAAGGACGGTCAGGCCGGCGTGAAGATCTTCGATGGTGGCCAGGGCGGCTACGAGAACCGACGCCAGATCGCGGAGCCGCTGGCCCTGCCGGAAAGCCTGGTCAACGATGTGCTGGTGCAGAACGGCGGCGGCTTCGGCGGCAAGGAAGACATCATGGGCCAGCACCATGCGGCCCTGCTCTGCGTGAAGACCGGCCGCCCCGTCATGCTCCGCTTCGACCGCAAGACCTCGCTCCGCATGCACGCCAAGCGCCATCCCATCGTCATGGACTACCAGGTGGGCTGTGACAAGAAAGGCAAGCTCACGGCCCTGGTGGCGAACATGGTCTCGGATTCCGGCGCCTATGCCAGCGTGGGCATGAAGGTCATCGAGCGGGCCGTGGCCCACTCTGCAGGGGCCTATGCCATTCCCAACGTCCACGTGAAGGGCACCGCGGTCATCACCAACAACGCCTCCTGCGGCGCCATGTGTGGCTTTGGCGCCAACCAGGCCTGCTTTGGCATCGAGAGCGCCGTGGACGAGCTCTGCGCCATGGGCGGCTTCGACCGCTGGCAGTTCCGCTGGGACAACGCCCTGGTGGAGGGCAAGGCCACGGCCACCGGCCAGATCCTCACGTCCGGCGTGGGCGTGCGCGCCTGCCTGGAGGCTCTCAAGGACCGTTTCCAGGCCGCCAAATACGCTGGCATCGCCGCCGGCATCAAAAACACCGGCATCGGCTGCGGCATGGTGGACATCGGCCGGGCCAAGATCCAAATCCTGGCCGCCGACAAAGTGGTGCTCCACCACGGCTGGTGCGAGATGGGCCAGGGGGCCCACAACATGGCCCTCCAGACCCTGGTCACCGAAACCGGCATCGATCCAGCCATCATCGAAGTTCGGGTGGAGACCGACGAGGAGACCTCCTGCGGCATGACCACCGCCAGCCGGGGCACCTCCCTGGTGGGCAACTCCGTGAAGGTGGCCAGCCGGAATCTCAAGCAACTGCTCGAGGGCGGTAAGACCCTGGCCGACCTCGTGGGCCAGGAGTTCCGCGGCGAGTGGGCTTGCGACTGGACCACCAAGGTGGGCTACGAGCCCCCGGCGGGCAAACCCATCGTCACCCACTACTCCTACGGCTTCGCGGCCCAGATGGTGGAGTTGGACGAGACCGGGAAGATCACCCGCATCACCGCCGCCCATGACGCCGGCAAGATCATGAACCCCACCCTCTTCTAAGGCCAGATCGAGGGCGCGCTGCACATGGGCCTTGGCTATGCCGTGACCGAGGACTTCCCCTACAAGGACGGCTTCCCGGTGTCCTGGAAGATGGCGGACCTGGGGCTCATCCGCTCCAAAGACATGCCCGACATGGAAGTCATCGGCGTGGAAGTCACGGATGAGCATGGCCCCTACGGCGCCAAGGGCGTGGGTGAGATCGGCTTGGTGCCCACCGCCGCCGCCGTGGGCAACGCGCTCTGGAGCCACGATGGCATCCGCCGCACCACCCTGCCTCTCAAGGAAATGAAGCTGCTCGGCAAGAAGAACAAATCCTGATTCCCTCTCAACCGCTGGGCCCCGCGCCGGGGCCCGCCCACCTGATCCCCTGGAGCCCTCTCATGTCGAACCTTGACGTCCGCATCGCGGAACTGGCAGCCAAATACCTGCCCCTCGCCTCGGAAATGCTGAAGGAGGCCATTCGCATCCCAGCAGACTACGTCGACAAGAGCCCCGAGCAGGGCGGTGATCCTCAGTGCGGCACCTCCAACCACGAGTTCCCCCGCATCGACTACCTCCGCAAGAAGATCGTGGCGATCAAGGCCGTCCGCAAGGATGAGGACGCCTTCTTCGATGACTTCGGCAACCTAGTCTGGTGGGTCGAAGACCCCAACGATGGCATCCCCTCCTCTGAGAAGAAGGTCATCTACATCGACGGCCACACGGACACCGTGAAGCCCCTCCGCGCCCAGTGGCTCCAGAACAGCAGCATCGATTGCTTCAACGGCCTTGAAGACGCCACGAAGGTCAACAAGGCCTTCCTGAACAAGGAATTGGGCTACCTGCCTCCCGAGAACGAGTGGAACCACCTCATCTTCGGCCGCGGCTCCGCAGACCAGCTGGGTGGTGTCATCTCCGCAGCCATCGCCACCAAGATCATGCTGGAGCTGGAAGCTGAGGGCGCCCTCAAGGGTGTCATCGTGCGCTCCTACGCCACGGTCTGCGAAGAAGACAACGACGGTGCCGGCCCCATGTTCCTCAACCGCCAGGTCTTCCCCACTGCCGGCCCCGAGATCGTCCCCGACGTGGTGATCCTCACGGACAGCACCGGCTGCTCCAAGAACGGTGCTCTGGGCATCTACCGCGGCCAGCGCGGCCGCATGCAGATCGAAGTCACCGTCACCGGCAAGTCCTGCCACGGCTCCATGCCCTGGGAAGGCAAGAACCCCCTCGAATTCGGCGGCGCCATCGTGAAGGAGGCCGCCGAGAAGTACGACAAGCGCATCGGCTTCAAGGATGACAAGTTCCTGGGCCACGGCACCCGCACCGCCTCCTGGGCCAAGCTGGACACCCCCAGCGACTGCGCCGTGCCTGAAAAGTTCACCTTCCGCTTCGACCGCCGCCTCACCATCGGTGAGACGCCGGAGCAGTCCGTGGCCGATGTGGAAGCCCTGGACGCCGTGGAGACCGCCCGCAAGGCCGGCCTGAAGGTGGAAGTCTCCATCCCCACCTACACGGACGCCTCCTGGAAGGGCTATGTCCTGAACAACCCCCAGGTCTACCTGGGCTGGCTCACCCCCGAGGAGCACCCCGCTGTGCAGGCGGCCGTGAGTGCCTACAAGGCAGTCATCTCCCCCAACGTCGACGGCAAGGTCGGCACGGGTGGGTGCCTCACCAAGGAGCCCCGCGTGGACCGCTGGGTCTTCAGCACCGACGGCGTGGGCTATCCCATCCCGAAGGCCGCCAGCGTCCCCGGTGCCGCCAAGAAGCAGTGGGTGTCCAATGATGTCTACAAGCACCCCGCCATGATCGGGTTCGGCACGGGCATCGAGCAGAACACGCACAAGATCGGCGAGTGCCTCGACGAACGGGAACTCCAGCACAGCGCGGCCTTCCTCGCTCGCTTCCCCACCGTCTTCGCCAGCAAGGCCTAGTCGTACGCCAGGCCGGCCTCCAGCCGGCGGGCACCCCCTGCACCTGAACACCTGGGAATGACCGCGCCATGGAAAAAGCTTTTCGCTCTGCCTCTCTCGAGCTGCTCACCAGCTGGATCTTCCATGAGCTGGAGACCAGGGATTCCGTCATGGGGATCCCGAAACAGAACTTCCAGATTCCCAGTCCCAGCCTCGCCCGGGAGATGTTCGGCCATACCGTGGCCGCCCCCCTGGGCGTGGCCGCAGGACCCCACACCCAGCTGGCCCAGAACATCGTGGCCAGCTGGCTCTGTGGAGCCCGCTTCATCGAACTGAAGACCGTTCAGATCCTGGACGAGATCGCCGTGAGCCGTCCCTGCATCGACGCTGCGGACGAAACCTACAACTGCGAGTGGTCCCAGGAGCTGAAGCTCGAAGAATCCTTCACCGAATACCTGAATGGCTGGGTTCTGATCCATGCCCTGGCGCACAAGCTGGGCCTGAAGCATCCGGGCACCCACTTCAGCATGAGCGTGGGCTACAACCTGGAGGGCATCCAGCACCCCCGTGTGCAGAAGTTCATCGCCGACATGCGGAACGGCGGCGCGGCTCTCCAGGCCGCCATCGACACCGTGGCGAAGATCTACCCCGGCGTGCGGGACATCGCCATCCCCACGGAGCTTTCCAACCAGATCACCCTCTCCACCATGCACGGCTGCCCCCCTGCCGAGATCGAGCGCATCGCCTCCTTCCTGCTCACGGAGTTGAAGGTCCACACCTGGGTGAAGTTGAACCCCACCCTGCTGGGGCCCCAGCGCCTGCGCAGCATCCTCAACGAGACCCTGGGTTTCGACATCACGGTACCCGACGAGGCCTTCGGCCACGATCCCAAGTGGGACGACGCCATCGCCATGGTCAAGCGCCTGGCCCAGCTGGCTGAGGGCCGCGAGAACGGCTTCGGACTCAAGCTCTCGAACACCCTCGAAGTTGTGAACCACCGCCCCATCTTCCCCAGCGCCGAGAAGATGATGTACATGTCGGGCCGGGCCTTGCATCCCATCACCCTCACCCTGGCCCAGCAGGTCGTGGAGGAGCTGGACGGGAAGGTGTCCATCAGCTTCTGCGGCGGCGCCGATGCCCGCAACTTCGCGGACCTAGTGGCCGACGGCCTGGGTCCCATCACGGTCTGCACGGACCTGCTCAAACCCGGCGGCTACGCCCGACTCCAGCAGTACCTGGTCAACCTCGAGGCCGCCATGGCCGAGGTGGGCGCCACCAACCTGGACGGCTTCATCGAGGCCCGCTCCGGCGGCCGCGGTGCCCGCTTCAACCTGGCCTGCCACGGCGTGAAGGCCATGGGTGACGACACCTATGTGCGCCGCACCCGCCCCTTGGAGTTCAAAGGCCATCGCCCTCTGGGCAGCTTCGACTGCATCGAGGCCCCTTGCGTGGACGGCTGCCCCACCAACCAGAACATCCCCGACTACCTGTGGTTGGTGGCCCATGGCAAGCCCGCCGAGGCCATGGAGGTCATTCTCCGCACCAACCCCCAGCCCGGCATCACAGGCAGCGTCTGCGACCACCCATGCACCGAGAAGTGCGTGCGCAACTTCTACGACGCGCCCCTGGCCATCCGGGAGATCAAGCGCTTCGCGTTCGAAGCAGCGGGCCCGCGTCCCACCGAAGTGCGCGGCAAGTCCGTGGGCGTCAAGGTGGCCATTGTGGGCGCCGGCCCTGCGGGTCTTTCTGCGGCCTACTTCCTGGCCAAGGCGGGATTCGATCCAGAGGTCTTCGAAGCCAAGCACGAGCTGGGTGGCATGGTGGGCGGCCTCATCCCCGCCTACCGCCTGCCCAACGCGACTCTGGAGGGGGATCTGATCCGCCTCAAGCAACTGGGTGTCCCCATCCACCTGGGCAAGGTCCTGGGCCGCGACTTCAGCCTGGAGAGTCTGCGCCGTGACTACCCCAGCGTGTTCCTGGCCGTGGGCGCACAGAAGGGCAAGCGCCTGGGTATTCCGGGTGAAGATACGCCCGGCGTCATGGACGCCCTGGACTTCCTGGACAAGGTCCGCGCGGGCACGCCCATGGACCTGGGCAAGCGTATCCTCGTCATCGGCGCGGGCAACTCCGCCATGGACGCCGTGCGCTCCGCCATCCGGCTGGTGCCGGGCGGCGAGGTGACCATCGTGTATCGCCGCACCCGGGCCCAGATGCCCGCCGACCCGGCTGAAGTCCACGACTGCATCGAAGAAGGCATCCAGATCAGGGACCTGCTGGCTCCGGCTTCCGTGGTGGCCGAGAACGGCAAGGTCGTCGGCCTCTCCTGCACCCGCATGCGCCTGGGCGAGCAGGACGCCTCGGGGCGGCCCCGCCCCGTGCCCATGGAGGGTGCCGAGGAAGTGGTGCCCGCAGACACCATCATCTCGGCCATCAGCCAGGAGGCCGTACTGGACTTCCTTGGAGGCCTGGAGATCAAGCGCAACCACAATGGCTACCTGGTGATTGATCCCAAGAGCCGGGAGACCTCCGTACCGGGTCTCTTTGCCGGGGGCGACGTGGTGCACGGAGCCTCCTCCGTCATCATGGCCATCGCCGATGGCCGAGCCGTGGCCGAGGGCATCGCCCGGCGCCATGGCGTGGACGTGAAGCCGGAACCCCTGCTCGTGAAGAGCCAGGCCGATGCTGCTCTCATGGAGAAGAAAGGCCGTCTGCAGGGGGCCCAGAAGGTGCCTGTGCTGCCCCTCACGCAGCGCCACGGGTTCGACGAGGTGATCAAGCCCTTCACGGCCGAGTCCGCCGCCATCGAGGCCGCCCGTTGCCTGGACTGCGACGATCTCTGCAGCCTCTGCGTCACGGTTTGCCCCAATCGCGCCAACCTGGCCTACGAGTTGGAGCCTTTCAGCCTGGACCTGCCCCGCCTGGTGCAGCGCCAGGGCCGCCTGGTGGCCGAGGGCAGCGCGCCCTTCGCCGTAAAGCAGCGGGTCCAGACCCTCAACATCGGTGACTTCTGCAACGAGTGCGGCAACTGCGATAGCTTCTGCCCCGCCGCCGGTGCCCCCTACAAGGACAAGCCCCGCTTCTGGATCGACGAGGAGGGCTTCCAGGAGGCGAAGGGGGACGTGTTCCGGTTCCTCCACAAAGCTGATGGCCTCAGCATTGAGGCCCGCCTCGGCGGCAAGGCCCACAGCCTGGAACTCCGAGGCGACATGGCCCAGTACCGCAGCGAGCAGGTGGAAGCCCAATTGCAGGTCGGCACCTGGTCCCTCAGGGGCTTCCAGGGCCTCGCCGTCTTGCCCGAGGGCAGCGCCGTGGACCTGGCCCCGTGCGGCACCCTCATCGCCCTGCTGAACGCTGAAAGCGTCCTGCCCACCCATGCCCAGGGGGGCGTATAAATTTTTTCAATGATGACTCTTTTTTTATTGACCTATGGGTTTTCTATTCTAACCTGAAGGTGAAACAACCGCTCTTCGGTCAACCGATGTCCTCAAACATGTAAGGCATTGTATGACGGTAGGTTACACGCAGTTCCATTCGCGGCCGGACCAGGGTTCCGAGGGTCTGCGATGGCATGACGCCTGTGGCCTCCGAAGACCCCTTGAAACCAGGGCGCCGAACCCCCTGGCCCTGGGCCTGCCCTTCTCCTTCTGAGTTCGAGTTTTTCCCTGTACCACAGCACCTTGCACCAACTCCCCCTCCCCCCCCACCTGAGGCGCAGGATTCCTGCCTACCTCGTTTAAGGAGCACCCGCATGAAGAAACTTTCCCTCCTCGCCCTGGGCCTCGCCGCCCTGGCCGCCGTCCCCGTCAGCGCCGCTGACTGGAGCGACACGTTCCTCGGCTACCGCACTGGCACAAAGTTCCAGGAAACCGGCATCCAGGACGCCATTAAGAAGGACATCTACTCCCTGAGCCACGTGTCTGGCTACTCCATGGGCACGAACTTCTTCAACGTGGACATGCTGAAGTCCGATTCGAAGGATCCTGCGAACACCGCTGGCAAGTTCGCTGGTGAAGGTTCCAACGGCGCCCAGGAAGTCTATGTGGCCTACCGCACCAACCTCAGCCTGAGCAAGCTCTTCGGCACCAAGATGTCGGGCGGCATCGTGCGCGACGTGGAATTCACCGCCGGCATGGACTACAACGCCAAGAACACCACCTTTGCTCCTTCCGTGTTCAAGGTCATGGCTGGCCCCACGGTGGCCTTCCAGGTCCCCGGCTTCTTCACACTGGGCGTCCTCTACTACAACGAAAAGAACCACAACGCCTTCGCCACCTACAAGGGCGAGAACATCAATGTCTCCTTTGATCCCACCTACCAGGTCGCCGCTGCCTGGGGCATCGACGTGAAGCTGGGCGAAGTAAACACCAAGGTGAAGGGCTTCGGCACATACACCGGCGCCAAGGGCAAGGATGGCGGCAACGTCAAGACCAAGCCCGAGACCCTCGTCGACATCTACTGGATGTTTGATGCGAGCCCCGTCTTCGGCGCGAAGAAGGGCACCTGGCAGATCGGCCCCGGCTTCGAGTACTGGGACAACAAGTTCGGCGATCCCACCTACAAGACCGTGGCTGCCGCCAATGCCGCTACCGCCTCCACGGGCGTCTTCACTTCCGTGAATCCCCAGGTCAGCTGCTTCATGCTGGCGCTCGAATACCACTTCTAGACCGCAGTACCAACCCGCGCGGGGGGCGACTTCCGCGCGGGTTTCTTCTTGTTCCAAGGAAGCTTTATGACTCCCTTCAGCTATCGGTGCACGGACTGTGGTCGGACCTACTCCAGGGACGAGGTGCGCTACCTCTGCCCCGAGTGCGGGAAGGGCTACCATCCCGGCATCCCCCTCCTGGGCGTGCTGGAAGTGGTCTTTGATTACGAGGCCATCCGTCGAGCCTTCGACCGCGCCCAGCCGGACTGGAACCTGTTCTGCCCTGTGGAAAAGGAATTCCACCCGCCCCTCCCGGTGGGCAACACGCCCCTAGGTCGTGTGGATCGCCTGGGCGCGGAGCTGGGCCTCTCGAGCCTGTGGGTGAAGAACGACGGACTCAACCCCAGCGGCAGCCTCAAGGACCGCGCCTCCTTCCTGGTGGTGGCCGAAGCGCGCCGCCTGGGCATGGATCTCATCGTGGCCGCTTCCACGGGGAATGCCGCCTCGGCCCTGGCGGCCGTGTGCGCCTCCGCGGGACTCAAGGCCCTCATCTTCGTGCCGGAGAAGGCCCCCAAGGCCAAGCTCGTGCAGATGGTCCTCTACGGTGCCACGGTGGTGCCCATCCAGGGTACCTATGACGACGCCTTCGCCCTCTCCCTCGACTACACCGCCCAGCGCGGCGGGCTGAATCGCAACACCGCCTATCACCCCCTCACCATCGAGGGCAAGAAGACCGCAGGGTTGGAGATCTGGGCCCAGCTGGGCTTCCAGGTGCCCGAGGCCATCCTCGTCTCCGTGGGGGATGGCGTGATCCTGGGCGGCGTCCACAAGGCCTTCGTGGACCTGCAGCGGGCCGGCCTGATCGACCACCTGCCCCGCCTCATCGGCGTCCAGGCGGAGAGCTCCGATTCCATCCACCGCTACGTGCAGACGGGCCAGTATTCGGACGCCGCGAACCCCACCACCCGCGCCGACTCGATCTCCGTCACCTGCCCCAGCAACGCCATGGCGCCCGCCGCGCCATCCAGGAGAGCCGCGGCCTCACGCTCACCGTGACCGACGACGAGATCCTGGAAGCCCAGGCCATCCTCGCCAATCGCACGGGCATCTTCACGGAGCCTGCAGGCGCCACCGCCCTGGCGGGCCTCATCAAGCTCCAGGCTGGCGCCGAGCGCCTGCCCGGCGCGGGCCCCGTCGTGATCCTCGCCACCGGCCATGGCCTCAAGGACGTGGAAGCCCCGCTCTCCCGCATCAGCATCCCCCCGGCCGTCGCGCCCAACCTGGCCAGCCTGTCCCTGTGAAGACCCTCATCCGCAACGGCCGCGTGGCCCTCGACGGCACCCTCCAGAACCTCGATGTTCTGGTGGATGGAGCGCGCATCGCCGCCCTGGGCCCCCAGAGTGGCGAGGCGGACCGGGTCATCGATGCCGCCGGCTGCTACGTGCTGCCGGGCTTCATCGACTTCCACACCCACGTGGATGACGAGATCGGCCCCTACTACCTGGCGGACACCTACGAGTCCAGCACCCGGGTGGCCCTGGAGAACGGCATCACGACGCTGTGCACCTTTGTCACGCAGGGCACCGACGAGAGCCTGCTGACCGCCCTGCTCCGGGCCCGGGCCAAGGCCGAAGGCAAGAGCCACAGTGACGTGCTCTGGCACCTCACACCCACCACTTTCAGTCCTGAGGATCTGGCCACCCTGCAGGTGCTCCTGGCGGGCGGCTACCGCACCCTGAAGCTCTACACCACTTACAAGTCCGCGGGCATCTTCGCCAGCTACGAGCGCATCGCTGAGCTGTTCCAACGCTTCGGTCCCCTGGGCACGCAGTTCCTGGTGCACTGCGAGGACGATGCTCTCATCGAGGCCGTTGACGCCAGCGGAATGGACCTGTCCCAGCCCCTCACCCACACCCTGCTGCGCCCCGAGGCCGCGGAGATCCTGGCCATCCAGAAAGTGGTGGCCCTCGCCCTCCAGCATCAGGCCTCCGCCCACGTGGTTCATGTCTCCACCCTGGAGGGCCTGCGCCACCTGGTGGCCCACCGCCCCAAAGGCGACCTCAGCTTCGAGACCTGCCCCCAGTATCTCTTCCTGGATGAGACCTGGTTGGCCCGCGAGGATGGTCACCGCTGGCTCTGCTCGCCGCCCCTGCGGGGCCAGCGCGCACCCTTCCTGGAGCTGGTGCGAGCTGGCGCCGCCGATATCATCGCCACGGACCACTGCCCCTTCTGCAGCCGGGACAAGGACCACTGGGATGGCCAGGACCTCCGCCAGGTGCCCAACGGCATGCCAGGCCTGGGCGCCCTGCCCCACGTCACCTGGAAGATCTGGGAAGACGATCCCGATCGCGCCGCCCTGGGCCTGGCCACCCAACTCTCCCTGAATCCTGCGGAGCGGGCCGGTCTTGGCGACTGCAAAGGCGCTATCCGGCCAGGCATGGACGCCGACCTGGTGGTTCTGGATCCCCAGGGCCCCCTCCGCCCCCTTCGCTCCACCGCCGCGGATGCCTATGAGGCCTTCCCGGGTTTCACGTCCCCCCTGGCCATGAAGCAGGTGCTGCTGCACGGCGAACTGCGGGCCCAGGACGGACACCTCATCGATCCGGCGGCCCCCACAGGCCGACTGCTCCAGTCCTCACCAGCATCTCTTTCACTCATCTGAACCCCCTCATCCACGGAGCATCCATGACGAGCCTCGCCGACAACCTGCGGGCCTTCCAGGCCCTGAACACCGACCTCTTCGAGAAGGACTTCCTCCTCACCTGGGAGCATCCCGAGGAGGAGCTGAAGGCCATCATCACCCTTG